>ENA-ORXM01000658-ORXM01000658.1-marine-metagenome-genome-assembly--contig:-NODE-658-length-57384-cov-6.358682_pt1 | contig 57384 bp, 54 predicted proteins | sample MGYA00237867_ERZ511480 | MGnify/ENA primary metagenome ERZ511480 (study PRJEB26309, sample SAMN06266103) | marine metagenome | isolation source: Algal blade | place: United Kingdom:Sidmouth, United...
GACCCGTATCGAGCGGTCTTCATCCGTGCGCCGAAGGTCGAACGCGTCGGTGACGGGGTCGAGGTGCTGGCGTCGGTCGAGGGGGATCCGGTGCTGTGTCGATCGGGCTCGGTGCTGGTGGCGGGGTTCCATCCCGAGCTCACCGACGACGTGCGCCTGCACCGGCTGTTCATCGAACGCGTCATCGGCTGACGTCGTAGGCTGGCCCGATGTCGGGTCACTCCAAATGGGCAACCATCAAGCACAAGAAGGGCGCCGCTGATGCGAAGCGGGGCAAGCTCTTCGCCAAGCTGATCAAACAGGTCGAAGTGGCCGCTCGTCAGGGCGGCGGCGATCCGGAAGCGAACCCGACGCTTCGCACCATGTTCCAGAAAGCCAGGGACAATTCGGTTCCCCTCGACACGATCGAGCGAGCCGTCAAGCGGGGCACGGGCGAACTCGAGGGCGTCAACTACGAGAGCATCACCTACGAGGGTTACGCCCCTGGTGGCGTCGCCCTGTTGATCGAGACGTTGTCGGACAATCGGAACCGCACCGGCTCCGAGATGCGTTCGTTGCTTTCGAAGAACGGCGGCTCGTTGGCCGAGCCCGGCGCCGTGTCGTGGCAGTTCGAGCGCAAGGGCTACGTGAACGTCGCCAAGGCCATTGAAGAAGACGACATCATGATGGTCGGCCTCGACAACGGCGCCGAGGATCTCGAGGATCTCGACGAGTTCTGGCAGGTCACCTGCGAGCCCACCGATGTCAACGGCCTGCGCGATGCGCTCGAAGCCGAAGGCATGGAAGTGCTCGAGTCCGACACCACGATGAGGGCGACCAACCTCGTGCCCATCGGCGAAGTCGATGCTGCCAATGCAGTTCTACGGCTGACCGATGTGCTCGACGACCACGATGACGTGCAGGACGTGCACAGCAACATCGATCTCGACGACGCCATCGTCGATCAGCTCGGCTAGTTCTCGCTAGGTCGAGGCAACGCCAAGCAGGCGTTCGCGAGTGACCGAACGGACGCCTCGATTGAGGCTGAACAAGGCAATCATCCAGGCGACGGCACCAACGATGATCGGCATGTAGCCGGCACCGAAGAGAACGCCGGTGCTCTGGCTGTACGCAATCATGATCAGCGGCAATGCCACCAAGCCCGAAGCCTGCTGTGCGGCTGCGGTCGACTTGACCGTTGCCGACAGTCGCAGAACGAGCGAGAGACAGATGGCCAAGAACGGTGGCAACACCCAGAGGATCATGAGCCACCACTGAGCGGTGGGGAAGAACCATCCGCCGACCTGTGGGCCGACGGTGAGGTTGACGATCAGCGAATACACCGCAAAGCCAACGGCGGTGGTGAAGTAGCCGGGGACGAGCGAGGCGATGAGCTTGCCGACGTAGATCTCACGAGCGCCAGCGGGGGAGTGAGCGAGGAACTCGCCGGTGCCCTTCTCGCGCTCGCCAACGATGGTGGCAGCGCCCACGGCGGTCGAGATCGTCAATGGCACGATGACGGCGACGGGAGCGAAGAGGAACACCGCGAGTGCGTATCCGGTCTGAGCCTCGGGCGTATCGCCCTGGATCTGGTCCTGGGCCGAGGCGGGCAGCGCTTCGAGGGCTCCCGAGATCTGGCCGATGACCTCGACCGAGCCGATCTGGGTGATCAGCGTGAGGAGAATCAAGGGCACGACGCAAAAGAACAGTGAGCCGAGGATCACCATCGGCACCCAGAAGTCCTTGGCCTGGATGAGCTGCTTGAGGTCTGTCCTTGCAACGGTGAAGGCCTGGTTCCAATTCATCGTGATTCCTGTCCGGTGCGTCGAGTGGTGGGGGCTGCAGCTGCGGCGACGCGAGAACGACGCTGGCCGCCGGTGCTCGCGGTGACGGGCGGTGGTGGTTGATCGTCTGATTCCCGGCCCTTGCGGACGGCGAAGTAGAGATCTTCGAGATTCGGAACGAATGGGGACACCGTGGTGATTGCGGCGCCGGCCGACACGAGGGTCTTGACCAACTCGGGCACGATGGTGATGTCTTCGACTTCGAGCATGGCGCGGTCGCCGTCGATCGAGACCGAGAGCACCCCGGCTGCTGTGTCGAGGAGTACGAGGTGGTCTCCCCCCGTGGTGCCGATCGAGACCTGCGGTGCAGGCCAGAAGTGGCTGGCGAGATCGTTTGGTTTGCCGGCGACGAGACTCGTGCCGTGCTCCATGATGACGATTTCGTCAGCGAGGCCCTCGGCTTCGAGCAAGAGATGTGTACAAAGCAAAACGGTGCGTCCGCCTGACGTCATGTCTCGAATCAGTGACAACACCGAAACCGCCGACTCAGGATCGAGGCCCGAGGTGGGCTCGTCGAGCAGCAGGAGGTCAGGTTCGTGCAAAATCGCCCTGGCCAACGCCAGGCGGGTCTTCATGCCAGTGCTGTAGCCGCCGACCTGCTTGTCGAGCGCCGCGTCGATGCCGAACGTCGATGCTGCGTCGGCGATTCTCTTGTCGGCATTTCGGCCGAGGCCGTAGATCTCAGCGGCGTACCGCAGGTTGTCCCAACCGTCGAGACGGTCGTAGAGCGAGGGCTTGGCGGAGAACACACCGCAGCGGCGACGAACTTCTTCACCGTCGCTGCTGGCTGGGTCCAGACCGAAAACTCGGACCGTTCCCTGACCCGGTTCGAGAGCGCCGGTGATCATTCGGATCGCGGTGGTCTTGCCCGCACCGTTTGGACCGAGCAGCGTCGTGATCGACCCCTTGGGGACCTGGATGTTCAGGTTGGTGAGCGCCTGCACATCACCGAACCACTGAGAGACAGAATCAACGTTGATGGTCAAATCAGAACTGGTCACCCGGTGTACTTCGGCATGTGTTGCCCGTAGTTCAGTCACAGCGCGCGTGATGGTCCCTCTTGCCTATGTTTGGATCCGCTACGGTCGTACAGGTGTTCGTTTTGGGAATTGACCCTGGTCTGTCGAGGTGCGGGTTTGCGGTCATCGAGCCAGATGGCCGAGGGCGTGGCCGCGCCGTTGCCATTGGGGTGATCACCACTGCTCCGGCGGATTCAACGCCGAACCGACTCGCCGAGATCCAGCGCGAAGTGCGAGGCATCATGCGGGAATATCATCCAACCGTCGTGGCCGTTGAACGCATCTTCTTCCAGAACAACGTCAGTACTGCGGTCAGCGTGGCCCAGGTGTCCGGTGTCGTGATCGCCGAGTCGATCGCTTGCGGCGCCGACGTCGCCGAGTATTCGCCCAACCAGATCAAGGCTGCGGTTGCCGGTGACGGTCGGGCGGACAAACGCCAGATGCAGGACATGGTGAAGGTGTTGCTGAATCTGTCGTCGACGCCAAAACCCGCTGACGCCGCCGATGCTGCTGCGATTGCGCTGTGCCACCTGGCCAACGATCCGTCAGGGTTTGTGAAGAACCGTGTCAGTGCCCGCATCGGTCAACCCGTGCGACGGGTGGCAAGCCAATGATCGTCCTGCTGCGCGGCCAGATCATCGAACGGCAAGCCGACATCGAAAAAGCCAGCGCCGAGATCGTCATGGATGTGGGTGGCGTTGGCTATCGCCTGGTCGTCACTCCTCGGACCATGTCGTCCCTGCCGAGCAGCGGCGAAGTCTCGGTACACGTCCACCACCATTTCTGGGAAGCCGATCAGAAACTGTTCGGCTTCGAATCCAAGGACGAACGCATTGCGTTCGAGGGCCTACTCGCTGCACACAAAGTCGGGCCAGCGCTCGCTCTGGCGATCATCGCGACCCATCCGCCACAGCGCCTGGCTGTCATCCTCGACGGCGACGACATCGATGCACTGTGCGAAGTTCCCGGCGTCGGAAAGAAGACCGCTCAGCGGTTGCTCGTCGAGCTCAAGTCCTCCCTGGTGCTCCCCGTGATCGACGGTGATGGGTCGCCCGGTGTTCCCATCGCTACCGGTCCGCTCGGCGACGTGCGACAAGCATTGAGTGAGCTCGGTTACACCCCCGACGAGATCAAGCTGGCGGTGGTCAGCCTTCCCGCCGATGGCGGTGGTCTCGACAGTGGTGCCCTGCTCAAGCAGGCGTTGCGCGCCCTGGCGAGCGGCTGATGCCCCGCGACGAATGGGTCGATGGGGCCCCGATGGACGGTGGCGATCTCCCAGACCCGGGCGACGAGCAATCGATCAGACCGCGCACACTCGACGACTTCGTTGGTCAGCGCGAACTCAAAGAACGCCTCGGCATCATTCTCGATGCAGCCAAGCTGCGAGAGCAGACTGCCGATCACCTGCTTTTCGCCGGGCCCCCCGGTCTCGGCAAGACCACGCTCGCTGGCATCGTGGCCAGCGAACTCGGTTCACACCTGCACATCACCTCTGGTCCGGCAATCGAACGAGCCGGCGACCTCGCCTCGATCCTCACCAAAGTCGAAGCCGGCGATGTCTTGTTCATCGACGAGATCCACCGCCTTCCTCGCATGGTCGAAGAAGTGCTCTACCCGGCGATGGAAGACGGTCAGATCGATGTCGTCCTGGGCAAGGGACCCGCCGCTCGGTCGATCCGGTTCGATCTCGAACCGTTCACCATGGTCGGCGCCACCACCCGCACCGGGCTGATCACCGGCCCGCTTCGGGATCGCTTTGGTTTTGCCTTTCGCTTGGAGTTCTACGACGCCGCTGATCTTCGCTTGATCGTGGAACGAGCGGCGGCCATCTTCGGCATCGAGGTCACCGCAGATGGTGCTGATGAGATCGCTCGCCGCAGCCGGGGCACACCTCGCATTGCCAACCGCCTGCTGAGCCGAGTGCGTGACTACGCCGAGGTCCGTGGCGACGGCATCATCACCGGCGAGTCCGCCGCCCTCGGGCTGCAGCTGTTCGGCATCGACGATCGCGGTCTCGACAAGGTCGACCGCACGCTGCTGTCAAACCTCTGCACCCACTTAGCCGGCCGGCCCGTCGGCCTCAGCACGCTGGCGATCAGCCTTGGTGAGCCAACCGAAACCGTCGAAGACGTGATCGAGCCGTTCTTGATCCAGCAGGGGTTCTTGTTGAGAACGCCGCGCGGTCGCGTACCGACCGAAGCGGCTTGGCGGCACTTGGGGCTCACCCCACCTGAACAGACACAGCAATTGTTCTCGTGAGCGCCGACGGATTCGCCCTGGAGGCGTTCGACTACGGCCTTCCCGAGTCGTCGATCGGCCAAGTGCCCGCCGAGCCACGTGACAGCGCCCGGTTGCTGATCGACGGCGACCCGATTCGACACGCAACGGTGGCCGATCTTCCCAGCGAACTTCGCTCTGGCGATCTGGTGGTCGTCAACGACACCCGTGTCCTGCCCGCTCGCTTCCATCTCCACAAGCCCACTGGCGGCGCCATCGAGGTGCTGCTCCTCGAGCCAACCGGCCAACATCGCGAATGGCGAGCGCTCGTGCGACCCGGCAAGCGGCTGCGAGTCGGCACCGAACTCGAGCTCGATGGTGAGCCGGTGATGCAGATCGTCGATCACCTCGACGATGGCCGGCGAGTACTTCGCCTGCTCACCGACGATCTCGTCGAGCGGGCCGGCGAAGTGCCGTTGCCTCCCTACATCACGACCCCGCTGGCCGACCCTGAGCGTTATCAGACCGTTTACGCCAACGACCCCGGTTCTGTAGCGGCTCCAACTGCCGGGCTGCACCTCACCGCTGGAGTGTTCGAGGCCTTGGCGGCCAAGGGCATCGAAGTCGTCACCGTCGACCTGCGGGTGGGACTGGGGACATTCCGTCCGATCTCCACTGATTCGGTTCTCGATCACGAGATGCACTCAGAGACCTACCGCATCACGCCCGAAGTCTGGGCCAAGGTGCAAGCCGCAGAGCGGGTCGTCGCTGTCGGCACCACGAGCGTTCGTACCCTCGAGTCGGCGGCAGCAACCGGAAAGCTCGAAGGATCGACAGATCTGTTCATCCATCGAGGTTTCGACTGGCAAGTGGTCGACGTGTTGTTGACCAACTTCCACGTCCCTCGCAGCTCGCTTCTGGTGATGATCGATGCCCTTGTCGGCGATCGTTGGCGCACGATCTACGAAACGGCGTTGCGCGAGGACTACCGAATGCTGAGCTTCGGCGACGCGATGTTGCTGCACCGCGTTCCAGTGCCTGCGAGCCCTCGGAGCGAGTGACAAGCGGCCGCTGGATCGGTGATGCCGCTTCGTATCCTCACGGGATGGACTCACAGCCGGAGCATCGCACCAGCGGATGGCCCCCCACGCGTAACGAGTGGATCGGGCTGATCGTCGCCCTCGTGCTCGGCACCTTGGCCGTGGTGGTCCTCGGTTGGTTCGGGGCGTTGCGTTGACCGTCTCGAGCAGTCCCATCTCGATGAAGGTCACGGCGACCGATGGCCGCGCTCGGGCCGGTGTGATGTCCAACGCCAGGGGTGACATCGCAACACCGGTGTTCATGCCGGTCGGGACCAGAGCAGCGGTCAAGACACTCGACACCGCCGACCTCGAACGACTCGGTCCACCGATCGTGCTCGGCAACACCTACCACCTGATGGAACGGCCAGGCGCAGATCTCATCGCACGCCACGGCGGTCTCCATCAGTTCATGGACTGGTCTGGGCACATGCTCACCGATTCCGGTGGCTATCAGATCTTCTCGCTCGAGCCCAAGGTGACCGAGGACGGCGCAACCTTCAAGTCGGTCTACGACGGTTCATCTGTGCACCTGACGCCTGAGCGGTCGGTCCACATCCAACAACAGTTGGGTGCCGACATCGCCATGGTGCTCGACGTGTGTCCTCCGCTTCCGAGCCCGAAGCAGGTCCAGATGAACGCGGTTGAACGGACACTGCGCTGGGCGGTTCGGTCGAAAGAAGCACACGATCGCGCTGATCAAGCGCAGTTCGGCATTGTCCAGGGCGGCGTCGACACCGAGATGCGGGCGTACTCAGCCGAGCAAACCGTCGCCATTGGGTTCGACGGCTACGCCATCGGCGGATTGTCGGTGGGGGAGAGCCGCGAAGAGATGGTGCCGGCGCTCGACGCAGCGACGGCGCTCCTTCCCGCTGACAAGCCTCGCTACTTCATGGGCCTCGGCGATCCGATCGGTCTGGTCGAAGCGGTCGCTCACGGTGTCGACATGTTCGACTGCGTGTTGCCGACTCGCCTCGCTCGCCACGGAACAGCGCTCAGCAGCGAAGGTCGGCTCAACTTGAAGAATGCTCGATTCGCCGACGACGGCGGCCCGATCGACCCAAACTTCGAGCACCCGCTCTCGAGCCGGTACAGCCGCGCCTACGTGCGGCATCTGCTCAACACGAACGAGTCGACCGCAGGCCGGATCATCACCCTACACAACCTCGCTTGGCTCGCTGATCTCACTGATCGAATGCGTCTCGCCATCGAGGCGGGCACCTTCGAACAACTGCGTTCTGAGATCTGGGCGACGTGGAGCTGAGTGCGCTGGTGTTCAACCACTTGCGCATCAACCACTTGCGAATCAACCACTTGCGAATCAACACAGACCTCAACCACTTGTGGCTTGTAAACCGCTAGCGTTCGTCGGTTGAACCGGCCCCCGCCTCAGCCCGGATGGTGACATTCCATGGAAGCCCTGATTTTTCCCGCACTGCTGTTCCTCATCATGTACTTCGTGTTGATTCGGCCGCAGCAGCGCCAGGCCAAAGAGGCTCGTGAGTTGATGGCCAGCTTGGCCGTAGGCGACGAAGTGGTGACCACCTCTGGCATCCACGGCTTCATCAATTCGCTCGAAGACACCGTCGTGTGGCTGGAGATCGCCGTAGATGTCGAACTCAAGATGTCGCGTACCGCAATCGCCGGCAAGATCACCGATGACCCCGAGGCGTCCAAAGAAGCCGAAGAAGAGGCCAAAGCTGGCCTCGGCGACACCGACGAGATCGACTGATGCCTCGCAATCACCTGCTTTCCGGCCTCTTCGTGGTGCTCGTCGCTGTCGGCGGCTTCATTTACACCCTTGCCGCAGGCAATGAACCGTTGCTCGGTCTCGACCTCCAGGGCGGCGTCTCGGTCGTCTACGAGGCATCGGGAGACTTCGACGATGAAGCCCTCGATCAAAGCGTCGAGATCATTCGAAGTCGTGTTGATGCGCTCGGTGTTGCCGAGCCAGAGATCAGCCGACAAGGCAGCACGATCGTGGTCGATCTTCCCGGTGTGGAAGAGCAGCAGCGAGCACTGTCGCTCGTCGGCCAGACCGCAGAACTGCGCTTCCGCCCGGTCCTTCTCGATCTCGGCCCAGCGCTGCAGGTCGAACCCGGCGAGTCAGAGATCGGTGGCGAACTCGACAGCAACACCGAAGAGCCCAACACCGAAGAGCCCAACACCGAAGAGACCGACGAAGAAGGCTCACTCGGCAACATTCGCCAGCGCCAGGGCGCGGATGACGAAGACGAGCCAGTCGACGACGAGCCTGCTGGAGATGAAGCACCCGCCGGTGATGTGCCGCTTGCCGAGGACCCTGCAGTCGACGAAGCGCCACCTGAGCTCAGCCCCGAGGATCAAGCGATCAGCGACGCTTGCTTCGGCGCCCCCACCGCTCCGGAAGACGATTTTGCCGAAGCGTACGTTCTCCTGCCGAATGCTGAAGGAGGAACGGTCTGCCTCGGACCGTCCCTGCTGACCGGCACCACGCTGGAGACCAGCGAAGTTGGCTTCGACGGCCGTGCCTGGTCAGTCAACCCGGTCTTCCTGCCCGGTGCCGATGGCATCGACCAGTTCAACGCTGTCGCCAGCCTCTGCTTCAACCAGACCAACGCATGCCCGTCGCGTCGCCTCGGCATTGTTCTCGATGGACAGGTCATCTCATCACCCACGATCCAGGTGGCATCGTTCGAACGTGATCGCATCGTGATCAGCGGTGCGTTCGAAGAAGAAGAAGCACGAGATCTCAACACCGCCCTTCGCTTCGGTGCGCTGCCTGTGGTCTTGGAAGCCCAAGCCACCCGCACCGTGTCGGCCACCATCGGTGACGACGTGTTGCGCTCCGGCACCCTCGCTGGTGTCATCGGGCTCGGTCTCGTCGCCATCTACCTGCTGGCCTACTACCGCCTGGCTGGCCTCGTCGCTGTTGCCGGTCTGGTGCTTTCCGGCCTGATGTTGTGGAGCATCATCTCTTGGTTCGGCGCTACCCAGGGGTTGGCGATCTCACTCGCTGGTGTCGTCGGCCTCATCGTGGCCATTGGTGTGTCTGCTGACTCCAACATCGTCTACTTCGAGAATGTGAAGGACTCGGTGGCTGACGGCCGCAAGGTCCCCACCGCAGTCGAGCGGGCGTTCCAGACCTCGATCAGCACGATCCTCAAGGCTGACATCGTCAGCCTCATCGCCGCCCTGCTGCTCTACTTCCTCACCGTCGGTGCGGTCCGTGGTTTCGCCTTCTATCTCGGCGTTGCCACCCTGCTCGACCTGTTCGTGTCCTACCTCTTCATGCGTCCCGCGCTGTCGTGGTTCGCTCACCTCGGAGCCGTGAAGAACAACCCCCGTTTGCTTGGCCTTCGAGGAGATGCAGCATGAGCACCATCGGTGATGTCTTCAACGGCAAGGCCAACTTCGATTTCGCTCCGCTCTGGAAGCGAATCTTGCCGGTCTCGCTCGTCCTGGCCGTTCTCTCGCTCGTCTTGCTTTTGACCGTGGGTCTCAATCGAAGCATCGACTTCGAGGGTGGCGGCATCTTCGAGGTCCCCGTGGACGATGGCGTCGACGTCGCCGAAGCCAGAGATGTCATCTCTGATCCGACCGCTCGCATCCAGCGAGTTGATGATCCTGACGGCGGCACCTTCATCAGGGTCCAGACTGGTTCCGAAGCGCTCGGCTCGAGTGGAACGATCGTCAATGAACTCGCCGAACTCGGCGGTGTGACCGCCGACGAGGTCAGCATCAACGAAGTCGGCCCGACCTGGGGAGACCAGATCACCAAGCAGGCCGTCGAGGCGCTGGTGTTCTTCTTTTTCGCCGTGCTGATCTATCTGTCGGTCAGGCTCGAGTGGCGTATGGGCGTCGGAGCGATCGTCGCGGTGATCCACGATCTCTTGCTGATCGCTGGTCTGTACGCAGCGTTCCGTTTCGAAGTCAGCCCTGCCACCGTCATCGCTCTGCTGACGATCATGGGCTACTCGCTTTACGACACCGTGGTCGTGTTCGACAAGGTGCTCGAAAAGCAGAAGGAAGCTGGCGCGTTCGCCGATGGGTACACCGCACTGGTGAGCCGATCGATGAACCAGGTGCTGATGCGTTCGATCAACACCACGATCACCACTGTCTTGCCGGTCGCCTCGATGCTGATCATCGGATCGATTCTTCTCGGTGGCGCCACGTTGCGAGACTTTGCGCTCGCATTGTTCATTGGTCTGCTTGCCGGCACGTACTCGTCGATCTTCGTTGCCGCCCCATTGCTGGCGCTGCTGAAAGAACGCGATCCAGAGATCGCAGCCGAACGTGCGGTTCGTGAAAAGCGCTTGGCCCGCAAAGCTGCTCGCTGAACGAGTACTCGCTGAACGAGTACTCACTGAACGAGTACAGCCTGTCAGTCGATCCTTCGAGCGAGTAGCATCGCGCGATGTCGCAGCAGCCTTCACCCCCGCCGTGGCTCGTTGACGTTGTCCACGACATCGAAGATTTCCCGAAGCCCGGTATCGGGTTCAAGGACCTCTCGCCGCTGTGGCGATCTTCATCGGCCACCTCTCGCTGTGCTGTGGCGCTTGCCGATGGGCTCGAGAACATCGATGTCGTTGTGGGTGTCGAAGCCCGAGGCTTTCTCGCTGGAATGATCACGGCGCAGCGGCTGGGTGTCGGGTTCGTTGCCGCCCGCAAGCCGGGGAAGCTGCCGGGGTCGATCGAGTCGATCGAATACGACCTGGAATACGGTTCTGACATCCTCGAGCTGCAGTCGAGCAGCATTGCTGCCGATGATCGAGTGGTGATCATCGACGACGTCATCGCCACTGGGGGAACCGCCGCCGCTGCTGCTGCCCTTGTTTCGCGCCTCGGTGGTGAGGTCGTCGAGATCCGCGCTGTTCTTGAACTCATGGCGCTCGATGGGCGGGCCAAACTGGCCCCGAATCGGGTGCACAGTCTCTGGGAGGTCCGCTGATGGTCGTGGTCGAGCGTGTGGTGCCGTGGCGCCGAGACAGTGCGTTGGAACTGAGTGAGATCTCGCCACTCGTGGCAGGTTTTGATGGCCCCGAGCGAGACGATCACATCGCGCTGGTGCAGCGTGCCTATGAGATGGCGGCAGCTGCTCACGCCCCGCAACGACGCAAGAGCGGTGAGCCATACATCACCCACCCGCTCGCCGTCGCCACGATCGTCGCTGGCCTGGGCCTCGATGTCATCACCATCTGTGCTGCGTTGCTGCACGACGCGGTCGAGGACACGCCGCTCACCCTGGCCGAGATCGAGGCGGAATTCGGGGCCGACTGTGCCGCCATCGTCGACGGCGTCACCAAGCTCGACCGGCTTCGCTTCGACTCGAAGGAAGCACAGCAGGCGGCCACGTTCCGCAAGATGCTCGTGGCCATGGCCAAAGACGTTCGGGTGCTGCTGATCAAGCTCTGCGATCGCATGCACAACATGCGCACGATCGCTGGCATGCCGGCTTGGAAGCAAGAACGCACGGCCCGCGAGACGCTCGATGTCTATGCTCCGCTGGCTCACCGCCTCGGTATCCAGGAAGTGAAAACACAGCTCGAAGATCTCAGCTTTGCTGCTTTGCATCCCAAGCGTTATGCCACCATCGATCACATGGTTGCCGTGCGCGCCCCCGAACGCGAGCTCTACCTCACCCAAGTGCTCGAAGATGTTCGCGGTCGAGTCACCGAACTCGGCATCGAGGCCGACGTCACCGGGCGCGAGAAGCACCTCTACTCGATCTACGAAAAGATGATGCTGAAGGGCAAGGAATTCGGCGAGATCCACGACTTGATCGGGATCCGCGTCGTGGTCCACAGCGTTCGTGATTGCTACGCCGCACTTGGTTCAATCCACGCCACGTGGAAGCCGGTGCAGGGACGGTTCAAGGACTACGTGGCCATGCCCAAGTTCAACCTGTATCAGTCACTGCACACCACCGTCATCGGCCCACAAGGCAAGCCGATCGAGGTGCAGATTCGCACGATGGAGATGCACGCCAGAGCCGAGTTCGGCGTGGCTGCGCACTACGTCTACAAAGAGCTTCCGCAAGGCTCTACCCGAGTCGATCTTCCTTGGCTCGACCGCATCATCGAATTCGAAGACGAAACCAACGACCCCAGCCTGTTCATGGCGAATCTCAAGGTCGATCTCGACCAGGACGAGGTCTTTGTCTTCACGCCCAAGGGTCAGGTTGTCACCCTGCCGGCCGGCTCGACCCCGGTCGACTTCGCTTACACGATCCACACCGATGTCGGTCATCGAACCGTTGGTGCCAAGGTCGACGGTCGTTTGGTATCGCTGGCAGATCCGCTGAACTCCGGCGAGACCGTCGAGATCTTCACATCGAAGGCCGCCGATGCAAGCCCCACCCGTGACTGGCTCACATTCGTTCGGTCACCACGAGCTGCGTCGAAGATCAAGCAGTGGTTCTCCCGTGAGCGTCGTGAAGATGCCATCAGCAACGGTCAGGAAGATCTCCAGGCGGCCATGCGTCGAGAGGGCCTGCCCGTTCAGAAGATCGCGTCGGCTGGTGTGATCGCCACGGTGGCTGAAAAGCTCAACTACGGCGACGAAGCCGAGCTCTACGCGGCGATCGGCGAGAAACACGCGTCGGCGAAGTCGGTGGCGGCAAGGATTGCCAAGGAACTCGACGCCGCGAGCGGTCGCGTAGAAGAGTCTTTGCCGGTTACCGCTCGCCGTCACCGTCGTCGCTCCGGCAACGAAGCGGGTGTACACGTCGAGGGGCTCGACGATGTGTTGGTTCGCCTCTCTCGCTGCTGCACCCCGGTACCCGGCGACGAGATCATTGGCTTCGTCACGCGAGGCCGAGGGGTCTCGGTGCACCGTTCCGATTGCGCGAACGCCATTTCCCTCAGTACGAATCAGAACGATCGACTCATCGATGTCGAATGGGATCTCGATGGATCCAACGCCCACTTCGTTGCGTCGGCCGAGGTCAAGGCATATGACCGGTCACACCTGCTCAGCGACGTCACCATCTTGTTCTCCGACAACCACGTGAACATCTTGTCGGCCACCACGACCACCGGCGATGACCGCATTGCCCGGCTGCGTTTCGAGTTCGAGATCGCCGACCCGTCGCACCTCGACGACCTGCTGCGCAGCATCCGCAAGATCGACGGGGTCTACGACGCCTACCGCATCCTCCCCGGCCGCGGCAATTAGTCCCTACTGTCCAAACCCCGGGTTTCTGACCCTCAGTTTCGATAGCTGCAGCCCCCGGTTGGTCGCCTGAAATGAGATGAGGCGCAGCGGGTGGAGGGGCTAGCCTGCTCCGTTCATGGCACGCCCCTTGTTCCAAGCGCTCCCCGGTACGCGCGACATCCTCGCTCCTGATTCCCAGCGAATGCGGGCCCTCGTCGAGGTGTTCGCAGAGGAAGCTGAGCTCGCTGGGTTCGGCCAGATCGTTCCCCCGATGTTCGAAGACATCGGTGTTTTCACCCGCATTGGAGATTCGACCGACATCGTCACCAAAGAGCTCTATGACTTCGAAGACAACGGCGGTCGCCGCATTGCTTTACGTCCTGAGTTCACTGCTTCGGTGTGCCGGGCCTACGTACAGAGCCGGCCCGTCCCGCCGTGGAAGGCGTGGTACGCCGGTCCGGCTTTCCGGCAGGAGAAGGCTCAGAAGGGCCGCTACCGCCAGTTCGACCAGGTCGGCGCCGAAGTCATCGGCTCGCACGATCCAGATCTCGACACCGAGCTCATTGCCATGGCCGCTGGTTTCTACAAGCGCCTCGGGCTCACCGACGTCACCCTGTTGGTGAACACCCTCGGCGACAAGGCCGACCGGCCCGGATACCTCGATGCGCTTCGCACCTATTTCGGCGAGCACCTCGATGCCCTGAGTGAGCAAAGCCGCACGACCCTCGCGATCAACCCGCTGCGAGTTCTCGATTCCAAGCGTCCAAACGATGCCGAGATCGTGGCCGGCGCCCCGGTACTGCTCGACTACATCTCCGATGACGCGGCAAAGGCCTACGGTCGGGTGATCGACGGACTCTCCACGCTCTCGATCCCGTTCGTCGAAGCACCCCGTTTGGTTCGTGGCCTCGACTACTACACCCGCACCACGTTCGAGTTCGCCTCGAACGCACTCGAGGCCGCCCAGAACGCGGTGGGCGGTGGTGGTCGCTACGACGGCCTTGTCGCCGATCTAGGTGGCCCAGAAGACCCCGGCGTTGGCTTCGCTCTCGGTGTCGATCGCACACTGTTGGCCTGTGACGCCGAGGGCGTTTTCGGTGCTGTTGTGCCAACACCAGATCTCTTCGTGGTGGCGACGACCGAAGGCACCGAAGCGCTTGCGCTCACCCAGGAACTGCGAGCCGAAGGCTGGCGAGTCGAGCGGGCCTACGACGGTCGTTCGATGAAGGCCCAGATGAAGGCCGCCAACAAGAGCGGCGCTCCCGTCGCATTGATCGTCGGCGAGTCTGAAGCGACCGACGGCACTGTCAGCGTTCGACCCATGGGTGAAGGCGACCAAGTCGTTGTTCCCCGACCTGAACTGATCCCACAACTGAAGGAATTGCTCCCATGATGCGAACCCACACCTGCGGCGAATTGACTGCAGCGAACGTCGGTGAGGTCGTCACCTTGACTGGCTGGGTCAACCGCCGCCGCGAACATGGTGAGCACCTTGCGTTCGTGGATCTCCGCGATCACACCGGTGTCACGCAGTGTGTGTTCACCAACGATGTGGACGTACGCAGCGAATACGTCCTCAAAGTCACCGGCACGGTCACGACTCGAATCGAAGGCACGGCCAACACCGAGCTCGGCACCGGCGAAATCGAACTCAAAGAATGCACCGTCGAGGTGCTTTCTGCCGCCGAGCCGCCGCCGTTCCCTCTCGATCAGCGCGCTGATGATGTCGACGAGATGGTGCGCCTCAAGTACCGCTACCTCGACATGCGTCGTGAGCGCATGCAGCGCAACCTGCGAGTTCGCTCCAAGGTCAACGCTGCCATCCGCAACGCCATGGCGAAGCAGGATTTTGTCGAGGTCGAGACTCCGATGCTGATGCCGTCGACTCCCGAGGGCGCACGAGAGTTCCTCGTCCCTTCGAGGCAGCGTCCCGGTTCGTTCTATGCGCTCCCGCAGTCGCCGCAGCTCTACAAGCAGCTCCTCATGGTCGGCGGTCTCGATCGCTACTACCAGATCGCCCGTTGTCTCCGCGACGAAGACCTCCGAGCCGACCGTCAGTACGAATTCATGCAACTCGACATGGAGATGAGCTTCGTCGATGTCGACGACGTGTTGTCGGCAGCCGAAGTCGGTGTGCTCGACGCTGCTGAGGCCGTCACCGGTGTTCGCCCTGATGAGGTGCAGCGCATCACGTGGCACGAAGCAATGAACAACTACGGCTCGGACAAGCCCGATCTCCGTTTCGGTGTCGAGCTCCACGAGCTCACCCCGGTCTTCAGCAGCACTGACTTCAAGGCATTCGCTTCTGCTCAGTCCATCAAGGGCATCTGTGTTCCCGGCGGTTCGGCCGATCACGGCCGCAACAAGCTCGACGCCCTCACCGACTTCGCCAAGTCCAACGGTGCCAAGGGCATGGTCTGGATGCGAGTGGTCACTGAAGGCGGTGCGCTCGCACTCGAATCACCGGTGGCGAAGTTCTGCTCTGATGACGAAAAAGCCGGCATCATCGCCGAGTTCGGAGCTGCCGAGGGCGACTTGATCCTTATCGTCGCCGACGAGTGGATGACCACCTGCGAGGTCCTCGGTGAGCTGCGTAACAAGGTGGCACGTCCGCCCGTCAGTCAGGGCCCCTACAAGTACCTGTGGGTCACCGACTTCCCGCTCTTCGTTGGTGTCGACAAGACCACAGGTCGTCCAAAGCCTGGCCATCACGCCTTCTGCCACCCGCACCTGGAAGACCTCGACAAGCTCGAGAGCGATCCGATGTCGGTGCGGGCCTGGGCGTATGACCTCGTGCTCAACGGCTGGGAGCTCGGCTCCGGCAGTATCCGAATCCACGATCCGGCGCTGCAGCGTCGAGTGTTCTCGATTCTCGGGATCGATGACGAAGAAGCCAACAAGCGCTTTGGCTTCTTCCTCGAGCCGTTCAAGTTCGGCGCTCCACCCCACGGTGGCTTCGCCTACGGCATCGATCGGCTCACAGCGATCCTCGCTGGGGAAGAGAACATTCGCGAGATCATCGCCTTCCCGAAGCCGCAGTCTGGCCTCGATCCGATGACCGGTTCGCCCGGCGAAGTCGATGACGCCCAGCTCGCCGAGCTTGGCATTCGCACCCTTCCACCCGCAACGTAAACGCGTCGGCATAGGTGGTTTCTATTCCACCCAGATGTCGAGGGCGACGGAACTCTCGGTGGCGGTGGGGAAGCGGCGGGTGCCCTCGACCTCGGCAGTCATTGGCTCTTCGATGATTCGAAGACCGAGCGACTGACCGTCACGGGTAGCGACCGCGGTGTCATCTCCGCGCGGGGAAATGACAAAACCGAGGCGTTCGAGTTCGTCAGCAACATCGACGCCGATCTCGGATGGTTCACCTTGGTCGGTGATCAACACGACGCGATCGTTGCTGGGCTCGCGACCTTGATCGACGGTCGGCAAAAGGTTCCAAGGCAGGCGAACGCCGGCCAGCAGATCGGCGAGCGTTGGTGTGGCGGTCGGGGCGGCGACTTCATCCGGCGCGGTTGCCGGAGCTTCCTGGACAGCAGGCGTCGGGGCTTCCTGAGCAGCGGGTGTAGCGGCTGTCGCCGTCACCGGCGCTGCCGGTGGTCTCGGCATCGTCACCTTCGCTATCGCAGAGGGGGCGCTCGCTGCGGCGGCCTGCTGAGGCGCTGGTTGTTCGGCCTTCTCTGCTCCCGCCATGACCTGCGACGGTGCAGCGGTCGGAGTCGGGGATTCTGGTCTCTCACGTGCGCTGAGATCGATCGTGGCGGCTTCAGGCTTGGAGTCCCGCTCTGGAGAAGTCTCGGCTTTGGCGACTCGCCGCTTGTAGCGGGCGATCCTGATCAGCTGGATGAATACAGCAATGACGGAGATGCCCAGCCAGGCAAAGAGGGCGAACTCGAGAAAGGAGGCCATGATCGCAACATCGTAGGCGCAGTACCCTCGTGCTTGTGGGAAAGCAATGAGTTTGGGAAGCAATGAGTGACCTCTTCGCCGCAGCGGCCTCGGCCCGGCTCGAAGCCCGTTCGCCACTGGCGGCTCGCTTGCGCCCTGCGACACTCGATGACGTGGTCGGCCAGCGTCATCTGCTCGGCCCATCGGGGACCCTGCGACGACTGGTTGAAGCCGATCGTCTCTCGTCCGCCATCCTGTGGGGCCCACCGGGCACCGGAAAGACCACCCTGGCCCGACTCGTTGCCACCGCGTCGTCGAAGACGTTCGAACAACTCTCAGCTGTGACCGCCAGCGTGAAGGACGTTCGAGCCGTCATCGCTGCTGCTGAAGAACGCCTGGGTGCCCACGGCGTCGGAACCATCTTGTTCCTCGATGAGGTGCACCGGTTCAACAAGGCACAGCAGGACGCGCTGCTTCCCGCAGTCGAGTCCGGAGTCTTGACACTCATCGGTGCAACGACAGAGAACCCATTTTTCGAGGTGAACGCACCATTGCGTTCTCGTTCGACGCTGTTTCGGCTCGAAGCGCTGGAAGAAGAAGACATAGCGGAATTGGTTCGTCGCGGCTTGAAAGCCGAACGAGCAACCGCAGACGAAGAAGCCATCGACTACCTGGCCGGCCGTGCTGCTGGTGACGGGCGACAAGCCCTCACCACGTTGGAGGTCGCCGTTGCGTTGGCTGCGGGCGAGCGCGACGCAACACCCGGGTCCGACGACACCGCTGCGGTCCGCGTTGCACTGTCGCATGCCGAAGCAGCAACGGACTTGAAGTCGCTTCGTTACGGCCGCGACGAGCACTACGACATCATCAGCGCCTTCATCAAGAGCATCAGGGGCAGCGATCCTGATGCCGGGATCTACTGGTTGGCTCGGATGCTCACCGCTGGGGAGGACCCAAAGTTCATCGCTCGACGGCTCTTCATCCTCGCTGCTGAGGACGTTGGTATGGCCGACCCGATGAGCCTGCTGGTAGCAGAGGCCGCGGCCAGGGCGGTCGAGTTCGTTGGCCTGCCCGAAGCCCGTTTGCACCTGGCCCAGGCGGTGGTTCACCTCGCCACCGCCCCCAAGTCGAACTCGGCGTATGTCGCGATCAACGAGGCAATGGCCGATGTGCAGAATCTCCCGGCTGGTGAAGTGCCGATGCATCTTCGTGACGGCCACAACCGGTCGTCGGCAACGCTGGGTCATGGCAAGGGCTACCTGTACCCACACGACCACGAGGGTGGTTGGACCGCTCAGGAGTATCGCCCAGCCGAGGTTTCCGAGCGTCGATACTGGCGGCCGACTGACCGGGGCTACGAGGCCCGCTATCGTGGCGACTCGTGAGTATCTCTGAGTTCGCAGCAATCCTGGTCGCCATAGCTGTTGTGGTCGTTGCTGTGATTCTCGTCGTCGCAGTGAACAACCTGAATCGCACACTGGCAAAGCTCGAAGACACAGCAAATCAGCTTCGGGAGGAAGGTGTTGGCGCCTTCCGCGAACTTCGCCAGCTGGTCGCCGACGCCGACGCCGAACTCGACAAGGTAGACCTCGTGCTCGATCGGGCTGATCAGGCCACGACGGCCATCAGCGAGACATCCAGACGGACACACGAAGCGGTGCAGGATCCGGTGATTCGTTCGCTGGCAATCGCCTCGGGATCGGGCAAGGTCACCAAGAGTTGGCTCAATGCCCGGCGCCTTCGTCGCCGCTCCAAATCCAAACCCACTCCAGAGCAGTCGATCGCTTCGTGATCGGTTTCTTGTTCCGTCGCTTTCGTTGGCTGGCTGTTGGCGCCGGAGTGAAGTACGTGGCCCGCACCGGCGTTGGACGCTCTGTCGACGAGGCTGCAGCCAAGATCGAAGACCGACTTCCTGCACCCGTTGCGAAGGCAGCCAACGTCCTTCCCGGTGACATCGTCAAAGCAGGTGGCGCTGCAGTGGTGAGCGCCCGAGCGGCTCGACAGAGTGCTCGGGCGGCCAAGACCGGCGGTCTGGTAGCCGCCAGAGTTACGAAGGCAGGTATGCAACTCACCTCGCAGGCGACGTCGCTCAGGCCGGGCCCCGCTGTGGCTGGCCGCCTCAGAGCTGTTCGCAACTCTGTCACGGATCAAGCCGAAGCTGATGAGCGAGAGCTTCGTGCAGACTTCCTCCGATACGGCGGCGACGACGAGGGCGCCACGAACGCCCTGCTCGATCTGCGAGATGAGCGCAGCGATGGCCCACTCCCACAGGTCGCAGATCCGGTCGACACAGGTCGACGCCGATTCGTTGCTCCCCGGCGAGCACCCGAGGTCGACCGCGTGCAACGAAGTTACCGACGGCCCTCGAAGCCGTGGGATCGACCAGCCCGCAGCGCCCGGTCGACAAAGGCAATCGATCACGCGTCGATGGACAACAATGTCGGGGACCCGGGCACTCTCGACCGATAGTCTTGCGCCACCATGAATGCCAACGAGCTGCGCACCGCTTTCACCGAGTTCTTCACTGATCGGGATCATCAGCTGATCCCTTCGGCGAGCCTCATCCCACACGATCAAACGTTGCTGTTCGTGAACTCGGGCATGGTCCCGTTCAAGCCCTACTTCGTTGGCGAAGAGCGGCCGAGCCATCCCCGAGCGGTGACGGTGCAGAAGTGTGTTCGCGCCGGTGGCAAGCACAACGATCTCGACGAAGTCGGCCGCACGGCACGACACCTCACGTTCTTCGAGATGATGGGCAATTTCAGTTTCGGCGACTACTTCAAAGAGACAGCGATTCCGCAGGCTTGGGAGTTCTTCACCAAGAAGCTCGAGCTCGACCCCGAGCGTCTGTGGGTCACCGTGCACTTGTCCGATGACGAAGCCGAAGAGATCTGGGCTGAAACCGTCGGTGTCCCTCGCGAGCGTATTCAGCGTCTCGACGAGGACAACTGGTGGCGCATGGCCGACACCGGGCCCAACGGGCCATGCTCTGAGATCTTCTGGGACAAGGGCCCGGCCTACGGGCCCGAGGGCGGCCCAGCCAACCCCGAGGCTGATGAGCGCTACGTCGAGATCTGGAACCTCGTGTTCATGCAGTTCGAGACGGACGAGAACGGCGTGTCCACGCCTCTGCCGAAGCCGTCGATCGACACCGGTGCCGGTCTCGAACGGATCCTCTCAGTGCTACAAGGCACAGACTCGGTCTTCGAGATCGATGAGATGGCCCGCCTGATCGAGGTCGCTTCCGCCGTCACCGGCTACTCCATAGGCGCCGACGAAAACAGCGACTTGGCGCTGCGAGTGCTGGCCGAGCACGCCCGCACCATGACCTTCCTCATCTCCGACGGTGTGTTCCCCAGCAACGAGGACCGGGGCTACGTTCTGCGGCGCATCATGCGTCGAGCAGTGCGGTTTGCCTACCTCCTCGGCGTCACCGAGCTGGTCACGCCGACGTTGGTCAACGCCGTGGTCGAGATCATGGGTACCGACTACCCACAGCTGGTCACCACCCACGAAACCGTGCTCGGTGTTGTCGAGCGCGAAGAAGCGCAGTTCCGCCGCACGCTGGCCAACGGTCTCAAGATCCTCGACGAGCAACTGGCTGATGTTGCTGATGGTGGCGAGCTTCCAGGCTCGGTTGCCTTCCTCCTGCACGACACCTACGGATTTCCATACGAAGTGACCGAAGAAGTCGTGGTCGAGCGTGGGTACAGCGTCGACCGCGCCGGCTTCGACACCGACATGTCCGAACAGCGCGAACGAGCCAAGGCCAACCGCAAAGGTGTGCGACAAGACGCCGACTTCGAACAGGTCCAGGTGCTGATGGACGACGCTGGCATCACCGAGTTCGTCGGTCGAGAGACCACCGAGTCCGAAGCGAAGGTGCTGCTCGTCACCGGCCGCGACTCTGGTGACGTCAGTGTGTTCCTCGATCGGTCACCGTTCTACGCAGAATCGGGCGGGCAGGTCGGCGACACCGGGACCATCACCACCGAGACCGGCACCGCCACCGTGACCGACACTGTCTATGCCGTCCCCGGCATCCATCGGCATGTGGTCGAGATCACCAGAGGCGACCTTCTGCCTGGACAGACCGCCACCGCCGCCATCGATGTCGATCGCCGAAACCAGATTCGCCGTAACCACACCGCGACCCACGTATTGCATTGGGCGCTGCGCCAGACGCTCGGCGATCACGTGCAACAGCAGGGTTCCTACGTCGGGCCTGATCGACTGCGCTTCGACTTCTCGCACTTCGAGCCGCTGACGTTGGAGCAAACTCAGGCGATCGAAGACCTTGCCAACCGCGAGATCCTCGTCAACCAAGCCACTGACCACCCCGAAGTCACGAAGGCCGAGGCCGAGGAAATGGGTGCCATCGCGTTCTTCGGTGACAAGTATGGCGAAATGGTCCGTGTGCTTCGCGCCGGACCCACCCTGGAGTTCTGCGGTGGCACGCACGTGTCTGCACTCGGCGACATTGGCTTGGTGAAGATCGTGAGCGAAGGCTCGATCGGCTCGAACCTGCGTCGCATCGAGGCAGTCACCGGCAACGGCACCATCGAGGTCTTGCGTGAAGCACAAGCCGTCGTCGACGAGGCTGCTGAACTCCTCAACGTGCCCAGGGGTGACGTCGTCGATGGCCTCGGCAAGCGCCTCGGTGAGATCAAGGACATGAAGTCCGAGATCTCCGCCCTCAAGCGCCAACTTGCCGGGAGTCAAGCAGCTGATCTCGCCTCTCAGGCGGTCGGTGGTGTCGTCATTGCCCGGGTCGATGGCGTCAGCCGAGATGAACTGAAGGATCTCGCTGTCGCTTTGCGAGACCAACCAAACGTCGACGTCGTTGTTCTCGGCGGTGCCCCCGACGGCGGTGGAGCTGTCCTCGTGGCAGCCACGGCGCCCGACGGTCCGGCCGCTGGCGATCTCATCGCTGACGCAGCCAAGGCCATCAAGGGCGGCGGTGGCAAAGGTGGCGATCTCGCCATGGCAGGTGGCAAAGATCCTGAAGGTGTCGACGCTGCGTTGGCGCTCGCCCGCACCGCAGCCGGCCTGGACTGAGAGGAGATGAGCCTCCCTGGGCGCGCCGTCGGCATCGATTTCGGTTCCAAGCGTGTCGGTGTGGCCGTCAGCGATGCTGGTCGCATGGTGGCAACCCCGTTCGAAACCATCAAGCGGGTCGGTGACCGAACCATCGAGCACGGACGCATCGCTGAGATCGTCGCTGACATCGAGGCCACTGTGGTGGTCGTCGGCCTGCCACTCTCGCTCGACGGCAGCGACGGTCACGCCGTCGAACTCGTGCGCTCGGAGGTGAGGGGGCTGGCGAAGCGTCTGGGCATCCCCGTCGAGGAGTACGACGAGCGCTTCACCACGGTCACTGCCGAACGTTCGCTGCGCGAGATGGGCACTCGGGGCCAGGCCAAACGCGACGTCGTCGACCAAGTCGCGGCAGCGGTGCTCCTCCAGGGGTGGCTCGACGCTCTACAGTGACCGCCGTGCCGTTCGATCAAGACAAGCCCGCAGCAAAGGGCACCACCATCCATCGCGACGAGGTCGCAGAGCAGAGTCGTCGTGCCGCTGAGGCGGCCCCACTCGAGTGGGAAGACGACACTGACTTCGGACGGGTCGCGCCCGCTTGGTTCCGTGGCTTGCGGGCACTCGTCGCAGTGTTGCTCATCGCCTTTGTCTGCTACACCGCCTACAACGGCCTTCGCGGATGGTTCGACCGCCAACTCGATCCTGTTGGTGAGCCCGGTGAAGCAGTCGAGTTCAACGTGCCGAGCGGTGCCACCACGGCGGCCATCGGGCAACTGCTCCAGGACGCCGACGTCGTACCGAACAGCACCTTCTTCCGCTACTACGCCCGCTGGAAGGGTGAAGAGAACTTCCAGGCTGGCGAGTACCAGATGCAACTCAACTCCTCAGCGCAGGAAGCCATCGATGTCCTCAACGCCGGCCCGAAGCCCCAGGTGTTCGACCGGTTCCAGGTGCGCGAAGGGCTGTGGATCGAAGAGATCCTGCCGACGATCGCCAACCAGCTCGACAACGTGACAGCTGCTCAGCTCGAAGCTGCGCTTGCTTCTGGTCAGATCACACCCCGCTACCGACCCGACGGCATTTCGAGCTTCGAGGGTTTGATCTTCCCCGACACCTACGAAGTCAACGCCGACGCCACTGCCGCCGAAGTGCTGCAGAAGATGGCAGACGAATTCTCGAGAGTCACTGGCTCGGCTGGCTACGGAGCGTCGGAGAACCTGCTGAACTTGTCACCGTATGAGGTCGTGATCGTGGCGTCGCTGATCGAGGGCGAAACACGTGTCGAGTCCGAGCGGCCGATCGTTGCTTCGGTGATCTACAACCGGTTGCGTGAGGGTATTCCGCTTGGCATCGACGCCACGTGCCTCTACGGCGCTGGTACTCGCGTGGTCGACGACGCCATCAACGCCGGCGCCTTCGACCCCGAGAGCGAAAGCCCGTACTCGTGCCGTGGACCACGCCAAGGACTTCCACCGACACCGATCAACTCACCGGGTGCTGCATCGCTCGAAGCAGCGCTCAACCCCGATGCCACCGAGTTCCTCTTCTACGTGCTCACCAACGCCGACGGCACACACACCTTCGCCGAGGACAAAGATGGGTTCGATGAAGCAGTGCTGGTCTGTATCGAGCGTGACCTCGGTTGTGGCTGATCTGATCAGCGCCTTCGCTTCGCCGATCAGCGGTGAAACGAGGCTGGCGGCCGTGATCGGTGACCCCGTTCGCCATTCACTCTCACCGCAGATCCACAACGCGGCATACCAAGCGAACGGCCTCGATTGGCGATTCCTCGCACTTCCCGTGGCGGCAGGGCGAGCGCCAGCGGCGCTCGATGCCATGCGTGCCCTTTCGATCGAAGGATTCTCGGTCACGATGCCGCACAAGGAAGTGGTGGCGGGCCACGTCGACGAGCTCATGCCTGCAGCAGCGGCGCTTGCGTCGGTGAATTGTGTCCGTCGTGAGGGTGATCGCTTGATCGGCGACAGCACCGACGGCATTGGGTTCGTCCGAGCGCTCGAGTCTGACATCGGCCGATCGATTGCTGATGCCAGTGTGGCGATCGTTGGTGCCGGGGGAGCGGCCCGCAGCATCATCGATGCAGTGGCCCGAGCGGGGGCCAGCCGAATCGTGGTCGTGAATCGGACCCAAGGTGCCGCCGAGCGAGCTGCGGCGCTGTCGCCGATCGCCAGCGTGGGCGCAGCAGCCCAGGTCGTTGACGTCGACATCATCGTCAACACCACGTCGGTCGGCATGGCAAGCGGCCCTGCGCCCGACACCAGTGCGGTCGCCCCCGAGTTCCTGCGGGGCGAACACATCGTTGCCGACATCGTCTACCAACCGAGGCGAACGCCATTGCTCCAGGTGGCAGCCGACATCGGTGCCCACACCGTGGGTGGCCTCGGAATGCTCGTGCATCAGGCTGCGGTGGCCTTCGAGTGGTGGACAGGCCAGCCAGCCCCGCTCGACGCAATGACCGCAGCCGTCGCCACAGCCTGACACCGCTTTGGATCAGCACCGCTTGCATCTGTAGTGGTCGCCAGCCCCAGAGAAACCCTGCCAACCCCTCACGTCCGCGGGTCATGGTCCGATGGAACCAGGTCAAGAATCTGAAAGGTGACGAAAACCATGTTGCAGGGAACCCTGGATGTATTTTCACTCGACGAAGTGCTTGGGTTGCTCTCGGGCGCCAACAAGAATGGTGTGCTGAACATCACTGGAGATCGGGGAGTCGGCACTGTGTCGATTTCCGATGGTCATCTGGTGGCAGGGTCAGCCTCCTCCGCACCCGGGGCAGCCGCGCTGTCCGATGTCGTCTTCGAACTTCTGCGCTACGAAGAAGGATCTTTCTCCTTCGACGGTGCATCAGCTGTCGAAGGCGAACCTCACGAGCTCGAAGCGATCATGACCGAGGCGCACAGCCGCCTCGACGAGTGGAAGGGCATCGAGGCAGTCGTCCCGTCGCTCGACCACCACGTGTCGCTGTCAGCGACGCTGTCCACGAGTCAGGTCACGCTGAGTGAGTCCGAGTGGGCCGCAGTTGTCGCCATCGGCGAAGGCGCCCCCGCAGGCGTCGTCGCTCGCCGTCTCGGCCTCGGTGAGTTCGACGGATCGAAGCGCATCAAGTCGCTCATCGAGCGTTCCCTGGCTTCGCTCGAGGAAGGCGCAGCCACCGCTGAACCGACCGTTGCCGCATCGATCACCGCTGAACCAGCCACCGCTGAACCGACCGATGCGACCGAAGCACCGACTCCAGTCGTCGAAGAACCCGTTGCATCCGCTGGTCCGGTGTTCGAGACTCCCGAGCCGGCTCCGGCCTCCTTCGCCGAAGTATCGGCTCCCGTAGCTGATGCCCCGGTCGACGCTGAGCCACTTGAACACGCCGTCGCCGAGATCGCTCCCGACATCTCGCTCGAGACGGTCGCCCCTGATGCTCCAGCATTCGAGGACTCCGCAGTTGAAGCGTTCGCCGCTCAAACCGAGATCCCTCCGATGCCAGAAGCACCGAGCTTTGATTCTGTCGAAACCGAGTCCTTCGACTCCGAGGTTCCCCCCATGCCGGAACCGCCCTCGAGGTTCACCGCTGCGGCCAGCGACTCGGTTCCACCTCCACCCGCTCCTCCGTTCGTCAGCGAGGTGTTCGACGCTCCGGCGGCTGACGTTTCACCGGCGAGCTTTGGCGGACTCGACCCCATCGGTGGGCCCGACATGTTCGAGGCTCCGCTTCGTGGTGGCGAGCGCTCGACCGACGTGTTCGGCGGCGAAGGATTCGATGCCAGCGTCGCTACCACCGCAAGCGAGATCGAAGCTCCCTTGCCTCCTCCTCCCGCCCCCGTTGCCACGAGTGCGGACTGGGACGCAGCCGATGAAGGTCACGCGCCGTTCACCCCCCCTTCTGGCTTCGATGCCTTCGACGCCGGTGACGACCACGCCGTCGATGGTGCCGAGGCGGCCGATTCCGACGAGGAACCTGCCGCTGAGGCAAAGGGCGGCTCGCTGCTCATGCGCTACCTCAAGAGCAACGGCTGAGCGTGTCTGTGCTGGCTGCAATCCTGCTGGGGTTGTTCGGTTTTCTCATCGGACCGCTCCTGGGTATTGCCGCTGACCGCTTGGTTGAACGTGAATCGTTCGCTGCAACTCTGCGATGCCAGCGATGTCGAGCCGATCTGGGAGGAGCCCATGCGCTCCTCCCGTTCGCGTCTTGGCGTCGCCGATGTCCGGAGGATGCCGGTCATGCTCGGTGGCGTTACCCCCTGATCGATGTGTCGACCGCTGCCGCCCTTGCCGTAGCTGGCTGGCGTTTTGGCTTCTCTTGGCAACTCTGGCCGTACGTGGTGTTCTTCGCTGCGTTGGTCGTGATGCTGGTGATCGACATCGAGCACCACCTCCTGTTGAACGTCTTGACTTACCCGACACTCTTGGCCGGCGCATTCGCTGTGTTGGTCTTGTCCGGACCGAATGGCTACAGCAACGGAATCAACTCGGCGTTCATCACTGCAGTGATCTTCGGCGTTGGGTTCTTGGCACTCCACCTGGCGTATCCTCCAGGTCTGGGGCTTGGCGACGTGAAACTCATTCCGTCGTTGGCGCTCTTCATTGGTTGGATGACCGTCGATGCGCTCGACGCTGTGCAACGCTCGCTGTACATGTTCATCGCTGCGAGCCTTTCGCTCGCCGTCGTTGGACTCGGCATGAAGGCTTGGGCCAAGCGCCAACCAGAAGAACGATTCGCTGACCACCCAGAAGATTGGGTGCCGGGCGAGGTGCCCATGGGGCCCTTCCTCGCTCTTGCCACGATCGTCACGATCGCTCTGACTCAGCCGGCATCACTGGCCGGATAGCGTGCTGGGGTGGACATTCTCCCCATCCTGATCGACGGCGTTGACTCAGCAACGCGCCGGCAAGCGGCGTCGGACCTCGCAGCAGCGCTCGGCCGAACAGTCTTGCTCGGCGCCTCTGGCTACCCCGGCACCGACAATCGGTGGGTTGCCGCCCTCGACGACGCCCCGAGTTCTCGTGCCCCTCGACAGACGGTGCTGGCGGCACCAATGGACGAGATGCTCGCTGCTGTCCATCGCACGGAGTTGGTCGAGGTGGGTGATGTGCGGTCGTATCCGGTGATCGTAGGACCCGGCTCTCGGCGCCGCCTTGCCGAGGTCCTGCCGACGAAGACCCAACGGGTCGCTGTGGTCACCCAAGCTGGCGTCGGCATTGATGTCAGCGACGTTCTGACCGGCTTCGATGTCAGAGTCTTCACCATCGAGGATGGTGAGCGGGCCAAGCGCTTCGAGGTCGCAGCAGATCTCGCTTCGCAATTCGCCCAGTGGGGAATGACCCGTAACGACGTGGTCGTCGCGATCGGCGGCGGGGTCGTCACCGATCTCGGTGGGTTCGTTGCCTCGGTGTATCACCGAGGCATCCCTGTGGTGCACGTGGCTACAACGCTGCTCGGACAGATCGATGCCGCCATCGGCGGCAAGTGCGGCGTCAACCTGCCAGAAGGCAAGAACCTGATCGGGTCCTTTTGGCAGCCGTCGGCGGTGCTGTGCGACACCGATGCTCTGCAGACCTTGCCCGAGCGCGAGTACCGCAGCGGCCTCGGCGAACTGGCCAAGTATCACTTTTTGGGAGGTGGCGAACTCGACGCCATGCCACTGGTCGATCGGGTCGCAGCGTGTGTTCGAATCAAGGCCGATGTCGTGGCCGCCGACGAACGCGAGGGCGGTCGGCGAGCAATCCTGAACTACGGGCACACCCTGGCCCACGCCCTGGAGTCAGCGGGAACCTACGAGATCCGACATGGTGAAGCAGTCGCGACTGGGCTGGTCTACGCAGCCGAGGTGGCGCATCGTCTCGGACGGATCGATTCCACCGAGGTCGCTGAGCACCGGCGTGTCGTCGAGCACTACGGACAGTCGACCACACTCCCGGCAGGCATCGACAACGATCAGATCCTCGAGTTGTTCAGCAGAGACAAGAAGGCACTCGACGGGATCACGTTCGTCCTCGACGGTCCCCGTGGCGTCGAGACCGTCAGGATCGATGACCGCAAGCTCCTCACCGATGCGCTGAAAGCCATGCGCACGTGAGCGGCCTTCCCTCCATGGACGTCTCTGGTCGCCGTCAGCGGCTCATCGAGGAGATCCAATCCACCACGGCGGAAGCACTGGTTGTTTCCAAGCCGGTCAACGTGCGTTGGCTCTGCGGGTTCACAGGCTCGAGCGGCTCGCTGTTGGTGTTGCTGAATGGTCCAATGGTGCTTTTCACTGATGGTCGTTACGAGGAACAGGCCCAGTTGGAGACCTCAGTGGCAGGTGTCGAGGTGGAGATGGTCATCTCGAGGACCAACGACGCCGACATCGTGGACCGTTTGCGTTCGCTCGGGACCAAGGTCTGCGGCATCGAATCGCACCACCTCACGCTCGATCGAGCAAACGGCCTCGCTGCTGCAGCTCCGTTGGTGGCGTTCGAGCCCATCGGCCCGATGGTCGATCGTCTCCGCCAGCCCAAAGATGCCGGTGAGATCGCACGACTTCGCCAGGCCGCTGCGATCGCCGACCAAGCACTTGGTCGACACGAGGCCGTCATCACATCGGGCGGCATCACCGAACAGGCCTTTGCCCGCTCGCTCGAGGCATCGATGTTCGACCTCGGCGCTGACGCGCTCAGCTTCGACACGATCGTTGCCTCGGGGCCGAACAGCACCCGCCCCCACGCACGTCCCACTGATCGGGTGCTGACACCTGGTGACTTGGTGGTGATCGACTTCGGAGCAGCGATCGATGGGTACGGAAGTGACATGACCCGCACACTGGCAGTGGGAGCTGATCCAACCAACGATCAGCAGGCGCTGTACGCAGCGGTTGCTGAGTCCCAGGCGGCTGGAGTTGCTGCGGTTCGGGCTGGTGTCGAGCAGGTCGAGATCGACACGGCTTGTCGCGACGTGCTGGCTCGCCATGGACTCGCTGAGGCGTTCATCCACGGGACGGGCCACGGCATCGGGTTGGAGATACACGAACAACCCATCCTGTCGGCCCGCTCGGTGGGTATCCTCCCAGCCGACTTGGTGGTCACAGTCGAACCTGGTGCCTACATCCCCGAACGCGGGGGCGTGCGTGTCGAGGATTCGGTTGTGGTCACGTCCGACGGATGCGATCCGATCACACACTTCCCAAAGGGTTTGGTTCCATGGCTTTCTCTACCAATGACTTGAAGAACGGCATGACGCTCGACCTCGACGGCGATCTCATGCAGGTGGTCGAGTTCCAGCATGTGAAGCCGGGCAAGGGCGGCGCGTTCGTTCGCACGACCCTGCGCAATGCGCGCACTGGTGCCGTTGTCGACCGCACGTTCCGTGCTGGCGAAAAGGTAGACCGGGCGTTCATCGAGAAGCGCGAAGTGCAGTTCCTGTATCGCGACGGCACCGACTACATGGTCATGGACAACGAGACCTACGAGCAGACTCCGGTCTCCGAGATCGCCATGGGCGACGCCACCAACTACATCATCGAGAACTCGACCATCTCGATCCAGCTCTACGGCGACGAGATCATCGGCACTGATGTTCCGGCTTCGGTCGAGCTCACCATCACCGAGACCGAGCCTGGGCTGCAGGGCGATCGAGTGTCGGGTGCTCGCAAGCCGGCCACACTCGAAACCGGGCTGGTCGTGCAGGTGCCGCTGTTCGTCGAGCAGGGTTCCAAGATCAAGGTCGACACTCGAACCGGCGAATATCAGACCCGTGCCTGATCCCGCGCCCGGAGCGGCCATTGGTCGATCCCGGCTACGGCGAGAAGCGCGCGAGCGCGCACTCGAACTGTCGTACGAAAAGCAACAGCGAGGCGATGCGCTCGATCCGCTGCTGGCATCGCTGACACTGCCACCCGAGCCGTACACCGAGCGTTTGCTTCGGGCAGTGGATGCATCAGTTGCAGAACTCGATGCCGAGATCGGCTCTCGGCTTCGTGGCTGGACGATCGGGCGACTGCCTGTCATCGATTTGTTGATTCTGCGCCTCGCTGTCGCCGAGTTGCAGACCACAGACACCCCGACGGGCGTGGTGCTTGCCGAGGCAGTCGACCTGGCGTCACGCTACGGAACCGACGAGTCGAGCAAATTTGTCAACGGAGTTCTTGCCGCGATTGCTCGCGACATCCAACGGCCGACCACGTCCTGAGCCCGTAGAACCCCTTGGCCAAGGGGTCGTCGGCCGACAACGCCGGCCGCTTCGGAAGGGCCGGCTGATTTCTTGATGGGCCGTAAGCACCATCAAGAACAGTGGCGTTGCCTGTCGTAATACCTCGCAATGAGGAACACAGACGGTCGAAAAACTCCCATAGCAACAGTGGCGACCGCTTTCGGACTCGTCGCTGCGACGCTCTTGGCTCCGGTGAGTGGTGCTGGTGCGATCACGATGACCGACGCCGACTCGGTGTCGCTCGTGGCGTCTGAGTCGCAGACCGATCGATCGCCTGCTTCCTTCACCTCGGGCATCTGGCTCGACACGATGAACCGGCAAGCGGTCATCGACAGCCACGACTACGAATTCTCCAAGATCGATCCCGACATCGGATGGACCGGCGACCGATCCTCGTGCACCCCCGGCACGACGAATCCGGCCTATCGGTCAGCCATCATCGATCGGATCAACTGGTTCCGCGCAATGAGCGGCGTCCCTGCGACCATCACCGAGAACGCCACGTACTCGGCGAAAGCTCAAGAAGCAGCGGTGATGATGTCGGTTTCCGACAAGCTGTCGCACACTCCGAGCCAGTCCGAATACCAATGCTGGACGAGCAACGGCGCTGAAGCCGCTGGCAAGTCCAACCTCTACCTCGGACGAACGGGTCCGCATGCCATCACCGGCTACATGCTCGATCCTGGTGTCGGCAACGTGTCTGTCGGCCACCGCAACTGGATCCTGCACCCCACGGTTCAAGAATTCGGCACCGGCGACACGCCGGGACCTGGCCGGCAAGCAACAAACACCCTTTGGGTCGTCGACAACACGTTCGCTTCGCAGCCGGCCCTTCGCGAAGCAGAAGACTTCATTGCTTGGCCAGCACGGGGTTTTGTGCCCGGGGAGGTCGTCTTCGATCGCTGGTCCTTCAGCGTCCGTGACGCCGACTTCGAAAATGCCACGATCACCACCCAGCGCATTGACAACGGCAACGTCACCGAAACGGTGTCGAGCCCGATTGTCTTCCGAAACGAATCTGATGGCGCCCCGTTCTCGATCATCGTGTGGGAGCCGGTCGGCATCGATACCAACCCCGCCTTGGATCAGACCTATCGCATCACCGTGAACAATGTTGGTCTCGGTTCTGCTACCCGGTCATACACCTACGAGGTGATCGTGATCGGTGACAACGCCGCTCCCGTCGCTCTGTCATCGGGCCCGAGCGGCGTCGAGGCGTTCGCTGACGCTGCGTACAACGACTTCATCGGTCGAAACGCCTCTGCAGCGGAGAAGAACAACTGGGTCCAACGGGTCAATGCAGGAGCCACCCGCTACGAGTTGGTCGCTGAGCTGACCCAGAGCGACGAGTGGGCCGCCAACGTGGTCGAGAAGATGTACGTCGACACCCTCGGACGAGGCCCCGATGCCGGTGGACGGGCCTTCTGGGTCAGCCAACTGCAGGACGGCATGTCCGTGGCTCGTATGGCGGCACTTTTCTACGGCAGTCCTGAGTACATCGCCAACGAGGGCGGTCAGATCGGTCGTTGGATCACCGACCTCTATGCCGAGCTCCTCGAACGTCAGCCCGACAGCAGCGGCCTCCTCTACTGGCTCAGAGAAACCGATCGAACAACAGCGGGCTCTGTCGCTCTCAGGTTCTACCAGTCAGACGAGAGCCGTCGAGCTCGAGTGCAGGCGCTCTACCAGGAACTCCTCGGACGAGGAACCGATGGCGGCGGCGAAGACTTCTGGGCCGGCGTGCTCGTCAACGGAGACGACCTCGCGCTCGCCGCCAGCCTCGCTTCCAGCGACGAGTATTTCGCCAACGCCGCCAAGTGAACTGAGTGCAACGCTGACGTAGAGTCTCGACGGTGCGAACCAACGAGATGATGCAGCGGTGGCAGAACGGCGAGGCAGGGGTGGGCCTGTGGATCGCTGTACCCGACAGCAGTGTGGCGGAGAGTCTCGGAACGCTCGACCCGGCCTACCTGGTAGTGGACCTCCAACATGGTCTGATCGACTACGCCGACGTTCGCCACTTGTTCCAGGCAACGCAGCGATCGGCAGCGACACCGCTGGTCCGAGTGCCGTGGAACGAGCCTGGGATCATCGGAAAGGTGCTCGATGCTGGCGCTATGGGCGTCATCATCCCGATGGTCAACACCGCAGCGGAAGCAGCTCAGGCGGCCAGGTCGTGTTTCTACCAACCAAAGGGCGCCCGTAGCCACGGCCCAATCCGGGCCAGTGTCGCTCTGGGCGAGGGGTACGCCGTCGAGGCGAACGACCAGGTGGCGTGTATCCCGATGATCGAAACCATCGAGGCAATCGAGAACATCGATGAAATCCTCGCCGTACCGGGAGTCAACGCAATCTACGTTGGCCCTGCCGACCTCTCCCGAACCCTCGGCCTGCCTCCACTCGGCGATCACGACGACCCGTTGTTCATCGACGCGCTCGACACGATCCTGGCTGCTTGCAAGCGGGCTGGCATCCCCGCCGGTATCCATGCCAACCCGTCCTTGGTGAACAAGCGACTCGAACAGGGATTCCAGATGGTCACGGCTACCTCGGATCTGCTGGCTCTGATGGCGGGGGCCAAGGCAGCACTCGCTGGCGAAGGGGCCGACACGCTCTATTGACCGGAGCGAGGTATTGACCGGAGCGAGGCCGAACAGCGCCGAGACGAGAAATCCCGTGTGACTTCTCACTGCGGCTCCTAGGCTCGATGTCGGCAGAAGACCCGTGAAGTGAGTCCTGAGAGGCTCATACGGACCGAGAGGAAATCGTTTGGCTGAACGCGAGCGCCGTCGTACGCCCCCATATGGGGGCGTTTTTGTTGCCAGGAACGAGGTGTTGGACGCCGAAGCGGTCCGACGCGCCGTCCGGCGAATGGCCCACGAGATCATCGAGCGCAACGAAGGCCTGGCTGATGTGGTCGTGGTCGGTCTCCAGACCGGCGGCGTGCCCTTTGCCGAAGCGCTTTGTGCTGCGCTCGCCGACATCGAGGGTGTTGAGGTGCCACTCGGCAAGCTCGATGTTGCCTTCTACCGCGACGACATCAACCTGCGTCCGGTGCTGCCAGAAGCCACCACCGATGTTCCGTTCGACATTGCCAGACAAGTGGTGGTCCTCGTCGATGATGTGCTCTACACAGGGCGCACCATCCGAGCTGCACTCGATGCTCTCATCGATCAGGGTCGGCCTCGTGCGGTGCAACTCGCGGTCATGATCGATCGCGGCCACCGTGAGGTCCCCATCCGGCCAGACTTCGTTGGTAAGAACCTGCCAACACGGTCAGATGAGGCCATCAACGCCACCATCGACGGTGTCGACATCGGCGAGATGGAGAAGTAGCGGTGCGTCATCTTCTCTCCATCGAGGATCTCGATGCTGATCAGATGCTTTCCATCCTCGATCTTGCAAGGAACTTCGCCACCGTGCAGCAGCGCGACGTGCCGAAAGTTCCTGCCCTACGCAGCAAGACCGTCGTGCTGGCATTCTTCGAGGACTCGACCCGCACGAGAAGCAGCTTCGATCTGGCGGCTCGGCGCCTGAGTGCCGATGTCGTCAACTTCTCTGCATCAGCCTCTTCGCTCAGCAAGGGCGAGTCACTGCGGGACACGATCGAGACGATCTCGGCCATGGGCGTCGACGCCATCGTCATCCGTCATCGCAGTTCAGGCACTCCGCAGCAGGTCACGCGCTGGACCGACGCTGCGGTGATCAACGCCGGCGATGGCTGGCATCAGCATCCGACGCAGGCGCTGCTCGACTCATTCACCATTCGTGAGCGGCTCGGCACCCTCGAGGGCAAACACATCGCACTCTGTGGTGACATCGCGCACTCGCGGGTTGCTCGATCGAATGCCCAGGCATTCAGCGCCCTCGGGGCACGGGTCACCCTCGTGGCGCCTCGCACATTACTGCCCGCATCGCTCGAGGGCTGGCCGGTGGATGTCGCTGCCAGCCTCGATGAGGTGGTCGGAGATCTCGACGTTGCCTACATGCTGCGGATCCAGAACGAGCGCATCAACGATGCGCTCTTCCCATCGGTTCGCGAATATCGAACCCTGTACGGACTGACCGTGGATCGGGCTGCTCGCTTGCGATCCGACGCTCTGGTGATGCATCCGGGGCCAATGAATCGCGGCGTCGAGATCGACCCAGAAGTCGCTGATGATCCCCGCAGTGTCGTACTCGACCAAGTCAGCGCAGGCATCCCGGTTCGGATGGCTGTGCTGTTCAGCGCCCTCGGCCCCGGCCAATTCGAAGGAGAACTCTCATGACCACGACCGTGATCAAAGGTGGACGCATTCTCGACCAGACCGGTGAGCGACCCGGCGACCTTGTCGTCGATGACGCCACCGGACTGATCATCGAGGTCGGTCCAGATCTCAATGCCGATGAGTCGCGAGACGATCGCACGATCGATGCCACCGGTTGCCTCATCACCCCCGGCTTCGTCGATCTGCACGTGCACATGCGCGAGCCTGGCAACGAGGCAGCCGAAACCATCGAAACAGCCAGCCGGGCCGCAGCCAAGGGCGGCTTCACCGCTGTTGTGGCCATGCCAAACACTGACCCCTGTATGGATGATCCCGCAGTGATCAACCAGGTGATCGAACTCGGCCGCACGGCTCTGTGCACGGTCAAGCCATCGGCTGCGATCAGCATGGGGCGGGCTGGTGAACAGCTTGCCCCCATGGGCGAGCTCGCTGCGCTTGGCGTCCGGATGTTCACCGACGACGGTACGGGAGTGCAGGACGACATGTTCATGCGCCGTGCACTCGAATACGCCGGCAGCTTGAGCACCGATGACGGCGTGCCGATCGTGCTGTCGCAACACTGTGAAGTCACTGCACTCAGTGCCGGTGGCGTGATGCACGAGGGCGAGTGGTCGAGTCGCTTGGGCCTTGGTGGGCAACCGTCTGAAGCCGAAGAGCTGATGGTCATGCGCGACATCGCGCTGGCTCGGCTCACCAACGTGCGGGTGCACTTCCAGCACCTGTCCACTGCCGGCAGCGTGGCAATGGTCAGAGCTGCCAAGGCCGGCGGACTCCCCGTCACCGCCGAGGCAACGCCGCATCACTTCACCCTCACAGATGCCTGCTGCGCTGACTACAACGCCAACTTCAAGGTCCATCCGCCGTTGCGCACCCAAGCTGACGTCGACGCCATCAAGGCCGGACTCCGAGATGGCACGATCGACGCAATCGCCACCGATCACGCGCCGCACACGCCCGACAGCAAGGACCGCCCGTTCGACGAGGCACCTCCGGGGATGCTCGGTCTCGAAACCGCCATGGCCGTCGCCATGGCCGAGCTCGACATGGAACTGGCCGACATCCTGCCCATGCTCAGCTGGCAACCGGCAGTCATCGGCGGCCTCAGCAAGACCCACGGTCTTCCCATCGAGGCTGGCAATGCCGCGAACCTCGCCGTCATCGATCCGGCCCATCGCTGGACTGTTTCGGGCACCGATATGGCCAGCAAAGCGAACAACACCCCCTTCGAGGGGCGAGAACTCGTCGGACGCGTCCGGCACACGATCCACCACGGCGACGTCGTGGTGGAGAACGGAGAGGCAACCCGATGATCAGCCCAGGAGTGACCGTTGATGCCAGAGTCGCATCCGAGCCGGTCCCGATTCGAGCTGCTGCACTGGTGCTCGCCGACGGAAGCGTCTTCGAGGGCGAATCCATCGGCGCCGCCGGTATCGGCCGGGGTGAGGTCGTGTTCAACACCGCACTCTGCGGCTACCAAGAGATCGTGACCGACCCGTCCTACGCAGGACAGATCATCACCTTCACCTATCCCCACATCGGTAACTACGGCATGACGCCAGACGACGACGAGAGCCGGGGCACATTCGCTCGGGGCGTCATCGTTCGCGATCTCGCCCGGCGTCATTCGAACTACCGGGCCGAGGAGCACCTGTCTGACTTCCTGCTCCGTCACGCCATGCCAGGCATCGCAGGAATCGACACTCGTCGCCTCACGCGCCTGTTGCGCGACACCGGCGCTATGCCCGGAGCATTCGGAGCGATCGAAGGGCCGGGTGCAACCTCGATCGACGAGCTCGCAGCAGCTGCGCTCGCCGAGCCAGGAACGAGCGGGATCGATCTCGTCTCTCAAGTCACCACACCGGAGGCGTACCGCATTGGTCTCGACCCCGGCGAAGGCGTCCGGAACATCGTCGCCTACGACTTCGGTATCAAGGCAAACATCCTTGCTCATCTCGGCCATTTCGCTTCAGTTGAAGTGGTGCCGGCATCGACCTCGGCCAGCGACATTCTCGCCAGGAATCCCGACGGCATCTTCTTGTCGAACGGACCGGGCGACCCCGAAACGGTTCCCTACGCCGTCGAGTCCATCAAGAACTTGGTCGGGACCACGCCGCTGTTCGGTATCTGCCTGGGTCACCAGCTGTTGTCGATGGCCATCGGCGGCTCGATCGAGAAGCTCCCGTTTGGCCATCACGGAGCGAACCACCCCGTGATGGACCAGACCACCGGCAAGGTCGAGATCACCAGCCAGAACCACAACTTCGCCGTCACCGCCGAGTCCATCGCCGGTGCCGCAGACGTCACCCACGTCAACCTGAACGACGGGGTCTGTGAAGGCATGGCAGTGCGAGGCGAACGCGCCTTCAGCGTGCAACACCACCCCGAAGCCAGCCCGGGTCCCCATGATTCGGCTTACCTCTTCGATCGATTCGAGCAGCTCATCAGCGGCAACGACACCACCAGTATTTCCGGCGCAAGCCAGATCGATCACACCGATGGAGCCAACTGATGCCGAGACGTGATGACATCCAATCGATCCTGTTGATCGGCTCGGGTCCGATCGTGATCGGCCAAGCCTGCGAGTTCGACTACTCCGGCACCCAGGCCTGCAAGGTCCTGCGCGAGGACGGCTTCCGAGTGATCTTGGCCAACTCCAACCCGGCCACGATCATGACCGATCCCGAGTTCGCTGATGCCACCTACATCGAACCGATGACGCTCGAGGTGCTCACGAAGATCATCGAGGTCGAAAAGCCCGATGCGCTGCTGCCGACGCTCGGTGGTCAGACCGCCCTCAACCTCGCCATGGAGCTCGTCGAAGCCGGCGTGCTCGAGGCGAACAACGTCGAACTCATCGGTGCTGATGCCGACGCGATCGACACAGCCGAGAACCGCGCCAAGTTCAAAGCGGCGATGACCGAAATCGGACTCGAGAGCCCCATCTCCGGCGTCGCGCATTCGATGGAGGAGGCACGAGTCATCCTGGAACAGGTCGGCCTCCCGATCGTGATCCGGCCGGCGTACATCCTCGGCGGCCGTGGCACCGGCACCGCGCACACGATGGAAGAGTTCGAGCATGCGGCCGCAACCGGCATCGCCGCCAGCCCGATCGGCGAGATCCTCATCGAGGAGTCGATTCATGGCTGGAAAGAGTTCGAGCTCGAAGTCATGCGCGACAAGAACGACAACCAGGTGATCATCTGCGGTATCGAGAACCTCGATCCGATGGGCACCCACACCGGTGATTCGATCACGGTTGCCCCGATCCAGACGCTGTCCGACGTCGAGTATCAGGGGATGCGAAACGACGCCTTGGCATGTCTGCGCCGTATCGGCATCGAGACCGGGGGCTCAAACGTGCAGTTCGCCGTCGACCCCAAGACGGGTCGCCGCGTGATCATCGAGATGAACCCGCGCGTTTCTCGCTCTTCTGCTCTCGCATCGAAGGCCACCGGCTTCCCGATCGCGAAGTTCGCAGCAAAGCTCGCCGTTGGTTACAGCCTCGACGAGATCCAGAACGACATCACCAAAGTCACACCCGCCAGCTTCGAACCCGTCATCGACTACGTCGTGACCAAGTTTCCCCGCTGGGCGTTCGAGAAGTTCCCCGGCACCAGCGGCCACCTCGGTACCTCGATGCAGTCGGTCGGTGAAGCCATGGCCATCGGCCGCACGTTCGCCGAGAGCATGCAGAAGGCATGTCGCTCACTCGAACTCGGCGCTGACGGCTTCGACTCCGGCGACCGCTTTGATGACATGAGCGACGAAGAACTGCTCGCTGCCTGCGCCATCGCGACGCCAGATCGCATCTTCCAAGTCGAAGCAGCGCTGCGCCGAGGCATGTCGATCGAGACTCTCAACGCAACCACCAAGATCGACCCGTGGTTCCTCGATCAGCTCTCGATGATCACTGAAGAGCGAGCTGCACTCAGCGGACGCTCGGTCGGCGATCTGTCCAAGGCTGAACTCCGTCGAGCCAAGCGGCTCGGGTTCAGTGATGCCCAGCTCGCAACGGTCCTGGAAGGCGAGCTCGACGAAGAAGCCGTTCGAAACGCTCGCAAAGAGAGCGGTGTCCGGCCGACCTTCAAGACCGTCGACACCTGCGCTGCAGAGTTCGAAGCCAAGACGCCTTATCACTACTCGACCTACGAAGACGAAGACGAGGTAACCGAAGGGGTGAAGCCGCGGATCATCATCCTCGGATCTGGCCCGAACCGCATTGGTCAAGGCATCGAGTTCGACTACTGCTGTGTGCACGCCAGCTATGCACTGCGAGACGCCGGTTTCGAGACGGTCATGATCAACTGCAACCCTGAGACTGTCTCGACTGACTACGACACGTCGGATCGCCTCTACTTCGAGCCGCTCACCTACGAAGACGTCATGAACGTCATCGACGCTGAGTCGCCGATCGGTGTGATCGTGTCGCTCGGTGGGCAGACCCCGCTCAAATTGGCTGACCGCTTGCCGCCAGAGTTGGTGCTGGGTACAGCACCATCGGCCATCGACGCCGCTGAGGACCGCGACCAGTGGGCCTCGATGTGCGCCAAGCTCGACATTCCGCAGCCCGCTGGCGGCACCGCCACCACGATCGAAGGTGCACTCGAAGTCGTCGGCCGCATCGGTTACCCCGCACTCGTCCGCCCGAGCTACGTGCTCGGCGGTCGGGCCATGGAAATCGTGTACGACGACGCCGATCTCACCTCGGCCATGAAAGTTCTGGCGGTCGAAGGAAGCCTCGGTCGTGAAGGCGGGCTTTCTGCTGAACGGCCCGTGCTCGTCGATCGTTTCCTCGAAGACGCCACCGAGGTCGACGTCGACGCCATCCGCGACGCCACTGGCGACATCATCATCGGCGGCGTGATGGAACACGTGGAAGAGGCCGGTGTGCACTCCGGCGACTCCGCATGCGTTCTCCCGCCTCCCTACCTGAACGACACGACGATCCTCGTGCTCGAGAAGTACACCAAGGCCATTGCAGAGGCACTCGACGTCGTCGGCTTGATCAACGTGCAGTTCGCTGTCAAGGACGGCCAGGTGTTCGTGATCGAGGCCAATCCTCGGGCATCGCGCACCGTGCCGTTCGTGGCGAAGGCAACGGGTCGACCGTTGGCCAAGATCGCCAGTCGAGTGATGGCGGGTTCGACGCTCGCCGAGCTCCGCGCCGAAGGCATGGCGGCCAACGCGTTGTGGCGAACCGATCACTTCTCGGCCAAGGAAGCTGTGTTGCCCTTCAACCGGTTCCCCGATACCGACGCACTGCTCGGTCCGGAGATGCGTTCGACCGGCGAGGTCATGGGCATCGATGTCACGCCAGGTCTGGCGTTCTTGAAGAGCCAGCTGGCGGCGGGAACCGCACTTGCTCCCGGTGCTGGTGGCGTGGTCTTCATGTCGCTGGCCGACCGGGACAAGGAAAACGGCGTCGAGGTCGGTCGCGCATTCGTCGCCCTCGGTCACAGCCTCGTTGCCACATCCGGCACCGCCGAGGCGCTCACCGAAGCAGGCGTTGCCGTCGGGCAGGTTCTGTCCAAGATCGTCGACGGCGAGAAGGCAGTGGGCCCGACGGCTCTCGACCTGATCGCTGCCGGTGAGGTCTCGCTGGTGATCAACACGCCTCGCGGTCGTGGCGCTCGCGCTGATGGGTCGTACATCCGCACCGCAGCAGCGCAGGAGGGTGTTCCGCTGGTCACCACCCTCGCAGCAGCAGCAGCGGTCTCTCGAGGAATGGCTGACTGGGCGGAATCGTCGCTGGAGGTCCGTTCGTTGCAGCAGATCCACGCCACGATGTCGACCAAGGAAGTCACCTCCGCTGGCACATCGACCGAGGCTGACTGATGTTCGGCCGATCGGGGTCGGATGTCGTTGACGTGTCGACGATGGTGGGGTCGGTGGCCCTGGCTTCGCCGATCATGACCGCCGCTGGCACCGCAGGGCACGGTGCCGAGTTGGCTGCCTACTTCGACCTCTCGACCCTCGGCGCCGTGGTGGTCAAGTCGCTCGCCCCGTATCCGTGGGATGGCAATCCACCGGTGCGGGTACATCAGACACCGTCGGGCATGATCAACTCAGTCGGGCTGCAGGGCCCCGGCGTCGAGCGTTGGATGAACGACGAGTTGCCTGATCTCGAAGAAGCGGGGGCAACGGTCATTGCATCGATCTGGGGCGGAACGGTCGATGACTACCGTCGAGCAGCGGAGATGTTGGCCGACGCTCCGGCCAGCGTGGCAGCGGTCGAGGTCAACATCTCGTGTCCGAACACCGAACACGGCAACGAACTGTTCGCCCACTCGTGTGCGCTGACCGAAGAAGTGATCGCCGCCACCGAGGCGTGCGGTCGTCCTCGCTGGGCCAAGCTGAGTCCCAACGTAGGCCCGACATTGCCTGACATTGCTGCTGCTGCTCGTGATGCTGGAGCCGAAGCGGTCACGATTTCGAACACCTATTTCGGACTCTCGATCGACCCGGTCACCCGTCGACCTCGTATTGGCGCAGGGCTCGACGGTCGAGGTCCCGGCCGAGCCGGGGGAGTGTCTGGGCCAGCGATCCATCCGCTCGCGGTCAAGGCTGTGGCTGACGTTCGAGCCGCCCACCCAGATCTGCCGATCGTCGCTGCTGGTGGTGTGGCAACCATCGAGGACGTGATCGAGTTCGCCCTGGTTGGCGCCAGCGCCGTGCAGGTCGGCACGGCCACGTTCAACGATCCGGGCACATGCGGCCGACTAACCACCGATCTTCCCCGTTGGTGCGCTAAACATCGGGTTCAGCGCTTCGGCGAGCTCGTCGGCGCAGCTCGCTATTGATCATTCCGCCATTACGCAGTCCAAACCCAGGGGCCCTCACCGGCCCAACCAAGGAGTACACGTGACCGACGCCCCCGACACTGCCACAGGCCTGCCGGCCGAGTTGAAGTCGAAGATGGCGCTGGCCCTCGACGTTGACGATCTGGTTCAGGCCAACCGGCTTGCTCGCCAGATGACACCCTGGTTCGGTGTGGCAAAGGTCGGTCTGGAGCTCTTCACCGCTGCTGGCCCCGACGTGGTCGGCGCGTTGTTCGACAATGGCTACGACGTTTTCCTCGATCTCAAGCTGCACGACATTCCCACCACCGTGCACAAGGCGGCCAAGGTCGCCGGAGCGCTTGGCGTCAGCTACCTGACCATGCACGCGCAGGGTGGCGCCCCGATGTTGAAGGCAGGTGTCGAAGGTCTGATGGAGGGCGCTCGCAATGCAGGGCTTCCTGATCCGATGGCGCTGGCGATCACTGTGCTCACCTCGGATGGCGATGCGCCGGAGCACATCGTCCCCTACCGACTGCGGCTCGCGGTCGAAGCTGGGTGCGGAGGGATCGTGTGCGCCGCCTCTGACATGAAGGACATCGGGGAAATGGCGCCTCGGACGAAGCGGGTTGTTCCCGGTATCCGTGCCGCCGGGGCCGATCGCCACGACCAGTCAAAGGCCGTCACGCCTGGTGAGGCACTCGATGCCGGTGCTGACCTGTTGGTGATCGGTCGAGCGGTCACGCTGGCAGAAGATCCGCGTGCCGCTGCCACTGCCCTCTTCGCCGACCTGTAACCGGATAGATTCCTTCAATGGCCATCCCCCCGAAACTGACAGATGAACAACGCGCCGCCGCCTTGGAGAAGGCAGCGATCGCTCGTCGGGTTCGTGCTGAAGTGAAGGCCAGGCTCAAGATGGGCTCGGTCACGCTGCCCGAACTCTTCGAACAAGCTGCCGCTGACCCGATCATTGCCAAGATCAAGGTGCTCGCCGTGCTCGAGTCGTTGCCCGGCGTTGGCAAAGTCTCCGCCCGTCGAACGATGGAAGAGATCGGCATCGCCGATTCTCGTCGCATCGCTGGCCTCGGTGATCGACAGCGCGCTGCGCTCCTCGAGACCTTCGGCTGACCACTGGTGTCGAGAACAGCTGACATCGTCGTCGTCTCTGGCCCCGGCGGCGTTGGAAAAGGCACGGTCGTGGCCGATCTGGTCGAGGTCAGTGATCGTTACTGGTTGAGCCGCTCGTGGACCACACGTGAGCGGCGCCCCGGCGAGGCCGAGGATGCCTACGAATTCGTCACTCGTGACGACTTCGAGGCGCGCATCGCCGCCGATGGATTCGTCGAACATGCCGAGTTCCTGGGCAACTACTACGGGACGCCAACTCCCAACGCTCCCGACGACAAGATCTTGATCTATGAGATCGATGTGCAAGGGGCCCGCCAGGTGGCCGCCCTCGAGCCAGATGCGCTGCTGGTGTTCTTGATCGCTCCATCGGCGGAGGAACAGCACAAGCGCCTCACCGGGCGGGGTGACCCGGCTGAAAAGGTTGCTGAGCGCATGCGAAAAGCGGACGAAGAGAAAGGTGCAGCGGCCGAACTCGGTGCGCACACCATTGTGAATGACCAGCTGGATCGCACCGTCAGCGACCTGAACACCCTTATACTCTCCCACTTCGGAGGTGCCACCAATGGCCGAAATGTATGACTCGATGATGTCCCCAGAAGTCGAAGGACTGATGGACCGCGTTGGTTCGAAGTTTGGACTCTGCACGCTGGCGTCAACTCGCGCCCGTGAGATCAACGCCTACTTCGGGCAGTTGAACGAAGGCATTGGTGCTCGCATTCCCCCGCAGGTCACCTCTGTGGCTCGCAAGCCACTGTCGATTGCCTTCGAAGAGATCGCCGCCGACAAGATCGTGCCCGTTCGGCCCGATCCCGAAGCGGCGGCTGAAGCCGGCGCTGACGACGCTGCCTGATCAGGCCTGTGTCTGCACTCGAGGGCAAGCGAATCGTCCTCGGTGTCACCGGCGGCATCGCCGCCTACAAATCGATCGAGGTGTGTCGCCGGCTCGTGGACGCTGGGGCGTACGTGATTCCGATTCTGACTGACGCCGCTCTCAACATGGTCGGCGCCACCACGTTCACTGCGCTCGCGTCCGAACGGCCCAAGATCTCGCTCTGGAACGACAGTGAGCCCATCCCGCACACCAAGCTGGGGCAGACCTGCGACGCCATCGTGGTCTGCCCGGCAACAGCTCGGATCATCTCTGATTACCGGACTGGCCGATCGGCTGACTTGTTGTCCGCAACGCTCATCGCCACCGAGGCGCCGGTTGTCATCTGCCCGGCGATGCACACCGAGATGTGGGAGCACCCGGCAGTCGAGGAGAACCTCGCTGTCTTGGCTGACCGCGGCGTCGTGATCGTGCCGCCAGAGGAAGGCCGCTTGGCTGGCGGCGACATCGGCAAGGGTCGGTTGGCCGCACCGGAGAACGTGGTCGAAGCGCTCGAAGCTGCTCTCGGGTCGAATGATCTCGCTGAACAGACCGTGGTGATCTCCGCCGGAGGCACACGCGAGGCGCTCGATCCCGTCCGATTCATCGGCAACCGATCGACGGGCAAGCAGGGGTACGCGCTGGCCAGAGCCGCTGCTCGACGCGGTGCCAATGTCACCCTCGTTTCGACCGTCGACCTGCCGGTCCCGAGCGGTGTCGAGGTTGTTCCGGTCACCACTGCGGCCGAGATGCACGCTGCTCTGACCTCGATCGCTGCGTCGGCAACGATGGTGATCATGGCCGCAGCCGTTGCCGATTTCCGTCCCGTCGTTGTTGCTGAAGGCAAGATCAAGAAGGCCGACGGCGTCCCCGAGATCCATCTCGAGCGCACCGTCGACATTCTCGCTGCTCTGGGTGAATCGAAACCCGCTGGGCAGGTGTTGGTCGGCTTCGCCGCCGAAACCTCGGATCTCGTGGCTCAGGCAACGTCCAAGCTCGAACGCAAAAAGGCCGACCTCATCATCGCCAATGACGTCAGCGCCCCCGGTGCTGGCTTCGCATACGACACCAACTCGGTCAGCATCGTGAGCCGTTCGGGCGTCATCACTCATCCGTCGATGTCGAAGCTGGCCGTCGCTGACGCTGTGCTCGACGCTGCATTGACTCTCAGATCATGACAGCGTCTGCCGACACAAGTCGGTAGATTCTTTTCGTCACACCATCAACCCTGGAGCCCTCGTGCCAGCCAATTTCACCTTCTCGTCAGAATCGGTTACCGAAGGCCATCCAGACAAGATGGCCGACCAGATCTCCGACAGCATCCTCGATGCTCTTCTCGAGCAAGATCCGATGAGCCGTGTCGCTTGCGAGACCATGGTCACCACCGGGCTTGCGTTCATTGCTGGCGAGATCACCACAGACAGCTACGTCGACATTCCTTCTGTGGTTCGCGACACGATCAAGCGTATTGGATACGACCGTGAGGCCTACGGCTTCGACGGCAACACCTGCGGCGTGATGGTGGCCATCGACGAACAGTCAGCCGATATTGCCCAAGGCGTCGACAAATCCGAAGAGATCCGCTCTGGCGGCTCGACCGGGGACGCCATCGACGATCAGGGTGCTGGCGATCAAGGCATGATGTTCGGGTACGCGTGCAATGAGACCGAAGAGCTCATGCCGCTGCCGATTCACATCGCCCACCGCATGGCCGAGCGGCTCGCTGAAGTTCGCCGGGCCGGCACTATTCCGTACCTTCGCCCCGACGGCAAGACCCAGGTCACCTTCGACTACGAGAACGGCAAGCCCGTTCGTCTTCGTGCGGTGCTTGTCTCGACTCAGCACGACGATGGCATCGACCGCGATTCCATGATCCGGCCCGACCTCATCGAGCACGTGATCCGCCCGGTCATCCCTTCGCAGTTCGCCGACGATGATTTCGAGATCTTCGTCAACCCCACCGGCCGTTTCGTCATCGGTGGTCCCGTTGGCGACGCCGGTCTCACTGGCCGCAAGATCATCGTCGACACCTACGGCGGCTCCGCTCGTCACGGTGGTGGTGCGTTCTCGGGCAAGGACCCCTCCAAGGTCGACCGCTCGGCTGCCTACGCAACCCGCTGGGTTGCGAAGAACGTGGTGGCTGCTGGTGCCGCTGAGCGCTGCGAAGTTCAGGTGGCCTACGCCATCGGCGTCGCCCGCCCGATGTCGGTCATGGTCGAGACGTTCGGCACCGAAACCGTCGACTCCGAAGCGATCGCCAAGGCAGTGAACGAAGTCTTCGACCTTCGCCCAGCGGCGATCGTTCGTGATCTCGACCTTCGTCGCCCGATGTATGCCAAGACCGCTGCCTACGGGCACTTCGGTCGTCCGGGTAGCGACAACGCCTTCACCTGGGAGCGCACCAACCGGGTCGACGAGCTCAAGTCGGCTCTTGGCCTCAGCTGAACAAAACCTTCTCGAACCGCCGCCGTCTGAGCGGGTGGTCCGAGTCGTCCCCGATGTTTCGGGTATCGACAAGATGTTCGACTACACCGTGCCGGCCCGATGGGCCGGCACGGTTGATGTCGGGTCTCTGGTGCGTATCGAGCTCAATGGACGGCGTGTAGCCGGCTGGGTCGTCGCCGTCGATGTCGAGGCACCGCCCGGGGTCGCGCTGCGACCATTGGCCAAGGTGTCGTCGGTCGGTCCGTCGGCTGAAGTGATCGACATTGCTCGCTGGGCTGCTCATCGATGGAGCGGACGCTTGGCATCGATTTTGGTATCAGCGTCACCAGACCGCATGGTCGAGCAGCTGCCCCGCCCTCCCGATGGCGCCGACCCAACGCTGCCGGAGCCCTCGGAGCGGGCTCGGGATGCATTCAGTCAACCAGGCGTGACCGTTGTGAGAACACCGCCAGGCGAAGATCTTGCCGACTACGTACTCGCCGCAGCTCGACAAGGCGACGCCGTGATCGTCGCTCCGACCGTTGGCGATGCCAGACACCACGGCGCCCGGCTGCGGTCAGCGGGGGCGCGCGTCTATCTGGCCGGACGTGACTTCGCCCAAGCGGCAACTGCAGGTTCGGTCATCGGCGCCCGATCGGGAATCTGGGCTCGCGTTCGATCACTGTCGGCCGTGCTGGTCCTCGACGAACACGACGAAAGCCTGCAGGACGAGCGGAATCCCACGTGGCACGCTCGTGATGTCGCCATCGAACGGGCGAGGCGAGCTGGCGTGCCCTGCGTTCTCGTCTCGCCGGTGCCATCGCTGTCTGCGCTCGCCGCAGCGGACCGAGTACTCGAGCCGTCTCGATCACAAGAGCGCAGAGGCTGGCCGGTGGTGCGGGTTGCGGACCGCAGACAGGAAGATCCCAAACGCGCGGGCCTGTTCAGCCCGGCGTTGGTAGATCTCGTGCGATCCGACCGGCGGGTGATCTGTGTGCTCAACCGCAAGGGGAGGGCCAAGATGCTCGCGTGCGGGACCTGCGGCGAACTCGTGCGAACCGAGAACGGCGAGTTCATGATGTCCGAGGTCGACGGCGTGTTGCGCAGCGATGCCACTGGGGAAGAACGTCCACTCATCTGTGCGTTGTGTACCAGTTCCAAGCTTCGACGTCTGCGCCTCGGGGTCACCAGGGCAGCCGAAGAGCTCGAGGCATTGGCTGGTGCCCCCGTGCTCGATCTCAGTACTGCTCGCACCGCTGCCGACCCTGATGCGCGTGCCGATCGCGCTCGCATCGTTGTTGGCACCGAGGCGGCTTTGCACAGTGGCGGAGATGCCGACGCCGTGGTCTTCCTCGACTTCGACCAGGAATTGCTGGCTCCCCGCTACCGAGCGGCCGAACAGGCGATGTCGTTGGTGGCCAGGGCGGCCCGACTCGTGGGGGCCGATGGCACGGTGCTGTTGCAGACCAGGACTCCCGAGCACCGAGCGATTCGAGCTGCGGTGCAATCGAATCCCGCAGCGTTCTCGGCTGAGGAGCTCGAGACGAGAACTGCTGCTCGCTGGCCCCCGATCACGGCAATGGCCGAAGTCTCCGGAGCCGTCGCCCCGACCTTCGTCGAGCCGCTGCTCGACCGGCTCGACATCGATGTGCTCGGTCCGAGGCCAGACGGCCGATACCTGATCCGAGCCTCATCACCCGATGAGCTTGCTTCGGTGCTGGCTGAAGCCAGGCGGCCAAAGGGTCGGCTCCGAGTCGCCGTTGATCCACCTCGAGCGTAACGAGACGGGCGCCAGCGAGGTCGCAACAGAACATCGGCCAGAACAGATGAGCTTGGTACCGAATCGGTCAACATCGCCCGTTTTCGTACCAAGCTGCGAGCAGGATGGCTGCGGGACCGCCGCAAACGAACCGCTATCGACCGCCGGCCGGGCGATCGACCAACGCGCTCAACTTTTTTGGTGCCAGGACGCAGAAGCTCTCGATGAGTAGTTCGCGCACCTCGTCCCAGTCGGTATCGACATCAAGCACCATGCCGATGGCGTCACGGCCCCAGCCGAGAGCGAAGAACGGATGGCCGCTGTTGCGAAGCATCTCCATCTCTTCACCCGCTGAGCGAAACGACATCACGATCAACGAGCCCCCGTCGGCAGTCTCGACGCCGAGTACGTGAGCGAAGGTTCGCTTGCGGACCATCCAACGAGTCCCGACCCATGCCCGCTGCTCGTGAGCGTCAGGCAATGCAAGGCAAATCTCGCGTAGCCGGGCTTCGGTGTGGTCGGGCACGTCGTCGGTGTAGCGAGGCTTTGCTGCGGCCATCGCCCGAGACTAGATCCGAGTGCGGCGCCGCACGCTGCCGACACTGCAAAGCTCTCGACGGTCGTGTCGATGCTCACCGGAGGTGATGAGGACGCGTCATGCCATCCAGCGTTGACGAGCAGTCTCGTAGAGGGCAACCGTCCCGGCTTGCGCCACGTTCAGCGAGCCGACCTTGCCCAGCTGTGGGAGGAAGGCAATGTGATCGACAACGGCGAGTGTGTTCTTGTGGACTCCCCGTTCTTCGTGGCCGAGGACCAGACACACCGCAGGGCCGAGATCGACCTGGAACAGAGGAGCGGCGTTGCCGGTGAGTTCGATGGCGACCGTGAGATAGCCGGCGGCCTTGGCGGCTTCGACTGCTTCAACACCGGTCGGAATCGTCTTCCACGAGACGAGTCGTTCGCAACCGAGCGCTGTCTTGGCCACTTTGGTGTGGGTGGGGTCAGGGGTCGGCGGCACGAGCCACATGTCCTGGCACTTGTAGGCAGCAGCCGATCGATAGAGCGAGCCGACGTTGTAGGGACTCTGCACACCGTCGAGGATCAGGCCGACCTGCAACTCGGTGTTGCGACGCCACGTGCGGTGGAGGCGCTTCAGCTCGGTTGGAGTCAGTGATCTCGACGACGGGGATCTCGACGACGGGGACTTGGGGTTGCTCATGAGGACTCGTCTGTGCTTGTGGCCGGGTCGGCTCGAGTGATGTCGAGCAGTCGAAAAGCCTTCTTCGAGGATCGGCGCTCGACCTGCCAACCCGAGCGTTCGAGCCAGGAGTGCAGGCTGTCAGCCCCGAGGTGCTTCTGCACGACGAGGTGGGCCGAGCCGTCGGGGCTGAGTTCACCGAGCCAATGGTTCAGCAGATCGTGGAGGACGTTCTTGCCGACTCGGATCGGTGGGTTCGACCAGACACGATTGATCACCAGGTCAGCCGGGACATCTTCAGGGGCGGCAACGATGACGTTGCCGAGTGCAGCAGTGTTACGAGCGCAGAGATCTCGGGCCCGCTCGTTCACATCGATGGCGTACACCGTGGCATCGGGGTTGCGGGCTGCCAATGCGTAGGCGATCGGTCCGTACCCACAACCGACATCGACGAGCACACGATCGGTCGCGATCGCAGGCGGTCCATCGAGCAGCAGGAGCTTGGAGCCGATGTCGACGTGGTCGGCGCTGAACACGCCGCGATCAGTGATCAGCGTTGTCTGCACATCGGGCAGCACGAGGTCGACGATGCGTTCAGACGACGTGACCGTCGGCTCGGAGTCGAAATACTGAGTCACAGGCGACGAACGCTAGCCTTGAAGGTCATGTCTGCCCCCTACGACGTCCGTGTGATCGGTGATCCAGTCCTTCGCCAGGTGGCAACCGATGTCACCGACATCGACAGCAAACTCGTTCGTTTGTCCGATGACATGCTGGCCACGATGTATGCCGAGCCAGGCATTGGTCTCGCCGCACCGCAGATCGGTGTGCAGAAGCGGTTCTTCGTCTACGACGTGGGTGAAGGCCCGGAGGCCATCGTCAACCCCGTGGTCACCGAGTCCGATGGCGAGTGGTACTACGAAGAGGGCTGCCTCTCGGTGCCCGGATTGTCGTGGGAGATCCTGCGGCCGAAGCAGATCCACGTCACTGGCTATGACTTGCATGGCAACGAGGTGTCCCTCGAAGCCGACGAGCTCCTGAGTCGCCTGATCCAGCACGAACTCGACCACCTCGATGGTGTGCTGCTGATCGATCATCTCGACGATGACACCCGGAAGCAAGCCATGAAAACGCTTCGAGAACGCCTGCTCGACTACGGGTCGATGAAGCGGCCGCCATCCAAGGACGATGCCGTCGATGAAGGCGTGTCAGATCTGAAATTGCCTGGCACCTCGAGCGGTGGGCTTGTGCTTCCTTGACCTGGCACCGGGCATGACCGAGATCAAGCGCATCGCATACTTCGGCACGCCTGACGTTGCTGTCCCTCCGCTGCAGGCCCTCGTCGCTGCAGGGTTCGAGGTTCCCCTCGTGGTCAGCGGGCCCGACAAACGGCGTGGTCGCGGCTCGACGTTGCACCCCACGCCCGTCAAGGCTGCAGCACTCGAACTCGGGCTCGTGGTCACCGATTGCGTCGAGGATTTGCTCGACCACGAGGTCGACCTCGGGGTGGTGGTGGCGTACGGCCACATCATCCGGCCTCCGCTGCTCGCTCACCTCGACATGGTCAATCTGCACTTCTCGCTGCTGCCTCGGTGGAGGGGTGCTGCGCCGGTCGAACGGGCGCTCCTCGAAGGCGATGCAGCCACAGGTGTGTGCTTGATGGCGCTGGAAGAGGGGCTCGACACCGGTGGTGTGTACCGCCGAGTGGAGCGCCCGATCGAAGCGACCGACACGCTCGAAGGGCTGCGATCAGACCTGGTCGAGATCGGGTCGGCGATGCTCGTCGCAGCGCTGTCTGAAGGCCTCGGCGATCCCGAGCCCCAGGTTGGCGAGCCCGTCTATGCCAAGAAGATCCAGCCCGAAGATCTGCACCTCGATCTCGAGGATCCTGCGGTGGCTGTCGATCGTGTGATCCGGCTGGGTCGAGCATGGACAACACTCGACACGGCGCGGTTCCGCATCTGGGAAGCGACGGTGATTCCTGATCGTCATGATCTTGCTCCTGGGGAACTCGCTGTCGACAAGGCTTCGGTCGTTCTTGGCTGCGGCCAGGGCGCTCTCGATCTCGTGACGGTCCAACCTGAAGGCAAGGCCCGTATGGGCGCTCGGGACTGGGCCAATGGAAGCCGCATTGAAACTGGAGCATTTCTTGGCCGCTGATCCCGGAGTCGCGTCTCGCCGACTGGCGGTCGAAGCGATGGTGCGTATCGACCGAGACGAGGCGTACGCGAACCTCGTGCTTCCCCCGATGCTCGACCGCAGCGACCTCGCCGAGCGTGATCGGGCGTTCGTCACCGAGTTGGTCTACGGAACCACTCGAATGATGCGGGCGTGCGACTTCCTGACGCAGCGATTCGTGTTGTCGAAGATCGAGCCCCAGGTCCGTGCTGCGCTTCGTATCGGGGCGTACCAACTGCACTACCTCGACACGCCCCGGCACGCTGCAGTGTCGGCCACCGTTGGTGCGGTCAAGGGGCCCGGGAAGAAGGTCGTCAACGCCGTGTTGCGGCGTGTGGCCGACAGCGACGTGCAGTGGCCAGATGAGTCCACACGGCTCAGCTATCCGAATTGGATCGTCGATCGCCTTGCCACCGATCTCGGTGAGCACGACGCTGCGGTGTCCCTCGAGGCAATGAACGAATCGGCAACCGCTGAGTTTCGTGCCGATGGGTACGTCCAGGACACCGCTTCACAGAAGATCGTTGCGGCGATGAACGTCGAGCAGGGCGACATCGTGCTCGATCTGTGTGCGGCTCCAGGAGGCAAGGCCACCGGGCTCGCCGCAGCTGGCGCTGTCGTACTCGCTGGCGACCTCGCTCGACACCGTGTCGGGTTGATCGCCGAGAATGTCGATCAGCTCGGATCTCGGGTCACGCCGATGGTTGCCGACGGTCTGTGCCCACCGGTGCGGCCTGGTTCGGTCGACTGTGTGCTCATCGATGCTCCATGCAGTGGGCTCGGCAGCTTGCGTCGCCGCCCTGATGCCCGCTGGCGTATCGACAAGGCCGCCCCTGAGCGGCTGGCTGCGCTACAGATCGACCTGGTCCGGGCTGGGTTGTCGACGCTCAAGCCCGGTGGTCGGCTCACCTACAGCGTGTGCACGCTGCTCAATGCCGAGTCATCTGAGGTGCTGGCCGCAGTGGCGAACGACGCTGGCGTGTCGGTCGAGGGGTCCGGTGTGCAGCGGTTGTTGCCGGTGGCGAGCGACGGCATGTCGTGGTTCCACCTCATCCGCAACTGAGTGTCCTCCGAGAGCGCTGAGTGCGAACATCGACCCGCAGTTTCAGAATTGGAGTGCTGGGTCGTGTGCGGGAAGTGAGCTGGGACGGCCAGCGAGCCATCGCAGTCGTTCACCATTCGACACAGACCGGTCAATGGCAGCGTCTCCGAGGACCCGTCGCTGATAGCGAAGTGCGAAGTCGACCGCTGCGCCGAGTGTCGCTGGCTTCTCAGGCCGGTCGAGGCCGTTTGCGCGGCACACATCGTCGTGGTGTAGCCAGACCTCGAGAAGCGAGACCGGAGCAACACGGTCGGTGTCCCTTGGCGACCAGTGAGCGCCCAACGAAGACGACGAGCCCTCTTGCCATCGTCGGTGCGAGCAGATGCGCTGCGAGATCGGCGGCGTTCCATGCGCCAACGCCGGCAGGAGCTTCGGGGCCGACATGGACCATCGTATTCGCCACGCGTTGGTGTTCGATGACGACGTCTTCCGAGATGCTCACGCCAGCGACGCACTGCATTCGATGAGTCGTTCAGCCAGTTCGACGAGTTCTGCTGCTTCGAGGTTGGCGAAGCTGAATCGTAACCACCGCTCGTCGGTTGGCATGAACGCTGTGCCGGGGATCACGAGGACGTCGTGGTCGAGCACCAAGTGCTTGACCACGTCGTTGCTCGACATCGTCTCGAAGGGGTGTCGAACCCACCCGAAGAACGCTCCAGATGCAGCGAGCTCGAAGCCACCCGGGCTGGTGGCCATGACGTCTCGGAACACCCCGAGGTTGGCAGCGATTCGCTCGGCCTGGTCCTGACGCCAATCGTCGGCTGCGACGAGGCCTGCGACTGCAGCTTCCTGGCTGATGCGGGGCGCACAGATCGCGACGCAATCCAGCAACTTCGCTGCCTGTTCGAGGAAGCCCTTGCCAGCGACGATGGCGCCGACGCGATAGCCAGGGATCGCGAGGTCTTTCGAGAAGGAGTGGAGGCTGATGACGGTGTCGACCCAGTCAGCGCCCACCATGGCGTGATGCGCAGGTGCTGAAGTGTCTCGGAAGTTTCGGTAGGTCTCGTCGATGATGAGAGCAATTCCACGCCGGGCGGCCAACGACGCAAAGGCGTCGATGACCGCTGCTGGGAAGGCGACGCCGGTTGGGTTGCCAGGAGTCACCAACACGATGGCGCGAGTGCGTTCGTTGATGAGATCCTCGGCGTCGCTCGGAGTGGGTACGAAGTTGGCCTCTGGTTCGAGGAAACGAGGAACGATGCCTTCGGCCTCGAGCCACATCGTGTGGTTGAAGTAGTAGGGGAGCGGGACGATGATTTCGTCACCCGCGTCAGCGAGAGCCGACACCGCAACGCAGAACGCCTGGTTGCAGCCAGCGGTCGGCAACACGTTCTCAGCGGTGACGGTGCTGCCGGTGTCGGAGCACAGGCGTTCAGCGAATGCCATTTTCAATTCGGGTATGCCCATCGGCGGGGCGTAGGCCCCTCCATCGCTGCTCGCCGCAACCTCGGCGATGCGAGCGGCGATCACGGGTGCCGTCGGGTAGTTCGGCGCTGCTTGTGAGAGATCGAGCAGCGGGCGGTTGCTGTTCCGATGCGAAAGCCACGCCTTGGCATCACCGATGGGAGAGGTGGCCACCGAGGTGGTCCGAGTGCTCAGCTGCATCCAACGATGATGCCATGGCAAAGCATGGCTTCGAGATTGCGGTGGTGCTCAGCCCTCCGCAGCGGTCTCTCGCAAGAACACACCGGAGCGCACTTTGGGCTCGAAGTAGGTCGACTTGGGCGGCATCACGAGCTTGGCATCAGCAGCAGCGACCAGCGCAGTCACGGGTACCTGTCGCATGATTGCGAGCAGACCCTGTTGTTCGTCGACGACGTTCTGCAGTTCGCTGACCTCTCGCTGGCCAGCGAGGTAGGACAGGGCTGGGTCATCACCTTCTGGATCGATTCGGAACAGCGGGGTCAAGACCTGCGCTTGGAACCGACTGGGATCGAGGTCGGCAAGCAGGGCAGCAGCATCGCTGCCCCCAGCATGAGGAAGGTCGAGGCAATACCACTGGCCTGCGCCGTAGAGCGCAATCTCGGATGGCGACCGGTCGTCGATCTCGGTGACCGAGCAGCGTCGAACACGAAGCCGACGCCCAATGATGCGCAGCGTCTCCTCGACGCCGCCTTTGGGGCTGAGCACACGATGGTGAGGAGCGTTCTCGAGCTCGTCGGTGGAGAAGATGGCGCTCAGCATCCAGTCGGCCATACCCGGGCCAGCAGCGGTACGGAACGTGGCTGCTGCAGCTGCTCGGTGATGACCGTCGATGAGGTAGAGCGGGTCGTTGTCGAGAGCCGAGCGCATGGCCTCGTGGTCGGGTCCCTGGGGAATCGCCCATACGGTTTGTTCGAGTCCGTCAGGCAGCGCGAACTGCAACAACGGTTCGCTGCCGACGGCTCTGGCGATGATGTCGGCGATCACGGGGTTGGGTCGGTGAGCCATGGCAATCGGGCTCGACTGCACGCCAACGACGTCGAGATGGTTGGCCAGGTGGATCGCCCGATTCGCCTTCACATGTTCGTGGATGCGGACTCTGCCAGCGTTGTAATCGTCGACCGAAACACCCGCGACGATGCCGGTGATCGACGTCGACTGCTCGGCGAGTCGATACACGTAGAAGTCATCGCCACGCTCGGCGCAGAAGGCCCCGCTCTGGCGAAGACGGTCGAGCGCTGCTCGGCCCTGATGCAAGAGGTCCTCGGCACTGGCTACTTCTCCAGGCTCGACGTCTTCGAGCCCGCGGGTGACCGCCATGTAGCTGTCGGGGTTGAACGCGAGGTGGGCTCGGCGATTGCTCGGAGTCAGAGCATCGTGAGCAGGCGACGAGACCCGCTCGGCCCATGAGGGTTGCACGATCCGAAGTCGGAGTGGTCGGACTGCGGTCATGGGTTGCCCCCGCCGGTGAACGACACGGCGATCACCTCGTCGATGGCTTCGATGATGCCAACCGTGGCATCGGTTGGCGGGCCGTCGATGTTGATCGTGGCGACCGCTGCGTCACCACCGGCGAAGAGTTGGTTCGACATCTGCTCGACGTTGTGACCGTTGCTGCTGAGGGCGTTCAAGATCTTGGCAAGAACACCCACCCGATCGAGATGGCGGACCGAGATGCAGCATGCGCCAGACACAGCGCTGGACATGTTCACACAGTTGATCATGTCGCCGTTGGCATAGGCATCGATGACTTCGATCATCCCGTCAGCCACCGACTCTTGGGCCTGGGTCGTCGAAGCGCCGATGTGGTGGCTGCCGACCACGGCGTGATGGGCGGCGATTTCAGACACGAAGGGTCCAGTGCTGGCACCAGGCTCGTTGGCAAAGACATCGAGTCCGGCCCGCATGCCCCGCTCGTCGAGGCCGTTCAGCAACGCCGCTTCATCAACGACATCGCCACGGGAAGTGTTCAACACGATGCAGCCGTTCGGGAGCGCAGCAATGAAGGCGGCATCGACCATACCGGTGGTGCTGTCCGCCTTGGGAACATGAATCGACACGATGTCGGCTGACGCGAGCAGTTCGGCACGGTCGTCGACCAGACGAACGCCGATGCCACGAATGCGAGCCTGTGCCGACTCGCTACGGCCAACCTTGCGTTCAGCTTGCACCGTGATGCCGAACGCTTTGGCTCGTTCGGCCACGGCGAGGCCGATGTCGCCCAAACCAATGATGGCCATCGTCTTGCCGGCGAGGCCGTCGGCTTTGGTGTAGCGGGCCTTGTTCCACGTTCCGGCCCGCAGGTCAGCGGTTCCATCGGCAATGTGGCGGTCGATGGCGAGGAGCAGACCCATGGTCAGTTCGGCGACAGCAACTGCGTTGCGGCCTGGCACGTTGCAGACGTAGACGCCTGCGCTCGATGCCGCGGCTTTGTCGATGTTGTCGGTGCCAGCGCCAGCGCGAACGATCAACGAAAGGTTGCTAGCGCTCGCGATCGTGGCGGCGGTGACCTTGGTGCTTCGTACGACAACGATTTCTGCGTCGCCGACGGCGGCGGGAAGATCATCAGCGGTCAGCGCTGGGTCCAGGAGGCACTCGTGGCCAGCGGCTTCGAGAGCGGCGACGCGGCTCGCGTCGACGGCATCGGCAAAAAGGATCTTCATGTTTGCTCCTAGGTGAAGCCCGATGGCGGCCGAAGCGGCCAGCAGGGTCAAGGAGCCGCACTCTAAACCCAAGACCGAGTCCCCATCAAGCATTCCCAAATCAAGTATCACCCCAACAATTAGGGGTCAAACGATCAGGGGTCAGGTCCCAACAAGTACAAGTTGGACGAGGTTGATCCGAGTGTGTAGCTCCGGCTCTCGGCTGCTTTGCTTTGTGAGTCGCCCGCTCAATGCCGATACGGCGCTAGCGGAGTTCAATCCGAAGAATGCTGCTACTTCGCCCAGCGGCCAGCCAGCCGCTCGGGAAAGGTGGACAGCGACAGCTCGTGGCGTGTTCTTGTATCCCTGCCTGCTTGCACACAGATCAATGGCGTCAACTCCCCACTCGTCAGCGACTGCATCTCGAATGTTTGCAAGCGGCGGCTTGTTCGGGGTGGTGAGGCACCGGCGGGACGAGGCCTGGGTCGCTTCAGCGGACTCGGTTGTTGAAAGAGTTGCTGATCTGAACTCCTCCGAGCCCAGGACCGGCGGTCGTCGTTCTTGTCGGAATTCGTCGAGTAGGGCACATGCGATCATGGGTCCCTCGGTGCGCCGCTTGAGGGTTTCCCGCCCACCGTGCATCTGGAGAATCGTGCCGAGCGTCAGGCATGTCGGCGGCACGGCCTTGTCGAGGTAGGCCGGATAGGACGACCAGGTGTAGTCAGCGGCGGACGCGACGATTCCGGCATCGACAGGGTTGCGATGGACGTACTCGACAGCTGTGGTCACATAGGCGTCGTCGCCGAGGAGCGAGTTCCAGAACCGACCCTCGAAGAGATGCCCGACCCGGTCATGTCGACGATTGAAGCGCTGCGCATGTACACCCTTGATGTGTCGAAGCGCCTTACTGAGGTTGCCTTCGTGGTCCTCGATCACGAGGTGAACGTGGTTTGTCATCAAGCAGTAGGCATGGAAGTCGCAACCAAAGCGCTCTCTGGCTTCAGCAAGAAGCCGCAGAAACGACCAGCGGTCTTCGTCGTCGAGAAAGATCGGAAGCCGGTCGTTGCCTCGTGCGGTGACGTGGTGATAGCCGCCGGGTGGGTGGATTCTCAGTGGTCTCGCCATTCAACGACAGTACGAAAGGCGTGTGACATCTAAGTTCGGTGGTGGGTCCGCTGGAACGTTGGTGGGCTTGTTTCTAGGGTGCGTTGTGCCCGGTTTG
>ENA-ORXM01000659-ORXM01000659.1-marine-metagenome-genome-assembly--contig:-NODE-659-length-57313-cov-13.120501_pt1 | contig 57313 bp, 47 predicted proteins | sample MGYA00237867_ERZ511480 | MGnify/ENA primary metagenome ERZ511480 (study PRJEB26309, sample SAMN06266103) | marine metagenome | isolation source: Algal blade | place: United Kingdom:Sidmouth, United...
TTCGCCTACGTTTTTTGCCTTGATCCATTTTGAACAATTCTAAATCCTTTTCCATCATCTAAAAATAGAAATGGTATAATCCATATAAGCTCAACACATGGAAGCTAATAATTAAACTACCTTAATGAATTAATACCCAAGCTACAGGAAAAGTTATAGGGAGGGATTATTAATTCTCACATTTCCACTCCCAGTCTGAAATGGAACTTCCAGTACCGCTTAATGAGTAATGCCACCATTCTGTACTGATAGACTTGAAGCCAAATCGTTCCATAAGATCCTTTAGAAAAGCCCTGTTCTGGAGTACCTCCTTTGGTAGATCTTTGTAATCCCAATGTGCCTCTTGTCCGAAATGATCGTAAGCTGTACCCATATCTAGGTTATTCCCATTTTGATCTACGATAGTTAGATCTATCGCCGCTCCCCTATTATGCATAGATCCCTTGGCAGGATCTGTAACATATCTTGGATCTGGTACTATTTCCCATAATTTTTTTTGTGCTGTATACGGTCTATAACAGTCATACAACCGGAAGGTCCACCCCTTGTTTTTTTGGAGGTACTCCTGTGCTAATTGTAACCTATCTGCTATCTCAGGCCTAAGAAAACATCTTGCGCAGTTATATATCTGTTGCTTAGTAAAATTATTATCAGTTGCATATCGTAATTCTAAAATGAAACCCTCTTTTTTAGATAATTCCTTCCATTTTTTTAGATTATAATCATACGTCGGAATAGATATTTGTTCAGTATTTGCCATAGATGCAGAAGGCTCCTTGACAGTCTTAGCCTCAGTGGATTTTCCTGGAGTAACAGATTCGTTTCTGCAAGAAACCAGTAATATGATTGCAAAGAGTAAATATTTATTTATAAGCATGCATTCCTCTTTTTTATGTGTAACTCTGATAGAACAACTAAGATAAAATATTATTAGAGAATGGAATTATGGAAAGACTATTTTGTAGATATCCACGCCGTACTGTAGGTACTGAATATGAATATGGTGCCAAGTTAAGCACTAAACATAATCGAGATTACTTAATGAAACATTCTCAATAGAAAATGCTACTTTTTTTCTTAATCACTCACATATTTAATGACATAAGAAGTTACTAGAATTTTAATGTAAAAAGTATACCTAATCTATGTTCACTCTATCGCACGAGCGTAATATCTCCAGACCGTTTTACGCTTTTTCTTTCATTACATACAGATATGTCGGAAATCATCAGCCAAGTATAGACACCAATTTCGCCTTCCTCATTTTGGAAATTCCCATCCCAACATTTTTCTAGATCGAAACTTTCATATACCTTATTTCCCCACCGATCAAAAATATACATTTCAAATCTTAGTACTTCTAAAGCTGGATCGGGGAATATCTGAAAGCAATCATTGTGTCCATCATTATTGGGCGAGAATACATTAGGACGATATACGTATACGTTCTCATCTACTTCCGCTAATTCTACCTCCCACTGGTAAAAATCCGTTGTACAATTATCAGATATTTCCACAAAGTAAGTACCCGACTCATTGATCACTATTTCAGCATTACCACTACCATTACTCCAGCTGTAATTTATCGCCCCATTCTGCTGTATCACTGTAGGTATAAGTGCCACCTGATCCGTCGAACAATCTATAACTGGATCATTAGTTTCTACTTCTAATGATGATCCTTCCTCTATCTCCGTATCAAAAGTAAAAACACACCCTTGACTGCCTAATACAGAAACTGTATATTCTCCTGCTTGCAAATCTCCAAAAGAAAGTTCAGACTGATAACTAATCCCATCTAAAGAATAACTCAATGATTCTGTAGAGTTGTTTGTGACTAGAATATTTCCTGTCGGACTATCCGGACAAGATGGTGTACTAGCTAGACTGATAGAAGGCACTGGTTCCTCAGGAACGATAACAGAGCTTGCAAAAACACAGCCGTTATTTGACATATAAAAAACATCAAAAACCCCTACAGATAGACCAGTAAATACATTAGTCGTTACAAAGTTAGATCCATCTATCGAGTACATAAGATCTTCAGCTGACATATTTTCTGCTGTTACCGTTCCTCCTGTACCCGTACTACATGTACCTGTAGCAATAAGAAATATTTCTGGTTCATTTGCCTCTTCTATTGTTGCACTATAAGTAGTAATACAACCATCCTCATTCATTACGTATACATCATAATCAGCTACTAATAAATTAGAGAAAATATTGTTACTAGAAAAGTTTATACCGTCTATCGAATAACTCAGCATCGATGTGCTAGCCGCCATAATTTCTACGGATCCGGAATTGCTGCCTGCACAACTTGCTGAGGTATTCAATACAACTGGTACAGTCATACTATTATTTATAACAAAATTATAATCTGTATAACAACCATTATTATCTATAACACTAAGTGTGTGGGGACCAGCACTGAGTGAGGTGTATATAAGGTCAGGACTGTAAGCCGTACTACCATCCAGGGCAAAACTAAGATTCGTCCCACTGATAATCGTGATATCTAATCCTCCATTATCTTCTGACTGGCAAGTAGGTACTGTAGCCAGCTCTAGTAAAGGAGGTAAAAAGTTAGAGGTAATTACCTCTAATAGTGAGTCACATCCTGCAACATTAGTGTACATTATTTCTACCGTTTGTCCCACGGTTATCATCCTTCCCTCATAGTCTATCATCTCACCTGGGCAACCCATAACATTTACAGTTCCATAGCTTGCCACACAATCTCTATACAAAGGAAAATCTAAAACCTTATCCTCGATACATGATGAGAAGTCTAGAGGTAATAATAAGTTGCTACTCATGAGATCTAGCCCTAGCCCCGCTGTATCTATTTGCACAGATAAGTCAGTATCTATGATAGGATCAAAAACATAGGCACCATTTACATCTGATGTTGTAGATCCTACTATTACAGCGGCAGAATAAAGGTATACTGGAACACCGTGAATCAACTCATCTCCCATCTCGTATACACCGTTTCCGTTGTTGTCTATAAATATTTTTCCTTCTACTGACTGATCCGCTGGTTCTGGTTCTAGATTCAAAACACCACTGCTATCTATACAACCTGAAAAGGAAGTTAATATAACTTGATAATCTCCTGGTTCGGTAACTATATAGTCTCTTATGGTACCTTCTGGGGCGGGTATATTAGTACCATCTTTTATCCACTGATAACTTGCAATCGATTGGTTAGGCAGGCAAAGTGTATCTGGAAAACAAGCCTGTCTGCAACCTGATACTAATACATCAGCATTAGGTGTAGGGCTGATAGTCCTTGCATTAGATCTTGCAGAACAACCATAGGGTGAAAGTACACTGGCGAAATATATTCCAGGTGTAGATTCTGTAATACTTAGACCTGACTTTCCATTGTTCCAAGTATAGAAGGCGCCTGGCTGTGGATTAGTTATCGTAAAGGTGACTGGCGTCCCCTCACATGGATTGTTTTCGCTAGCTTGTACTTGTGGGGCGTCAGGAAGAGGTCTTATGATAACCTTGAATGGATCACTTAAGAATTTACATCCACTCAGATTATCGGTCATCTCTACGGTGTAATCATATTCTCCTACCGGAAGCCCAGAAAAATTTGTCTGATTTAGAAAATTACCAGTCTCCCCATTAGACCACAGGTAGGATGTACTAGAAATAAAATTAGCATTCAATACTATATTTTCTCCAATGCATATTTCTATTTCATCAAAAAATGCCTCCTGAGAAACAGAAAAATTATCTACAATAAATCCTCTTATGCTTGTACTAGGTCTAGAGATAAGACTTACTACAAATTCATCAGGCGTGTAATCACACACATCCATACTGGTAAGCGTAACACCATATGATCCTGCAGCACTAACGGTTATAGAAGGCGTGGTTTCTCCAGTAGACCAGACGTAAGATATACCTCCGAGCGGCGCAGTCAGGATGATCTCTTCACCCTCACATACGGGCAGCGCCTTATCAGCAGTAATCTGACCAGATAAGTTCGTAGTACTTGTTTGTAAGTTTTTGCTTACCGTAGTTATACAACCATATATATTCTCAGCGGTAAGACTCACTGTATAATTTCCAGCAGTAGTATATTCATGCACAGCATCTGGACTGTTAGAGTTATTGGCAGCTCCACTTGCTGGATCTCCAAAATCCCATTCTAACTTTACTAAATTACCGGTATCTAAAGTGCTAAATTTTAATCCTCTAGCTACACATTGCGTGGTAGGTAATTCAAAATCTACTACAGGACTAGGATGAACAATTATTTCTTTAGCTATTCTTGCCTGACATCCTGTATTAGCGGTAATCGTAAGGGTAACAAGATATTTTCCTGCCGAACTGAAAACATGATCAGGGTTCTGTTTGCTAGAAATATTGTTCACACCACTGACTGGATCTCCAAAATCCCACTCGTAGGAACTTATAGAATAGGTAGGCAAAAATGTAGCTAGTTCTCTAAAACTAGTTACATCATTTGCACAAGCTGGAGTAAAGTCAAAATTAGATGCCACGGGTACTGTAAGCAATTTACCAACACCTCCATAACAAATATCGGGTGGCGGCATTGTATTCGGTAAAGCTCCTATTAAGACAACAAAATAAAAACCTGCTTGAGAATACACGTGCATAGGATTTTCATTGGTGGATGTATTATCCACACCACTTTCTGGATCTCCAAAATTATATATCAACGATCCGGGAACATAGCCTATAGAGTTGTTGGTAAAATCAAAGGTATTACAATACATACCTGGGTTAATACCAAAATCTATAGACCCTGTTACCACACACTCCGCTGGAATGCCTATACATACGCCCGTTTTTAATTCCAGCTCATTAGAGATAGCCGTACAACCATTGACATCCGTTACTTCCACAACATAAGTTCCTATCTGATTCGTTGTAAAAATATCTGTATCTGTTCCTACTGGAACGTTGTTTCTAAACCATTGGTAAGTATACCCTTCATTTGTATTGAGTGCATACAAGTCTATATTGGGTAACTGATTACAATAAGCTGTAGGACCTAGAGCCGATATCAGAATCTCTGGCGGTGGGTAACTTTCTATATATATACTTTCTTTTACAGTACAGCCATCTAAGTTTGTAAACTCTAAAGTATAGTACCCTGAAGAAATATTAAAACTACTTCCCGTGCCTACAATATCATTATTTTCATCCCTAGCGACTAAGGTTTCGCCGACAATAATTCCAGCCGTAAGCGTTCCTAACGATCCTTCGCATATACCTGTAGGGTATACCAGGCTCGGTATAGTGTTTACATTTACCTGAACATTCATATTAAGAACGTTTCCACAATACACAGTTTCTAATTGATGTGTTCCTGCTATGTTCCATACCACCTCGGCTTTGCCATCTGGCAAGGAAAGCATACTACCTGCATTAGCAGGTGTGATCGTCCAGCTAAGTGTTTTTCCTTGAGCACCTACTACTTCGTAAAAAGCAAGATCATCTATACATACATTATTGTTTCCTATGAGTGCCGAAGCATTGATAGGTGTAACCGGTAACACCAAATACTCAGATCTACATCCTGTCCGCTCGTCTATAAATAAAACTTCTACAGAGTAAGGGCCACCTGACGTCCATTCGTAAGAAATAATATCTCCCTCAAAAGATTTAAACATATTTCCATCTCTTATGATCCATTGCGCAGCATAGTCAGATCGTACATTGTTCACACTATATGTATACGCCTTGTTGAGACATATCATAGAAGGTCCATCAATACTAATAGGAGGATCAGGCGTACTTATTACTTCTATAAAAACAGTAGATTCTAGATTACAGTAGTCTCCTGAAGTTTCCGTAGCAGATATTCGATATGTGCCTGGTCCATTTACAAAGCTATAGCTTAACCAATCTTCATTAGGTATGGATGCAATGAGTAGACCTTGGGGGTCATGCACTTCCCAGTCCGCCGTTGCAAAATCATATCCAGCAGCTGCAGAGAAAAACGCATTCTGATTTTCACAAACTATCGGATCTCCCGATACAATAAATCTTTTTTTAATATCTATCTTCTTGCTGGCATACGCGGAGCATTCTAGATAACAGTTATCTATAAATAATTCTATAAGTGAGGTATCTGGTTGCCAGTTTTGATCTTGCCATTCTATAATAATTTCATTAGTATTATACCCACCGATAATAGTTCCATTCCCTGTTATACTCCAGACATAATTAGCTCCCTGGTAATAGGGCGCGGAAAACTTTGTAACATCATCCCAGCACACTAGATCAGGTCCTGAAATATAAGCATTACCATCCATCACAGGAATAGAAACTTCTGTAGCTTCCTGACAAGTAGGTGTATCACATCCAGAGGTATTTAATGATACAAGTCCCTCAGGTCCGCTGTTCCATACCACTGTTATATAATCGTCACCAGTCCCTCCTCCATCTACAATAGTTCCTTCCGAACTAATAGACCAGTCATAGGACGTACATAGCTCACCAGCATAATACGTCTGCTCTTCTCCTACGCAAGTAAGTCCTATACAAGTGATTTCAGGACCTGGTGTAGACTCTACCATAACCTCATAGTAGATGGTATCACTGCAAGAGCAATCTGTTACGCCTGTCAAGGCTACCTGATAATTCCCTGCAGTAGGAAAAGTAATCGCTACCTGAGTACCCACGAAAGCCTGTCCGTCGGTAGTAGACCAGTCATAAGATATAGCGTTAGTAGACTCAGCTTCTAAGTACAAGGTCTGTCCCACACATAAGCTTGCACTTGTTGCATTACCGTTCATTGCGATAATAGCGAGATCTACTGGTTCTAATATTTCTATGCAATACTTTATGGAGTCACTGCAAGTAGAGTCCTGATCCTGAAATAAGCTTATAGTTCCGAAACCTACATCCTCCCACTCTACCGTAACAGAATTACTTGTAGAAGATGTAACAGATCCACCATCCACTATCCAACTATTTGTTAGATCAGGAATATCTTCTGTAATATACGTGGCTACTGATCCTGGACATGCCGTCTTACATAAGATAGGTGGTGCCTCCTGATTCCCATCAGTACCCACAATTGTATCTGAACTGATACAGGTAGGAAATAGCGGGAAAAATATTTCTGGATCTAAGCTTTTAGTTATAGCAACGGTGAGCAAATATTGGTTGCTTCCTGGCACTGCAGAGTTATCTATAACACTAATATTTCCTACCCCATCCTCTTCCCAGCATATCTGTATAGATGATCCTTGGTTATTAGAATATACACCGTTAGTGACGTTCCATATATAAGGACCTCCTGCGCCGCCTAATATATCATAACTGTGACAATCTGATCCACAAGCGGCCGTCGGACCATCTATGGATTGCAACAAAATAGGATTTATCTGATACAAGAATAAGACGAGAACTATGGCTGTTGATCGCATTTCGTATTGTTTTTCTATAAGTAAGACTATAGAAAAACAATAGATGCTGCTTGGGATCTAATATAATCACTACTCCCCTAAAGGGCTTCGAGCCCTTTAGGGGAGTAGTTCAAGAAAAAAACCCATGAGCCATACGCATGGGTTTTTATATATCTATTGTATCTAATTTTCTAAAACTTAGGTCCTGCAGCAATTATTCCTGCATCAGCCTGAGCTTTATAATTTTCAAAATTTTTCTGAAAACGCCTAGCAAGATCTAACGCCATCGTATCATACTCTTTTTCATTAGGCCAGGTATTTCTAGGATTAAGTAGAGCGTTAGGTACATCTGGGCAACTACTAGGAATTGCAAGATTGAAGGTATCTAAATTATCATAAGAAACCTTGTCTAGCTTTCCTGTAAGCGCAGCCTTGATCATTGCTCTTGTATAGGATAGTTCCATTCTAGAACCAGTACCGTAAGGACCACCCGTCCATCCAGTATTGATCAGCCATACATTTATTTTTCCATCACCAAAATCACAACCATTATCTATTTTCTTACCTAATAGGTCAGCATACTGTGTTGGATGCAAAGGTAAAAACGGTGCTCCAAAACATGCAGAAAAAGTCGCTTGTGGCTCTGTGATTCCCTCTTCTGTTCCAGCAATCTTAGCAGTATAACCACTGATAAAGTGGTACATAGCCTGCTCCTTAGTCAGCTTACTGATAGGAGGTAATACACCGAATGCATCACAGGTAAGGAAAAATATATTCTTGGGAAGATCTCCTCGAGACTTGTACATGATGTTATCGATATGATAGATCGGGTAACTCACTCTTGTGTTCTGAGTAATCGAAGTATCCTCATAGTCTACTGTACAATCGTCTTCTAGGAAACCTACATTTTCTAGTAAGGCACCGAATTTTATAGCAGCAAATATTTGTGGTTCTTTAGACGCTGACAAATCTATCGTCTTAGCATAACATCCTCCCTCAAAATTGAACACACTACTCGTTGCCCAGCCATGCTCATCATCTCCTATAAGTCTTCTATCTGGATCATTTGATAGGGTAGTTTTTCCTGTTCCTGATAATCCAAAAAACAAAGAAGTATCTCCTTTTACACCTACATTAGCAGAACAGTGCATAGGTAGAACGTTGAACTCTGTGGGCAATAAATAATTCAGTGCAGAGAAAATTCCTTTCTTGATCTCACCAGTATAAGCGGTGCCGCCTATGATGATGGTTTTCTCCGTAAAGTTGATAATAGAAAAATTCTCCTGACGCGTATTATGGATAGCTGGATCAGCTTCTACACTAGGAAAAGCATACACTTTCCAGTCAGGTGTCATATCCTGTTCCCCTTCCGTAGGACGTAAAAACATATTATAAGCAAACATATTCTGCCATGGATACTCCGTGTATACCTTGATTTTGATATCATATTTCTTACTAGCTCCACCTACAGCATCCCTTACATAGTATTCCTCTAGATCATCCATGTAATCCATCATTCTGCTATGAAGTGCATTATAAGCATCAGCTTCTATGGGTATGTTTATATTACCCCAGTCTACGGTATCCGCAGTAATAGCATCTTTGACAATATATCTATCCTTAGGAGATCTACCCGTAAACTTACCAGTATTCACTACTAGAGCACCTGAGCTACTGAGCTTTCCTAAGCCTTTAGAAATCGTGTGTTCTACCAGCTTTGCTGGACGTAAATTGTTGTGTACCTTCTGTTCTATTGCTACACTCATTATAATTTATTTTTATTTTATAATATTAAGTCATTGATTTATATGACTTTAACTTTCTAATTTAGATAGTTGACAGGATGTGCTACAAAGATATAAAGCCATCCGAATAGTTAACCAGATTGCTCAATAAATAATTGCCTATGCAACTAAAACAACTAACATCAAGACTTTAGTATGAGATATGCTCCATTATTTCTAAGCCATATCCGATAAGACCTACTCGTTTTCGCTCACTGTTACTTAGTAGGCTTAGCTTTCTGATGCCGATATCGTTGATAATCTGAGCGCCTATGCCCAGTTCTCTTTGTTTCATCTCGTCATTACTAGGTAGAAGGTCTATCTCTAACTTTTGCTCTACTTGTTCTCGTAGCATTTCATAAGTTTCTTCTATAGCATTTTCCGAATCTTGGTGCCTGATCATAATAATCGCCCCTTTCCCTGCTGTACCTATCTTTTCCATGCATTTGAGAATTACATTATCTTTCCCTTCTACAAAAAGTGAAAATACATCTCTAGCATTATTAGAGGCATGTACCTTAGTCAGTACAGATTCCGATTCCTCCCAATCACCCATCTTGAGCACTAGATGCATCATATTAGAATTTTGCTCCTTGTAACTGATACATTCCATCGCACCATATTGGGTATCCATCACAAAGGAAGACTGTCTAGTAATAAGACGTTCCCTCTGCATTCTCCACGCTACAAGATCCTTGATACTGATGATGCTCAGGTCCAGATGTTCCGCAATAACCTTGAGTTCAGGAAGCCTTGCCATAGAACCATCTTCATTGAGAATTTCCACAAGAACACCTGCTGGATTCAGTCCAGCAAGTTTAGCCAGATCTATAGCCGCCTCCGTATGGCCTGTTCTACGTAAGACACCTCCCGCTTTGCCTATAAGTGGAAAAATATGTCCAGGCTTTGCATAATCCTGAGGCTTTGTAGAAGGATTTACTAGCGCCTTTATACCTGTCGAACGATCATATGCAGAAATCCCTGTCGTACAACCCTCTTTTTTATAATCTATAGAAACCGTAAACGCCGTACCGTGCAGATCCGTATTTTCTGTAACCATACGCTTCAGTCCCAGCGCCTCAGCTCGTTCCTCGGTAATCGGTGAACAGATTAGTCCCCTCCCATACTTAGCCATAAAGTTGATGATTTCTGGTGTTATTTTATCCGCAGCACAGACAAAATCTCCCTCATTCTCCCGATCTTCATCATCTACTACAATAATCACCTTTCCAGCTTTAATATCCGCAATCGCCTCCTCTATGCTGTTCAGTTTTATATCCACCGTACTATCATTCGTCATATAGCTCTGTTTTATTTCGTGCAAAGATCATATAGTTTTTGGTAATAATAAAGTGATTTTGCATTTTATATAATATGCCTAATATAATACGGCGCTATCTCTATTTATAAAATTTAAAAATAGTTGATTTGCTATATCTCATCTATTTGGGCGTCCGGGCGGGCTATGCAGGACTCCACATTCGTTCCGGTCCCGCTAACGCGTGACGCCTATCGGCTCCTTTCTATCCCTGACGCGAGGCATCTATGGTAAGTAATTATTTTTCAGATGTACAATATCCCTATCCTGATATTTTCAGATCTATGAACTTCTATTGTAAGTATATAAAAGCATCCTTTCTACCACCATAAAGAAAGACATCTGTTCTTTGACTCCCACTTCATTCTTAATAACGACTACCAGATAAATTATATCTTTCGATTTCACAATGCCTTAATAAAGAACAGGCAAATTTTTCAAAAAATAAAGGCTTTAAACAAATTTGCAGCCTTAATTGTACCGCAGATAAGACCGTAACAGGTATGTAAATAACTGTAAGGATATACTACTTACGGCATGATGGAATTGTTATTTCTGTAGCAGTTAATTAGGTCTACTATTTATAATGTCAAATAAGGTCTTGGAATTATTCAAAATATTACAAAGCCTGAGGGCGTAATTTCGTTGCAAATAAATCTAGAGCGTCAAGTCCTAGAAACATATGCTATATGGATCACCACTATACGCTAGCTTACAATTTCCCCCTCTAATATGCGTCTATGGTAATTAATCTGACCTAGATGATAATTAAGATGTCCATACAAGTGGACCAAAAAATAACCTGTTGTCATCTTATAGCCTAGAACCTCTAGGGGGTATTCTTTATCGATAATATCTGGAGTCAGAAAAGCTTCTAGCGACCTTATTACTTTTATGGTAGCATCTATTCTTATACAGAGGGCCTCTGCTGTTTCTGGACCACCTTGGAACTCGTAATCCCGATCTCTGACATAACCATTATCCATAATTATATTACCTAGGTAGTGCTGGATATTTCCACAGATATGCAGGCAAAGGTTGCCTCCACTATTCTTAATATGTCCTTCATTTTTCCAGATAAACTGCTCATCTGTATAGGCCTGTATATTTTGTTTTAACCTATCTAGATCTCTCTCTATTAATTCTATTACATGAGTAACTGACATAATTATTAAACGCTATTTTAAGAACTGATCTCCTAATGAGTTTCTATTACACTACAATTATACTGTACCGCATGGAAAACGTTCAATATCTTTATTTTATATCTATTTTTGGCTTAGAATAAACCATTAATAAAAGGTCTTTAATTTTAAATTTTCCTCTACAAGAATTTTTCCTGAGTTCGTGATTGTATTATTTGAGTGGCTATTATTCTTTGCACCCCATAGCTGTGCTACTAGTTGTACCTTATTGTTTTTAAACGTATTACCAGAAATATCTACATTGATGATACCATAAGTATTCAGTAGGGTGCCGTTCTTTTCTTTTGAGCCACATTTTATAAATGTGCTATTCGTGATAGATAGATTTCCACCGACTGTAGACTCATCATAACCTCCTCTGTAGTAATCGATCACATTTGCCTCTACAGCATTGAAGGTGCAATTATCTATCGCTATGTTCTCCGCATTATAATCTCCCTTATCCTCTATCTCTTCTGATAACTCTAATCCATTCTTACAATTACGGAAAGTAGAATTTATAAGATTTATATGTTCAGAGAAAGAATACTTGTAAGCTTTTAGTATATAATCAAAGTTTTCAACTATACAGTTATCCACAGTTAGATTATATAAACTTGACATATTTTCTTGAAGACTTGCAAATGCATATTGAGTATTTTCCCCAGTAAGCTGAACATTTTTTAGTGTCAATTTAGCCTTAGGATTCATCTCAAACAGTGGCGTCGCCGAAACACCAGTATACCTAAGGTTGACCTCACCGGCTGATGCCCCCTGGATAGTGAGCGCCTTATCGATCTTTAATGAAGTAGAGAGCGCATAATTTCCAGCAGGTAATTCTATAATATCTCCGTCTGAGGCCTGACCAATTATTTCAGAAATATTTTGACCTTGCTTTACAGTATGAGTAGCTGGTTTATCTTCCTCTTTTTCAGTAAGAAACCAGTCAGTACCATACAAAGACCGATCGAGGATTGCGGGTGCTGATGTAGGCATACCCGTCAGTGCACCTACTGCATTATTATTTTCTCTAGACTCCCCAAATAAGTCCTTATCAAATTGTTCAAAACCAAATCCTACATATACCTCATCATCAGGAAATCCTGTCGTGGGAGCCCAGATATAATCTGCAATTTCTTTTAGATCAAATGATGCACGCCTTACACCTTTTACATTTTCAAAACCTACACCCTGGTTGTTAATGATATTGTTATAAAATCGAATTCCATCTAACTTGTCATGAGCAACGATAGGTGTCTTATCTCCTTTAGTATTGTAGATTAAGTTATTTGCAACCTCTATTCGGATGGGTCTTGCTGATCGTATCTCAGATGCTGGAAGCACATCTTTTTGGCTCACATTAGATCCAACGCCAAACTGTAAAGGCGCCTTACAATTTATCCAAGAATTATACGCTACCGTAACATCCGTTACCTGTATATATCTGTTCAGTGGAGATTTAGGAATTCCATTCATGACCGCAAGAGGGCTCCTAAATTCTGAACCCCTGAGGTTATAAAAATAATTATTGGTTACCGTATGACCAGTTCCTATTAGTCTCACACCACCTACATTACTTGTTGTTTCATCGCCTATAAAATAGTTCCCGTCTACTGTACAATAATTCCCATGTCTAGTTACTAGAGATCCCTCACTTTTATAAAAGACGTTATTTCTAAATTCATTAAAATTGGTTTTACTAGATATCACCTCTACCTCACCATTACACTCATCAAATAAGTTATGAGCAACCATAGTATAACTAGGAGACATGGAAGTATAGCTATTTCCTATCTGTATAGTCTCTGCACTTGGTCCTCCTTTGGGTGGACGTGGACCAAAGTGATTGTTGATTATTTTATGATAATTATTAATATTTTGGTTTCCTTCTAGGTCTACTCTTAAGGTAGGTCCTCTATTAGCTTTTCCTGCCAAATAACAATGGTCTACCTGATTGTGTCTACCTTTTATAAGCACCCAGAGATCCGTTTGGTTTCTTTGCATTTTATTGTAATCTTTAATCACACAATTCGATACCTTACAATGATTAGCAACCGTATCTTCTACAGCGAATTGTATTACGGAACTAGAAGGAGAAAAACCATTGACAAAAAATAAACCATTGACATGAATATAGTTTCCTCCTAATTCTAGATTCGATTCACCTTGTATGAATACCTCGCCAGGAGTTTCTGCGCTCAGGGTAATCGGATTGTCCTTTGTACCACTTTTCGTTACTTTTATTTGCACATCGTTCCATTCGCCATTAGCCATAATAATGTTATCACCCGGTTCAGCTTTAGATAGGGCTTTGTAAAGTTGATCATTACTACTATTAACAGAAGGTGGGCGTACTGCTGAATTTTTACAAGCATATCCGATCGTGACAAAAATTATTAGGATTACTGTAGATTTCATATAATTATTGTTAAAAAAATCAATTTTATAAAATGTTATAAAAACTTTCTTGTGTTCCTGTATGACTAATATGTCTTTATACTTTCCATGTCAATATTAAGGAGTGATTTTGAGGATGTGGTTTTGTTCTTTTATACATCTTCTTATTACACTTATAATACATTCCTTTCACACCCTTTTATTTTTTATTAGGATATAGGCTAGGTCCTACAGTTGCTTCCTTATTCCATACTTCTGTATAATCTACTTTTTCATGCTATTCCCTTTATATCTGCATTATAGGCATCTGCTCCTGTGCTTCATACCATTTGTTTTAGAAAAATTTTTCTGGTCTTATATAACAAGTTTATCGTTGCTCCTAACTTCACCTAAGAGAATTTTATCCAAATATGATTACTAATATTAACCTGTTATAAAAGATAATAATTTGGATATTTAGATTAATTGCATATTTTTGAACAATTGCACATTTGGTTAACCAATTTAAGATTAACTAATGAAATATTACAATTTAAACGAAGAATGTTAGAAAATCTAAACAAAATAGAGCTAGAAAATCCTGTTGATCTGATAATATCACAGATTAGGGAACTCATAAGTTCTGGTACCATTAAGCCTGGTGACAAACTTCCTTCAGAAAGAAAACTAGCAGAACATTTAGGTGTAAGTAGAGGACAGGTGCGTGAGGCCATCACGAAGCTTCAGTTCTATGGCATACTGAAAGTGCTTCCCCAGAGTGGAACAGTTGTCACTGGAATAGGTATCGTTGCATTAGAAGGCTTGATAACCGATATACTCAAAATAGAAAATGCGGACTTTAAATCCTTAATAGATACCAGATTACTCCTAGAAAAAGAAGCAGCTCGATTGGCCGCAGTGCACAGAAATAAGAATGATCTTAAAGAGCTCACACTAGCTCTTGATTCCTATGAGAAGAAATTAGAAATAGGCGATGTTGCCGTAGAAGAAGATCTTCTTTTCCATATCAAAATCGCTGAGGCTAGTAAGAATTCAGTCTTGAAGTCTCTCATGATGATCATCACACCAGACATCGTTAAAAGCTATATCAATCTCAAGGTTTGTAACAAGGCAAATAACGAAAGAACGATAAAAGAGCATCGAAATATTCTAAAAATGATATCAGATAAAAATCCTACTGGAGCTTTCAAAGCAATGGATATACATCTTCAAGATATTAAAGAGTTTCGCAATAAATGAGTTAGAACTATAGATTACAGACAACATGTTTCTAAAGGTTTAATTCACTAGTGTTGATTTTGTACGCGCAAATAAAATTTTATAAATAAATTATAACGTACAATCTAAGTTGCTTAACAGCGCGAGCATAATCCTGTGTTTCCTTTTTTTTAAATTTTCCTTCAGAAGTTGGTTTTGGCAAACTTGATCTTGAAGTAAAAGATTTAAAAGGTAAGATGGTCATCATCTTAAACGAATCAGAATAAAATGTTTACAAGGGTAAACATATGAAATGTTTGAGGATTCGTTAAAAACTACTTTAAGGTCGGTAGCTATTTCCAATCCAGAAATTAGGGCTCTTCTTCTAAAGTTACATTCTTATAAACTGGAAATTTCACATTAAGTATAACTATACAATTCTTACTTAAGGTATAGAGAAGGTGGTACAAAAGTCTATTTTTACACTATGGATAAGGACAGGACGGAAAAACATGTAGGATACTTTCTAGAAAGGACAACTAGAAATGTAAAGCTTGCCTTTACAAAAAAATTTAAAGCGCTGGGAATAGATCTGACTCCAGAACAATGGGTACTCATAGATAAGTTATCTCAAGTAGACAGTTTATCTCAAATCGAGTTAGCTAATGCATCTTTTAAAAATGCTCCGACGATCTCTAGGATTATAGATATTCTAGAAAAAAAGGTTTTAGTAGTACGTCAGAAAGCAGAGGATGATCGTAGAAGTTATCGTGTTTTCTTAACTACAGAAGGTAAGCAACTTGTAAAAAAAATAAGACCACATGTTTCTCAACTAAGACAAAAGAGTTGGGATAAACTTTCGGATAAGGATTACTCAGAATTTATCCGCATAATAAACCAGGTGTTTGACAATTTTTCTGACTGATAGCTTTAGGAAGCAGATTGTCCTAAAAAATTATTGTTGTGTAAATTTAATGCTCTATCCTGAGATACTTATCACTCCGATGAGATTAGTAAGATCTGGAGCATCTTTTCCACCTCTAGCTTCTATAGTAATAGCATATGCATCGGTATCTGGTACATACCCAACCTCAAAGATATTATTACCCTCACCCTGGAATACATCCATAGGCACAGGAGGATTATCTCCTTTTAGAGACCATAACTGGTAACTCTGGTTTGCTGTAATCGAAGGAAGGTTTTGTATCTGTATGTAATTCTTTCCATCCGTTGCATTTGTATGGAGATATAATTGTGTCTGTGGATACTTTTCTGTAGCAGCTATTTCTACAATTCTGTTATTTTTAGAATTGAGTTGATCGTAGATAGCATATCGAACTTCTTTAGCTTTTTGCTGTTCATCACAGATACGAACTCTCTCTTCTAGGCTTACTCTTTCTTTATTTTGCTTGCTTATATTCCAACCGCTCCATAAAGAGAAAGCTAAAGCTCCTAGGAATAATGGTATCCAGAAATTAAAACCCCCTTTATTACCATACGTATCTGCCGTACCCTTTATCTCTGTTCCTTTTATATTAGGATTAGAGATATCTTGGATAATATTATCTATCAGTTCTTTTCTGGGTTGCACAGCATAAGCATCTGCATAATATTTATAGGCAGTTTCTATTTGTCTACACTCATCTCTTAACTCAGGGAACTGTTCTATTGCAGCAGCAACTGTCCTCATCTCATCTGGAGCGAGTTCAGCCAGAACATATAGTTCTAATAAGCCAGAGTCTTGTATTTGTTTTTTTGTCAAAGACATATTACCAAACAAATGAGTAGTGAAACAATAAACATACCTAGGTATATCTTTTTATCTTCTTTTAGATTTTCTCTTAACAAACTGATCGCTTTCCTGAGTCTAGTCTTGACAGTTCCTAGTGGAATACCAAGCTCTTCAGCAAGATCCGATTGTGAGTACCCTTCTAAATACAGCTTATGCAGAATTATTTTATACTTATCATCGAGTATTTTTGTGATATTTTCTACATCGATGCCGGAATGATCCGTATAAGTCTTCTGTACATTATATACGCTATCATCTAATGTATCGGTTTTTTCGAAGGCTTTATATCTTTTTAGACGAATGATATCTAGAGCCGTATTTCGTGCTATAATGCTTACCCATGTAAATAGTGCACCTTTTGATTCGTCATACTGGTCTATCTTTTTCCATACTTTAAGCAAGGTAGATTGTAGAACCTCCTCCGCTGTTTCTTTATTTTTAACTATTCTAAGAATGATACCGTAGATAGACGCACTGTACTGATCACTCAGAGATCTAAGACCTTTAGGGTCTTTGTTTTTAAGTAGTGTTATTATCTCAGCTGGTTTGATGTGTCGTTATTTGTTTTGTATGGTAAATATATGAATTTTATTCTATTATAAATCCATATAGAGCTGTAGTATCGTATTCTATAATAACTACTTAAATAATGAATCAGCTAATTACTGATTTAAATGGGGGGCACGAAATCCATAGTACACCCAACTGATCAGCCGACTTTTCATAGTCGGCTGATTTTTTATATGTAAGTCCTTGCTAAGTAAGCCCGCGTATTGATTTTCTATAAATAAATAGTTATACCAATTCTAGTTTATAATGACGGTAATTATTTATTTTGTTCTTCATGTTCCTTCGTTAAAAAGCCTCGCCGAACCTATGGGTTCGCCTACGTTTTTTGCCTTGATCCATTTTGAACAATTCTAAATCCTTTTCCGTCATCTAAAAATAGAAATGGTATTATACTCTTATTGTATGTTAATTTTCATGCTAACTACTTGTAAATCAAACTATATTTCAATATACTTGCATGAGCAACTATTGCCAATGTAACTAAACAATTAACACATGAATACGCTAACACACGATATACCGAAAATATACAGCACAGCTGATGATTTTATGCCCCTCCTAGGAACTGATTATATAGAGTTCTATGTAGGTAATGCAAAGCAGGCAGCACATTATTATAAGACAGCTTTTGGATTTTCTTCCCTTGCCTACTCAGGTTTAGAAACTGGTAATAAAGAAACAGAATCTTATGTCCTTATACAGGATAAAATAAAATTCGTCTTCACAACTCCTCTGAAAAGCGGAAGCGAGATAGGAAAGCATATAGATAAACACGGTGATGGTGTGAGGGTAAATGCCTTGTGGGTAGATGATGCTACTAAAGCTTTTAATGAAGCCGTATCCAGAGGAGCAAAACCTTTTTTACAACCAGAGGAGATTTCTGATGATGATGGCACAGTGGTTCGCTCTGGGATACATGTCTACGGAGATACCGTACACTTATTCATAGAACGTAAAAACTACACCGGCATATTTTTGCCAGGATATAAGAAACTAGAAACACATTATAATCCTAGAACTACAGGCTTGAAATATGTCGATCACATGGTAGCTAATGTAGAACTGGGTCAGATGAATCATTGGGTAGATTTCTATGATAATGTGATGGGCTTTGCCCAGATACTGTCTTTCGATGACAAAGATATTTCTACAGAATATACTGCACTCATGAGTAAGGTGATGAGTAATGGAAATGGAAGAATTAAATTTCCTATCAACGAACCTGCAGAAGGTCTTAAGAAATCTCAAGTGGATGAGTATCTAGAATTCTATGAAGGTGCTGGTGTTCAACACATTGCCATGGCAACGGATAACATTATACAAACAGTTACTGATCTAAAAAACAGAGGTGTGGAGTTTCTAAATATTCCCTCGACTTATTATGATGAATTAGAAGCAAGGGTAGGAAAAATAGATGAGGATATAGAGCCCCTTAAAGAATTAGGTATACTAGTAGATCGTGATGACGAAGGTTATTTGCTTCAGATTTTTACTAAGACGGTAAATCCTCGACCTACAATGTTCTTCGAAATCATACAACGTAAGGGCGCTACTTCTTTTGGTAAAGGAAATTTCAAAGCCTTATTCGAAGCTATAGAGAGAGAGCAAGAACTCAGAGGCACTTTGTAGAGAGGAAATAGACAAAATATACAACAGGGTTATAGATTGAAACACATTTGTAACCCTGTTTTCTTTTATACTTTAATGCTTATAATGTCAATGTATTAGATGCCTATGCAAAATGAAAGGATATTTGTTCAACGATAAAAATGAAGAGGTATTTATTACTCAAGTAAATTCCTCATTTTCTTTTCTTTGGAGATTATCTTTTATGTTTAAACGAAGAGCTCATCTATAGCATTTATTCGAGAGATAATTTTTCCTCTTCTATTTTCTTTTCTATAAATGCCCTAAGTTTTACCTCCTTGATAGCAGCATACTTTTTTCGATCTTGATTTGCTTCCTCAGCAATTTCCATTTTTAATTTTTGATACTGTGCCCTTGCCACTTCATTTTTCCTAAGATGATTTCTAAATAATAAATGTCTACCTAATTCTATACTATCTGCAGGACAAACATATAGATGATGATCTATCTCATCTAATACACCATCCCGAGGATCTTCCTCTACTCTTTTAAAAACTTCTCTATTGGGAATACCCTGATCACCATTATGGAAATAGTTAAGACTTTCTAATACCGTCTTTACCTCAAAAAATGAAACTCCTGGTAAATATACAATATCAATATCTATAATGGGTTTTGCTGCTAAACCTAGAACGGAGGTGGAACCTACGTGTTCTATTCGTATTTCTAAAGCATCTAGAGAAGTAATAAGTATACTTTTTATTTTTTCGAAATCTATACTCCAATTGGAGTTATGTTTCTGGATAAGTTTTATTTTCATATTTCCTACAAAAATATATACTAAAGTATTTGTAAAAAAATTATATCATACTGACCTTTCGTACGCTTCTCGAATCCAAGCCTTAAGTTCTTTGTCCAATTCCTTAACTTCAGAAATCTTTACCCTGTGCGTACACATAGTTCCAAAGGGACCAGAATTTTCTAACCTTTCTCCCACAGGAACATCCTTAAGTTTAAACCCGAGATCTATTCTCGTTTTCGTTGCGGGCTTAATCAATAGAAATTGTTTTTTTCTTATGATACTGACACTAGCTTTTTTGGGCGTGATGGTGATATCTGAACCTAAGCCTATCACATACTGTAGCAGTTTTTCATAGATCGGAAAAAGCAATTCCTTTCCTTTATATTGCGCTTGCACAAGCTCATCAGAAGAAGTATTTTCTTCCTTGGATAAACTTACTATTGTATTAGCAAAACCATGTGTAACCTTATGTTCTGTTTTTAGATATTTTACCCCTTCAGTATGCTTTACAAAAGCCTTTTTCTTTAATATCTTTTTCCATTCTTCCAGTGACTTACCCGTCTTTTCAGGCATATTATCAATCATCGTTTGTAGTGCTTTTTCCATATCCTAGATATTTGTCGAAATAACTAAAATCTAATTTACACAATCCTAATTATAAAAAAACAGTTGACTTCCAAAATGATGGAATCATGGATAAAGCCTATCCATAATATATCCAGATATTCTCCTCGTGATAGACACCATAATCCTTCTCTACTTCTATCTCTACTGGATTCAGTGCTCCTTCTGCTATATAATTTCCGGACCCTGTAATTTTCTCTCCCAATATACCTTCCCAAAAAGTAAGACTTCCTTCTACTTGCATACTGTTAGGGCAAACTTTAATGATTTCAGCACCACTGTTCAAGTGTGTACGGATCCAAGGATCGTAAATTTTATCCCCTACTTTTTTCTGACAATATTCCTCCATTTTTATTTCTGGGAACTTACTTTTAAATGTTGGTCGGATGGGGATTATAAGATAATCGTATTCTTTATTTTTTACAAAGGTCTTCGCAATAGCTATTATTTGCTTACTGTAGCCTTTACCTTGATGCTCTTTCGGTATAATAACTTGTAACCCACCTAAGCAGTTTACCGTAATGTCATTCTGAAAATCCACAATACCTTTCTTCATCATCCAGTCCCAACCATCATCAGGAAGATCCTCGAGAGCATTATCCCAGAAAAATGGAATTGTGTTTATAAATCCAAGTAGTTTTTGGTCATCTTCTACCATAAAGATCTGATGATCTGGGAAATAAATTTCTAGTCTATCCCAATATTTTTTTATTACTTGAGAATGCTGAGTGATGGGAGGAAAGGCATCATTAATAGCAGCTCTATATTGTTCTAGTAGATCCTCACATAGATCCGTTAGATATATAAACCTAATCGCCGATTCTTCTATTCTCATTATTAAAGATAGCGTATTCTTCTTTCTTACTACAAGATTATATTACTTCCTATAATTATTGGTTTAGAACAATAAACATGGAAGCCCTTCAGGCTACTAAATACGGCAGAAAACCGAAAAAGCTAAATTATAGCGTTTCTATTTTCAATCGAAATAAAAATTTTCTACTGTTAGTAAGTTACAACAGTTACGTTCCTAATTATCACTAATTTTTTGGGCTAGGGATAGTAGCGGTATAGATAGTATAAGAGCAACTGGAAAGCAAGACGTGGTGAAGGCTGACGCAGGAAGACTAGCCACAACTATGCTCTCTGTTGCTGGTATGCTAATCTGTAGTAGCGGATAGCCCGCCACTCGTGTATGGCCTAAGTGTAAGGAAGGTGGAGCCTCCTAGTTATAGTCCTTATCTAATACCAATTCTAGTTTAGAATGACGGTAATTATTTATTTTGTTCTTCATGTTCCTTCGTTAAAAAGCCTCGCCGAACCTATGGGTTCGCCTACGTTTTTTGCCTTGGTCCATTTTGAACAATTCTAAATCCTTTTCCGTCATCTAAAAATAGAAATGGTATAAGAGCAGTCGCAACTGAGCAATTATATAGATATCCTGACTCCCTACGGTTTCTCGAAAACTACTTACGAATTCTTATTCTCCGCGCAAAAGGGGTCGATAGGCTGCATCTTTACCTTGTAATTAATTTGAAAATCTAATAAAAATTATAATCATGAAAAAAGTTGCAATATTATTACTAATCTCTTGTCTAAGTATTTCCCTTACGAGAGCTAACACTACAGAACCAACGAACAATATAGAAATCGGAAACGCACTGAATGTTACGGCAGAAAGTGGCCTGAAAATGAGAACAAGCCCTGGCTTAGACAGTAAGGTTATCACGATTATCCCGTTCGGAGAAGCTGTGCAGATATTGCCAGATTTTCTAGAAGAGCCTAGCTCAGAAACGATAGAATGGGTAGAAGGAACATGGAGATTAGTTTCTTATGGCGAGGAGGAAGGATATGTTTTTGATGGTTTTCTGACCCACCTTCCAGTACCGTACTATGCGTTCGAGCAGAGTGTAGAAGATCTAGATCTTACTTATCCGCTGATGTCTTGGACGGAATATCATTATGATGTTGTTGCGCAAGCTGATACTACTATAAGCAAGGACAGAACGAAGGTAACACAACAATATACAGATGGTGTTGTGATGAAAAAATACGATAATAAGTACTTGTATAAAGTACAGGTAGAATTAGAAAATACAAGAATGATGGACGCTTATCAGTTACTACAAAATATGCTGCTAGACGAGTCAGAAAAAATTACTTTCCGAAACAAAAGTCTATTTATCCAGACTAAGAATGTGGAGCTAGATAAGATTACGGTAGAGGTAGACAATCCTGTAGAGATAAGAAAAATAGGTGAAAATAAAGTAAGAATTACAGTGTTCACTTTTAACGAAGGATGCAGTTTATAAAAATTAACATGGGTAGTATGATGTCGGCTCGATGGAGTCGGCATTTTACTAAAACTTTAGTTTCTAAGTTTTCTGTTTTTGATTTATAAATTTCCACTCGGGGTCTTCTTCATCTGAAGGAGGCCCTGAGACAATTAGGATAGATGGGTGAATATTCTTATTGGATAAAAAAATCGTTTTCTGACTGCTTTATTTTATGTTGCATAAGTAGTTTCATGGCTTTCGTTTTTTCTTTTAACAAGTCTACGTTCTTTCCTTGAAACAAATCATCAACCGTAGAAAAGAACAATTCTATCCATCTATCAAAATGTTTATTCTCTAATTTTTTTTTCTTATTTAGTTCTATATGACGGATCATAGAATTACCTCTAAAGCTTGCGGTATGGAAAAGTATAGAGTCCCAGAAATCACATATTAAAGGTATATGTTTATCCCATTCCATCTGGACCACTTCTGTAAAAAATACGCCTATAATCTTATCTGTTATTGCCGATTTGTAAAAACTGCTAATCAGTAATTCTATATCTTCTCTGGAGCTGATGTCAGGTTTTTTTCTATGCATTTCTTCCTTTCAATAATAGGTCCATTACCATAGGTTTCTTTCTGACCGAAACGGGAATATGTTCTCCATTCTTGAGTAACAAGTATCCTCCCTCTGTCTTGATGTAGGATTGTATCTTGTGTATGTTCACTAGGTGCGACTGATGTACTCTGAGAAACATTTCTTCCGGCAACATACGTTCATACTGCTTCAGTGTTTTCGTGACTAGAACTTTAGATCCATCCGCCATAAAAAATTGCGTATAATTATCCATAGAGGTGCATCTGATAATATCAGCTAGAGCAACAACTCGGATCTCCTCTTGTGTGTTAAGCGCAATCTCTCTAGCTCGGGTATCTCCAGTATTGTTCTTAATAATGTTTTTTTGCTGATCAGAAAGCTGAGGCTTTAGTTTAGCTTTTTCTATCGCTTGCACTAGCAACTCTGGATCCATAGGCTTAAGCAAATAGTCTACCGCGGCATACTGAAAAGCCTTGATTGCATAATCCTCAGAAGCTGTCGTAAATATCACTGGAAAAGCGGACGTGTCTATTATATCCAAGAGATCAAAACCATCTCCATCTCCCATCTGTACATCTAAAAAAAGAATGTCGGGTTTTATTTTTCTGAGCAACTTAGACCCTTCTATTACGCCGTCTGCTGTAGCAATAACCTTTATATCTGGGCAGTAATCCTCCAGGTCTTGCCTAAGACTAGCAATCGCCAGAGGTAGGTCATCTATTATTATAGCTTGCATAGCACCAAAGATAGCTATTACAAACTTACATCCACCAAAAGCCAGCTTTCTTGTTCTTAAATTTATCTTATTATTTTTCTTGCCTGAGTGGAAATAATTAAGATACTGTTAAATCATTATGATAATACGGCCACTTAATATAGATTTAAGTTTTTCTAGCAATAAACAATTCCATTATGAAAAACGCACTGACATTTCTTCTTTGCTGCTGTATGATCCATACAGCGCAGACCCAGATTCTAGATTATGATATATCTACCTTTGTACGACCAGAATTGTATAGGTCAACTTCTACCATCGGTGCAGATATTAATCTATCAAACGATAATAATATTGTCGATCCCAATACGAAAGAGACAGATTATAGTGCTAGACTCAATGGGTCCTATACGCTAACTAAGTTTGTAAATAATGAAAGCAATCAAAAATTATTATTTACATCTATTGATCTCACTGGGGCAATAAATAATAGTGCCAATAATACTCAAGATGTAGATTTTGTGGATCTAGAATTTCGTAGAAATGTTTCTAATAGAAAGTTTGGTTTTAGTAATAATCAGAAATTTTTTGAAGTTTCTTATACGATAGATATAGATGCAGGACATTACAGATCTTCTGATGAAAATGTCAATCAACTAGGCTTTTACTGGGAAGTACCATTATTTATGGGGAAAGGGAGAATAGAAATTGTAAATGATGCATGGCAGGCTCTACGTTTACTGGACATGTTAGAACAGGCAAGCTTTCTAAAAAAAGGAATGTCCTCCGATGAAATAAATGCTTTAGCATTAGAGATCGGTAGAATAAAAAATGCCCGTATGACAGATTTCAGACTAGAACGAATATACGAATACGAATGGCTGAGTAAGTATCTTGTGGAACAGGGAATTATAGATCCTGAGAATTATGCTGTATTTTCTGCGGTAAATGATGTATGGAATTTTGAAAATTATAATCTTATACGAAGTGGTAAGAGTTTTAAATACGGCCTAGTACCTTTCATAGATTATGATGTCAATAGATTTCTTTTTTCCAACTTTGATAACGACAATACGAGGTTTGGTGTTATTGCAAGGATAGAGCGTGAAGTATATAAACCATCGAGAAATAAATTTTCTTTTGATTATACCTATGGCTTAGATCTAGGAATGTACAGAATAGACCCTCATGGAGAAACAGAATTATCCTCGACTTTAGACTATTATGTGGAACCAAGAATACGTGCAACTGCTGCCTACTACCCCTCTGCTAGAACAAATTATAGTGTATCATTTTTCACCAACTATAATTATTCCATAGCATCTGATGATCGAGCGTTCACAACAAACAGACTGTTTACAACTATAGAAGGATTTTACCAATACTATGCCTCTCCTCAGTTAGGCTTTACCTTGTCGGGTAGACTAGCTTTACGTAATAATAAAAATGATTTTTCTAATAGAACAAATAATACTAACAGGCTTAGGTTCAGTACTATCTATAGCTTTTTCTAATACACTTTAAAAGCGCTTAAAGGGCTTATAGTCCTTTGTGCGCTAATTATTTTTTGCAAGAGAACTCAGTTCTCTTTTTTTGTATTCCTGAAAGAAGTCCATCTGAGTAAGCTCGTCTAATGAGAGATCTGTTTTTAACTTTAGTAAGACCATTTCTTCATCACTATCTATACTTACGAAGATATTTTTGATGAGATCATCTCCGTCTATTTTCGCCCAGAGATTTATATTTTCTGCTTTATCTCTGATCTTAATAAGTGGTTCGTACTCTTCATTATTGAGGGTATAAATTAGCGCTGTATTATCTAAGCCAAAATCTGTTGGCTTATCTTCTGTAACGACTATTCTTAACTTTTTTATGGATTTAGATAGCTGTCGTATCATATCTTTTTCGTCTTCTTCCATATCCATAGAGGCAAGTTTTACTCCAGTACGAATAAGCCATCCTGGAATCGTAAAAGCCCATCCATTTCCATGATCACGTACATGGGAAATTATTTTATCTGCATTCTTGTACTGAGCATGGGTTTCTCCCACAGATAAGCATAAGAAACATAAAACAAATAAGGTAGTTGATAATCGCATTTTCTTTTGTTTATATTCAAATTAATATCAAATACATGATAGATACAAGTTCAGACGGAAAGTAAAAGACGAATGTTACGGTTTTGTCTATGAAAATGAAATATTATGTTTTATAAAGCGCAATTCTAGCGGTACAATAATATATAGAAGAAAAAATGCAGTGCCTAGAAAAAAATACTAGTTCTATCTAGTAAGCAAAAGAATATCTACAGTCTCTAAGGGTCTCTTCTACCTACATTCATAATATCCAAATTATTATTCTAGAAATTTATTAGAAGGTGAATCTTAAGTTATACCAATTCTAGTTTAGAATGACGGTAATTATTTATTTTGTTCTTCATGTTCCTTCGTTAAAAAGCCTCGCCGAACCTATGGGTTCGCCTACGTTTTTCGCCTTGATCCATTTTGAACAATTCTAAATCCTTTTCCGTCATCTAAAAATAGAAATGGTATTAGTATTCTATTTTTTTTTTAAAACTGTTTATACTCCTACATTTTTCAATCAATTAGTTTTAATATGAATTGTCTTTTACAAAATACTATTACCTCTAAATAAAAATGAAATAAAATCTGCTGAAAATAAGAGAATACTTTTCCACAGTTCTATAGGTACCTAAACTATATTAGTATATTCACATCTTTTTAATATGAACGAACTAAGCCAACATAGTTATCTATCAGAACTGAATGATATTCAGCGACAAGCAGTAACCACACTGGATGGTCCTATTATGGTCATCGCAGGACCAGGTTCTGGAAAAACAAGAGTCCTTACTTATAGAATCGCCCACTTGCTCAACTCTGGAATTCCCCCGTATCAGATACTTTCTCTAACCTTTACAAATAAAGCGGCTAGAGAGATGAAAGAACGGATAGAAAGTGTCGTGGGGTCAGGTGGAAATAAAATCTGGGCAGGTACTTTCCACTCCTTGTTTGCAAGAATTCTAAGAGTGGAGGCCCATAGAATAGGTTATCCTAACGATTTCACCATCTACGATACAGATGATAGTAAGAGTCTGGTCAATGAGATTATAAAAACACTAGGTCTAGATAAGAAGACCTACAACAATGGTGCGGTAAGATCTAGGATCTCGCACGCTAAGAGCAACCTGGTCACACCTCAGATGTACGCAAGTAATGATGAGATGATCAACTATGATAGAATGAATAAGCGGCCGATGACTTATAAAATCTATGAGGCTTATTATAACAAATGTAAGAGAGCGGGGGCGATGGACTTTGATGACTTGCTCTTACAGATGTTCCGTCTACTCTATCAGAATCCTGAAGATGTCAGAACGAAATATCAGCGACAATTTCAGTATCTGCTGGTAGATGAGTTTCAGGATACTAACTATCTACAATATGAAATTCTAAAACTACTCGTCTTGTACGAAGGAAGCAATAGAAATATATGTATAGTAGGAGATGATGCGCAATCTATCTATTCTTTCAGAGGGGCAACGATAGAGAATATTCTTCAGTTTTCTGTAGATTTTCCTACTGTCAAAACCTTTAAGCTAGAACAAAACTATCGTTCTACTAACTACATCGTCAAAGCAGCCAACGAGGTGATTACAAACAACAGAAAACAGATCAAGAAAGAAATCTGGACAGATAACGAAGGTGGCACAAAAATAAAACTGATCAAAGCACTCAGTGATTCTGAAGAAGGAAAAAGAATTGCAGATACGATTATAGAGCATAAGAACAGGCATCATCTTGCTAATAGCGAGATAGCTATCTTATATAGAACAAATGCTCAGTCAAGAATTTTTGAGGAGAATCTTAGAAGGTTTAATATTCCCTATAGAATATATGGCGGACTTTCTTTCTACCATAGAAAAGAAATAAAAGATCTACTTGCTTACTTCAGAATATCCGTCAACTCTAAGGATGACGAAGCACTGAAACGAAGTATCAACTACCCTAGAAGAGGGATCGGAAACGGAACAATAGAAAAGATTAGAATTCTGTCAGATGATAACGACCTCTGTATGTGGGATTGTATATCTAAGATAAAGTTTAGCGCTCGTGCGGCAAAGAGTGTAGGAGAGTATGTCGGTATTGTAAAAGCCAGCAAAGAGAAAACTATTGTAGAAAATGCATATGATGCTGCCATGTTTATCACTAAGAAGAGTGGTATCATAGCCTTACTGAAAGCCGAGAACACAATGGAGTCACAAGGACGTATAGATAATATCAATGCCCTACTAGATGGTATTCAGGAATTTGTAGAAGACGACTTACTAGAAGACGAAGAAGAAGCAAACACAGATAGATCTCTAGCTAAATTCTTACAGAGTATTTCTCTGATGACGGACCAAGATGAAACGGACAAAGAAAAAGTAGATTGTGTTACGATGATGTCTGTCCATGCAGCGAAAGGACTAGAATACAAAGCCGTCTATGTAGTAGGACTGGAGGAAAACCTTTTCCCTTCTTTTATGTCGCTTAGCTCCCCAGATTCCATAGATGAGGAGCGCAGATTATTCTATGTTGCCATCACAAGGGCGGAACAGTTTCTCACACTAAGTTATAGTAATAGTAGATACCAATATGGTCAGATACGATTCAACGATCCTAGTAGGTTTCTAGAAGAAATTTCTGACGAAAATTACGATGCAGATATCTCCTTTAAGATGAAGAGTAGTAAATCTGTGTTAGGTAATCCTAAAAAACTACAAGGCAACTTTAAGTCGCTAGGAGCCTCTCCTAAGAAACTTGCCATGGATCCCAAGGAATTCAGACCTAACCACATGACAGAAATTAAAGAAGGTATGACTATTATCCACCTGAAGTTTGGAAAAGGAAAAGTGATGAAAATAGATGATCGTGATGTGGCTACCATACATTTCGAAAATGTACTAGACACACCTGATAAGCGTATCATGCTACAGTATGCTAAACTGCAGATTGTGGAAGAGGCGTAACCTAATAAGTAATAATTTATAACATTATTATAAATTAGCAAACTGATGTTATTATACGAAATATGCAAGATAGAGTCATAGCTAGATATACAGAAAATAGAAAGGGGCCACTCCTTGTTGTACTCAGTGCTATGCATGGTAACGAACACTCTGGTGTCACCGCTATACAATCTGTCTATAAGTCTTTACTAGAAGAGCCCGCTGTCAATAGTGCCTTTACTTATAAGGGGTGTTTCTTAGGACTTATAGGAAATCTCAAAGCTTACAATGCTGGGAAAAGGTTTATTGAAAAAGATATCAACAGACAATTTTTCGCTACGCATGTTTCTAAAATAAAATCAAGCGACTCCACCTTACTAGAAGATGAGGACTTAGAGATGAAAGAACTCTTAGCGACGATAGATGAAGAGCTGGCTTCAGGAAATTATACTAAACTTATTGTACTGGATCTTCATACCACTTCATCTAAGGGAGGCATTTTTACCATTCCTAATGAAGACCCAAAAAGCTTAGAAATTGCGCTAGAATTACATGCACCTGTTATTGTGGGAATGCTGAAGGGCATACAAGGCACAACCCTGCACTATTTTAACGATAAGAACTTTGACATAGATACAACTTCTGTAACTTTTGAGTCAGGACAACACGATGATAGCATGTCTCCTAAACGTGCCATTGCTGGTCTCATAAACTGCATGAGAACGATAGGAGCTGTAGACCCTGAGATTGTAGAAAATAAACATGATAAATTGTTACTTAAGTATTCTACACCACTTCCTAAATGTTCTACACTTGTGGAAAGGCATCCAGTATCTGTAGCTGATCAGTTCAAAATGAAACCTAATTATAAAAACTTCCAAGCCATTGAAAAAGGAGAAATTCTAGCGACTGATGTCAAGGGGGATATTACATCACCTTATGATGGTATGATTCTTATGCCCTTATACCAGGAACAAGGAGAGGATGGATTTTTTATTATCCAAGAATCAGAAATACATACACATGCCTAAAGTAGAAGAAAAACATATAGACCACGTACTGAATATATTAGAAATAGGAGAGAAGGAAAAAGCTATGCTTTTCCAGGTTGTACATGATGACTATCCTGCACACTGGGCACATATCACAAGTGAGTATAAGAAGAGTTTCACCGCAGCAGAATTTGACCTACTGGATTTTGGTATGTTTATCATTCTGGCGTCTACCATTTCGGCTGGAGCAACAACAGACTTTAATACTTTTCTAGAGCGAGAAGAAAAAAATTATGAATTTATCGATGACAAATCTGTCAGCTCCATAGAGATATTTCTAGAAGCTAAAGTAGATAAGGTAGAGCAGTCTGATCTCATTCTGTTTATCATAGATTACCTGTATCACGAAGAGCAAGAACTACCAGCTATTACCGTTAACCTTATTGCACTTGTTCTCCTTTCTGTAGTGGAAAGTATAGTGGAGAAGGAAAAGTAGTATTTTCTATGCATGCATAATAAATACTGTCTCGTGATTCTCTAAAAAATAATTATCAGTACAATCGAAATGCTCTTTTCCTATCCTTAGTTTAAATAAAGTGATCTCTTATTAAGTGCCTAAACTTGAGTTTAATTTTGCCTTGATCCATTTTGAACAATTCTAAATCCTTTTCCGTCATCTAAAAACAGAATTGATATAACATGGATAGGTCTGAGCGTACCTATAAACTAACGCAAGACTTATGGGTATCCACCTTTAAGATTATTATTTATATTTGTAATACCGTTTCTACTATTTTTAGCTAAAAGGCGCATGAAAAAAACAATTATACTACTTATTCCATTTATCTTTTTCTTTGCATGTCAAGACGACGCTACGCTCCCAGAAAAACTTGCTAGTGTTCCTCTCGTATCCATAAATACCGAAAATGTTTTACCTGTAAATTCTAAAGATGAATACATAAATGCAGAAATAAAAATAACGAGTGACAATCCTGATCATGAGTTAACAACTAGCCTAAAAATCAGAGGACGAGGAAACAGTACTTGGGGTTTTCCAAAAAAACCTTATCAAATTAAGTTTGATGATAAGGAAGATATTTTAGGTATGCCCAAAGATAAAAAATGGATTCTTCTCGCTAATTATTCTGACAAAACGATGTTGCGCAATGAACTAGGATTTGAGTTAGGTAGGTTAAGTAATTTAGACTGGACTCCAGAAAGTCACTTCATAGAACTTAGTATTAACGATGACTATCTAGGGCTTTATCAGATTACTCAAAAGGTGGAACAGTCTTCTAATAGAGTAGACCTCGGTAGTGAAGGGTATCTATTAGAAGTGGATCAGCTTTCAAGGATAGATGATGATGATGTCTATTTTGAAACAGCTAATTATTTATTCAATATCAAGGAGCCCAAGCTAGAATTAGATGATGAAGATTACCTTTTTATAAAAAACTATATAGAATTGACAGAAAGTGTATTATTGGGAGACAATTTTATGGATCCTCTAGAAGGATATACAAAATATATAGATGTTAATTCTTTTATAGACTGGTACCTTATCAATGAAATAGCTAAAAATAATGATGCTAAATTTCACACTAGTGTATATATGAATTATAAGCCTGAAGAGAAGCTACAAATGGGTCCTATCTGGGATTTTGATATAGGTTTTGGCAATATCAACTATAACGGCAATGAAACGACGGATGGATTTTGGGTAAAAAATTCTATTTGGTTTTCACGTTTATTTGAAGATCCTATTTTTATAGAAAAAGTAAAATCTAGATTTGATTACTTTTACAATAACAAAATACTACTGAAAGAGATAATAAATTGTAATTACGTGTTTCTAGATGACGCACAGAAAAGAAACTTTGAAAAATGGCTTATTCTAAATATCTATGTGTGGCCAAATAATGTCTTTTTTCCCACCTACGATGAAGAAATAATATATCTAACACAATGGCTTGATGATCGGCTAGAGTGGCTTAATGTTTCTTTACATGAATTGTAATCTAATAATTCCAAAATTACTTCTAAAATCTAAACAACTAATCTAAAGCCTACGCCGTGGACATTTTCTATTTTGATCTGCTCGTCAGCCTTCAGATATTTTCTAAGTCTACTAATGAAGACATCCATGCTTCTTCCGTGAAAATAATCATTCTCTCCCCAGAGTCTTTCTAGTATAGTATTTCTCTTTAGAATATTTCCCTTATGTTCTATAAGTAGCTGTAGCAGGTCTCCCTCTTTCTGTGTGAGGTTTTTTTCTTCCCCCTCTATAGTCAATTTAAGATTAGGATGATCGAACTCATATTTTCCGACAGACATTATCGTCTGTGGCTTTCTCTGTTGGATATGTTTGCGCTTCAGAAATACTTCTATCTTAAGGATCAATTCTTCTATGCTGAAGGGTTTCGTTATATAGTCATCGGCACCTATTTGTAATCCCTTTATCCTGTCTTCTTTCAGTGACTTAGCCGTGAGGAAAAGTATAGGAATCTCCTGATTCTTTTTTCTGATTTGCTCAGCGAGTGTAAATCCATCCATTTCTGGAAGCATAACATCTACAATACACAGGTCAAAAACACTTCCAGAAAAAGATTTACTTGCCGTCTTACCGTCTAAAAAATGACTTACCTGATATCCATTAATCTCTAGGTTGTCTCTGGTAACGAAGCCCAGTACCTCGTCGTCTTCTACATACATAATATGTGCTTTCTTTTCTGTCATGTTATTGTTTTGTATTAGGAATAGAAATACTAACAGTTGTTCCTTTATCTGCCTCGGAATCTAATTCTACCAACCATCCATGGGCATCGCAGATATTTCTTACATAATATAAGCCGAGGCCAAAGCCTTTGACATTGTGAACATTACCTGTAGGTACTCTATAAAACTTGCTGAATAATTTTTTCTGATCTACCTTAGTGATTCCTATACCCTTGTCTTCGATACATATTTTGATCTCGTTTTGTAATTTTTTTACAGAAATAACTGCCTGAGGTTTCTCCTTAGAATATTTCAGAGCGTTATCTAATATGTTACTTATAATATTAGTGAAGTGCAGACGGTCTGCTTGTATATGTAAGTCGGGATCTATCTGCTCTAATTTTACAGAACCTTCTTTTTTCTCAAACTTCATTTGTTCATTAGAAATTATAAATTTCAGTTCTTGCTGCAGATTGAGCTTCTCTTTGTTTAGCTGGAACTGATCATTTTCTAGTCGCGCAATATTCAGTACTTTCTCTACCTGATTGTTGAGTCTTTCATTTTGATTCTTGATGATCGCAGCATAATTACTCATTCTAGGATCACTTTTTATTGAACTATTATTGATCAGTACTTCTGATGCGATCTTGATAGAGGATATAGGCGTCTTAAACTCATGCGTCATATTGTTGATGAAGTCTTTCTGCTGTTCTGTCAATTGTTTTTGTTTAAGAATAATCCATATTGCATATATAAAAAACATGACAGCTAGCAAGGCTATAAGGCTAAATAAAACAGACTGCCACATATTACTAAGTAGGTAGCTACCACGAGAAGGAAATTTTACAACAAAGTAGTAGATCAGTTCATTGAACCTAGGTAGCTGTTCCTTACTAGCACTATCTATTTTGTCATCTGCTAGATCGCAGTAATTTCCATAGACGAGGCTATCAGAATCACAATCAAATACAGCATACTCAAAATCTGTATTTAATGATCTTTTTTCGAATTCTTGTATCAGATAATCCTCTAGAACATTTGCATCTATCTCACTATTGACATTTACAGCATAGTAGTTAGTAGATCTTCTAGTTATTAAATTTTGCTTAGGAAGATCTGTTTTGTAAAGTGTACCTATCCGTTCCGCCACAGCCCTCAGGGCACTAGTGGCACTGAGATGAAATTCGTCATCTTGCAGGTTCCAGGTTTTAATTACCCAGAAAGATTGTATAAAAATAATACCCGCTATAGCAAAGCCTCCTAGGAAGAGTAGTCTTTTAATTAATTTACTGGGCATCGAGTTATTTTTTGCAATTTAAGTCTTCTTTATCTATGGTTTCTCCAGTTAACAGTGTATTAACATGCTATTCTAAAGTAATTAATAAAATCCGAATAGAAAACAGAATCTCAATTACACTAGTATGGTTACAAAAAATTTAATGCCAAGTTAGGTCGTTTATGAGATAATTTTAAGATCTGATAGTAATAATCCTTACTATTACAATATATCAAATCTATTCTCGATATTTACATACAAATGATAAAGACCTGTTTCTGCTAAAATAATAATGAACATACGCTTATTCATATTACTCCTTGTACTTACGACTTGTCTTCAGGGATTTGCACAAAACCCTTTTGACATAAAAAGTAGAAAAGCTACTCCTACCACTAATGAGGTAGATAGCACTCCAGAGATATCAGGAGAACTGACTGATACTGGTCAAGAATTACTTACCCCAAGTACAGAGTCATCAGTCCCTGGAATAGAAATACAGGTCCCTAGTCCTATATTAGAAACAAAGCGCATACCCAATTCTGAAACTGCTAGAGTACCCGTCAGATCAGGAGAAAACCCGTTTAATGTTTCTCATGTTCCCATTAGAAAAAACAGTTTCACCAAAGCTAAGAAAGTTAATAAGGTGGTCATCGAGAAAGAAAAAAAGGATTTCTTCAGGAGGAATCTGCCCTTATTGTTTCTTTTTATAAGTCTTCTGATCCTCGCGTTAGTCATAACTAGTGGTAGGAAAACTATATCTAATATCATAAGATCCGTCTATAATGAGAATTATCTCAAGCAGATTAAGATGCAATCTGATGATGGTCGTACCTTTGCCTATGTAATCTTATATATCCTATTCATAATTAATATTTCTTTGTTTTTCTATTTATACCTGTCCGATAAGCTAGATATATCGTCAGGTAAGCTGTATCTCACCGTTATGGCAGTTATCCTTACGATATATAATGTAAGGCATGGAGTACTTTTTCTACTCGGAACCATATTTAAAGGGGTGAAAAAGGAATCTAGCGAATATAGTTTTACCGTACAGATCTATAATATTGTTTTTGGCCTTCTTTTAGTACCCTTTAATTTTATTTTAGCTTTCGGACCAGAAAATCTTAGACAGCCATTATTCCTTATAGTGTTAGGTTTACTGGTGTTAATGTTCATAATTAGGTCGATAAGAGGTGTTCTTTTATCTTCACGACACTTGCTCAACAACCAATTTCATTTTTTTCTTTATCTTTGCACCTGCGAAATTGGTCCACTAATCATTTTTATGAAATATATGAGCCAATACGTATAGCAATATTTTTTTATCTCACAAGAAAGTTTTTCTATGGGTTCAGGTGGTACGAAAGCAAAGTCGAAAGAGAGTTATAAAAAAATACAAACTATTCTTATATCTCAGCCCAAACCCGAGCGCTCACCTTATTATAATCTAGAGCAGAAATGGGGAATAACGATAGACTGGAGACCTTTCATTCATGTAGAAGGTGTTACGGAAAAAGAGTTTAGGAAAAAAAGACTGAGACCGGATGATTATACGGCTATTGTTTTTACAAGTAAAAACGCTATAGAGCATTTCTTTAGAATGTGCGAAGACATGCGTATAAAGATGGAACAAAGTACTAAGTACTTCTGCTTATCGGAGGCTATCGCTAATTATTTACAGAAATTTATTATCTACAGAAAACGTAAAGTTTTTGTAGGTGTAAGAAAAATAGAGGATTTAGAATCATCTTTCCTGAAGCATAAAGCTACAGAAAAATTCCTCGTACCTTGTTCTAACTTGGGAGCTAAGAATGTTATCTCTTTCTTAGAAAAACATGAAATAGACTTTCAAGAGGCTATGATGTACAGAACGGTCAGTTCTGATCTGAGTGACTTGAGCGAAATAACTTATGATGTACTCGTATTTTTCAGCCCTCTAGGAATCAAATCTCTATACGAAAACTTTCCAGATTTCCAGCAGAATGAAACTCGTTTTGCAGTGTTTGGAAATTCCACTAGCAAAGCCGTAGAAGAGCGAGGACTAGTAATCAATATCAAAGCTCCTATGCCAGAAATTCCATCTATGTCCATGGCACTAGAAAAGTATCTGCAAAAGTCTAATAAGTAAGTCTTCTTTGTTTCTCAGGTTAAACATCTCTACACTCTTACTGTTACATATAATAGTATGGCAATAATATTACCCTCTGCAGAACAGATACAGTACACATTATCTCAGGACTTACCTGGAAAAAAAGTTCAAAGTAAACTCTCTCCAGTAGAAGCATCTAAGTACTATGAAGTAAGATCTGATCATAAAAAAGCAGGTGTGTTGCTCCTTATCTCTCAGGGAGAAAAGGAACCCATTGTAAGCTTTATCATAAGGACAAGTAACCATCCCGGTGATAAGCATGCCGGGCAGATCAGTTTTCCTGGAGGTAAAAAGGAAGAATACGATATCTCTATGATTGCCTGCGCGCAGCGAGAGACTCATGAGGAAATAGGGGTCTCACCCGAGCAGTATACCGTTCTAGGCACGCTGTCTGACTTATACGTATACGTAAGTAATTTTCTTATAACGCCTGTTGTTGGTTATACTAGCTCATCACTAGGGTTTACACCAGAAGAAAGCGAAGTAGCCGGTATGATCCATCATCCACTATCTGATTTTTACAATTATAATAATCTCAAGAAGAAAGATCTTGCTATCAGACAGGGTATTATGAAAGATGTGCCCTACTTCGATTTAAAAGGACAAGTATTATGGGGAGCTACATCCATGATTATGGCAGAATTTATATCTCTTTTTCTAGACGATTGATTTTCGCTTGCATTTTTTTTAAGCTTATCTTTGTTTTGCAAACGGTATTCCTGTTCTATATCTTGTAAGGTCAAAAATGTTTCTTTATGTCAATGTAAATTATGAGATCAACTATTATTTTTATTTTTCTAGCTCTTAGCCCCCTTTTTCTAATTTCTCATCAGTATACAGATATAGATGAGAAAGCAAAGTCCATTCCCTTCAGTAAAAATCATCTCAGGCACGCACACGAACTGACAGAAGATTACCAAGACGAAGTTTCTAAAACTAGAGCTATATTTACTTGCTTACTAAAACTAAATCAATCTCTATCTATATTCAAGGAAAGGAAAATATCAAAAAGTGAAATGAATCTTACAGGTGATAAAAACTCTATAGCCTCAAGTAAAATAAGGTTGTTAGGAAATGTAGATTTCGCCTTTATTGATAAGTGTCAGGTGACACCTCTTATTACCATAAAGGTCAGATAGTGAGCGAACAAAGTCACCTAAGTAAAATCTTCAATAAACTTATCATTGTAATAAGTATAGGTATACTTGGACACTTACTTTTTTTACTACTTACAACTGACCGCTCATCTTTAGCCTCCTTATCTAAACTTAAGTTTCCTTATGTACTTCTTATTCTCGGGCTTATTATGTTACCGTGGTTAGGGCATAGTCTTAGGATGTTTATATGGAGCAGTTTTCTAAAATTTCCTCTTAGATTTACACAGGCTTTCCGAATAGCCGTTACTGCCGATCTAGGTGCAGCTATCACCCCTACAATAATAGGAGGTGGTCCCATAAAGTTAGGATTACTTATGCAGAGAGGAATGTCTGCAGGCAAAGCTGGAACGCTTACTTTACTAGGTACGGTAGAAGATCTGATCATGTACACTATAGCTTTTGCAAGTGGTTGTTTTTTTCTAAAAGATACTATCGTAAGTATATTTATCTCCTTTGGTAATTATATAAGAGGGAATGGTCTCGTCTTTTTAGGCTTACTTATTTTCTTTGTGTTACTGCCTCTGTTTTACAAGAAGTATTTTGTGAAAAGTTTACGCAAGCGTCTACCAGAAAAATTTATACAAAATATAAATCAGTTTAAATCATCGTTTAGCAAAAATCTCCAGGAACTCAAAACCTCGATGTTGTTAATTCTAAAAGAAGCTAAACTTCGCTTTCTCTTTAGTTTCTCTATCTTGTTATGTCAGTGGGTCGCAAAATTTACGGTTCTTATCGTGGTGTTATCTGCGCTGCAATTAGACTTTAATACGCTTCAGATGTATCTACAACAATGGCTGGTATATCTTTCTATGATCTTTGTTCCTACTCCCGGTGCTACTGGTGGTGCGGAGGCTTCCTTCTACTTGATATTTAATGGTGAGATAGAAGAAAAGCTCCTGCCTCTTATTATATCTGTATGGCGATTCTTCACTTATTACTGCATCATGTTTTTCTCTATACTTTTTGTACAGCTATTCGGTGCTTGGGATCTGAGGAAGAGGAAGTAGATTGTTGTAAGAAATTATTTGTTGGTTCTAGAAATCATTAAAACTTTCATGACAAGTAAAGTATTCTTGTTGTAAGTGTAATTTCTAAATAATTTCTTGGAAAGATTTTCTGATTCCTAGTTCCAGTCCTCTTAGCTCTGCAAGTCCTCTTAATCTTCCTATAGCAGAATATCCTGGATTCGTTTTTTTATTCATATCACTTAACATTTGATGTCCATGGTCAGGTCTAAACGGCATACGTATATCCCGCCGACCAGCTGCAACACGTTTTGCTTGTTCAGTTACAAGACTTTTTATTACACTATACATATCTACGTCACCGTCTAGATGATTGGCCTCATGAAAATTCCCTTTTTCGTCTCTCCTTGTAGAACGAAGATGAACAAAGTGTATACGACTACCTAGTCGTTCTACCATGCCTATAAGGTCGTTATCAGCTCTTACGCCAAATGAACCCGTACAGAAAGTAAGTCCATTGTGATGACTATCAACAGCCTTGTACAGCTCTAATATATCTTGCTCTGTACTCACAATCCTGGGTAATCCCAGAATAGGAAACGGCGGGTCGTCAGGATGAATACACATTAGCACACCTGCATTCTCCGCTATCGGTATGATCGCTTGTAAAAATAAAAAGAGATTAGACCTTAGCTGTTCCGCGTCTATATTACTATAAGTATCTAAAACTTCCTGAAATTTTTCTAGGGTATATCCTTCCTCAGCGCCCGGTAAACCCGCTGTTATATTCCGTACAAGTAAGTTTTTTTCTTCCGTAGATAAGTTCTGAAAATATATCTTTGCGTCTTCCTTTTGCTCTAGACTATAATTACTTATAGCACCTGGTCTTTTCAGAAGAAATAACTCAAATGCCGCAAAGGAAGTAGCATCAAACATCAATGCTCTAGAACCATCCCCGTAATCATAATCCAGATCCGTCCTTGTCCAGTCTAGGACCGGCATGAAGTTGTAACATATGATATCTATTCCGCAATGACCTAGATTATCAATTGTTGTCTTGTAATTCTCAATATAAACTTCAAAGTTTCCATTACGTTTTTTTATTTCTTCATGGACGGGTACACTTTCTACAACTGACCAGTTGAAACCAGCTTCTTCTATTTCACTTTTCCTTCTATTGATTTCTTCTATAGTCCATATCTCGCCATTAGGAATATGGTGAAGTGCACTAACAATACCTGTAGCACCAGTCATTCTGATATGCGATAATGTTACTGGATCGTTGGGACCAAACCATCTCCACGTCTGTTCTAGTCTAAGAGATTTATTATTATCTGCAGTAAGCATAGTTATAGTATTTGTTGTAGCACTCCTTTAACTCCTATCACAGATGTAAAAATTGCAAAGGCTAAAATCAATAAGAGTAGAATATTAGTTGATATTGTAAATCTATGTTTTCCCATAAGATCCTTTCTATTGCCCAGATACATAATACAAGCCACTGTTAAGGGAAGTATTACAGAGTTTAACGCTTGAGAAATGATCATGACAAATACGGGTCTCGCATTAAAGATAGGGACTACAAGACCAAGCAAGGAAATAAAAAATACCATTATACGATACTTCGGAAGTTTCATTTCTCTAGGGGACTGATTATAGTCACAGAGTAACCAAGGCAGCATCAGAATATTAGGAAACTGCGAAGAAACCCCTGCAGCTATAATTCCAAAAGCGAATATAGCAACCGCCAATTTTCCTGAAAGGGGCTCCAGCAATTCTATCATTTGAGAAGCTCTTGTAAGACCTAGGTTTTCCGTATAAAGTGTTCCTGCCGCAGCAGCCATTATTGACATACTTATAACAAACATAAGCACTACAGAAACTATAGCATCTCTTCGCTGTATTTTTGCATCATCTAGCCCCCATCCTGCTTCTTTGACTAAGGTCGTTCGGATTATGAATAAACCAGAAAACACGGTTGTTCCTACTAGTGAAGCTATGACGAGAAAAGGTCCTTTCCCCTCCCCTTCGGAAACAGCAGGCATGTTCGGTATTAGTCCACTCAATAATTCAGATAATGGCGGTGTAAGAATAAAAAAATTGACAAGAAAACAGGCTGACATCAGTGCTACAACTACAGCAAGGGTCCGCTCAAAAAATTGAGTTTCGCCGTTCCAGAAAATAAAATAAACCAATGTAACAAAGAATACTGCAAAATAGATAGGTGGAATGCCGTCTGTAATAAACGACTTAGACCAAACATGAGATATATCTGCCACAATCCCCATCACACCCATAACGCTTCCCATCACTCCCGCCGTTAATGCAACTATGAAAAATAATCCGACAACAGGATGGATATGTTTTCTGAAAGCGTAAAGAGCCGTCTCGCCAGTTATCATCGTATAACGACTGTAAAGATTAATCATAAAATAAGTAGCTAAGCAGGAAGCGACGATAGTCCATAGCAATGACATCCCGTAAGTGGCGCCCGCCTTAGCCATAGAGGTGACACTTCCTGTTCCGATATTAAATCCCAATAAAAATATACCTGGAAGAAATAAAGCAAGACCTTTTTTTATACGGCTCATGGTAAAATTTCTATTGGTTATAACTCGATTATTTACATGCTTCACTAAAACACCTCCATATTGTGGAAACGTATTTTATTCTATTTTAAGATTACTTCATCTTATACTAATGGACAAGTATTGTTATATAATTTTTGATACTATTTTTATGTCAATATTAGACACCACTAAAAGCACTAAAGCCTCCATCTATAGGAATAACAATTCCTGTCACAAACCTAGATGCGTCGGAAGATAGATAATGGATTGCTCCATTAAGTTCATCTGTATTTCCAAAACGATTCATAGGCGTATTTTTAATAATAGTATTACCCCTTTCCGTATAACTTCCATCCTCATTTGTCAATAAAGCCCTGTTCTGATTTCCTATAAAAAAGCCAGGAGCAATTGCATTTACACGCATACCGTCACCATATTTCTGAGCTAACTCTACAGACATCCACTTAGTAAAATTATCTATAGCTGCTTTAGAAGCAGAGTATCCTATGACCCTAGAGATGGCTCTATCTGCTGCCATAGAAGATACATTAATAATAATCCCTCTCTTATGCTTAGCCATTTGTTGTCCAAAAATCAAAGAAGGAATAACACTTCCAAATAAGTTCAGATCTACAACTTGCCTAAATTGGTCCAAATCAACTCCAAATACAGATTGTTGTGGACCGATCGTTGCGCCCGGTTTATTCCCCCCAGCTGCATTAATCAGTACATCTATCTTCCCATGTTTTTCCATGATCTTTACCGCGACTTCTTCAAGGCTTATTTCTTCTACTACGTTACACAGGTATCCCTCAATATTGTTACTAATTTTTTTTAACTTATCTACGGCCTCTAGAAGTGGCGTCTCTTTGTAGTGTAATAGAATTACTGTGGCCTTATTTTTTAATAAATATTTAGCTATTTCTCCACCAAGTATTCCACAACCACCCGTTATAAGAAATACTTTATGCTCTAGATCAAATAAATTCATTTATATATATATTTTAAGATGGCGGATAGCAGAGTAATATTTTCGATAATTTTTTAGATCTAAAGGTAATTTCCAAAATAGCAGCAGAAATAAATATTTCATCTCCTTGCTTATATTCGTATTCTATCTCATTACAGATCATGGTTCCCTCTCCTGAATAAATAACAGCAACATAGAAATACGAATTACTTTTTATAGTGTAATCACCGTCTAAAATCAATTCACTTAACCCAAAACAATTGGTATGTTTTTCATTAAATATAGTTTTCAAAGTATAGCTATCTGAGTTGTCGATAACTTCGGGCGTTATTTTCCAATTCTGTAATGACTCCGTTAAAGTGAATGTATCATAATGAAAACATTCTAACATTTTTTCTTCACCTACTCCCTGATGAATAAGTTCTGGTCTTATGGTCAAACCCTTAGGTGTTGTTTTTTCTACTCGCATCGTATAATCTGTGGGCTCTTGGACTTCCATAAGAAAACACCCTGCACCAATCGCATGGGGTACACCTCCATAAATCATAAAGGCATCTCCTGCTTTCACTTCTATTTTATGTAAGCAGTCTAGCATTCCTTGAATATTTTGATTTTTAAAATGAGTTCTCCACAAGTCTTTTGTAACGTGTTTTTTAAATCCCATATAGACGACGCTTATCTCACCGTTTATATGACGGGTATTCAATACATACCAGGATTCCGTTTTTCCAAATGCTGAATTAAATACCTTACGAGCATATTGCTTATCTGGATGTACCTGAACAGTTAGTCGTTCTACAGAATCTAGCATCTTAATCAGAACTCCTGTTGTCCCGAATTTTTGAGCGACTTCTTTTCCTAAATATAATTCTAGATTTGTATCGATTAGTTCTTTTAAAGTAAACACTCCATCTGTAGTTTCTACTAAGGATAGTCCTTCTTTTTCAGGCCTATCTATTCCACGTGCTGTTATGGTAGACATAATCCATTCTTCTGGCATACTACTATCCACCTCAGGGTTAATCTTTTTCCAATTATCAATCAAAGCTCCACCTTGGTAGGTTCTCCAGACTCTGTTTGATAATTGCTTTAGAGGGATATGTGCAAATTTTTCTAAGTGCTTACTCATCTGCGCTCGTTTTATGCGTTCAAGAACCCAAGCAAAGTATAAAACTCTAAAATCATAGAAGCTGATATCTAGAAAACAGTGGTTCTGTGTAAAATTATAATATAGAAATTTAAGATCGTACGCTATTAATAAGCTCTAATGCCTTCTCACAGTTAGCCTGTATTCCTGCATAATCACCTTTTGCTAATAAGTCATTAGTGATCAACTTTGAACCCATGCCTACGCAAGTAGCTCCTGCGTCGAACCATCCTTTTAGGTTTTCTTCCGTAGGCGATACCCCTCCCGTTGGCATTATGCTCGTCCAAGGCTGTGGGCCCTTAATAGATTTTACAAATCCAGGACCATACGTACCGCCAGGAAATAATTTTACTACCTCGCAACCTAGCTCTTCTGCTCTACAAATTTCTGTAAGTGTTCCACAGCCAGGGGACCACATCACTTTTCTTCTATTACAGACGAATGCGATATCTTCTCTTAGTACAGGTGTTACAACAAAATTAGCTCCTAGCGCCATGTACGTAGAAGCTGAAGCTGCGTCAGTAACAGATCCTACACCCAGTATCATATCTGGCAATTCGCTGTTACAATATTTCGATAATGCTCCAAAGACCTCATGAGCAAAATCTCCTCTACTAGTAAACTCTAGTAATCTTGCTCCCCCGTCGTAGCAGGCCTTGGTTACTTTTTTTGTTACCTCTATATCGTTATGAAAGAAAAGCGGAACGAGTCCTGTTTCCTTCATAACAGATGCTACTTCTATTCTTGAAAATCGCGCCATATATTTAATTGATAATTGACAGTTTATAATTGATAATTATTTTCTATTTCTTGGAGGTTTTAACTATGGAGATTAGTAACTTTAGTATCTCTTTAGTATCTCCTATAACTGAATTATACTCTTCCTTAGTCAGATAATCCGTATCATTTATTTTCTTTTAATCCAATCGACATTTTGTGAATAAAGTCTGCCCTACTTTCCGCATGTTCCGCTTCTCTTACTAATGCACAAGGAGCAGTTCCACTTCTGAGTAATTGATTAGATAAAAGATATTCCTTTTTTTCCTTTGCAATATAATACATAATCGTACTATCCTAATTGCAAAGAAATAAGACTTGTCTTTTATTATATTCTTACTCATGCTGACGGATTTGTATCAACAATTTTATAGTTAAAAATAAATTCTAAAGATGGTAATTCTAAATTGTCAATTGTCAACTATAATTTGTCAATTTATTTTATCTGCTCACCCGCCCGCTTGCATCTCCTCCCATCAGCTTCTCCACTTCCTCTACAGTAACTAAATTTGCATCACCCTTTATAGTATGTTTTAGACAGGATGCTGCTACTGCAAAATTTAGAGCTTTCTGATTATCTTGTCCATACTCTAGCATTCCGTAAATCAAGCCCGCCATAAAACTATCACCTCCTCCAACTCTATCTACTATATGTGTTATGTCATAAGTAGGCGCTTCATATAAGGTAGACCCATCATACAAAACTCCAGACCAGGTATTATGTGACGCAGATATAGATCCACGCAAGGTTGTGATCACTCTTTTCGCCCTAGGAAACATCTCTTGTAATTGTTTAAGAACAGATAGATAAGCTTTTCCATCTACGCTACCTCCGTGTGTGACGTCTACTCCTTCTGGATGTAATCCGAAATGTTTCTCAGCGTCCTCTTCATTTCCCAAAATAACATCACATCCTTTCACTAACTCAGGCATTACTTCATTAGGTTCCTTACCGTACTTCCATAATTTTTTTCTGTAGTTTAAATCTGTAGAAACCGTTACACCCATCTCATTGGCAATATTTATTGCTTCTAGACACGCGTCGGCAGCTCCCTGAGAAACAGCCGGTGTTATTCCTGTCCAGTGAAACCAGTCCACGTCTTTAAAGACAGATTTCCAGTCTACCATTCCTTTAGTAATTGTAGACATAGCAGAATGTGCACGATCATAGACCACTTTACTCCCTCGACTCACAGCTCCTGTCTCCAAAAAGTAAATACCCAGACGTTCTCCTCCTCTAACTATTTTGGTGGTGTCAACACCTCTCTTTCTGAGTTCCATTAAGGCACAGTCTCCCAAATCATTATCTGGTAATCTTGTAATAAAATCACAATGCACCCCATAATTAGCAAGTGACACGGCGACATTACTTTCTCCGCCCCCGTACACTGCATCAAAAGAACTTGCCTGGGAAAAACGTTTAAAACCTGGTGGACTTAAACGCAACATGATTTCTCCAAACGTTACTACTCTTTTCATTTTATTATATTTTTTTATACAAACTAGTTACCTTAAAGGGTCTTAATCCCCTGTAAACTGGAGTGTCATTAAGCAAATTACTTAATAGATTCTAGCCTAGCATCCAGAGTGATTTTAAGTTCGTGATTCCATTCCATATCAATGCCCTTTGATTTTAAATAATCAGCAGGACTAAGATATTGAATTCCTGAATGAATACGTTTAAAACGTTATAATATTTAATCTATCGCTTAAATATTAATAGAGTTTCTTTTAATGTTTCAAAATCATATTTCTGGCAGATAACACTTTCTATAATGCTATGATAAGACTTTACATGTGCATTTTGCTCAGGTGTAGCAGGCTTTGTAAATTCTTGGATCACATCTTTATCGGAGAAGTATTTACGAACTGATTTCTCCTCAAATTGAGATCTATTATCATTTCTTACATAAACTACTTTTGGTAAATAATATTAGGAAAATACTTTGACAAACATTTCTTTGACGATTTCATACTTCATAGTCCAAGGGGTATACTAATACTTACACTTGATACTTCGTAATGTCTACTAGCCTTTGTTGTTCCATGTATCTCCTGATACTCTAATACAAGCATTTTTTCTTGCTGCCTCCAGATCATTCTGTGCTTACTCATAATTGCAATTAATTAATTTTAAATTGCTAAAGCTCACCAGTTATTTAGGGCCTAAAATGATAATTACAAGCAATTCCGTAAACTACATCGCAATGAGAAGAATGCCAAAGTGATTTAATGTTCACCTTGCCAAATCTCTACAATCTGTAAGTTTTACAATCTACCTAAATCCCTAAAGCCTGACCACCACCGATCTGAATAGTTTCTGCAGTTATAAATGCTGCGTCACTACTTGCTAAAAACGCAACAACGGATGCTACATCTTCAGGCTGTCCTAGTCTACCTAGCATGATATTGTTTTTCCATGATGCAAAAACTTCCGGCTTAGTAGACTTTATTCCTATGTGAAAATTAGTATCAATCGTACCTGGTGATACGGCATTTACACGGATTCCATATTCTGCAAGGTCCTTTGCTAGAGCTCTAGTAATCGTATGCACACCAGCCTTAGAAGTTCCGTACATCCCAGCACCTGGTCCCCCTGCATTCCATCCTGCATTAGATGTAAAATTGATTATAGTCGGGTGAGTTCCTTTTTTAAGATATGGTATCGCAGCTCTCGAAGCAAAGAAAACTGAATCTAAATTCAATGCCATTACAGATCTATAAAACTCTGTTGTCATTTCTTCAAATCTAGATCTTCCGCCTAGACCGCCTGCGTTGTTAACTAAGATATCAATTTTACCATATTTTTCACCAATGGCTTTTATATTCTCAGCAACATGTTCCTCATTAGTAACATCAAAACCGTAATATTCTACCTTGAAACCAAGGTCTGTTAACTCTTTTACTCTTTCTGCACCCTTAGCGTCATTTAATCCATTTAGGATTACTGTACAACCTTCTTTACCTAGATGTTTTGAAACTTCTAATCCTATACCATCTGTTGAACCAGTGACAATGGCAACCCTTCCTTCTAATTTACTCATATTAAATATTTTGTTTTGAATTATTTTTAGTTAATTTTTTTTATTATTCTTAATATATGGGTGTTACTTTTTCTACTCTGGGTATCAAAATCCATACTGCAAATAAGGCTAGTACTGTTAGAGCTGCACCTACATAAAACGCTGGTGCATAGTTTTCGCCCTTAGTAAGAAAGGGTACGAAAATCGTAAAACCAAAGACTGCTAACTTAGCTGCCATTCCTGACATCCCTGCCAATGTTCCCACAGTATTCTTGTTAAATAAATCACTAGGTAAAGTCTGAACATTACCAATAGATGTTTGAAATCCGAACAATATTATTGCCATAATAATTACCGCTGCTGATGGTGAATCCATAGTTATTCCTACCAGTTCCAATACGCTATTACAAACAGATGCAAACGTAGCTGGATTGATTAATAAAAAGAACGAAGGTAACATTATGAAACAGCCTATCGTAATTACCCATTTCCGTGTTTTGTTAACATTCCACCCAGACTTAATTTTATTTTGTGCAAGTAGACCTCCATACCAAGCGCCAAGCATTGCCCCTACATAGGGTACCCAACCATATATTCCTATTGTTTTGACATCCATTCCATAAACTCCATTTAGGTATATCGGAATCCATACAACAAATAGCCACCATATAGGATCGATAGCTGCTGAAGCTACAATAACTCCCCAACTTTCTCTGTGCCGCAATAGCTGAGTTGTAGTAGGATTATATCCTTCTTTTTCTCCATCTTCGTTATCCTCTGTTTCGGTTTCTTGTCCGCTTAAGATATAATGACGTTCCGCTTCCGATATATTAGGATGAAATTTTGGCGGTGCCTTGACAATCATAAACCATGGTAGTAACCACAATAATCCTACAAGACCCACTACAATAAAAATCATCTGCCAACTAAAGTATATCGTCATAAACGCTATCATAGGTATCGCAATTATTCCTCCTATGGCTGCACCAGAATTAAATAGACCTTGGGCAAATGCTCGCTCATGCGTAGGAAACCATTCCGCATTTCCTTTTGCCGCACCGGGCCAAGCTCCTGCTTCTGCTAGGCCCAAAACTGATCTAAATATTACAAAAGACCATGCACCAAAAGCAAAGGCATGAAGTGCTGTTGCTATGGACCATACGCCTATCGATAATGCAAAACCCAGTCTAGTTCCTATCCAGTCAAATATTTTTCCAAACAGTAATTGTCCAGCAGCATAGAAAAAAATAAAACTACTTGTGATCCATCCATAGATTTCCTTTCTCCCATCACTATTTTCATTAGGATAAAGATCAGCCGCAATATCTGGCCATAACACGCCTAATGCTTGTCTGTCTATATAATTTATAACTGTTGCTAAGGCTATCAGACCAACAACCCACCATCGTAATCCTCCTACTTTCTTTTTTATTTGATCGGCCATGTTTCTAATTTCAGTTGTTCATGTCCTAAAAAGTCTTCTCGTGCTGGACTAAACATATCTATCAATACTCCAGGGGATTTACACACACAACCATGCATCTCATGAGGTGGAATATAATAAGAATCGCCTCCTTTTATGATACGGACATCATCCCCTATCGTCATTTCAAATTCACCACTCACAACGTACGTAACTTGAGAATGATAATGCTTGTGCATCATACCCACTGCCCCCGCTCCAAAGTCTACTTTTACCAACATGATCTTATCGTCGTAACCCATTATCTGTCTTTTTAGACCGGGTCCCACCTCTTCCCATGGGGTTTCCTCTCCTATAAAATATGCTTGTGTAGGTTTAATTTTTTCGTGTAAACTCATAACTCTTATTGTTTTTTTATTTTTACTTCTCCACTCTTTTTATTCACTGTAATATCCCACGAGAAACCTTCCTTAGCCACTATGCTAAATCTCACTGATAGAGCATTATCCTCTATTATTTTCACCTTGGCTATCTTCGTATAAGGATCGATCGGTACTTCTGTAACTCGACTATAGGTACCGTGATTTTCTATTACAGAAAGAAACCTAGGGCTCTTAACACTCTGCTTTCTATGAATTAAAAGAGCATCCCGCCTAAGATTAAAGTTAGGATCATTAGCCCCAACCCTTGCTAGAATAATATCATCGCCCACTGTAGACTGACTTGTCAATGTATAGAACTTACTATCCTTAAACCAATTCATCTGAATAACATCACTCGACTTAGCCTTCGCCTCGCTATATAGATGTTGATACCCATGTGCCTTCCCCATTATGATCGGAAGCTGAGTTGTGTAATCAAAATTTTGTGACATGATCTGCCCTGCAAACTGATAAGGCATATCGTAACTATGATCCTCCTCACTATCCGCAGAAAAATAATCTATCAGTACCGGGTTTGTAAAATAATCATCTTCCCATAAGATCAGAATCCGGTTCATCTCTATACCGTCATATGCGTTTGCTTCTTTCGCTCCTGCACTATGTGCTTTAGAATTGTTAGTATTGAAGAATACTGGATCTGAATGATGTAGATTAGCAACATCATAGATGCCACCAAAGTGCGATTTCTTATCTACGACTAAGGTGTTATGTGCTATGGTTTGTTTCGCCCAAGTTTGATTTTCTTTGAGATATCTTCCCCCTCCTTTCTGATCTATGTTGACCCATCTTGCTGCACCATAGTCTTGCATCACTTCTGTACTACCATCATATAAGAGATAGCCCAACTTATCATAGTGGCCATGACCTAAACCCTGTGATGTATATTTAAATACGGCAGTTGTTTGCCTCTCCGGATCACCTGCTCTTAGGATACCTAAGCCACCCTCGTCCCCTTTGTACCCATCACTAAATTCTATAGACTTCTTTACGAAGGTCATGGCATCTGAAGATTCTACTGCCTTAGCCAGTTCCCATCCACCCTGATCTAACAAGACCTTACCTTGCTTGCTTGCTGCCATTATAAACTCATCTTCAGGGCTAGCATTGTACGCAACATTTACTGCTGTGACCACAGAATTAGGATAGATAGACATACCCTTTTGTGCATCATTTATCGGAAAAAATTCATCCGCTTGATTCGTTTGGTTGAGTAATGATTTTACTGCTTTGATCAGTATACTATCTCGATATTCAAAAATCTTAAGCTCTGGTTTTTTATTGTTCAGTGCTTGTGCAAATACCATAAACGGTAACATTGCATAACGCTGATAGTAGGGTCCCTCGCCATAATATCCATCAGGTGAAAAGGAGTAATCTATCTGAGCAAAAAAACCAGCTTTTGCCTTCCCTTTCTCGTAGATAAAACCTCCATCATTATCCTTAGCTAACTCATCCACATCCTTAAGATCTAGACCATATAATGCTCTTTCTAGTAACTCATCATCATCCATAGCAAGTGCCATCATACCTACGGCAGCATTTCCCCAGGTACTGTGATTATGTACCCTATTAAAATATTTTGGATTATCTATAGATATATAATCCGCATAGGGTTTTAGAAATTCATCTTCTATTTTATTTCTTTCTTCTTCTGTCAAATAATTATATATCGCATCATACGCCTGAGAGGTGTAGACCATCCAATTAGAATCATTTAGACATTGCCAAAATATCTTACCTGTTGCATAAGATTTATTTGTCGGATGCTTAGGTAAACTTGGATACATAGTTGTGTATTCTAGTAGCATTTCCTTAATATATTCAGCATATTTTTCTTGTCCAGTTATTTGGTAGAGCGCACCTGCGTTTTGCATATTTCGATAGTTGCTCTTATGCTTTTCATGCGTATAGCCACCTCCCATATCTTTAGGGATAGGTACAACTATCCCAGCATCTATAGCCAAATCCATCTTTGCTATAGTGTTATCTAATACCTGATCAAAAATTACTGGGTTCTTCTGCGTGCGAATTTTTTTTACCCCGCTCTTGGTAAGAATCATACTGGGGTGCGTCTGAGCACAGGCTGTTACAGTCCAGCAAACCAAAAACAATGATATGTAATTATATATTTTCATTATTACTGAAATCTAAAATAGGGAAATTGTTTCTTCTGGATTTAAGAATGATCAGAGACCGCAAACTCGATCTCTAATCATTACTATATGAAAAAACTATTTTATGAAAATTATTGCCTTATGATATTGTATGTACTAAATCCTTTTTCTCCAAGTAGAAAGGACTGCTCCATTGTTATAGTTAAAACGAGAGTTTTCAAAACTTATACTTGTATACAATACCAATACAAGAATCTATTATCTAAGAACAAATAGAACCTTATACTGGTATCGATAATATTATATCTTCACTATTTTTTAGTACCCTGGATTTTGTGTTAAGTTTTCATTTCTTTCTAATTCATCTTCAGGTAATGGTAATAAATAATCATCCGCTGAAAAGCCTGGTTTAGCACCTTCTAAACCAGAAGCGCTAAATACTTCCGCTCCTATTTTTCTTCTAGCAATATCGTACCATCTTTTACACTCAAAAGCAAGTTCAAATCTACGTTCTTCTAATACATCATTAACAGTAACTGTACCTGTGATATCTGCAGGAACATCACTAGCTCCTATTGTTACTGGAATACCCGCTCCTGTTTGCGTATCACCCCCGCTTCTTGCTCTTGCTCTCACTTGATTTATATAATTAGTTGCTGATGCATTATCACCAATTTCTACAGCTGCTTCTGCTGCTATTAGCAATACCTCTGCGTAACGTATCATAGAATAATTATGACTAGTTGCTCTTGCATTACCACGAGCGAAAGGACCTGGGAAACGAGAGTATTTAGCAATGTATGGTCGATTAGCAGCATGCTCATGTCCACTTATTGTAAAGTTAGTAAAAGGCTCTATCGTACCACCAATCGATGCTTCTTCATCTAAACTAACTGCTCTTCTGTAGTCGCCTGCTGGCCATGTTTCATAAACAGCAAGCGTAGGAACTGCAACTGACCATCCTCCACCCGAGTTTCTATCATCTCCTCTAATCCCAGCCATCGGAGTTATCTGATCATAACCGTTATTAGGCGCCTCAAAATTATTATAGTCTAATGCAAATATTGGCTCTAAAGAACCATCTATTACCTCTGCATTAAACAAATTTTGGAAATTAGGATCTAATTCTAAGTTATAATCTCCCTTCTTACTTATTACTTCTGTCGCTTCTGTAAACGCTTTCTGATAGTCCCCTCTAGTCAGATGTACTAAGGCTAAATAAGAACTCGCGGCAGCCTTAGAAGGTATCGCTCTAGAAGCCTGAGTATTAGGTAACCATTGTTTAGCATATTCTAGGTCGGCTATAATATTATCATATACCTCGTCTGCTGGGGTTCTAATAATAGCTGCGGCCGCTTCCGCATCTGTTACTGGTGCATCCAAATAAGGAACAGCTCCAAACTGTCTGACCAGATGAAAATAGTAAAAAGCTCTTGCAAAATAAGCTTGCGCTGTAACTGGATTTTTCATAGCCTCATCCACTTCTACATCTGCAGCCCCTTGTATAGCTAGATTTGCGGCAGCGATTCCTTGATATGATTTTGGCCAAAATTCACTTAGCATACCATTGCTAGGTAGTGTAGTCAATTCATCCATCTCTACCCTTCTCGTCTGAGTAGACTGAAGCTTAACCATATCAGAACGTAACATCAGTGCAATGGAAAGTTTTCTTCCCCAGAATTTTTCGTTGATAGCATGTGTAAGTGAACCATCAACCGCTGTCTGAATATCGTCTGTAGATTGGAAAAAACCATCTGGTGCTAATAAGCCTACCGGTTTTTCTTCTAAATCTGAACATCCAACTATTGAAATACTTATCAAGAGTAGGAGTAGATATTTATAAGTTTTCATAATTTTTACTTTTAAAATTAAAAAATGTTTTATCAATTGATATTTAAAATCTTACGTTTACATTAAAGCTAAAAGATCTTACTGTTGGATAATTTCCAAAGTCAAATCCTTGTACTGTATTACTCGACGTATTATTATCTCCACTTGCACCAAAATAGTTCACCTCAGGATCTAATCCCGTGTAGCTTGTAAAAGTTGCCAAGTTCTGTGCACTAAGTGTCAATCTCACATTTCCTACGTTAACCTTATCTGTTAGACTTGTAGGTAAATTATAAGCTAGTGCGATGTTTTTTAATCTAATGTAACTCCCATCTTCTACAAATCGAGAGGAAATTTCTCTGTTACTGTTATTACCAACACGGGGAGAATCTGTATCCGTATTTGATTCCGTCCACGCACTATTATAATATGCTCTAGTAGTATTCGCATCTCCATTATTCAACTGCACATTAGTCATGTTAAAAATCTCTCCACCCTGAGAACCTTGGAAAAAGATATTAAAATCGAAACTTTTGTAAGAAAAATCATTTGTAATTCCAAATGTATAATCTGGATTAGGATTACCTATAATTGTCCTGTCTGCTTCAGTAATTACACCATCAAATTCTCCAGTTTCTACATCAGCAACATCTGTAAACAAAGGATCACCTGCTACTCCTCCTTCTAGAGTTGCGGTACCCGATGGTAAGTCACCCCCCTGATAGACACCTTCATAATTATAACCCCAGAAAAGACCAACTTGTTCTCCCTCTCTTAGCACGTAACTTCTATCATGACTAAAATAACTAGGAGCTGCATTACCAAATAAATCAGCACCATTAATTAAACTTACTACTTCGTTTTTGTTGAAAGATATATTAAATCCTGTATTCCATCTAAAATCACCCTTAACAATATTTCTAGTGTTTAGAGAAACTTCAAATCCACTATTGTTAATCTCTCCTAAATTTGTTAAAATTTCATCATTCTGGAAACCGAAATATTCAGGTATCCCATTATTACCTAAGATTAGATCTTTAGTATTAATGTTATAGTAATCCAATGACATGTTTACTCTGTTTTCTATTAAACCTAAGTCTATACCAAAGTTAGTCTGGTAAGAAGATTCCCATTTTAAATCTGGGTTAGCAGGTTGGTCTGGTGTAATAGCGAACACAGTAGATCCGTTTCTAGAAGCATATAGACTTGCAAATCTTGCTAATGACTGATAAGGGCTAATCGATGGGTTACCTGTAACACCATAACTTACTCTTAGTTTTAAACTAGAAATTGTTTCGTTATCTTTTAGAAAGTCTTCGTTAGATATTTTCCAACCAAATGCAGCTGATGGGAAAACAGCATACTTTCTATTAGCTGCAAAGTTAGAAGCTCCATCTCTTCTTACCGTAGCAGTCAACAAGTACCTATTGTCATAATCAAAATTTACTCTTCCAAATTGTGATTGTATCTCTACTTCTGATAAAGAGGATGCAGGTTGTAATAAACTTGTTGCTGTTCCTAATGCGTGGTAAGAAAAAGCATCTGAAAGAAATCCTGTACCCGCAGCAGCAAATGCTTTAGTATCGTTTTTCTGATAAGAATAACCTCCTAGTAAAGTTAAGTTACCGTTTCCTATTTCTTTATTATACGTCAAGTAGTTCTCACTCAATATCGTAGTTCTATTAGCATTAGTAACCCTAGCTCTTCCGTCTACTGCAGAGGAAGTAATTTGTAAAGTGGATGGCTGGTAAACACCTCTATTTTCACTTCTATTACTCAAGCCAAAAGTTGTCTTGAATGATAAGTTATCTAGAATATCATAGTTTGCATAAACGTTAGATCTAAAATTATTAGAAACTGTTTCGTCTACTCTTTCTGTTGCAACAGCAAATGGATTATCTACTTCATCTCCTATGGCATCATTAGTTGTAAAGTTACCGTTCTCATCTTTTATTGCCTTATCTGGTGCAAACCTCATTGCTAGAGAAATCACATCATCTCCACCTACAGTAACAGATCCATCTGATTGCGTAGTCACTCCATCTTTGTTACCCCTGGAACCAAAAAGATTAACACCTAATTTTAATTTTTCAGATACTTGCGCGTCAATGTTGGTTAAAAATGTTAGTCTTTCGAATCCGGAGTTAACTACAATACCTTGTTGGTTAAAGTAATTACCAGAAGCATAAAAGTTCATCTTTTCAGAACCGCCAGAAAACGAAAGTTGCGTATTATTTATGTTACCAGATCTATAAATCTGATCTTGCCAATCCGTATCTGCATCCCCTTGTGGGTATGGTGTTGTATTATCATTATTTAATCTGATCTGATTTTGGTAATCCGCAAATTCAGTAGCATTTAAAAGGTCCAGCTTATTAGCAGTATTCTGAACAGAAAAAGTTGTATTGAGCTCTACAGCCAAATCACCATTCTTACCTTTTTTTGTAGTAACTAATATCACTCCATTAGAGCCTCGAGATCCATATATAGCTGTTGCCGATGCATCTTTTAGTACTTCCATAGAAGCTATATCACTAGGTTGTGGCATAGTTCCACCTACAAATCCGTCAACTACAACCAGCGGAGAGCTGTTTGCACTTATGGAAGTGTTTCCTCTTATTTTAATATTAATAGGCGCTCCTGGCTCACCTCCATTATTAGACTGAACAACTACACCTGCAGCTCTTCCTTGGAGGGCTTGTCCTGCATCTAGTACAGGAAAGGCGTTCAAGTCTTCACTCTTAATCGTAGAAACTGCGCCTGTTATATCACTTTTTTTCTGAGATCCGTATCCTACAACTACAACCTCATCTATAAGCTCTGAGTCTGTCATCATAACAATACTATAATTACTATCACTACCTACCGTGATTCTTTGTTCTTTGTATCCTATATAGCTCACAATCAGTACATCCCCTTCATCTACATTTAGTGTAAACATACCATCGATGTCTGTGATAGTACCTAAAGTAGAACCTTCCTTAGTGATATTTACACCGATTAGTGCCTGCCCTTGTTGATCTAATACAGTACCCGTGACAGGCTTAGCGTCTATTGTAATCTCAGCATCGGACTCATGATTAGCAGCCGAAAGATTGGAAATAGATACACATGTCAATAAAAATAGAAGAGAAAAACAATGTATCAGAAACTTTTTGTGGTTTAATAAAATTATTTTCATTAGAAATTAGTTAATTTAATTAGTGAAGTGCAGGATTTAAACTTCCTGCAATATTTATTCAATTACTTAGATTCTGGAGTCCCAGCTCGAACTAGGACTTTTGAATTATTTACCAGTAATTCTGATCTAAAATTTTGAAGTATAATGGATTGGTGAGAAATCATCGATCCATTCATTTTACTAGGTTTGATTTAGCTTGTATTATTTTGCATTAGTGGGTGGTTATTTATTAGTATTAGTATTTTCAGTATAAAATTTTGGTTATCTAAGTTGGCTAAATTCTATTATGTCTTTAAGATGCCTTTTCATAGCATTCTTTGCCCCTCTTACATCCTGAGCAATAATCATATCTAGTATTTCCTTGTGCTCTTCTAGTGTAGTCTCGGTCCTATCTTCTTTACATACTTGGAGCTTGGTAAAACTCTTAACAATATCAGGTGTAATAACTAACATCAATGTTTTTAATACATTGTTACCACTCGCCTCAGCTATCTTGATATGGAATAATAAATCCTCTTCTACCGCTGATCCTCCTTGTGCTAGCTTATCCTCATAAGCCCCTAATGACTTCTTAAGTACAATAATATCGTCAATGGATCTCCTCTCTGCTGCTTTACCAGCAGACTCTATTTCTAGAAGTAATCTTGTTTCTACTAGTGATTTAAAATCTGTCTCTTCTATGTTCAGCACATCCGTTATTAAACCCTCTAAAGCTACTATACCCATTCCTTCTATCACTGTGCCAGACTGCGGCAGTGTCTTTACTATACCATAGAATTCTAATTTTCTAATAGCATCTCTTACCACAGATCTTCCTACCCCAAACTTATCTGATAATTTTCTCTCCGGTGGCAACTTATCTCCAGGGCTGAGCTCCCCAGTAGTTATTAGCGTTCTTATTTGTCTGATGATCTTATCTACAGGCGTTTCTACCTTTATTTCGCTAAATCTGTCGAGCATTTCTTTAGTATTATTGGTTGACCAATCAATTGGTTGACCAAATATAGCCAAATAATATTGCTAGTGAAATTTATTTTATCTTTTTATATATAAATTTTTAAGGCATATGCCATATATAGTTTCGCCTATCGATTTGTTATCGTAATAAAATAAACGGGTAATACCCTTTTATTTCATTTTCTATCATACTCATTAGGTTAAAACTCGATGCTAGAAATCTTACCCATTCAAGTATTTCAATTAGGCAGTCTCTACCGGATTAATACCAATTCTAGTTTAGAATGACGGTAATTATTTATTTTGTTCTTCATGTTCCTTCGTTAAAAAGCCTCGCCTAACCTATGGCTTCGCCTACGTTTT
>ENA-ORXM01000660-ORXM01000660.1-marine-metagenome-genome-assembly--contig:-NODE-660-length-57194-cov-16.619780_pt1 | contig 57194 bp, 74 predicted proteins | sample MGYA00237867_ERZ511480 | MGnify/ENA primary metagenome ERZ511480 (study PRJEB26309, sample SAMN06266103) | marine metagenome | isolation source: Algal blade | place: United Kingdom:Sidmouth, United...
GCACTCAGCCGAGCGCGCTCGGGAAGGATGAATATAGGCTGTGGTGACTGGTATGGTTGACGCTGCTGCATCTGGCTCGGTTGCTGGCCGGACGCCAACACCATCAATGCAATCGGTATACCTGCCAGCGTGCCAATCAGCACACCGATTGCCAAGGCAATTGCATCTGGCGTTAGCGTTGCGCCGATCCGCCATCCGACTAATCCAACAAAAAACAACCCCGCCAATCCTGATAATATTTTCATTTGTTCCCCCATGGCGTGGGCATCCACCCCGCCTCTTTTGTTGCCGCATACCCTTCGTTTCGATTATCAACAGTCTGACTGACCAACTCAACCCCAGCGTGCAATAGTAAGTACTCAGCCCATTTTGCTTGGCGCTTTTTGACTTTGAAATACATGTTTCGTGCGTCATGCGTCCGGCTGAAAATGGCGACACCGTAGGTCTCCAATATGGCCTCGCACTCGTTTAAAGTATGCTCCCCCCCCTTATCTCCATCACATCTGGGTATTGCCATCCGATACCCCAAATCTTTTTCTTTGGCCGAGTAGAGCAGGCCTGTTAGCCTGTCGATTAGGTTCATCGGCCCCAGAACCCAATCATCTAAAAAATCCATTATATTTATCATTATCACCTTATTTGGTACATCTCACCATCAACCATATCGGTCTCGATATCATCATCAGCCCCAATCCAATCCTCACGTAACCTCTGGTCTTCCAGTTGCGGAGCTTGGCGCTGCTCTACCGTCATATCATGCATGGCCCGACGCTTTTCTAGGTCTGCATTGTGGCGCTCGATCTTACCGATCGTTTTTGCCTCCTCACGGATGGCCGGAGTCAACGCACCTTTGAGTTGACCAATCCCTTCGATAAAGTTTTCCTGCCCCTTGTCTGCGATTTTAGCACCCAAAGAAATCAGGATAATGACTAGAGCAATTAGCCCGATAGCACCAACCGTTATGATTACAGCAAGCGGCCCGTAGTGGTGTTGTAGCCACCACAACGGAACGATTGCCAGCAGAGCGCATAGAGCGATCTTGAGCGATGTCGCAAGTGCAGCACCCGTTTGCGCGTAATAAATTTGCGCATCTCTATTTGGAATACTTATGTTTTTTCGTTTCATAATTACCTCTTCAATCGCCTAACCTAACTAACCTAACTAACCTAACCGACCTACTGCTTATTGCCATCTGGTAGCACCCAGACAAGAGAATCGGCCTCTTCGGTTCGTTCGTTCGGTTCGTTCGTTAGGTTAGGTTGATGCATCGCTAACCAATGTTCGACCGCCTGCAACATTCGCTTTTTATAATTACCGGCATTTTGTTTCGGCTCACCGTAAATTGCTTCGATTAGCTGCACACCGAACCCCGTTCGTATCTCTTCGTACTCAGCATCCCATGCCTCGGCCATCAATGGCGCAATGGCTTCGACATCGGCCTGAATCTTTCGCTCGGCTTGCGTTAGCTTACGCGCTGGCCGCTCTACTTGATTAGTTGGTGGTGGTGGTGCTACATTGACAACCTCTTCGGGAACTTCTTCTTCGATAAAGATTTCGTTGTCGATAACTTCTTCTTCCGCGTAATATTCCTCTTCAGGAATCTCCTCTTCAGGAACAACGAAGTGAATCAATTCGGGATCATCGCCCCACTTGGCAATCAGTGCAGAGATTTCTTCTTGTTTCTTTTCATCGCTCAGCCAAAACGACTTAAAACGTTGTGGCCCGTTCGGTCCATCGAAAATAAAGTCACCCTTGCCCAACAGATCACGTGCTCCGATAATCTTTAACTGTGACCTTAGATATCCATCTATCTTGGTGCGACCCGCGCCCATGTAATGCGTTAGAGGTTTCAAGTCTGGCGGATAGTTATCTTTGTTCGGATTCTGCGTGGCCGTGACCACCCGAATACCCCATTCTCGACCCAACTGGAAGATGGTTCGAATCAATGTAAAGAACTCATCTGCATATTGAGAGTCGGCGATTAGCATTTGTAGCTCATCGGCAAACAGGACTCGTATTTTGCCATCACGGGGCGCTGTGGCTGCGTAGCATAACGATTCTAACCAACGTAACAAATCCATCGCGTCGGCTTCGGTTGAAGCGGTGAATCGAACATGAGGGAGTCGCTCGTATTGTTCGAATGCTCCCTTCTTGAGATCAGCTCCATACACCTCTATCAAGTCAGGTGGTGTACTTCGACACAGGCCCAGCAATGCAATGTGCAGCAAGCTGCTCTTGCCGCTACCTTGAGAGCCGAAGAATGCACCAACTGCATAATCATCGTTGCTTAGGTCAATCGCCATTTTACGTGGCTCTGGTCCATTCCAGTACGCTCCGAGAACGCTTACGAATGGTGGCACCTTGGCAATGTTAGCCTCCCATGGAAGTACTCCACGTTTCGAACGACTAACCTGCAAGTGTGGTGGTTGGGTAATGGCTGTAACCGTTACAGGCTTACCGTCACCACGGAATGCATAGATATCATCGGCTAGGTTTTCGGCCACGCCCCGTAGGTCGGAAAACTTCTGATCCCTGTCTTTTCGGGCGAGCATGTAGACCCAAAAATCTGGCGTTGCCACTCTTTTTGTGGCCTTGAACCATAGTCCGTATGTGTTAACGAGTCGCTCAGTAATGTACTGCTTTTCGCTTTTCATCTGTCCCCCTGCTAGTAGGCCATTGCTGGTGCTGGTTGCGTTTGCAAAGTCAGGCTGAAGCGGGCTGACTTGATTTCGAACATAAGTCCCTGCTGCTGCCCCTGACGCCGGGGCTGTGCTAAAAAATCAGCCTGTCCAGATTGGGACGCGCGGGGCGTATCATCAATGAACATTACGAATCCACCAAGGGCAACCATGACAGCCATTGAGAAGATTGCGCAATCGATTATGCCCATCCATGGAAGGAATGAGAAGACGATCATGAGGCCGACGAATATAGCGCCAAGTCCAAGAAGAGCAATGGCGATATCGAGAAGAGGATTGTTGTGAGTAGGTTGATTACGCATCAGTCATCACCCCATCAAGCACAATGGTGCTAACATCATCCCCGCTCTTGTCATAGATCGTAATCTCGAACTCGAACGTAAGTAGCTTCGGTGTCCCCTGGTCGGTTACACGTTCTCGCACTTTTTTATTTAACATATTTTTCATAAGCGGATGGCTCCTTTGTCTAAATTAGGAACCGCGTTTAAAATGAGGACGCGATTCTAGTGGATTGCGGATGCTATCGGCTGGCCTTAAACTAACCGATAGCATTTTTTTGTTCCTGCGTTTCTGGTGGTGGTGTTTCCATTCGCAGGCCGAGCGACAAGAGGTCGTCGCCCCACGAGAGAAAGGGCTGATCTTGTGGTTCTGTCGGTCGCATCGCTTCGAGCAACTCGATTGCCCGCTCTGTCATCATGCGGAGCGGGGCGGTTTGCGTGTTGAGCGTTGTGCGCAGGACTGCTGCGGCGTGCGACAGAACGATTGTCGATTCGCTCATCCGTTCACCTCGACGGGTACGGACTTGCGGGGCCAGTTGATGATCTGCCCCCCCTTCGTGACGGTGTACCCCTGTGCTGCCAGTCGCGCCACTTGGCGTAACGGCATGGTGTAGACCTGCGGCTTTCGGCGTTGCCGCCGCGCCTTGGCGATTTCTTCGTTCTGCTCATCCACGAGCAAATCAAACATCATCTCTTCGTTCATTCAAAACTCCATGCTGATTTGGCCCGCGGCCTCTTGCGCCGCGAGCCTGTTTTTGATTCGGTTCTGCACGTGCTCTTCCAGATCCTCGGCTAAGTGACAGCGTTGGCAGAGCGCTCGCAGATTCTCGGGCCGCACATCCATTTTGTCGTGCTTATCGCCGGGGGTTCCGTCTGCGTGCGGTGTACCCATATGTGCGACGGTCAGCACGACCCGCGACCCTGTGACCGGGTGGGGCATGTGGTTCGCGGCTCGGCACTTTGGATACCAGGTGCCGCCCTCGCAGCGGGAGCCCGCCCGCACGAAGCGGATGTGCTCGCTGATTTGCTCCCAATTGTCGGGGTAGCGGCTACGGTCCATCGGCATTGGTCGCCTCCCGTAACTCGCCGCCTTGCCTGATTTTATCGATATGCTTCAACGCTCGCAGAATTACCGGCTGGGTTTCTTGGCACTCTTCACAGGGTACCCAACCATCACCGTTGCATAGTTCGCACTCTGGTTCTTCTCTGAGGCAAGCAGGGCAGATTACCACCCCTGCATCCATGCACTCTGAGCATTCCTCACACTCCGATTCGTCGAACACACTGTCGCTAAATGGTGGGTCTGTATCCCAGCCTAGTGGATCTTGATTCATAACTACCTCCTGATGTTTAGACCAAAAGCTGTAATTTGACTAGTTCTCATCACTCACCCCTGCGGCTTTACGTCAAACTTCACCACCCAAACCAGAGGGTTCTCGTGAAATTTGTATCCTTTTTTAGAGTTTATCGAACCCCACAGATTAATAAATTCCACGCGGTCGCCCGACTCGATACCCTCATCCACGATATCAGCGATACTGATTCGATTCAGGAGTTGCAGCGAAACGCTTTCGATTCTCAGCCTTAGCCTACAAGCCCATTTTGGCATAAAGATTGATGGTGATTTTTTCACCCCGTACTCCTCTGCGATATCTACCGAGTATTGGTCCATCGTAGCCGCCCAATCAACCAATCTGGGTTTACCCTCGTAATCCTCGCAGTTGCACCCAACACCATCGTTGAAGTTAACAGGCGCTATGTAGGCGGCTTCTCTACACCAGAGAGTTTGGCCTGCGTAGCCGTACGGAGAAGGCAAGGAAAACGAATGCGCCTGACCCCTCGTCCACTCGTAGCCAAAGTTTCGCTTTGGGACATGATTCCAAGAGCCGGGTTTTACAACCCTGCGTGTTTGCCTTTTTTTCCCAGAGATTATCGCCCGCATCATTTCAGCGCTGAACAAAATTGGTTTCTCGTCCATCACCCACCTCCTGCGGCTTTACGCTTCGCCGCCTTAGCCGGGTTGATCACGAATTGCGATCCGCTGGGTGGCGGTGCGCTGGCCGCCGCGCTCGACTGCTGCTTGCGGTGGCACTGGCAGTAGAGGTCGGCGCGTTCCGTGGTACTGTCGCCAAGTGCAGCGATGTATCGGTCTGCGTGCCAGTCGCAGCGTGGGCATTGAATCTTTTTGCGCTCGCCCGTGGCTTGCGTGCCGGGAGCGAGCGCTTTGGCGACTTTCGCTTTAAGGCTCGGCATCTTCCACCTCCTCGGCTTCGAGTTTTTCGAGCAGCGCGGCGACCGCGTCGCGGTGCTTTGTGATTTTCGATAGGTACTCGCTCGCCATGGCGAGCTTGGCGAGTTCGTCCCGCAGTACGGATTTGCTCTCGACGTTCTTCCGCAGCGAAGTGCGTTTGTTGGCGATTAGGCTGTAGAGCGTGTCGAGTTCGCTAAGATGATTTAGCGGTGTGGCTTTCGTCATGCTGTTCGACTCCGTTTTGTCGGTCTGGGGCGCTGAACATCGTCAGGCACGCCACGACTAGGGCGCTGATGATGATTGTGAGGCCACAGAGGATTGATAGGATTATCAGAGCGAGGGTCATTTGGCCTCGCTGGTCACTCGCTCGGCTGGCACCGCGATCACGATGTCGGTCCATGGCATCGACGCTTCGATTCGTGGTTCGATGTCGTAGGCGATTGGTGTGCCGGTGAGGACGTGGTGCCTGTCGGTATCGTAGGTGATGATTGCGTCCATGATGTAGGCGAGGCATTGGCGGTACTCGCCTTGCTCAATGCTGCCCTCTTCGCAATCGCACCCCTTTTCGCTGAGTGCTCCAGCGATGATGTTTAGCTTCTGTAATTCGGTTAGTTCATTCACGGTTCATTCTCCTTGATTATCGTACTTCGGTTACGTTGCGCCAGTGCGTCTGGCGGCCCCCGTCGAGCAGTACGGCTTTTCCCGCGACCCGCAGAACGATTCCGCTGCGGACGTCGTTACCCGATACCCATTCGATGCGGCACCCTGCGGTGATGCTCGACCGGGTGACGCTGTACTGGTTTGTTGCTTGGAACAATTTTGCTATCATGGTTACATCCTGTTAAATTCAGTCGCACCTAGGGTGCGGTTTGATTGCGGGCGCAGGATGGGTGATAGACTTAGGGTTGGCTTAGATCGTGGAATATTCCACGACCGCACCGTCGCCAAATTGGCGATTGACAAATCGTTGAATCTTGTTGCCGAGTCGGTTCTGGATCCAGTCGAGTTTGCCTTGATCGTGAGACTGGATGCCTACCCGTAGGTCATTGACTGAGATTTGCAAGCCTTGGATCCATGTCTCGTAGGTCGCTTGCGGCATCTGTGATCTGAGATCTTCCAGAATGACTCGCGCTTCTTCGGTCATGGTATCAGCTTGCTCTGGCTCGCTTTCGACGATGGCGGGCTGGTGTGATTCCTGCTGTTTGAATCGTTGCTCGATTTCTCGCTCCCTGCGTTGTTGTTCTTCGATGGTGAGGTAGTCATTATCCAGAATCTTTTTGATGTACTGGAATGGTGTGGCCACGTCGCGTGTTGCTGTGTCCTTGATGACTTCGATGATTGCTGCGCGTCCGTAGGTTGTGGCTAGTTCAAGTATCTGCTCCTTTGTGGTCTGTTTGACTTGTCCAAAATTCTTCTCAAAGAGTAAGAAAAAATCATCTTCGTCATCCTCTGGACCTTTTGCCACACTAGATCCTGTTTCGGCAGATGATTCGACAGAAGATGAAGATCTTTCCTTAAAAGCAACTACAAGATCTTTATCTTTAAAAGCAGTATTAAGATCTTTACTAGATTCATGTGGTGAATTTGACCCAAATTCATGTGGTGAATTTGACCCAAATTCATGTGGTGAATTTGACCCCCCATTTTCATCAGGTGAATTTGGGGTATTCTTTGCTAGTTTTAGGTACTGTATTCTAGCTTTTACTGTTGGGTATCTCTTGCAATATTCAAGATTTTCGGCCCACAGGTCGGGGATCGTCAGGTGCCATTGTGGCTTCGATTTTTTGCCAGTCCCGCTATGCTCCACGGGTTTTAATTGACCCTTTATCAACCCTGCATCTAGTAGATTTTTGCGGCTCTTGGAGACTTGCCCGACGCTCATTTTTGATAGAATCGCGAGGCTTTCGGTCGTCAGCCTACAGACGCCGCTGCCGCCCATTTCGCCCACTACCTCCTTGATTGTTTTCCAGAGGTTTTCGTCATAGGCACTGCGGCATTTGAAGTTTACGATTCGAGGCACCAGCGTAAAGTACTTTTTGTCACTGCTTTCATCCGTGATGTTGTTTTCTGTGTCTGGTTCTTCGCTCATTGTTCTGTGTATCACCTCCTTTCAAAACTAACTATCATTTTTTGTTTACTGTTGCATATTTGACACACCTCCGACGTGCCGTTGTAGCATGTATACATTATCTGGGGCGGGCAACTCACCATAACATTGGCCCGCCCCTCAACTAAATACCACCAATTTCGCTGCTGATAACATTGAAATTAGTAAGGGGTTTCATTTAATCCGGTTCAATCCTAGGAGGAAGTAATGAAACAACTTATAGAAAAGTTTGTCGCCGAGTTACAGGCTGATTCATACAAGCCGAGTACAATCACTTACTACAGTGAGAATTTGACCGCGTACCTAAACTGGTACAACGAAGTATCTGGCGTGCTTTGGCACGAAAAGGAGACAGTCAGGCGATTCTTGAACCGCGAAAAGCGGCGCGGGTTAAGTCCGTATACGCTGGTTGCTCGGCATACTTCGCTCAATCGTTTTTTTAAATGGTTGATTCAGCGTGGCGAAGTAGGCGGCAACCCAATGGTAGATATCAAGCGGGCTAAAACCACAGATGTTGAGGTTCGTAGCGCTGACAGAAATGAGGTGCTCAGGCTGATCGATTCAATCGCACTGGGCAACCGATGGATAGATCGCCGAGATGAGGCAATATTGCGATTGATGATTGATTGCGGGCTGAGGCGGGGCGAGGTTGTGCTGCTGTCTGAAAAAAGTTTCGACTTCGATAGAGGGGTCGTGACGATTCCGCCATTCAAGCATGGCGGTGAGAGGCAGGCCGCGCTGCTCACGGCGACAATGGAAAAGTTGCGCGCTTACATCGAAGTGCGACCGGAATTCAAAGGCCCGTTTTTTATTTCGTCGAATGGGGCTGGCGGACCGCGCGGGCCGATGCAGGGCGATGCAATTCGCCAGATGCTGCAACGGCGATGCGCGGCGGCGGGTATCGACTACATGAATCCGCATTCGCTGCGGCACAGTAGCGCGACGCACATGATAAACTCTGGAATGAGGGAGGAGTCAATCGAGAAGGTGCTGGGTCACAAAGACCTGCGCCAGACGAAATTGTACGCCAGGCTTATGCCCGATACTGCGGTCAGCGAGGCGCGCGCTTTGCTCGAAAGCGCAGAGGCTGGACCGCATGTTCTCATATTAGGCGTTCCGGCCCCACGTCCTGAAAAATAATGCCAGTTTAACGGCTAATTGTGGATCAGGAGGTTACGGGTTCGACCCCCGTTAGGCGCCCTAAAGCACCCTAATTCGTTTTTTCTCAGCAAGAGTTATTCGGTTGTTAAGGTGCTTTGTTCCGCAGTGGTTGCAGCCGCTGCGGAACTTTTTGTTTCTGGACTTCTGTATCGCTGGATTTTGGGAAATAAAAAACGCCCAACGATTTAATCGTTAAGCGACATGTTCAAAATGAGGTTTTGCAAATTTTATGATACAATTTGCGAGGTCATTTCGTTACTAACGCTAACGATTTGGCAAGGCTCTGGTAAGTGTTAGTCGCACTTGCTGGGGCCGTTTTTTTTGCCTGTGTTTTCAAAATATCACGCAATCGCTGCGGTTGTCAATTTTCGTTTGCTGCGATTTGCGTCGTGATATGGGGGCGAGTTTAGCATGGATTTTTTTTGCTGTCAAGCCCCAAAATTAAATTGGTTGATTTTTGCCTCGCCAAATCGCGCCCTCTTTCCGTCGCGTTCTGCACCCCGTTTTGTGTTACGCTCTGCCCGAAAAGGAGCGTAATTTTATGTTGAAAATTGAACGATATTTCTGGCCCGTGGTGGTCTTTTTCCTCTGCCTGTTATTGGTATCCTGCGCGCGGCCCGCAGCCCCCGAATCGCCGCTGCCCATGCCGCGTGAGTTTGCGACGACAACCCCATCGCCGACCCCGTTTATTGTTGGTCCACCTGCGATTGGTGGCCCTGTGGTTTCGACGATCTCGATGTCGGATGGCATTAGCGTTTCGGTTGCGCCTGATTCGCCGCTGCCGGTGACGCTGGTCGCTGTGACTGCCGAGCCGAACCCGATCATTATCGAGCGCCCGACGCAGACGCCAATGCCAGCGATTACGCCTACGCCAGAAAATATTTGGCACGTGATATCGCCGATTTTTCCAGCGGGACCAGCGGCCCCAGACGGGCGCACAAGCCAGAGCGCATGGCGCGGGCTTGATCAGATTGATTATTCTCAAATCAAACCGTATGACGAATTGCGGATTGGACCCGGCTTCTACGCTGGGACGCTGCGACCATCTGTTGATTACCTGATTATTCGACCGGCGATTGGCGCGTCGGGGTCGGTGGTGTTTGACGGGGGCCGTAACGCGCCGCTGCCAGAGTGTGGCCAAGCGGATTGGGAATCGGAGCACCTTGGCGATTCGTATGGTATCTTTCTCGAAGGTGTGACCGGCGTTGTGATCGATGGCGGCCCGCAGCGGCGGATCCAGATTCGCAATTATCGCTATGGCGGGATCCGACTTGAGCCGGATACGCGCGCGGTGCGTCTGCGCAATATGCAGATCTACGAGAATGGATCGGCGATTGAGGAGGCGACCGGCTGGCGACCGGCGCGGCCTGGCATTGTGGTCGGTGGAGCGGACCACTGGTTTGACGGAATGATTATCCACGATAATGGCGAGGACGCGATCCAGTCGCACCACTCGCGCCAGAACAATCTGCGCGGTCTGGTGGTCTCTGGCTCGTGGCTCTACAATTCGCGGATGCACAGTCGCGCTGGGATGTTGCCGTACAATCACTGTACGCACACTGATGGCTTGCAGATTTATGAGGGTGGCGAGGTTGCGAATGTGGTGGTGAGTGGCAATGTGATCGGGCCAAATGTGACGAATGGTGTGATACTGGGCGATAAGGGGACGGGCGCGGTGGTGAGCTATGCGATTGTCCACAGTAACTCGTTTGTCGGCGTGACGGATAATGCGATACTGGATAATTCGCCGGGCGCGCGGCAAATCGGCTGGAGCTTGGAGGAAAACCTGATACTGAGCGGTAGGTATTAGCCCCTGCTAATGTCTATGATATACTTTATTCGAGGTCAAATAAGGATATGGCGATATCATTAGATGAGGATTGCAAAATTGTGCGTTGCGGGGTGAGCGGCGAGGAGACCACTGTTTTTAGCCAGAAACAGTGGTTCGCTTTGAATCTGCTGCTCTCGAATTCTCACCGTATTGTTTCGCGCGATGAAATTGCGAACGAGATATACACGGATGACGAGTTGTTGCATGATGGTGTGAGCGATCAGGCTATTGATGCCGTGATTCGCCGCTTGCGTGTGCGGATTTCGCAGGTGTCGGAGATGCAGCATGTGGTCGGGTTTCGGGATTGGGGGTATCGGTTATTTTTGGAAGGGAAGCCGAAGAAGGCCAAGCGACGCGCTGAAGGGGTGATGTGACATGGGTGAGAGTGCGACGAGTGCGGTGCGGGCGAAGTATCGGTCTGTGCAGAATCTAATTGAGAGTGCGACCAACGATGGCGAGCGGGCCGCTGCCGAGGCTGCGGCGGAGCGGATGCGGGCGCGGTATGATGGATTGGATGCTCAGTACGATGACGTGTATGTCAGGGATTGGTTTCGCGGTGCTGCTGAACGCGGCGGCGAGTGGAGAGATAGGCCTCGCCCATCTGACGACCCGTCGGACTATTCGTTTTTCTTTCGTGGCTCAAACGGCGAGTGGGTGCCTTTTGATGACGGCGGTGAGTCAAGCTGCCGCTGCCAAGCCTGCCAAGCCGAGCAGCGCGGTGAGCGCGAGACTGTGCGGACGGTCAATTTCAACATTGACGACTTGTCGGTCAATCTGGAAGTTGCGTACCGAGACGGTAAAGCGGTTCAAGTTTTGGGTTTTAATTGCGTTCCGCGCGGAGAATAATTCGAGGGAATAAAAAAGGGGCGATCCGCTTGGATCTCCCCTTTTGCGTTGCGTGGTCTACAGTTCTTGCGCTGCGACCCATTGCAGCACCTTGTATGCTGCGGAGTCAGTGTCGGCGAGCCAGTCGCTGACTTTGGCGAATTCTGCGGACGGCGGCGCGTCTTTGGTGACGGGCTGATCTGCGAGGTAGCTGAGGATTGCCGCCCCCTTTTTGTTGAACTCGTCATCTAGCGATTTGATGAGCTTACCAGCCGCGGGCTTGGTGAGCGGCTTACCGTTGGCGGCTTGCGTTTTGGCGAGCAGGTTGGTGACAAACTGCGGAGCACCAACCGGGCGACCCGCGACGTAGTTCTGGCCCTGCTCGGTGAGTGCGCCGTTTTCCCAGACCGTGATCCGTTGACCGATTGCGTGGTCGTAGATGGTCCAGACGTTTTTGCAGTACATGCTGGACTTGTCCTCGTTCTGGTGAATCTGGCAGGCGTACTGGCGAGGTCCGTCGCTGAGTAGTTCGTAGTAATCGACCTTGATGCCTTGCTTGCTCTTTGGTGCGCGATGCTCGAAGCGGACTTCGCTGCCGTCAATCGGGCAGATGGTCGGCAGGCTCTGCCAGAAGGCGAGAAATTCGATTGCGTCTTTAGTTTCGTGAATATCTTGCTCGACGGTTACGCCGCCAGCGATTTCGAATGTTAATTTCATAATGTAATTTTCCTATTGTGTATATTTGGCTGGACCCGCCATCGGGTCCAGCATTAAATTTGCGTTAAATGCGAACTGATACGTTCTGGCCGTAGGTGACGACAGAGCGGCGATAATCTTTCTTCTGCTTCCAGCGGTCAATCCGTGCCTCTTTGTACTCCGCTCTATCCTCGGCTGATATGCCACCAACAAAAAGCTCGGTCTGCTGTGGCTGGTGCTCACTAACAGGTGAGAGTCGGTAAAGGTGCGGCGCGTAGCCTTGGCCCTTTTTCGGTGGGCTGGTCAGGGTCCAGCCGAGGTTGCGGGCGACTGCGACAAATTCTTCGTCGGTGAAAGTGAATGGTCCGGTTGGCTTGATTTCGCCGTTGCCGACGAATGCCGACGAGATGCGCTTTTCGGACTCGCCCTCTTCGCGGAACATAACCGAGACTTTTAGCAGCAGGCTGTCACCGTTGAGGCCTTTTAGGAATTCGTGCAGCGGTGACTGCTTTTTGGCGAGCGATTGGGTCATCATCACAGCGATGCGGTGCTTGCAGAGCCGACCGTATTTCGTGCTCGGGGCGGCTTGGTCTGCGCAGTCGCAATTCTTGCCGCTGACTGTGTACTGCTTCACGCGGTAGAGGTTGCGCTGCACCTTGCGGACCAAACCATCTTCGACTATGTCGGCCGCGGCGGTGGCGCGGGATGCGGCGCTGTCTTTGTATATGATAGCAGGGAATTGATCTTCGTACTTCTGTACGAGTAGGGTCAAGGCGTCCATTATGCCACCTCTGCAAGTTGGGCGGCACGGTAGCCGTCTGTGATGTGGCAGTTGGCGCAATACTCGATGTCGATACCTTCGGCGTAGAGTTGCGCACCTTGGCGATGGTATTCTGCGGTGATTTGGTCTCGAACGGCTCGGCTCGGGATGCGCACGTTGTCAATCGGCCAGTTGTCGATCTCGATTGCGTCTACTGGCGAGGTGCAGATTGTGCCGAGTACGTCGCCAGCTTTGAGGCGATACGAGGTAGGCTGGTTGATGCAATCGTTGGCGCTGTATAGGCTAACGAGCGTTGCGACGATTTGTTTTGGGGCTTGACTAATTGCTGGGGCTTGTGTTAAGTTGCTCATGTGAGTTGTCCTCTACTAGGTTAATGACTCATGTTTGGCACGTGACGGATATCAGCCGTTGCGTGCTTTTTTGTTGTCGTGTTACATGAAATATTGTACACCAAAGTAAAACAAAAGTCAAGCGTTTTTTTGAATCTGACAGGTTCTTGACACAAATATACGTCATTTGATTGAGGGTTGCCCCTTGACAAGACGTTTTACTTTGGTGTAGTATGTGTCACGTCATCAATAATCAGTAATTTAACTAGTAGAGGTAAATGAAATGCCAGTGAAAATAAATAAACCGCTTGTTGTTCGTAGAAAGATAGCGGCGCAAGTTGAGATGAAGGGCATGAAACCAATTGCCCGAAATATGATTTCGCAATTGGGTGTAAGCTCAAAAACATTCACGAATGCCGTCAAGGGCCGAAATATAGATTGGTCTACGGCTCACACGATTGCCAAGTTCATCGGTGCCAACGCGGAAGATATCGCAAGCGAGGTCAACTGATGAACGCAACCATGGTAAAAACCTACCGCGGCAACCAACCCAGCGCCGCCGCAAAATTCCAAAAAGACGCAAACGAGATGGGTCAACTAAACTACTTCCCCGTATCGCAATCCTACCAAGATTCACGGTGGGGATTTTTTGGGATATTGTTTGCGGCGTCGGCTATCCTGTTGTTGCTACTTGGATTTGCTGCGCCAGCCTCTGGATCGCAAATGATGATGTGGCTCTTGGCTGCGGTCGCTCTCGCGATCGCTCTAATCTTTCGCCGCAGCGGCGCGCTGACGGTGACGTATAACTACCGCGAAGGAGCCACACAATGAACGCCATCACACGCACCTACCGCACCCCGCGCGCCTTCGAGCGCGACCTGCACGCCATGGCCGCGGCGGGCTACATGCCCGGTCCGCAGGTCCACACACCGGCGCGATACGGGTTCCTCGGTCGCGGCATGTTGTGGCTCTGTCTGTTTACGTTCCTGTTTTGTTTCCTCTTTGTCGGACCGTTCGCCATCATCCCGGCGTCGTTCGGTCTGCCGTTCGCGTGGCTACTCAAGAAGCGCGCATCGACGACCGTGATTTATCAGCCCGCGCAGTACGCGCCCGCTGCGGCCCCAGTCGCGCCGCAGGTCACGAATAATTGGTTCGTGATGCCACCTGCAGCACAGCCAGATCCGTCTATGGTCGACGGCGCGGCGTATGATGTGATTGGCGAGGCGCGGCTCTTGGCGTAGTGTGATATACTATCTGCGGGTGCGAATGATTGCTGCGATTCGGGTATGATGGGCGTTTCTCGAATCGCAGCGCTTGAATCGGGGTGGAGCAGTTGGTCAGCTCGCCAGTCTCATAATCTGGAGGTCGCAGGTTCGAGTCCTGTCCCCGAAACACACGAAGTATGGTAGCGACCCGCGAGGAAAGGCGGCGATCATCAGATCGTCGCCTTTTTCTTTACCCGACGCGCGTCCCGTGCTACACTTTACCCATGTTCGATCCGAGTGTTGAGTATGTGACGATCCAGAAGAAGCGCGAGCCGAAACCGCGAATGTACGGTTTCGGCTGGTTGTTTCTGTTTGGTGGGGTCGGGTTCGTGCTGGGCTGGGTTGCCGAGAGTTTGAGGATTTGTTTCTGATGATCAAACCATACTGGATTTGCGACTGCGACAAAGTGATGGCGCGCATCCCGCCCACGCGCGGTGTCGAGTTGACCGGCTACCGCTGGACCAACGGCCAGCGCATCGGCGTGGCGTGGAGCGGCGGATCCTACGCCCTGCGCGACGCAATCGCCGCGATTGCGAGCGAGTGGCCGGTCAATATCGATTGGGATTGGGGCGCGAACTGGAACGATGCGCTGATTCGGGTCGAGTTGTTTGGCGAGGGGAGCTGGTCGTACATCGGCTCGATTGCCGAGCAAATCGGCAATGGTCGCCCGACGATGCGGCTGGGCTGGGCGCAATGGGCATTCGACAACGAGGACTGGATCAACCTGCGCGCGGTGGTGCTCCACGAGTTCGGCCACGCGCTCGGCCTACGCCACGAGCACCTGCACCCGGAGAATACGCTGGACTGGAATTTGGACGCGTTATGCGCGTACTATGTTGATCAGCTGGGTTGGGAGTGGCCGCAGGTCGAGAAAACGTGGCTCACGACGCTCGATCCGGCAACCCACACGTTTTACCCCTACGATTCGAAGAGCGTCACCCACTACCCCGTCGAGCAGCGATTCTTGCGCAGCGGCGCGGCGGTCCCGCATGCGTGGAATTTGAGCGACGGGGATCGGCGGGTGGGGCGGTTGATGTATCCGAAGGGCGAGCAGAAGATTTTCCTACCCGCGGCTTAACACCGCCGCGCCGTCGCGCGCACCCGCGCCCCGTGTGATATACTGCGCGGCATGGCCGCAAGAGCATCAGTTGCCGAGACGCAACTACGAATCCAAAAAATAATCGAACTTCAGCGCGAATTCAAAAGCACTGGCGACATTGTGCGGTATGCTGCGGATAATTGGGGGATCCAGCGCCGCGCGACCGAGACCCTGATCTCGAAGGCGACCGCGGAACTCACATCGCAATTTGGCGATGAGCGCAAAGAGATCGCCGCTCGACTCGCCGACCACCACTACGACATCGCGCGCCGCTCGGTCAAGGCCGATCAATTCTCCCCCGCGGTCGGCGCGCTCAAAGAGATCGCCCGCCTGACTGGTGCCAACGCGCCAGAAGAGCACAATCACAATCTACCGCAACCAAAACTATACGTCGGTTGGTCGCCCGAAGTCTGGGACGACGACCCGCCCACCGTCGAAGGTGGATCCGACGATGCGCCAAGCGAGGCCGAATGATCGGCGAGCTCCTCTTTTTCGCGCTCTGTATTCTGATAAGCGTCGCGTTCTTCACCGCACTCGCGCGCGCAATTGTCGAGAATGAGTGATTACAATCCCCTCCCTTGGCAAATAGCCCCCCTCAACGACCGCCGCCGCATCCTCCTCCTTGCCGGGGCCGCGGGCGGTGGCAAATCGCGCGTCGCAGCCGAGAAGGTCCACGCGTACCTGATGCACTACCCCGGCGCGACCGGCCTCGTGCTGCGCAAGACCTACGCCTCGATGCTCAATTCGACGGTGCTATTCCTCCAGAACGAAATCATCGGCGAAAACTCCGGCATCAAACATCTCGGTTATCAGCAGCGATTCCAGTATCCCAACGGCTCCGTACTAGCGTACGGCGGCATGGCGAACGCGCAGCAGCGCGAGGCGATTCGCGGCGTTGGTGCCAAGGGTGGCGTCGATATTGCGTGGCTCGAAGAGGCGACGCAGTTCGCCGAATCGGACTTCGACGAGGTGTTGTTCCGGCTGCGCGGGCGCGCTGCTCCGTGGCGGCAGGTGCTGCTGACGACGAATCCAGGCGGGCCGCAGCATTGGATCAACTTGCGGCTTATCCTCGGCGGCGGTGCGATCCTCTACGAATCGAAGGCCGCGGACAACACGCATAACCCAGACGACTACATGGATACGATGCAGCGCACGACGGGTGTCGAGCGTAAGCGGCTACTTGAGGGGCAGTGGGCGCAGGGTGGTGATCTGGTGTACGACATGTGGCGCGACGGTGGCCCCGATTCGCACGTGACCGAGGAGGCGGAGTACGTAGCCGGATCGGGCATCGTCTACTGGGCGGTTGATGATGGCTGGGCGGGCCGCATCGACGAGACGAGCGGTCTGTTCAAGGCAGGGTCTCACCCGCGCGTGATTCTGCCCGCGCAGCTACGGGGCGGGATCCTCAATGTGTTCGACGAGTCCTATCGCATCAAGACGAAAGCGCCGGAGCAAATTGCAGACGTGCTGGCCAGGGACTACCCAGAGCCGGAGGTATCGGTCGTCGATAAAAGCGCGGCGTCGCTGAAAGGCGAGCTACACGAGGGCAACTGGGGCGAGGCTCGCTGGTATCTGCATACCGCCAACGGGCCAAACCGCATCGAGGAGAGCATGAAGGAGGTACGCGAGTGGCTGCTGCCGGACGCGCGCGGCGTCAGTCGCGTGCGGGTGCATCCGCGGTGTACGTTTCTGCGTAGCGAGATGGCGAGCTATGGCAACGATCCGACGACGGGCAAGCCGATCAAGGATTTCGACCACGGGCCGGACGCGCTGCGATATTTGATTTGGTATCTGCGGGTGCATTAGAATTGGGGCATAGGGGGATGTAACTATGGGTAAAGATGCAGTCTTGGATGAATTGGTCAGCAATGAGGGCGCGAAGGTTGCGCATGGTATTTGGGCGCACTGGATGCGCTACTTTTTTACTCAGTGTGATTTTGATTTAGGCCAGACTTCGGGAGATGTCGAGTATGGGGCAGGTGTGATTTCGAGCCAGCAGGTGGAGCGCTGGATGCGATTGATGGATACTGAGTTCGACAAATTGACAGAAGGTGAAAAGAAATCAGATATCGAGATTTCAAACAGGTACATTCGCGATCTTCTTATCGTGACCAAGCAAGCATACGAAGGGACAATATGAATGTGTACCGAGTATCAACACTCTACAACTCGACAATAACATAGACGCTCTATCCCTCGAAAATCTTTCACGCAAAACAAAAGCCCCGACGATTCGCAAATCGTCGGGGCTTTTGTGTTATGGGGTTAACTCTGGCTTATCATCATTGCTTTTTAGCAATTCGTCAAAATCCTTGTCGTTTGTGTAATCGTCTCCCCACCACTCCTTTATCGCTTCGGCCAATGCCCAGCACTCTGGTGGCGTCAATCCTTTTAGCTTGTCGATCAGCGCTTGGGCATCTTTGACTTCCCACTTTGTATCTAGCCCGTCCATGCTGATTGCGTCTTCGACATTAGCCCATATCAGAGTTGCATTCATCATATCGCCAAGCCAGCTTCCATTTGTGGCGTCAAGTATCAAGCCCTTTTCTGCTCGGCTGAATCGCGGCTCTAATTTTCGTTTTGCTTGATCCATAATTGCGAACCAATGTGTTAAAGCGGAATTCACAACTTGCGTCATGTCGCTGTTGTACCGTACTCGTTTTTCAATTCCTTCGATAGCTTTTGGCTCTAAATTAAATGATTTCTTTGTCACTTTTAATGCTCCCTCTTAACCCATTCATATTGTTTTTTGCATTGACCGCCATGCTTCCACACTGACCCAACTATCGGTAAATATCCAGTTGTAAGCCTACCAAGTTTTTTGCTTGATTTTCTCCAGCATATGCAGCATACATCGTCATCGAGATCGTACCGACTTTTCATCCCTGTTAGGTAATCGGTAAAATCCCCATCCTCTTGATTTGTGGTTGTGGCGGCAGACGCTGTTGATCGTTGCGCCTGCCGCGCCGCTTGCCATGCTTTCATAATTAGTCAGCCGTTGGGGGTGCGAAGTTGTAATATTTCCCGCGCTTGCCAACTGATATTTTGCACCATCCATCCCCATTAATTTCAGGGTGAGTTTGGGGCAAATGGTACATTCTAGGATTCTTGGCGTATAGACTCCCGTTAATTCGAAATTCATCCGCTTCTAATCGGTGGCTGTCTTGTAGCATAATTTCTGATTTTTCAGATACAGGTATGTCGTCGATGTGCCGGCTTGCTTTTAGCGGCACGATAGCCATGTCACCTTGACGAATTACGCGATCATAATCAATGCCAAAAATCCATTTTTGCACGGCTTTAATAACGCATCGGTTCGCCTTGATTGCGGAGTGAACTGTCTTGCTTTCAACGGCATGAGCAAACGTGGTGTTGTCCTCATTTCGCCCCAAAAGAAAATACGATTTTTTGACGTTGATACCCCATTTGGTCCCTCTGGACTTTCGAACCTGAATCACAGCCAGCATACGACCGCTGTGGATATCTTTTGCGTAGCCATAGACATCCCAATTGAGAGCCTCCCAATTCTTGCCATCGCTATCAATTCCAAATTCCCACCCATGCTCATCGATGTGCTCTGACTTTGATGCTGCATCAACTAGATTGTTAATTACCTTCATCGTTCGTGTGGCTATACTGCTTTTTATTATCGCTTTGTATCCGTCTCGCTTGATTTTCATACTATATATCCTTTTTGGTCAAATTTATATTACATGGGTATTACGTGTGTAATATTATCATAATACGGATGGGGTGTCAACCCCCAATTTCCAAATCCGCCAAACTGACAGATTTGTCACATTGCGCCCCCTACGCGTCGCACAGCGCGCCCCGCGTTCTGCTACAATCCCCACATGGCAAACTCTACACAATCAGACATAATCAAAGAAAGCGTCACCGCGGGCGACACCGGCCCGATGATGCAATTCATCCTCGCGCCGCACGCGTTCTGCGACAAGCCCGCATTCGAGGATTTACCGCCCGAATGGAGCCACGAGCGCGACGACATGTTGCGCTCTACGATGCGCGAGGGGCTGTGGGCGTCGGCGGTTGGCGAGGCGATATCGCAGGCGGCGGAAAAATCGTGGGCCGTCAAAGGTCCACTGGCCGAGACGGTGCGCCAGTATCATGAGCTTTTCCACGCTGCCAATACAATCGGCTACAACGCGGACGGGCGCGCGTGGGGTCACGGCTGGCAGCACTACCTCAATCAGCACCTGACCGAGTACTTCACCAGCGGCAACGGCCCGTTCACCGAGGTGGTGCGCAAGGGTTTGCGCGTGATCGGCTTCGTGCATCTCGATTCGTCGCGCTGTTTACGCACGGGCGATTGGGAGTATCCAGTCGAGTACACCAGCCTCGACGGTCGGCAACACCTACTCGGCTGCCAATCCGTTTTCTATATCGCCGATATGCCGTCGCCCAAATCGGAGGACCGCGGCACGGGGGTCTGCGCAGCCGAGCGCGCGTACGACGAGATACGATCCTACTATGCGGCGCAACGTCGCTATTGGGAGCGGATGGACAATCGGCGCACCGACAAGATGCACTTGATCAAGGGTGTCGGGCCGTCGCTGGTGGGGCAGATTGTAGGCGCGGCGGAGGCGAAAGCCGACGAGAAGCGCCACTTCCACTATTTGGGGCAGACGGTAACGGGCATTCCTGGCGATGGCGAGATTGACCACGTCGAGATTGATTTCGGCGGCATGGGCGACGAGTACGACCGCGAGGCTGATTTCAAGATGGCCCGCGCGCGCTACGCCTTGGCGCTCGACATCGACCCGCAGGACATAGCCCCTCTTGACTCTGGTGGCCGCAGCGGGACGGTCGGTCAGTCTCTGATCCTCGACCGCAAAAATCGACGGTCTACGGGTCACGGGTGGGATCGCAAGTGGATGGACGCAGCCAACCAGTTTCTGACCGAGACGGGCGTGCGCTTCTACTTCACCGAAGAGACGGACGCGACGGAGCGCGCAGCTGAGGCCAAGGCCAAGCGCGATACGATAGAGCGGATTAAATGTTCGATTGACACGGGGATGATTACGCCGGACCAAGGTTTGCAGGAGGCGATTCGTGAGGGCATCCACCCGCAGGAGTTCATGACGCAGATTGATACTGGCGAGGGTCCGTTCACGCTGGAGCGCGAGGATCCGAGCGATATGCTAGAGGAAGAGCGGCCAGAGATTGGCGAGCTGCCGCAGAACGTTGCGCGCCCGGGGATGGCTAACGGCGAGCTGGAGGATGACGAGGTGGTGGAGCGCGAAGAGACGGGGCGCAAGTGGTGGCGGTGGGGGCGATGACACATTCTAACCACCCGCGCCTCACCCCGATCCTCACACACAATCCGCAAGAGCTACGCACCCACAGCGACCGATTCGTCAAAACGCCAGTCGGCACGGCGCGCGTGGTGCAGGTCGGATCCTACGCGATCACGCTGCTGCCGATGGAGCGCGGGCGCGGCGTTCTGCGGATTGTGTGCGGCGTGAATTAAAAGCCGTTCATATCTCACAATGGGCCTTTGCCCAATCGGTGTATCTCATATCCCCAGTGATTCTACCCTCGAAAAACTCCAAGCCAAGCAATTGCCATTGCTCGCCATCGTAGGTGTAATGGTGTATTTCCTGTGTGGAGAAAAAGGAAATCGCAACGGTATCGCCGTTGCGCGGCTGGTTGAGCCCCTCGCTACCAAACAGACCAAAATTTTCCCTTAGTCTTATCATGACGTGCCGCCTAGATCCAGCTTCCCCGCGTTTGACCCGTTAATCGTTACCCCGACCTTCTCCCTGACATCCACAACCACATCCTCCGCCACCAATAACACATTGCGCACCGTCACACCTTGCGAGCTGCCCGTCCGCGCTTCGATAATCGCGAGCAGCGATTCGGTGGCGTGCGGTATGTCGCGCGCGAGGACGGCGTGTGTTTGCGTGCGCTTGCCGTCGTGAGCGCTGACTCTGTATACGTTCATTCTTACCCCCAGTTTATCCCCATATCTACCTCAATAATCACTCCACACAGTATACCACCACCCCACACGAACCGAGTCGCGCCGTCTACGCGTCGCACATCGCGCCCCAAATGTCGCTACAATGCGCGATATGACTAAGCGAGAATCCATGAAACGAAAAGCTGTAGCACGTCGAGCCGCGCGAGTAGCGAGAGGCAACACGGGCCGCGCCATGCGTGGCAGTAATCCCGCGAGAGAGAAGGGCAGCGGCTGGGGTGAATTTTTGGCTGCTTTATACCAACTACGAAACAACCACTCACCCCGAGGCACTTGGCGACGACCGGAAGGGTTGGAGTCCAACTAATCGATATGAGCTGCCACCTGTTTGTCACCAAGGAAGCGAACGAGCCGTCCCGATGGACGGCGATCTCGTCTACCGCGTACCGCGACCGAGACGGCGAAATCGTCTCGCGTAAGGCGTTGGCCGACGATGTGGCGCGCGCGGATGCGGACGGCGACTACGGCCCGCTGGTCTGGTGGCATGAGTACAAACCGACTGCGGTTTGTAAATCGACGGGGCGGCACACCAAGTACAAGGCGCTGACGCTGGGGCATTGCGATTTCAACACCGTCGCAGGGTCGAACGGTCAGTTTCTGGTCGAGTCTGGCACGTTCGCTGACGAGCGCATTGCGCGCATGGTCGAAGAGAACGCCGCGGACCTCAGTTTGTCGATACAGTTTACCCACCCGCCCACACAGCCAGACACTGACGGAACATTCACCGAGATTCGACGGCGCGAGCGTTCGCTTTTGCCGCGTGGTCGCGAGTCTAACATTTTTACAAGCGTTGTTGCAGGTAGCGACGATGACAGCATACGAGGAGCTGGGGTATCAGCTCCAAGAAGCACCAAAACCGATGGCACAACCAACCCCGACTGGCGACAGCGCCGGTCTGCGGGACTATGACCGACTGCTCGCGTTTCTCGAAAAGGTTCGAGCTGACGCCGAGCAGTTTTATGTATTTGGAAATGTCGAGGCGGGGTCCAAATTACGACGCAATTTGATTAAAGCAGAGCAGTATAGCAAGTCCCTGAGAGTTGGGACATTGAGGCGAAAGGCACGATATGGAACAACCACAACCACAAGACGCTCCGCGCGTGAATGGGCATGATGAGATTGCGCCAGAGTACGAGAAACTGGTGGATCTTGTGTTGGGTGCGCGTGCAGACGCGATTCAGGCGTACAAAGAAGAAAATAACGCGGCGGGGATCCGAATGCGTAAGACTTTGGTGCAAATTGGTAATTACGCCAAACACTTGCGTCTCGATTCGATAGCGCTGGCAAAAGGCGAGGAGCGGCCCGAATTTGATTGGGGCGCTACGGACAAGTAGTTTTAGCACAAAGGAAAACACGATGAATTTAGAAGATAAGATCCGAGACTTTGCGCAGCGTTTCGACTCGCCCAATACGGCGGCTGGCGTGCTCGATATGCTCGGCAAGCAGATGGATGCGAGCGAGGGTCTAGCCGACAAGCTGGGCGCGTCGTTCAAGGCCGCGGGCGATGGTGGGCAGCAAGCGCCACCCGCGGGTCAAGATGCGGACATTGCGCCGGATTTCGATTCGCTCTTTGAGGGCGAGGGTGACGTCGTGAGCGCCGACGCGTTCGTGGCTGCGGTGAGTGCCAAGGCCGCAAGCGAGGTTAGTGCGCAGCTCGACACGAAGTTTGAGGCGCTGATGGGTGCGGTGCAGGCGCTGCAACCTGCGCAGGTCGATCCGCCAGCAGAGGGCGAAGGTGAGGGCGAGACTGACGAGGCCAGCGAGACCGATGCGGTCAAACAAATGGTCGAGAAGCTCGAAGCGCAGGTCAAAGAGTTGAGCAGCGGCGTTCCACCGATGACGGGGATCGGCGCGTTCCGCCAGACCGAGAAGGGCACGAATCGCGGTGACGACGGTAGCACGATCAACGGTGTGCCATTGCAGGTTGTGGATCCGCTGATTACCGACACATATGGCGTCGGCCAATGGGAGCAAGTAGGCGCATGAATGTCGATTTAGTACAACTACAACGAACGCTCGAAGAGGTCAATGGCCGCATCAAGGCTGGTACGATGGGTGGCGCGAGCAGCCATATCACGGGGCTGGCGAGCGGATACTATCAGACGCCGGGCATCGCGCCGCAGGGACCGGGGGGAATGGTCAGCGGCGGGCAGATTACGGGGCCGATCTTCAACACGGTCAAAGGTCCGTCGCTTGGGTTGATCGCTGGTTTGCGTTCGATTCCTAGTACGTTGGCCTGTCTCAACGTCGGTATCATCACCGGCCAGACGCCAGCCACGAACGCGGACGGTAGCTTGCCGCTCGTCGAAGCGCAGGACTGCTGTGACGACGCGCCGGTGGCGGGTCTGTACCGCATGTGTCAATGGTCGTTGCCGATGGGCGGATTCCGCCGCGACTCGCGCGCTGTGTCGCTCTGCGATGTGCAACAGGACGCGTACTGTGACATGCCAGTGACGCTGGTCGGCGATCCGATTAATCCGCAGCGACCGGGGGGGCGATTTGGTGCATCGAGCGGTGATGGTTTGCTGCCCAATTTGGGCTACTCCAACTCGAATATGCTCAACAACCTGCGCGACAAAACGCTGGCCGAGTTTGCGGGCGAGATGATGCACAGCCTCTCGCCGATGTATGTCAACGGCAACCCGAATGGAAAAACGGGTCTATTCGCCAACTTTAAGGGTATGGCAAGCCTGATTGGTACGGGGTACTTTGATTCGATCACAGGTGAACCGTGTCCGGCTGCCGATTCGACGGTGGTGGATGTCGAGGAGGTTCTGGGCGAGGGCGGCATCATCTGCAAGCGTGCGGCTGCGTTCGTTGCGCTGCTGCGCCACCTGATCAACGAGAGCCGCCAGTGTGCGATTGATTCAGGTCTTGGCATCACTGATGGCAAGTTCTACGGGCCTATTTGGATGCGCGATTGCATCATCAACGCGATTGCGTGCGGTGAGGGTGGCTGTACATGTTGCGGTGACGATATGGATGTCGCTGGGCAAAAAATGGTCACCATGACCGAGGCGATGCTGCAACGTAAAAACATGATGATGGATGGTTCGTACATCATGCTCGACGGCTCAACCTACGAGTGGGTCGTCGATAGCTCAGACCGCTACAACTCTTACGACAAAGAGACTGGTCAATACCGCGGTCGTCTCTTCTACACGCCAACCACGGTGCGCGGTGGCACGGTGCCTGTTTTCTACAAGCAGTACGTTCCGTGGAATACACCGCGCGTGCGTGAGTTCCTGCGCACCTTTGCGCCGGATAGCACCAGCCCAATGATTTCGCCAAATGGCGAATGGTTGATCTGGAAGAAACAGAGCCAAAATCTGTGCTTCCAGCTTGGTGGCATGACGCGAAATCGTCTTGTACATCACACCCCACAGCTAGCGTTTCAGCTCAAGGGCATCGTCTGTTGCTCAACCCTCGCACCACGACCCGAAGATGGTGGCGGTCGCACGGAAGGCCCAGCGCCTTATCCATGCAACGGTACGCCGGGCGATGTGCTGGCCGAGGTGGACAAGAGCCAGCCGTTCTGTATCGCCGTGAAGGATCCAGAGACGGGAATGCCGACAGCGGTCACGGTCTACTGGCAGTGCGAAACGGACTGCTATGCGGACTGTAACGGTCTGGTATACGACATCGGCGACATCTGCCCAACCGAGGGCGAATGTCCAGTCGTGTTCTCACCGACTGAGTTATGCTACAACCCTTACGCTGACGAACCGGCGCAGACCGTCTTCTCGCAAGAGGACGGGACGTACAACACGGCAGCGGACGGCAGCGGCGACGCGGTTGCGCTTGAAGATGGCGTGACGGGTACGCTGTGGGAGGGCGCTTGTCCAGTGCCATTCGCGGTTACCGCGTGGTGCTTCAATCCGCTGATGGGCGGCGCGGCGCAAACCGTGTGGCTACAAGAGGACGGGACGTACAACACCAACGAATCTGGCAGCGGCGACGTGGTCGAGGTCGATCCGGGTGTGAACTGCACGCTGACCGAGGGTGCGTGTCCGACTGCGAAAAAGGCCAAAAAATAACGAATAATCGCTGGCGCTCAGAACCGCATTTTCAGCGGTGAGGCTCTGAGCGCCTCGTTTTGTTGGAGAAAGGGAGAAAGATGGGCTGTTGTACGCAATCTGTGCAGTTTCCATGGTGGGGTAGCTATAAGAACGCCACCAACGACGGAAAGACTACGGCGAAAACCGCAATCGGTGCAATCACCGGCGACGGCGATCAATGGTACATGTACATTGGCAACCACCGCGGCGCGATTCAGTTCGCAGCCGCTGGCGTGGGCTACTTCGCCGGGCGCGCGGGGCGGGATCGCTTTCTACGAATCTCCGAAACGCACGTCGCGGACTTCGAGCGCACGAACGGCAATTCGTTTGGGCTGCTCGGCACGGCTGGCGATGTGCAGATTGGCGCACTGGCGAGACCGACGATTCAGCACGCACGGATTCTGCCTGCTGGGCTGGATGAGTTGGCGCTGGTGCAGAAAGATTTGCGCATGAGCGGCGATGTGGTCGGTGCGGATCCTGCGCTGCTGGCGGCAGCGGTTGGCATTGGTGAGAGCGAGGCGCGCGGCTGGGTGCTGGCGATGCGCGAGATGGTTGGTTTTAGTAATGCGGTACGAAAGGTGGAGGCGTGATGCGGTTTCAATTTGGATGGACGGGCGACACACCGCTCGAGTACCCGCTAAAACAACTGCCACCCGCGGCGGAAGGGTCGCGGATTGTGCAGCCGTGCATCGGCAAGACGCACGGCGTCAAACCTCCGCACTATCCGGGGTCTGACGAGTATCACGAAGAGGCCGAAGATGTGATGCGCGTGCGATTCGAGGTGAAGGCGAATAAATGGCCGTCTTGGTATTTGGCGAAACATCACCCGTCTGCAAAGTTCGACCCCGATATTATTCCCGCACCACTGTATGACGAGGGGCTGCGCAGGTCGGACCCGATTCGCTGTGCGATGGCGGTGCATATGGATACCCCGATGGATTTTCCGCTCGCTGTGCTGCGCTGGGTTGTTACGCAGGATGGCATCGAGCTAAAAAACCCCGAGACTGAGCACGTCAATTTCTTAAATCGTGAGCCTGCTATTATCGAGGATTTCGGCGACGCGGTGAAACGCAATCTGCGCAAAATTTTCGAGGTGAAATACCACTACGGCGTCCCGCGCGTGTTTGAGTATTTCAATCTGAGCGACGAGGTGTTCGTCGAGCAGGTGTCTGGTAACTATATACATCCGTCCTATGGTGCCGGTCACGCGGCCGCAGCGGCGGCGGCCAAGGTGCTGAAAAAGCATATTAATGCGCCGCAGGTGGTTTGGCGGGTTGTGTTTGATGCGGTCTACCACTGGTCGTTTTACCGCTCGCTGCTGGGTGTGCATACCGCGCAGGATAATAAAGCAGGCATGGCGATTGGTGGGTATGACTACTGGGACATGGTGGACTAATGGGTAAACTTTCCGACCTACTAACGCGGCGCGTCGACGCGACCGCTCGGCGGCGTGTGACGACGAATAAGACGCTACGACAGGCCCGAATCGAGGTATCGCGCTCTGCGGCCTCGGCTGGCGGGATCAGCGTTGGCACGTTTCAGCAGATTCTGCGGGGCGATATCGAATGCCCACCGCGGCGACGGCTGACGGGCTTTGCTCGAACGCTGGGCGTATCGGCAACGGCGCTGCAAAATGCAGCGGCGGCTGATGGTTGCGAGCCAAGCACAGCGCGCGCGTGGGGTATCCAGATTGTTGAAATGCCCGCAAAAAAAAAGAGACGCTGACCGAAATAATCTCTTCTCCTGAGTTTCAGGAGTTTCTCGGCTTGTGGCTCGATGGTCTCGAAGAGCAGTACGAAGAGGCGGGCGGTGACCCGGACAACGTGACGCCGTTGCGCGAGATTGTGAGCAGTAGTGCGCTGGTAGCGGGGCTGATTGCCTTTGCGCATATGGGCGGTAGGCTGGCCGAGGATCAGCTTGACGATTCGATTGCGGGGCCGAGGCGCGAGCGCTTCGAGGATGCGGTCGAGATATGGGCGAATGACAGGGTTGATTCGTTGCTGGTCGAGGGGGTGGAGGCGAGCGAGGGGCCATTCTATCCGCTTACGCCACAGACGCTCGACCGACAGAGCCGTGCCGAAGTTGCGGCGGGCGCAACGGTTGCAGTTGCTGCACTAGCTCGCGGCACATTGATCGCAGAGCAGGAGTCGCGAGTTTCGTTTGTTTACGGGCAGCGTGCCGGGGGTGTGGTTCTTGGCGCGCGGCGCATGAAATGGGGCGAGACCAGAACCCCATGGCCACGCTATAGAGACGATCATCTTGCAATTGTTGATGAGATTGTTGGCATCAATGAGCAGTTTAGTATCGGCGTGCTACCGAACGAGGAATGGCATTGTAGGTGCCAATTGATATTGCTTGGTCCTCTTGACGAGTTACAGGTGCCTCATGATGATTTCCTAGATGGCACCTTTAGGCACGAGGTAGAAGGCAGGACAGAGCGAACGCCATTAGAGCGAACGCAGGTATTTCGCCAACCGTAGCGTAGACGTTTTGGGCTATTGTGGCCACAACTAAACCAGGTGCGGTTCGCTCAGCTCAGTTACAGGAGAAAGGAAATTTTAATTTACGCAATCCTAATCGCACTCGCTGCGACGGCGCTTACGTACCACGTGACGAGCGGCACCGAAGCGGGCAACGCGGTCGAAGTCGGCAACCGCACCGAATGGAATACCTACCATGGCGAGCACGACGGCTCGGCTGGTCCGCTGTGGCTGTTTGCGACGCTGCGGCACACGGTTTTGTTTGATCATGCCGAGATGGTTGCTTCGGATTGGTGGCAGAATCCACAGTCGAAGCGACGGGCGCTGCTGTTGCACTTGCGGGACGGCATCACATGCCCGTACTGCGTTTCGTTCACCCTTTCCGTTATCGTTTCGGCGATTGTGCAGCCCGATTCGTGGTTTCTGGTTGGGCTGGCTGCGGCGGGGTTGAACGTCGTCGGCTGGGCGATTGCCGGTTTGATTGGGCGGCTGGCGAAGTGGGCCAAGAGCGAACTAGAGCTACTATTCGGCGCTTGGCGGCTTGGGTCAATTTCAAGACGGGATCGAACGAATGCCTAGAGCGTCCACACCGACAAAATTGAGCCTGTGCCAGTTCGCGGAGTGTATCGGCATTGACGACCTGCTATTCGCGCAGCTCAATACGGGCAAATTTAAGAAGTGCGGATGCGGCAAGCAGTGCGAGCTGCTGTGGACGCAGCACAAGTGGCAGGGTAGCGGCTGGAACCGTGAAGCGCTCGCCAAGTCCATCGCTTGGGCAGAGAACAAGATCGAGGCGGGGCTGGGCGTTCCGCTTTGTCCGCAGTACAAGAGCCGCATTTTTGATTGGCCGAAGGGCTGCGGCAAGACTAGCGCATCGCTAAAGCTCGAAGTGGACAACGTGTTTCTGGCGGGACCAAAGGTCACATCGCACCTCGGATCGGTCGAGACCGCGGACGCATGGCAGGGCATCGAGCAGGACGGCTGCTTCTGGCCGCAGGTGTTGACGGTATCATTCGACGTTCCGGGAGGCACGCGAGCCTGCGAGCTGACGGCCTATTATCCAGACCGGGCAGGCGAAGAGACCTACCAGATTGATTGCGGCAAATTTGAGGTCAAGGGCTGCGTAGCGACGTACACGGTGCGCGCGTGGGAGCTGATTAAGCCGGAGCTATACGACCAGTGGTTTTTGTACGATGCGGACTGCCCAGATGGGAGCATCGACGCCACGCAAACCGAGCACTACGTCGAGCACATCGAGATTTGTCGCACGGTTCTTTCGCCACAGCCGCCGATTCGGTTGATCTGGTATGGCGATGATGATATTTGCGGCTGTAACCATTGCAACATTTGCAAGATACGCTGCGCCCCAGGCTGCGTGATTCCTGACTTTGCGCACGCGGGGCGGGTGACGGTCCATTATGCGGAGTTGCGCGACGGCGAGTGGTGTGCGGTGGATCGGTGTAGCTACTCGCGGCCACCAGACGCGGTCGAGGTGTGCTACTGGCATTACCCGCTGCTCGATTCGGTGCAACAGTGGCCGGATTGTTACCGACTCTGCGTGGCGGAATGCCCGCCCGTGGCGCTACAGTATGCGATTGCGGCGCTGGCGGCGACTCGTATGCCGTGCATTACGTGCAAGTGCTCTTGTAATTCGGACGCCGGACTTAAAAAAATGGGCGAGCTGCAATACGACAAGGGTACGGCGGTGCAAAGTGCGACCGAGGCGCGCAGTACGTACATATCGAAAGCAGAGAAGGGCTTCGGTACGACGGTTGGCGGGATGGAGGCGTGGAATGACGTTTGTTTGATTCGGGCGCAATTGCCGCAGCCAGAGGTCGAGATTGAGACGGTGGTTGTGTGACGATTCGAGGGATACAGGCGCGGATTCCGACGAGCGCAAAGGACATCACAAAGCGGGTACGGGCGGCGATCGAGGATTGCGCAGGCGAGATGGAGAGCGAGCTACAAAAAGTCGTGGCGACCTCGGAATGGATGCACGTCGAGCGCATCGATAGGCCGAGCGGGATCACGGTACAGATGGCGGGCAAGACTGCGGAGTGGTTGGTCAGAGGAACCAAGCCGCGGGTGCTACCGCTTAAACCGGATGGTTTTTACGTTTTTCCGAAAAGCCGCAAGCGCAAGACAACCCCCGGTCAATTCACAAGCAGACCAGAGGTAGTCAGCAGCGAGTTGATCTATGCGAAGGGTCCAATTCGATTACCTGGCACTGAGGCTGGGCAATGGCCCGGTATTATGGTGCGTAGATTGCGGCCAAAGTTGCAACGAAATCTACGGTCAGCAATTCGAGGATAGCACCCCCTCTAGGGGGAGATTGTCACGGAAAAAAGAGAGTGTTTTGTATGGCAGTATGTAACGGTGGATGTGGCGGCGGCGGTGTACCAGATGTCGTGGTCGAGGTTGTCGCAAGCGCGGCGGCGCGCATCTCTAGGATATCAAATAGATTGAAGAGGCAAAAAGAAAATGAGCAAAACAACAGGGCAGCCGAGCGCGGTCAGCTTGGCGATGGAAAAAGTGCAGGTGCAAATCAAGACGGAGCGCAAAAACTTGCAACTCCTAAAGGTTGAACCGCACGGTCGGTCGTATTCGCCGGGGTATCCAGTCGGCGCGAATCGTAGTGGATTTCGCGCTCTGAAAATCGAGGCTGACGTGCTGGCGAATCCGAAGGCGAAGGCTGTTGACGTGGACGGAAGCCCGCTCAAAGACGCAGACGGCAAGCAGTTGACGAATGCAGACTTGGCCTATTACCACAACAATACTGGCGATTGTGGCACCGAGCCGGTTGGGGCCGATGAATCGTTCGAAATTGTTGCGAGTTCGACGGATGGATTCGATATCGAGTCGATTTTCGCAGGCCCAACCGATGAGCCAGAGAAACCAGCAGAACCAGTCGCGCCAGTTAAGCCTGCGGCCAAGGTCGGAGGGAGTCAATAATGCCACAGTGTCAAACATGCAATGAAACAAAGACTGTTATCGGTGTTCGGACGTGGGTACAAAAAGCCTGCAACTTGAAGGATTCGCCCGTCCTCTTGGCTTGCGATGGTGAGGGCTTCCCAGAGATGGGGATCTCGAATCTAAGTAATGCAAATGCGACATACACCAACACGTACAAGACGTCGTGCAAAGACAACTGTAAAAAGGTTGTCGCCAAACGCACATTGGGCGATCCGCCTGACAAGACGCTCGATCTGGTCATCGCTGCGGATTGCGCGGGCTACGGAGTTCGCCAGCTTGCGCAGGGTGGCAAGCTGAATATCTATCTGGAACTTGTGTGCTGCTGCGGCAAGGGCGCAACGTCATTCGATCAGGTGGAAAATTACGCCGTGATCCGCGGTGTCGATGTAAGCGTTGGATACAGCATCCCGAATCTTACAAATCTTGACGGCAGCGAGGTCGATGTGCAGTACTCGTTCTCGGCGGTTCCGTTTGACGATTTCTACCACAACAGCGCAACCACTGCCAACGTGGTTGTATCGGGCAGCGGTAACTATATCCTGTCGTCAACTTTCCTCGATCCGATTGCCGATTGCAACGACGGCGCGCAGTGCGATGGCGAGACGAAATGGGCGACAATCGACAATCAAGGCACGCTAACGATTAGCAGCGGAACCGGATTGCCGCAGAATCACTCGGTCCCGGGGCTTGCTGGCTCAACTCTGAACTACCTAGTTCAGATTGGTGATAAGCTATACATTGTTTACTCTGGCCTTGGTGCGGTGGGCGACGGGTACGTCTGTGTGACGCTCGGCACGAACTGCATACCACAGGGCGATTGGACCAATACATCGTTGGTCGATATCACATTTATTCGCGGAGCGTGCGTGGACAACAACGGGAATCTCGTTGTTTACGGTGTCAATACGGCCACGGCTGTTGCCGGGACAATTGTTTCTGTTTCCCCGAATGGCACCGCCAGCACGCTCCTCGAAACAGGTAACTTTACTCAGATTATGGATGTTGCAAAATGTGGCAAAAACATGGTCGCAACGGGGCTGGATGGCAGCGTGTACAAAAACACGGGTTGCGCTGGTGTGTTCGAGCAGATTATCTCGCCCGCTGGTACGACGCCAGTGGTGGGCGCTGAAGTGTTTGGGCCAAACTCGATCTACGTCATCACGCAGACGGGCGAGACGTATTGTACGGTGAATTGCGCTCAAACGCCATGGCAACCACTGCCCGCGGCCGACCAAGGCAATAGCGCTGGCAACGATGTGATCTTCTACGACGATTTGTTCGGCGTGACCTACGGGCCGGGCGGCTTGAGTGTAACCACCAACGGCGGCTACACGTGGAGTAGCTCGTTCATGGATGTGCCGAGTGGATTCTCCATCCTTGATGTGAAGTTCGATTGTAATAATCCGGGGTGCGCGTTGATATCGGGTGTGCAGAACGGCGCGGGCGCGGCGCTGCTGATGAAGCCTGGGAATTGCTAGTTCGATAGCTATCGAACTTTCTCCTAGTGTGTGCGGTGTGGCTCGGCGGAGCTGCACCGCACGGGGGAGAGGATAGTCAATATATATAATGCTTAGGAGAAAGGCATGAAAAGTTTTAAGTTTGGCGACGGCTCGACCGTCGAGCTGCGAGAATCGGTGAACATCTACGAGCTAAAAACGCGACTCGCGCGCTGGCGCAAAGAGAACCCCGCCCCGCCCGTACCAGAGACCGTCGAGGAGGTCGAGCGCATGGGCGACGATAACAAAGTCGTGATGCGCGAGGTGCGGACCCCAAACCCCTACGATCCAGAATACAAGCGGGACAAGCGGGACTGGGAGCGACGCGAGGCGGAGGCCAACGGCGCGCTGACGATTGGTATGTCGATTGTGCTGAATGATGAGCAGCGGGCGGAGATGGCGATTGTGCGCCTCGATTTCGACTTTGGCGAGTCGATTATGTCGTCGGATGAATATCTCTTCGCCTATATCAAGACCAATTACCTACAGGACCAAGACGCGGTGCGCAGGCTGAACGCTGAGATTGGCGACGCTGACGAGTCGGAGGTTGACATCGACGCGGTGCTCGATACTTTTCGGCACAGAGGCGCTATGGAATGGGCAGTACCTGCCAGTAATGGACGTGGCGCGGCAACTGGATCCAAAGCGAAATCAAGGCGACAAGCCGCAACCACTGATCAGGATGCAGAATCGAGCGATTGAGATGCGGGCGGCGGTGTTCTGTGGGTACACGCCCGCAGAGTTCGACGGCCTGCCACATTGGCGCAAGGTCGAAGCCGAGGCGATATGGCTCGACCATCGCGTGACGGATAGCGTCGAGCAACAGTTGCAGCGTAGAAACGAATAAGGAGTAATGCCCGCCCCATTAACGGGTGGGCATTTTTTATGGAAGATCTGGCAGTATTGGGCGCGAAGTTCGAATTACAAGGTTTGGTTCAGTTCGAGCGGGGCGTTGACAGGTACATCAATAAAATAGGGCAGGCGAACCAAGCGGCCTCGCAGCTTGGCACGGGCGGCGCGTTTGGGCGCTCTGGGCAGCAGGCGGGATCAGCGTTTGCGCGTTCGTTTGAAACCTCGACCAAGCGGCTTGGGGTGGGCGGCGTCAACACGCGCGGGATCGGTAGCCTCGGCAAGTCGGCGGGGGTGGCTTTTGCGCGCTCGTTTAAGGCTGCGACGCGGACGCTGGCGGTGGGGGCGACGGCGGTGGCCGGGGTTGCGGCGCTTGGGGTTGGGGCGGCGACGGCGGTGGTTGGGTCTAGCGTAAATGAGGCGGCTGGGCAGCAGGAAAATCTCGGTTCGTTAGCATCGCTACTTGGTACAACAAGAGAGCAGATCCCAGAGCTTAATCAGGCGCTGAAAGATTTGGCGGTCGATCCGAATCTCGTTGTTTCGTTCAATGACGCAGCCAAGGCGACAGAGTTGCTCATCAAGAATGGTGTCGAGTATCAAGACATCCTCGACGGCCAGCTACAAAGTACGATCCTGTTTCAGAATGCGACGGGCGCGGATTTCGGTCTGTCGGCTGACGTGATCACAGATTTCGCTCTGCAATTTGACGTCGCGTCTGACGAGACGGACGATCTGGTAAATAAGCTGGTTGGCGTGTCGCAGGCGTCGAAATTCACGGCGAACGATTTGAGTCTGCTGGCTTCGCAGGCTGGCGCTGTGTCGAAGATCGGCGTCGAGCTTGACGATTTGCTTCTGTCTGCGGCTCTAGGTGCGGAGTCGTTCGGCAGCGGTTCTGATCTTGGTACATCGCTTAAGAATTTTTACGCGACACTGACGGGCAAGAGCAAGGAGGCGCAGGGCGCAATTAGTGATCTTGGGCTAGACTTCTTCGATGCATCTGGCAACCTGCGAGACCTGACGGACATCAGAAAGGAGCTAAACGATGTATTTACGGGTCAAGAGTTCGAAGTCGAGGAGTTAGTTTACGAGGTGCCTGACGGCGTCCTTTTTGGCTGGAAGGAGCTAAACAAGCTCTATTCGAAAACCAACAACGACATTCGTGATTACACGCTGGGCACAAAGGGCGCAAGCCTGACCGAAGAAAAACGCAACAAAAAACTAGCTGAACTTAACAAGAATCTCGGCATCTACTCCGATCAGCTTGACCTCTACGAAGAGGCCGAAAGCCGAGTAATTACAACGACCAAAAAATTATCAGAAGAGCAGATTCTCGATTTTTCTCAAACCATCTTTGGTACAGATTCGTACAGATTTGCGCTTGACCTCGCTGCAACATCCGCAGAGGAATTTGCGGCGGCACAGGCGAAGATATTCGGCACCAACGCAGCGGAACAAGCCGAAGAGCGCAGTCGCGGTCTATCGAAAGCGCTCACGACGCTTGACGATACATTCGAGCAGTTGCGGGCGGATTTCGGCGCGCCGTTTCTTGAGCCGTTAGAGGTTGGGGTGCGCGCTTTCACCGAGTCGCTTGGTGCGGCGCAACCTGCGATTGTGGCGCTTGGTGAGGCATTCACCACCAACTTCGTCGCCCCGCGCGTCGAGCAGTTCACCGCGTTTGTTACGGAGCTTGGGCCGCAGCTTGAGGCGGCGATTGCTGGGCAGGCGTTCGAGATTGATTTGGGGAGTCTCATTTCGATTAGTCGCGATTCGGAGGCGTTCAACTTCGATTTGGGCGGTCTGTTTACATTTACGAATGACGGCGAGAAAGCGACGTATACGATATTTGATTTCGTGACGATTGAAGATGAGCTGGGGACGCGCACGATTGACGTGGGCGGGTTCTTTGAGTTTACGAATGATGGCGAGAAGCAGACGTACAATTTGCTTGATTTCGTAACGGTCGAATCGACAGCCGAGCAAGACAAACGCACAATCGGCACCGATGATCTGTTCTTGACGAAAACCACAACTGCGGATAAGACGGTCTTTAATTTTAGCGATTTTTTCACCGTCGAATCACCGACTGATTCAGACAAAACCACGCTATCGGCGGGTGATTTTTGGACGCTAGAATTCAACGACAGTAGCTCAAAAGAGATAATACGTGTAACCGATTCTTTTGAGATTGTGACGATTCAAGACGAGGATCGAACCATCATCACAGCGGGCGATCTGTTTGCTTTCCGCTCGACCGACGAAAAGACAGTTTTAAAACTGGGCGACTATTTCACATTCGACACAGAGGAGGGGTTCGATCTCGACCTGTCGAATCTACTGACGACGGTCGGCAGCGGAACAATAGCGCTTGCGGATCTAATCACACCCGTTGATATCAACGCTCTGCTTACTGGTGAGTTCACATGGCCCGATCTGCCCGATTTAGGCTCATTGTCTTGGCCTGATTTCATGTTTCCAGAATTACCAGAGTTTGCGTTCCCCGATTGGCCGAGCCTGCCCGAATTCTCGTTTCCCGCTCTGCCAGATTTCGCATTCCCCGACCTACCAACGTTTACGTGGCCCGAATTCTCATTCCCTGAGTTGCCAAAATTCTCATGGCCCGCACTACCGCGCTTTACGTGGCCGAGCTTTCCGACGTTCAAGTGGCCCGCATTCCCGTCCTTTAGTTTCGGCAATCCGTTCGGCGGTGGCGGCGTGGACTCCAACGCATCCGGCACAACCTTTTTCCGTGGTGGGCGCACGCGCATCGCGGAGTTGGGGCCGGAGCTGGTGACGCTGCCGAATGGGGAGCGGTTCTTGGCGCTGAATAACAGTGAGCTGACGCTGCCGCGCGGGGCGCGCATCGACACGGCGCAATCGACCAAGCGGCAACTGGATCGCTCGGCGGGTGGTGATGCGCTTATTCCTAGCCCGTTGTTCCGAAAGGCGGCGCTGCGGAGTGCGGATACTGCGCAGCGATTTCGAGGTCAATCGGCAAGCGGCACGGGATTTGTGCAGAAGTCGCAGATCCTGACAACGCAGAGTGGCGCGGCCTTGGTGGCGCTGGACACGGCGCGCGTCAATCTGGGGCGCTCTGTCAAGGCGCTGACGACTGCGCAGAGCGAGCAGGCGCTGCTGGGTGGGCCAACGGCGGCGGCGCTGTCGAGCAACACGGCTGCGACGCTGGCGGCGGTGCAACAGGCGCAAAATCAGACGGCGGCGGGCGCGGCGTTCGCTGGACCGTCGAGTCAATCAGGGTTCGATCCGATTCTGGGGTTTGTGCCAAGCGCATTGGATACCGCGCTACAGCAAGCGGCAAATCAAGGTCTGAACACGGATGATGTGTTCGCGGATCTGGATCCGTTCGGCAGCTTGCTCGATGAACAATTAGCGGATTTTGCGGCGGATATCGCGACACAAGAGCAGGAATTTGCGGACAATCTCGCCAACTTGTTTTTAAAAGAGCAGGTGGCATTCCTCGCCAAAGGGACAGAGCGCTTTCGTGGCGGGCTGGCAATCGTAGGCGAGCAAGGGCCGGAGCTGGTGCGGCTACCATTTGGCGCGCGCGTGTTTCCAACGCAGCAGTCGGCACAACTGGCGGCGCTGATGGACGGTATGCCGTCCGTGTCGTCGGATCCGGCGCTGGTGGCGCGGGCGGCGGGCTATGCATACACGCACGCGCCTGTTAGCAACGTGACGAACGACCACCGGCGCACGGTGACGAATCGACGGAGTAAGACGGTCAACATGACGATCAATGCGCAGACGGTCGATAAATCACTACTCAATAATCGAGCGGCGCAAGCGTTTGGAGGCGGCATCTAATGGAGTGCTCAAACTGCGGAACGACCATTCCAAAACTCAATACGCTCGACCAGTTGCCAGAGCCTGCGATATTGCCAGAGTACGACGGCGCTTTTAGCATCGTCAAGCCGGGCAAGATGACGAATCTATTCCCGAATGGTGCGCCGATGCTAATTAGCCCCGCGGGATACTCGAACGGGCAAACGGGCGTTGCGGCCCACGGATTCGGCAGCATAGGCGGGTCGCTTGGCTTTACGTCGCTGGGCAAGGGTTGCGGCGGTGGATTTGCGCACGTGGTGGATCCTGCGACGGGCGCAAAGGGTATGTATCAGATATTCCCGTTTCCGCCCAATAACCTAGAGGTCGGCAAAAAATACATCTGGTGCGTCGATGTGGATATGGAGCAAGGCGCGGAGTTCCAGCTTGACGTTGTAGCGACTGAGGGCGGCGGCTTTGGCGGCCCGAACGGTGGCACGCCGATCCCGACAACGCTCTGCACATCTGAAACATTCTACGGATCGGGCTGCTGCCAGCGCGTCTGCTGCTGTTTCGACGTGACGCAGCCGAGCGAGTCTATTGTGATTGAGTTTCAGATTACGCGCACCGATGGCGTGGTGAATCCACAGCCGTGGTACGTGAGCGCATGGACGCTGACCGAGACGAAAAACTGCAACCCTGTGACGTTTTTCGACGGGTACGGCTTTCTGGATTGGGAAGGCGCGGACTATGGCGACATCACCAACCCAACATTTAACCCGACCTATCAATGGCAAGGCCCAGCGTTTGGCTCGGCATCGACAAAAGGGCGATGGACGCGCAGCGCGGGCGAAATGGTCAGCCTGAAAGATTGCGGATTTCGCATGTCGGGCTGGTCGGGGCTTGGAATGCCGCTGCCGCGCAACATTCGACAGGGGTACGCCAAGATTGACGGCTCATACAGCGCGGGTCGCGTCTACGATGAGCATGATTTCAGCCTGACGGGGCGCATCATGCCGCTCTGCGATTCGTGCAACGATCAGCACAGTATCGACTGCGCGCGTGCCAAACTGATCGAGCTAATCGCCGATTGTTCGTCTAAATTCCGCGAACCGCTGATCATACGCTACCAGCCGCAGGACGAATGCGGGCGACCGTGCGGCTGCCCTGTGGAGATTGTGGCGACGTATGAAGGTGGCCTCGAGGGACTGGTCGATAACTGTCTGGGTGAGGATGTGGAGATTCGGTTCAACATGGCGACCCCGTGCGTGCGCTCTGCGGCGCGCACTGGCATCATCGGCATCATCGGTATCAACCAGAACACCATGCAGCAGAACGAAGATGGTACGTGGCTGGCGTGCTATACGCCAGCGTATTGCAACAACGGGTCGAAGCCGACGCCGTTTACGTGGGTGTTTAGCGGGTCGAGTGACGATACCGGCTCGTTTTGTGTGCAAAGTATCGTCAATGAGGATACGGGCGATATTATCGCATTTGAACCGCCCGTCGATGTGGTCGGCAATCAGCAGGTTGCGGTCAACACGAGCCAAGAGAACCCATTCGCGCTGCATTACGATTTCGACACTGGCGCAATCACAGACCTGTCGGATCGGCTGGCGGAGTGCTCCAACCTGAGCGGTATGGAGCTGGTCTGCGGTATTAATCATTTCACCGTCAAAGTAGACAAGATTATCGACCCAGATTACGACCCATTTGATCAGCCGCTACAGCAGCACGTGCCGCCCTTCTCGCGCCTCGTATTTCGTGAGCAATTCTGGGGGATTTCGGAGGCGTGCTGCGATAGGTCAGAGTGCCCGTGCAACGCTGACGATGTGATTGCGCCGTGGGACTTCGCGGGGCCGATTTAGGATGGCACAACAAGAACGCTTCGTCGTCTCGCTAGTCGATGAGAATCTGGGGCGCGTACTGTCGTTTCCAGACTTGCTCTACCTAGAGGCGACATGGATCGAGAACGCAGCGGGCGCGCTGTCGATGCGGCTGCCGGTGAAGTATTGCGACAGGCTGATCGAGCTTGGCATTCTGGACAATGACAAAGAGTGTATGCCGTCATTCTGGCTGCTTGTGTACCGCGTGGCGGGCGGCACGTGCGAACTATGGGAGAAGCAGGCTTGGCTGATTGACAAGGCGCTGAATGTCCAGAGGTCAGATGGTACGTGCTACATACAGATCGAGGCTGATTGCGCGACGGGACTGCTGTCGTACCGCTCGATCTTCGCGCCGCGTGACGAGGACGGCAACGGGGGCAACGATAACCCGTACACGAATCACAGCGGCGCCGCGTCGGTGGTGATGTGCAACATCTTCGAGCAGCAGTTTGGCGATGCGCAGAATCTGGATGGACCCAAAGCGCCCGCAGTGCGCGATTGGATTACGGCGGGGTGCGTCGCCAAGGGCGAGGTCAAGGACGAGACGGGTGCGGTTGTTGATCCTGCGGTGGGCTGCGGTGCGGATTGCTCGCCAAAACTCGACTATCGCGGCACGTTGCTCGAAATATTTCAGGAATGCGCAGACGCGAGCGCGGCAGAGGATCAGCCGCTCTATTTCGAGATGGTGCCGACCTGCGCGCCGGGGCAATATGGCGACGTGGTGAGCCTGCCGATCGTGCTCAATATCTGCTGCGGGCATCGTGGCGAGGATCGGAGTGTCGGCAATGCGCAGGGCAACAAGGCGATCTTGCTGTCGGATCGGGGCGGGTCGCTGGCTGCTTTCACGCTGGGGCCAGACTACGGCGGCGATTATTCGGTGGCGATGACGGCGGGCGTTGATGACGATGGAAACTCGCTGACGTCGATTCTGTGCGCTGACGACCGAACCACGTGTACCAAGTGGGGCTGGAAGGAGGCGATACAGGTGGATCAGGATGCGCAAGAGCAGGCCATCGCCAATAGCGCCAATGCTGCATTCCTGGAGCAGGGGAACAAATCGGGCGAGGTTGTGGCGGAATTCGCCAATACGCGCGGCGTGTGCATCAACCGTGATTTTAAGGCGGGCGACTGTGTGACGATTGAGCAGAAGTGTGTGCGGACTGACGTGCGGATTACGTCGGTCAATCTCAAATGCGAGAACGGACAGGTAAAGTATCGACTCAAGTTTGAGTCGGTGGCACCCTCCTAACCTCCCTAGAGGGAGGGACTGTTGTGGGGCGCGCGGTGGCGCTTTGGTTGCGCCCTGCTGGCGTCGCACTTTGTCGGTGCGGTGGTTCTACAATGGATGATAACTGCAACCTGATTTTTTGCATATATATATATAGTAGCGAAACGAGGAAAATATGACAGAAACGAATAATTATCCACCTCTGTCGAATCGGAGTGGGCTAAATGGGGACAAGTTGGATTGCCCCGTAACGGATTTAACGACGAAAGAGCTGATCGAGCTGTGCATTGCGGCAATGGCCGCAAGTCCTGATGGGCCGATCAAGGATGCGATTACGGCGTGCATCGAGGCGGGGATTACTGAGGGTGGTGCGATTCTTACCGCAGTGAAGGCATGTATCGCGGCTGAGACGGATGCGAACACGACAACCGAGATTATTGCGGGGCCGCTGCCTGCGTCGGCCACGCCACCAGCGGTGCCGACTGACGACCCAGAGGATACGCATATCCAGTATTATGCGGACGGGATTCGTACATGGGTGTCTGACGGGGCGGGGGGGTTGGTGCTACAAGGGGACAGACCGTACCCCGCGAGTTGCTGCCCAGCGCCGAGTATTGGCAACGTGCCACCCGCTCCAGATGCTGCACCGCCAGTGACGGCCCCAGACGGTAGCACGCCAAATCCGGTTGTGACGGGTGATCCTGCTACGGGCGCGGCGACACATGTGAGTTACTGGGTTGATGGTTCGTGGTGGACGTGTGAGTGCGGCGGTGGCGAGGTCACGTATAGCGATCTTTGCCCAACACCGAGCGATCCAAATCGAAAAATCGTTTCGCAAAACTTGGGCGGCAGTGAGTGGGAACGGGTCACAGACCATTACAGCGAGTGCATAGAAGCAAACTCGGCCAAACGCGCATGGCTTCCCGTCCCACAACCTGCTAGCACGGCAGTCGAGCGGTCGCTAGAATACCAAATGGGCATTACAAATCTTTCTGATTGCCGAGAAGCAGATGTAACTGTATCGCATACGGGTCATACCTTCGCGGCGTATTACATGCCGGGCGATGAGTTCTCTGTAGCCTCTGGTGATCGGGTCTTCATTTCTGGCTTTCAAAGTTCTTGGGATGCGCGATCTGTTTCGTGGCAATTTCAAAACACTACAACAGAAAGGGCTGCTTTCGAAGCTGCCAATCAGGGGTACGAAGGCTCGTACAGATTAGCACCTGGTGCTGTATTGAATGCAGATATATTTAGTCGCACGGCGTCATCTGCGCAATATCCAACGATTATCACAACTCATTCACCAGCAGGTACTGCGCTAGAACAAATGCACGGCTCCATGCACCTGACTACCCGATAAGGAAAAAATCATGCAAAAAAACTATTATTTTACAGTTGATGGATATGATGATCCTGCTAAGGCTTCGATCATATGGCAAGAGTTGCCTGCACCAGATCCTGAGAATCCGCACCTGTTCGATCCGATAAAACAAGAAATTGACGGGAAGTTTTATGCAATTTCTGCATATGATAAGCAGGGAATATGGGACTTTGATTATCCCGCTCAGATACATGTGGTGAATGGCGAAGGGTACACGGATGAAGAGTATGCCGAAAAATTTACTGGTATTGTTTTTCAGCAGTATCCGCCACAACCAGAGGATGAGGAAAGATTTCCCGCCTGGGAACAAGCCAAAGCTCTCATTGACGAAATGAATGCCAACGCAGAGCCACAGGTCTTAATCAAGCCAGAGATCACAAAGCCAGCAACAAACGAAGATGGGTCACTGGCTGACAGATTTGTGAATGTGAACTACTGGCAAGGTCCAGCGGGTTGGACGCTGCGAGAAGGCGTCGAAGAGATCACGTTTGACGAATACAAGAAAGCGCTTGGCGGTGAAGTCGCAAGGAGTAAGTAGATGGCTACAGGTAAACAAAAACTCTCTAATCGCTCGAAGATGAACAAGCCGCCGTGTCCACACTGCGGCGGTCATCCGCCCGAGGAGGGTTGCGACTTCTGCGAGAAGTTTGACGAGGTGATCGCTGCGCTCGATGGGTTGGCAATCGGCAATGTGCAGATCGACCCCTCTCAACTCGCGGATATCGTGGCGGGCTTGCAGGCGATCTGCGACAAACTCGGCGTCGGCATCCCCGTGACGGTGACGAATACGGCGGATTTCCAAGCCGCGTTTCTGGCGGCGCTCAATTCGGCGAACATCAATGCGACCATTACGGGCGGCATGGTCGATGTGACCGTGACGAACTTTGCGGACCTTGGCGCGATTGTGCAGGCCGCAATCGAGGCGGCGTTCGCGGCGCTGGAGCCGCTACTGGTCGAGGTGACGAACTTCGGCGACATGGCGGCGGTTATCGAGGCGGCGGTTGCGGCCGCGCTGGCATCGGTGACGGTGGATGTGACTATCACGAATGAGCCGCTTGATGTGAATATCGTCACATCGGTCCCGCTGACTGTGGCGGCGACGATTGACGGTGAAGTGACGGTCGCGCCGAACGCGGATTGGGCGGCGCTGATCGAGGCGGCGGTTACGGCTGGCATCGAAAACGGCAGTATCAGCGTCACGGTTGACGGCGGAACGGTCGAGATTAGCAACCTTGCCGAACTAGCCGCGCTCCTCGAAGGTCTCTCCGTGACGTTCGATGCGGCGGCGCTACAGGCGGCGTTTGAGGCGGCGCTCAATTCGGCGAACGACATCAACGTGATCGCGACGCTGGCCGAGTTGCAGGCGATTCTGGATGCGATTTCGGCTAGTGATGTTGATGACACAGATGACGATATCCGGCCACAGGTCACGGAATCGAAGCGCTGCCTACTCGATTCCGAGGGTGAAAAGATTGCAAACACCTGCGTATACGATGTCATAAAATTTGCGGAAGATGGGACGCCGAGCGCATTTGACACGGTCTATCTGGTAGACGGTTCATTTAGCACAGAACTACCAGAAGGTGCGACGGTGGGATTCTGTCCAACCAAGTGCACGACGTGCGAGGTTGTGACGGGGTGCGAAATTGTTACTAGCCTGCCTACCGGATTGGTTAGTGGGTCGATAGGAGGGTCATCTACTAGTGGGTTTAATGGGCAAAACCACTGGCTAGAACTCAGAGACACTGTTGGGTTCACGAAGGGCGGTCTGCTCGAAAACCTAATAGACAATTGCATAAAAAATAAAGGGTTCATCTACGGCGAGCATAGAAATGCCGGAGAAAACAATCCGATACAGATTGGCTTATCCATGGAAAACTTGGTGAGCCTGATTAAAACTAACAATCCAGCAGATCCTGATGTGTATAGTTCTATTAGGATAGAAACTGGCCCTCCATTACGAGATTGTGACGGGGAATTACAAGCGTATTGGGATGCACACGAAGCTGGAGAAGCGCCACAAAAACTTCCGCCAAACGCGAACCAGTACGAATTGTTTTGCGTGAAGTATCAGGACATCACCGAAGAGTTGCCAGCGGATCGTATGACAGTTTGCGGACCCGTTTCAATTGATGGGCCTGTCGAGGTAACAGGCCAAGTGGATACGTCAGGCTCGCAGGTTGTAAGCGGTTTTATTTGTGATACTGATGATTCACGATACGGCGATCCTGTTTGGTGGTGCCAAGGCAAGGACGCGAACGGAAACCCAACGTATCCCGGGGGCGAAAAATGCCCAACTGTCTATAGCGGAAAGTACACAATTGTTACCGATCCCGATGGCGAATGTCGGCAGGTGTCGGTGTCAAAGGCTATCAATGGACTAGCTGAATTTGGCTACGGGTCGGGTGGCGCTGGTACCAACACACACACCCTAAAGTTGGCGCAAACGGCTCTAGGTGCCAACCTGGCAAACGAGATCATGAACGGTGGCACCGGCCAAATTTGCACGGTCTCACTCGGTGGCGGCAAAACGTTCACCTACGACAGGCGTAATGTCCAAATCGCATCCGGCACGCTTGGTGACGGCAATTCGATTTCGTTTTCCTCTACGCTACAAAATGATGTTGCTGGATGTGAAGATGAATATCTCGTCCGATGGAATGAGCAGGTTGATTTAGCTGGTGAAACGACTGGCTACGGAACAAGTTGCACGAGCTTTAGGTTTGTGGCTACGGGTGAGCCGCTTGAGGGTGACTGTACGCTACCGCTTGACCCGCAACCTAATGCAATAGCAATAGGTAGCGCGCCAGTTGTGGATGACGGCTCATCAGGTTGCAGCAGATGGAGCGACGTATTCTGCGAGGTTGGTACAGGCAGGGAGTATCGGCATCTGTATGATTGTGACGGCAACGTTATCCGCACTGAATTTCTGCCAGAGGGCGAGGAGGCTTGTTTCAACCGACAGGTGATTCGCGGCTATGTCGATGTGTGCATCAAAAAATCAGATGGCACATTTGCTAATATGTCGGCGATGTACAGCGGCGGCGGCACATTTACAAAATTTGTGGACCCGGCGACTCAAGAGGATTACCAGATTGCAGAGGGCGATACGGTACACGCTGGACATTGCGAAGAGATATGCTGCGGTGAGTTTTGTATTTTGGATTCTGACGGAAACAAAACAGGCAACATTGCAGACAAAATTCGTACACGATGCGGCGGCAAGCTGCTCGGGGTTCGGTACATTGATGAAAATGGCGATACGGTTGCGGCCAATCTGATTGATAGGAGTTGCTGCTCATGATTAATTGCTTTGATGAATGCGCCCCAAACTGCCAGACGTTCTATCGTGGTTTTCGGGGGCAAATCAATCCGATAACGGCAACCAACTTTAGTACGCAGATTTTGGGGTGGATACCGTCGCAGGTATTCACCGCTCAATGCGATGGGTACGTAACAGCTACTCTCAATCTGCCGTGGATGCGCTCTGCGGCACGTCGAACGTTTATGCAATCTTATATAGATGTAAGATTGTTAGTAAATGGCACGCCAACACTAACTCGAACGAATTACAGACTGTGGGAGCATAGTGAACTAGAGGATACTAATCCAGATATCATCCCGCCGATTCGCTGGAGAGATGAGGATTTACAGGCTTTCTGGAGCATACCAGTATCGGCGGGCGATGAAATTCAAACCGATTGGCGGATAAAGGCGCGTTCGGTGCGGGCGCAATCAAGTGCCTATGCTCGAATTCTCGTCTATCGTGACGAATCGACTTTCGAGAATGCTGCATCGCCGGTGCTTATTCCGAGGAGTGCGTAATGTTCCTATATGTGACAAATGATTTGGGTGTCGAGTGGGTTGTTAATAGTAGCATTCCCAATGCACAAGATGAAGAGCAGCCATATACTAGCGTGCTTTATGAGACTGATGATATTTCAGATTTAGAGCATTGGCTACTAAAAAGCAATGGAGACCCATCAGATATCCGAACCGATGAAACCGACGACACGGGCGGCGCAATTGTTACGCTGATTACCGCTGACGATTTCCGCGGGACGGGATTGGGCGCTGGTCGAATCACGGACTTAGCAGAAGATGGCATCACGACCGTCGAGCAGCTTGTGGAGCTTGGTCAGGATGGCATCGACGAGTTGAGCGGTATCAGCAGCAAAAATGCCGTTAAGATTTTCGACCGAGCCGTCGAGCTTGTCGGTGCGTAGATGCGAGAAACCGTATTCTACATCGACAACGGTGCGGATCTCGATTATCTGAGAAAAGAGTTTCGGGTGATCAATGATACGCATACCGTTGTCGCTGGACTGCGTGGTGATGAGGCCACCTATGACAACATATTCGATGAGGCAAGCCTGCGAGATGCGACCATTCTGCACGTGTCGGGCCATTTTATGGCACACAAGAGCGGATACGGTTTTCAGATTGCCGACACGGTGCTGACCGATCAGCACGTGCTGAAAATCGCGCAGGCCGTCAATGCGCAGATGGTCTACTTGAACGGCTGCGGGACGTCGTTGATTGGCGGATGGCTCAAAAAGAAGGGCGTCAGGGCGGTGATCAGCAATAGCCGCCAGCCGGAGGTCAACGACCGCGAGGCCTGGTCGAACAGCATCACGTTTTATCGTGAGCTGGCGAACAACGGACTTAATATCAAGCTGGCTTACGACGTGATCGCAGACGAGTACACGGATTGGGATAACGGCAGCACGGTCGAGACGGTGATCGAGCGGATCGAGGTGTTGTCTGGTGCGTCGAAGTATCAATGCTGGATGATTACGGTTGTTGCGCTGGTGGTCATATTGCTATGTGCGAGCCAGTATATGCTGGCGCTTAGGATAGCAGGACTATAGAGGCGACGAGCAGGCCAACCGAAACGATGGCCCAGCCCGCGAAAATATATTTTCTCATACTATATTAATCGTTGCGGGGTGGTCGAATCATGCGCGGCGTTGGGTGTAGTTTGCGGCGCGCGGGGTTGCGGGGCTGTGGTATACTGTTTGGGTAATCTCCTCCTTTGGGTATATTGAATAGGGTAAACAAAGAGCCGACGATCATATGATCGTCGGCTCTTTGTTTTGTGGGGCGTGACTGTCCGGGTCGCTATCATACCGGGTTCAGTTACACGTAACCGACCGGGCTCTTACTCGCTGAACTCAGTTACATGATATTGATTTAGCGTAACTAGTCCAGGTCTACAAATCGCCGGACAGTTACGCTCGCCCGAGCTGGCATAGTCGGTATCGTCTATGATTACCGATAGTCATAGTTAAATCAGTCTATGATCCCGTCGGTCTGCAACCTATGTATGATTGCCTGACGCTCTAGCAATGGTAGTGCCTGAAACCTATCTGACCATCTCTGAGCCTTGCGCTTGACGCGCTGCCGATCGGTGAAGGTGTAGCCAAGGTAGCTATAGTCGTGTAGCTCCATCGGCTCGGGGTAGTTGTACCATAGGTATTCTGTGCGGATGCCGCCGCGGCTCTGGGCCGTGAAGGTCGCCACATTCCAGCCGGACAACATATCGTTGTACAGCTCGCTATCATAGCCAGATATAAGCACCATACATCCCAACCCTTTGAGGCATTCCAGCAGACACACATGATCGGCGTCTGTGTATTCGTATCGGTATAGGTCGCGCTGGCTGCTACGGCTGCTCATGACATACGGCGGGTCTGAATAGACTAGCGTATCGACTGGTATACTTTGCCTCGTCAACCATGTAACACAATCGGCCTGCTCGCTGACATAGACAGACGTGTCTATGTCAGCTGTGAGCTGGGCAATAACCGTAGGGTCAATGTCTAGCAGCCAGTTCCCTTCATGCGCTGGCTCTTTGTTCTTCGCTAATGCCGCGCTGCCCGCGTGGGTTTCGATATATAAAGAATGGGGCGGCATGTAGTTGATAATTCTTTGGTAGCAGTTGGACTTGCTGCCAGGATAGTTCATGGGGTTACACTCCATCAATCATAGTTAAATACAGCTATGCCAGCTCGGGCGCTGCGGTCGACAATAGACAGAATCGACTATGACGGCCAACTGTGCTGCAGCATAGCCGATTCTATCTGTGGCCTACACCTTCTCAACCGTGCCATTCAATTCCTCGCCTCGCAGCTTCGCCAGATCGTTGCGCGCCGTGCTGCTGCTTACGCCCAGCCCCATGCTGCGAGCAATTTCGGCAGCATTGAGCGCCTCGGTCGGCTCGCCCGCGTGGTTCTGCTGAATGTATTCGAGCATTGCGCGGCGGCGCTTGTCGGCTTTGGTGGTTCGCTTCTTGGCGGATTTCTGGCGATGGGCCTCGGTTACTACGTTGGCGGCTTCAATAGGGCGTGAATTTGTGGTATCGTGACCGCTTTTGATCAACTCCACTTTGGCGGCTGCTTTCTCGTCAGCGCGTTTGATTTGCGCGAGCTTGGTCGCTCGCTTAAGTTCTCTGTCCAACTCGGCATCCGCATCGATCCGTTCTTCTGCCTTTGATTCGGCGACGCGCTGCTCGACGGCATCGACGCCGAAGGCTGCGATCAGCGCTCCGAAGCAACTCACCAGCGGGTAGAGCATAAGTACGCCGCCACCGTGGGCGCGCACCAGCGAGAGGGAGAGCACCAACTGCGCCGCGTAAATCCACCAGACGACGGGTTTTTTCATGGCGACGAACACTCCGGCCACGGAGGCCGAAGCGGTGGCGACGCCCAGCCACGCGCTGCCGCTTGATGCGGCGACGGCCATGCCTTCGGGGATGACGGAGGTTACGGCCACGCTGATTGTGGCGACAGATGAGACGGTGAAAGCGAGCCGGTCCGTGATATGCTCCGACAGTTCGCCGCAGCGAGTGACGAAATGCGTTGCTACGTTGTGGTAGTTGTCGATGCCAGATTTGGCTTTTTCTTCATTTATTTTTAGAGACATGATATACTATTCCTGTTACTAATTGTTATGACAATGATGATTAGTCGAGGATGAGGGTGGAGCAACGCGAGAAGGGGTCGCGTTGCTCCACCCTTTTTTATTCTACGATTTCCCACATTGGTTCTCTTTGCGGGCGCATTTCGTAACGGGCTTTTTGGGTTAGTGTCGGTATTATTAATCTTGAGATGCTAATTTCGATATTGGTCCAAAATTCTTTCTAAGATCTTGATTTGAATTCATTCCATGATACCAAGCGATCACCGTTTGGATCACGCTGCTCGGCTTTGCGTCAAAATGATTACACAGGATGTCTAGCGTAGTTTCGCTATCTATCCCGAATCGATCTATCTCGGTGGCGATTTTCAAGAATGTTACTAGAATAAAGTTTAGCCGCTCCGAGTCCATACTATCGGGCATAAGATAAGAGGTTAAATTATCGTGCTGGAAATTCAATCTCTTGCCATTGAACTCAAACATTTTTGGGTTATTCTTGCTCATTAAAATTCCATGTTTGTCATCTGATGTAATTCGCTAGTGTTTTTAGGCATAGATGAAATTGTGTTGTCGCTGTGGTCGCCTTCGCCATAGCTTTTCATTCCTTGCTTTTTTGCTTGTGTTTTTGAAAGAACACCATAGACACGAATTGCATTGCGCATGTCACTTGGTTGTCCACCAAAAACAACCTGTGAACCTGTTTCATTCTGTGAATCAGTGATTGATCTATTTGCCTCTGGTTTCGATTCGAATGGGCCTACATATGTATCTGGACTGTCTGCGTAATATGTGTCTATGTGAATGTAATAAGTTGCCATAATTTTACCTTTTTTCTAGTTGCTGTTTAACTTCCTTGATTAAATTGTACCACACGCTATAACGTGTGTCAACCCCCAATTCCCAAATTCGCCAAACTGACAGATTTGTCACATTTAGCGCAACAAAAAAGCCGTGACAATCGCCACGCAAGCAAAACGACACCGTGCCGAGTGCGACAGGTGCCGTGATTGCGTATGGTGGCTACCAATTATCATTCCGAACCGACAATTGTTCACGTTCAATTTCAGCCGTTGCATTTTGTGGCCGATATTCGAAAATCTGAATCATCGAACCCGCCCGCGCCGCTCGAAAATCTGAGTCGAGCAATTGTGATAATCGAGTCTCAACAAACCTGCTGACAATAGATACCTTCGTCCCGATCATCGGTGCAAAATCATAGATGGATCGTTCGCCATCGGTTGATGCACTGACACATTGCATACTGATTTTCGACTGTCGCATCAGGTCCGCTATTTGGTGACCTCGCATCATGGGAGCACTCAGCCGAGCGCGTTCGGGAAGGATGAATATAGGCTGTGGTGGCTGGTATGGTTGCCGCTGCTGCTGGATCGGTTGCTGTTGCGCTGACGCTAGCAGAATGAAAAACGCCGGTATACCTGCCAGCATTCCGAAGAGCACGCCGATCGCCAATGCAACCGCATCCGGCGTTAGCGTTGCGCCGATCCGCCATCCGACTAATCCAACAAAAAACAACCCCGCGAATCCTGATAATATTTTCATTTGTTCCCCCAAATCGTAGGCATCCAGCCTAAGTGATTTCATTTTCAATTGTCCTTCAACCACTCCCGCACTTTCCCAAGTTTTGTTTTTGGCTTTTGGCTACGCTTACGCTCTGCGGCTTTTTCTGCCCAGCTTGGGACGGGCGTGCGCCGACTCGATATGTACTCGCTTGGTACGGGCGTGCTTAGTTTTATCCCGTGGGCTTGTGCGATGTAATAGAACCATCGTTTTTGGCGACCTTTCACAATTGCGTACATGCTGTGATGGTTATGTGTTCGGCCTCTAACTTTTACCCCTCGCTCACCCAATATTTCCTCTAGTTCGTTTAAAGTGTGGGATCCTCCGCGATCAATGCGAACGATCCCGATCTTCTCACCCGTAAGCGCGTCCCCCCAAATTAGACCACGAACGATCCCTTCTATCCGATCAATGTAATTTATCGGACCAAGAACATAGCGATCCAAGTAATCCATCAAATGACGCATTTCGTAATTGCTCATTTACACATACCCCATTTCTGAAAGCCGGCGTTTTATTTCTATTGTTTTTGTACCTTTGGGCACTCCCACGCTTTTCCAAGTTTTGTTCCAGCTTTGAAGATTATCGAATACAGTAGTAATGTACTCTGCGGCTTCATCGCTAATGTTGTAAGGATCGATTCGGGGCGGTTCGACAAGTGGTTCAGGTGGTTCACCAAACTGGTTTGAACCAGTTGAACCACCATCCCCCCCCCCTGAACCACCCTTCGCGTGAGCCTGAACCAGTTCACCAAAGTATGCGGAGCTATTCGCACCCAGAGCATCAAACGGAAAGCGATCTTCGGCTAGTACCGTTTTGTACACGGTATTGGTGTAGTCGATAAATTCCCCATTGTCTAATGTTTCCGCAACCCCCGTATGCATCTTTATCACGGATGCACCAAATGCAGATAGTTGAAAACAGAATACGCGCAACTGCCCCAATACGGTTTGGCTGTAGACATTGCTATCTGGCGTCTGGTCTATGATAAATATAGATATACCTGCCTTTCGACTCAATCGTATGATGCGCTTCAGGGATATAATTTCAGGGCTATTTTTGTTTAGCCCTTCAACCATAGATCCCAACTCTTCAAGAAAGAACGTTACGCGACTCATGGGTTCATTGGGGTGACGCTCGTTGTACGTTCCAATGTTGCGCGATCTTGTTTCGCCTACGATCGACAATCTTCGATCCATTAGTTTCTCGATTTCTGACAGATACCCCCCAACTACACAATCGCCATTTTCGTCGTATCCGTTGTGCCATTCGATAACACCCATATCATCATACTCTCTCCAATCGCCCCCTTGGGCACCATCTATCACAACCACATCAACGCCGAACGTTTTTAACATCGCCATTAACGTAAGGGCTAATTGTGTTTTACCGCTACCCGTTGATCCGGCTATCAAGGCGTGTACGTGCTTTGACAGAATCATAGATATAATTGCGCCCGTTTCTTGGTTCTGTCCAACGACGTATTCATCCGGTGTAGAGAGCGTAATCAATTGCTCTACGTTCTGGACAAAAGAGATTTTCGATCTATCTGGCATCTGTTCAATCTGCATCGGTTCAGGCTGAGCAATCTGACGCCGTGTGTTTACTGGTGCAACACCATAATGCCCGACCGCGCCTTTCGTCATAGCGGCGTTTGCCTTGCCGCTGCTATGCTGTGCAATCGAAGCCAAATTGGCTGCTGTCGTGAGTCCATTTATTAGCTGTGGTGTATATTCGTTGCCATGCGAATTCCCGTTCACGGTGTCATGAAATATGCCCGTGGCCGTGTCTAAAAGCAGACCATTAGACGTTTCTACAATAGGCGATCTACCGTTAGCATGTGGCTGGTATGTCAGCCGCTTATTGTTGATTTGAACACGCTGCGTATGACCTGCACCAAAACCTATTGCAATCACGCCAAGCGCACCAAAGAACAGAGCTATTGGCAACGATACAACACGAATACCATTAAACATATCGGCTATGAATGCAGTGCGCAACGCTGACCGCTCAGCTTTAACTTGCAAGGCCAACGCCGCCTGATGAGATATGATTCTATCGTTCGTATCGCGATGCAGCACGGCGTTTACACCAATGTAAATCACGATTACCAACATGACGCTACTTAAAAATTTTCCGATTGCTTTCATAATTGATCCTCTATCACTGGTATTCGTTGATTGCCAACCATGACAATCCGAACAGTTGCGGCTGGCTTCGGGACGGGGTTGTTAATCTCGCTAGCGTATTCAGTTCCCCTTATGCCATCAACCCCAGGCAATGGGGTTGCATCGGGGTAATATCGATCGTCAACTCGATCCCCAATTCGCGTAGGTTCAGATTGATTGTCTTCCCATTCCGTGGGCTGCGCGATCGGTTGGGAACGGGTTCGAAAAAATCAGCACGCGGGGCATCCTCATTCGCGCTCATGAATGCAGATATAATTAGCATTCCCGTAATTACCAGAGGCCATGGACGTGAAATAGGATCCCAAACTACGCCTTGAATTCCTGCGTAGAGGATTAGTAAGCCCGTCACTATCGCGAGAAAGATCGATAGAAGAACGAAGCCATCTGTCAGTATTCGATTGTGGTTATTCTGTGGTTTTTGGTTCATGGCGATCCCTCGCATTTCGCTTAGAATCGTCAAGAGGATTGAAGAGGATTCACGCGAATAGATCCGCGCGTGATATTATTTCGATAGCCTCTTTTGTCGCTCGGTGACGATTGCGGTTAGGCTCTGGGTCGATGTAGTACCATCAACTCAGAGCCGTTTTTTTATTGTGTTACTTTTTGGTGATTTCTTCGTTGAATTTCTGCATGTGTGTTATCGCTGCGTCAACGTAATCATCTGGTATCGACTTGCGCCAATCTTTGATAGCTTCGGTCAATCGTTTTTGCGGCGTTGGGTCCACTAGTGCAAATGGCTTTGGGTTGATCTCTGCGTCGGCTTGGGATAATGTCATTTCTCCATCGAAAACAAGTTTTGACAAGACCTTATTTTTGTCGAATATTGAACGCGCTTTTCTTATGTACCTCTCGTTTACACCGTACAATTTTGATGCAAACTCTATCGCTGTTCCCTGAATTGGAAAAAATTCCATTTCAGAGGAATTACTCACCAAATTAGCTTTCTTTTTCTTTGCTGCAATCTGGAAAAGACCTTGAACATCTTCATCCATTGCGGCTGACATAGCCAATTGTGATTTGGTGTACTGCACAAGAGAATTTGAGTTCGATGAGCGCGCCAAAAGGCTGGCATCTTCTCTGGTTCCCTCAAAAATCACATATGGAATTGCTAGACCAAACTTGATGCATGATTTGTAGCGATGGCGTCCGCACAGTATGTCACCCTCAAACATTGTGAGCGGCTCGTTAACTCCGCTTGTCCCGATGTCTAGATCCAAAGATGCTTGTTGCTCTGGAGTGCGCTCTGGTAACCGCTTTGAGAATTCATGCTCTTTTAATTGCGTGCCAGCGGGAAACGTTTTTACATTCGCCCCGCTTGCACCCTTGGATTTTAATCCAGCTATTTTTGACTTTCCACCCTGATCATCTTTCAGCTTTTCCATATTGTTCATGTGATCACCTGCCGGAGAAACGATACTGCATCATCGTGGAAGAGTTTGAGTAATTCCAGATCGGGATCGTAGTCACTGCCTCGCATAAGTGGCAGCGGATCCCGAAAAGGCAGCTTTTTGCTTTTAGAAAATTCGCGCGCTTCTTTTATGGCTATTCGCTTACGTCTAATGTGTGACTCGTGCTTCGTGCCGATGGCGTGAAACACGGGGTAGCGATCCATTGTCTCGACCATTGCCACGGCTCGTTTAAAACCGTTTAGCCCTTTCTGATCCGCTGTGACGGGACAATATATCCCGTTTGCAACATTGACGAAGTTTTCGACTACCCGCGACTGACGCGGCGGCAAATCGCACACCAAAATAAAATCTTCATCGTACTCAGACAGTATCGCCTTCAACTGTTCTGTGGTGTCGATGCGGTCGAGCGCCTCGCCAGATACATCATTGGCAACGAACCAAAATTGATGGTTGAACATTGTTACCAGTTGTGCGCAATCGGCGATATGAGTGCCTTCGTAAAACTCTTTTGCTTGGCCGTTGACGTCGATATCGTTTTTGGCTGCAACTAACTCCGTTAGCGTGGCCTGTGCGTCCAAGTCAACAACAAAAACGGGGATATCTTCACCGTAGAGTCTGGCAGCGACAGCAGCCAGCCATAGCGTCATCGGTGTTTTGCCAGCACCGCCAGCCACGTTCAAAGCCCCTATTGTTTTGACCGTCATTTGCTACGTCCTCCACCAGTCTTGCTATCATTCCAGATCGGCACAATTACCGATCTGATTTTTCCGTCCTTCCCGATGCGCGGGAAGGACAATTCCATCTTGTTTTTATCCGGCCAAATCTGTGTGACTTGACGGCCCTTCACTGTATCGCCAACTTTCATCATCCCACCTTTACGCCAATAAAAAAAAACCGACGCATTATTGGCGACGGCTTGAATGACTACGCGGGTTATGGTATCATAACCCTCGGGCTAAGTCCTTCTACGACTTTCCCAATGTAGCGATCCGATTTGTCGCTATTTTGGCTGCACATCTTTGACGAGGTGTGCAGCCTTTTTATTTTCAGTTGTTGTGACTACTGGCTACCTACTTGGAACTTTCCTCGTCTCTGAGCCTCGAAAGCAATTCGCTCACCGCTATATGTAAAGCATCAATCATTGTTGTATCTAGCTCAGCCGCGGCCAACCTAAGGAGCTTTCGTGTTTTTTCGAAAGCTCGGATCATTGTTGTTTTTCGCGGCTGCTGTTGATTTTCTTCGCTCATGTCTTCCCGTCTAAATAATTTAACTATTTAGACGGAATTCTACCAGCGCGGGCAGTCTGAGCGCGGTAAGCGCGCTTACATTTCATTCTACCCAAGCGCACGCCTGAACATTTGCCCAGATCGCGCCATGGCAAACTCCCTGCCGCCAGTGCTTGACCTCCCAGCGGTGCGCAATCGCTCACGCTCCTGCATCTCTAGTTCATAGCAAGCTTCGCAAACTTTTATCGTGCCTTGTGACAATCGCTTCGTTTGCAGCGTCACAGCGATTTTGATCTTTCTAGTCGCTATGTTTTCGCAGAGGGGGGGGGCACACGCAGATTCGATCATGTGCTTAGCACGCTGCTTGATTGCGTTCCAGTCAATTTCGCCAGACCTGTTGAGCTGGCTGGCAGATCGCCATCCCCTCGGCCTCGCCTGATCAAACTCCGTGATGCTGGGCAGGCTCTCAAACTCTGTTAGCAGCTTCTCTAGTATCATTTTCTCACTCGGCACTATCACGCCGTGTGGTGGCTTCTTTTTGCTTTTCCCTATACGGGATTGAACGAGACGCCGGACCTTTATCCAATTGAGAGTGCCATGCTTTCGCATCGTAATGCAATCTCTCCAGATTTTTGGCTTGGCCGCGTTGTACTGCTTCTGTGTGGGCATGTAGCCGAGGCTACCCACGATGAATTCTACAATCTGATCTTCGCTTGGGGTAATCACTTTTTTAGCCATGTTACACCCCCGCGAAGATTGCTAGTATCTCAGTCTTGGGGCTTTCGCTCTGGCTTGCATTTGCAATCCCCTGCGGAGAGCCCACCGTGATAATTTCATCGGCTCCGGCGTATAGCTCCCTCGCTTCTGGGGTATCATTGTTCGACACCACGGATGTTATACCACGCATTTGGGCACTCTCGATTGCGCTTACCAGATCCGTTTGATCGCTTGGGCCAAATCCCCCCGACACGTACCCCGTAAAGTTGGCCGTTTCGCTCATGGCCACATACGGCGGATCGCAGTAAATCACATCACCAGATTGGGCGGCGTCTATTGTCGACCTAAAATCTTGATGAACAAAATGCACATCGTTGCTATTGCTCCATTTTGAAAATGTGCGGATCTCATTCTTTGGAAAGTAGACCGTTGGGCGAACCATAAATGACGCATTGAACCCCCCTTTTTGGTTATAGCGCATCATCCCACAATAGCAATGGCGATTGAGGTAAAGAAGCAACGCGGCGCTATGCATTGGGTCGGTTCCGGCGTTGAATTCATCACGACGGCTATAAAACAATTCCTGCGTATTGCCAAAGTCGAATAGCTCACTTGCCATGTAGATCAATTCATCTGGGCTTGACTGTATCATCCGGTGCAGGTTGATAAGGTCCGCGTTCATATCGGCACACAGGAATGAATTAAACGGGGCTGACAGGCTCACAGACGCAGAGCCAACGAACGGCTCGATTAGTCGCGCTGCGGCTGGCATAGCGGCGTATATGTCCCCCAGGATGCCTGTTTTTTTGCCAACATAAATCAATGGCGTATCTGTGGGGTTTGCTACAACTGGCACCACATCCCCGAATAGTGATTGGCGCGTGTAGATGGTTTGGTATTCTAATCTCTTCATAATCCTATCCTTTTACAAATGGGTGATCCTTGCTTGGCTTGTTGCCCTTGCCCGACTCGTTGCATTTTCGCTTCACGCCATTTCTTGCGATGCAAGCGACTCTGGAGAGATCGCCCGTCTTAAACTCTTTTATCCACCGCTCTGCGTCCCAATCGCAGACGGGACACAGCACCACGATCTTCGAATGGTTGTTCGTTGGTGGTCCATCTTCTGACACTGGTACTCTACCGCCGATCATCGTCTATCCTCCGGCTCTATCCAATCCATCCCAAACGCATCGAATACCATGCGTTCTTCGGTTGTGTCGACCACTTCTCCGCGCTTGTCTCTGAAGATCTTGCCGCCTTCCCAGCCGTTGGGCATGTAACCGCCATGTTGCCTCTGCATCACCATACGGCTGGAGAAATTCTTGCTACCAGTGCGGATCATGAGGCTGCCACCCCATGTCGAAAGATCGTGCTGAATGTAAAGATCGACCGCGTAATTTATCCCTGTCGTGGAGGTCATCACAAACTTTCTGTATCGAGATCCCCATCGTTTGGCTGGTCCGTGCTGTATTACATCAGCGGCCAACAGTTCGTCAAGGTATCCCAACAAGGGAGCATATCGACCAACCTCTTGGTGAAATAGATTTTTCTCGACATTCCATTTCGGCAAAACGACCAATTCCATATCACCGACTAGGGCCTTACGTCTTCTCAGGCTGCCAGCAATGACGCACCGATCCGGCTCGCAGAGTGGCGCGAATCGCTCTTGTAGCTTCTCGGCAATCGGCATTACCTGTGCATAC
>ENA-ORXM01000661-ORXM01000661.1-marine-metagenome-genome-assembly--contig:-NODE-661-length-57103-cov-10.492337_pt1 | contig 57103 bp, 49 predicted proteins | sample MGYA00237867_ERZ511480 | MGnify/ENA primary metagenome ERZ511480 (study PRJEB26309, sample SAMN06266103) | marine metagenome | isolation source: Algal blade | place: United Kingdom:Sidmouth, United...
CAGATTCACAAATTCACAAATTCACAAATTCACAAATTCACAAATTCACAAATTCACAAATCCCTCCAATCTCTGCACTCAAATAAACTGTTCTACCGTTCTAAGTAGGCTGCGCCTACGGCATGTGAATCAAAGAAACATTTTACCAGTACCATCTTTTTAAGGGTATAAAGCCATTATCTAGCTCATATTCTGCGCTTTATATGAATTCCGACCTATAGATTATTGGGAAAAAGCTAAAATTGCTGTATTTTCGCGCCGTTTTACGGTAATCAATAAACAAAGCGCTGAGTAAGTATTTCTAGGTTTTCGATGATAAGATTCTGAAATATAGAGACTTATATCTTACTCAAAACTTAATACATAATCAACAAAAGTTAATAAACATGGGACAAAATTTAATGTATGCCATACCATTCTTTGGGATCGTGGCATTGCTTTTTACTTTTTGGAAATCCGCTTGGGTAACTAAACAAGAAGTAGGGAATGAGAAAATGGCTAGAATAGCGAAAAATATATCTGACGGTGCGATGGCATTCTTGAAGGCTGAATATAAGGTACTATCTATTTTTGTAGTAGTGGTAGCAGCATTGATGGCGTGGAGTGGTATGAATGAAGGTTCTTCTCCTCTTGTAGCCTTATCGTTTGTCTTGGGTGCAATTTGTTCTGCGCTTGCAGGTCTTATAGGTATGAAAGTAGCTACTAAAGCGAATGTAAGAACAACGAATGCAGCGAGAACGGGACTAGGAAAAGCCTTAGAAGTTGCCTTCGGAGGTGGCGCGGTAATGGGAATGGGTGTGGTAGGACTAGGTGTGCTGGGACTAGGAACTTTATTCGTTGTATATGCAGGTATGTTCGGTATGGATACGCAGGCTAATGTTACTAAAGTCATCACGGTACTAACGGGATTTTCTTTTGGAGCTTCTTCTATCGCACTTTTTGCGAGAGTAGGTGGTGGTATATATACTAAGGCGGCAGATGTAGGAGCTGACCTTGTAGGTAAAGTGGAGGCAGGTATTCCTGAAGATCACCCACTGAACCCAGCGACTATTGCGGATAATGTAGGAGATAATGTAGGAGATGTTGCAGGTATGGGTGCCGATCTTTTTGAGTCTTATGTAGGTTCTATTATCGGTACGATGGTACTAGGAGCAGTATTTATAGGTAGTGCCACAGTTGGTGGTGGAACTTGGACGGATGACTTCGGTGGATTATCTGCTGTTATGTTGCCACTCGTTCTAGCGGCTGTGGGAATCATAACTTCTATTATCGGTACTTTCTTTGTGAGAGTAGGCGAGGGTGGTGATCCACAAAAAGCGCTGAACAGAGGTGAGTTTATCGCAGGAGGAATTATGATCGCTTTGACTTACCTTATCGCGACTTGGATGTTGCCTGCGTCATGGACATTTAATGGTGAGACGTATACACCGCTTGGGATTTTCGGAGCAGTAATCATTGGACTAGTTGCCGGTGTACTGATCGGTATGGTCACTGAGTATTATACAGGTACAGGGACGAAGCCAGTTATGTCTATCGTTAAGCAATCACTAACAGGTGCCGCGACAAACATTATTGCAGGACTAGGTGTGGGGATGATCTCTACAGCGATTCCGATTCTGATATTGGCTTCAGCAATTATCGGTGCACACTACTGTGGTGGATTGTACGGTATAGCGATTGCCGCTGTAGGTATGTTATCTAACACGGGAATACAGTTAGCTGTAGATGCATACGGACCGATTGCGGATAACGCTGGGGGTATCGCTGAGATGGCGGAACTAGAAAAAGAGGTAAGACAAAAAACGGATAAACTGGATGCAGTAGGAAATACTACTGCAGCGATCGGAAAAGGATTTGCTATAGGATCTGCGGCACTGACTGCTCTAGCACTATTTGCGGCATTTATGGCAACAGCGGGGATCACCTCTATCGATATCGCTCAGCCAAAAGTAATGGCTGGATTACTACTAGGAGGTATGCTACCTTTCTTATTCTCAGCGCTTTCTATGAATGCAGTGGGAAGAGCTGCTATGGATATGATCAACGAAGTAAGAAGACAGTTCAAGGATATTCCAGAACTGAAAGCTGCACTCGCGGTTATGAAAAGAAATGATGGTAAAGACAAGAGCGATTGGTCAGCAAAAGATGTTGCTATTTTCGATGCAGCAGATGGGAAAGCAGAGTACGATAAGTGTGTAGATATTTCTACCAAGGCATCTATCAGAGAGATGGTATTGCCAGGACTGATTGCAGTAACTTCTCCAGTGATCATCGGTTTCGGTGGTGGTGCGGAGATGTTAGGAGGACTGCTAGCTGGTGTGACGGTATGTGGAGTATTAATGGCGATTTTCCAGTCCAATGCTGGTGGTGCCTGGGATAATGCTAAGAAGATGTTCGAAGAAGGTGTGGAGATAGAAGGTAAGATGCATTACAAAGGATCGGATGCGCACAAGGCAACGGTTGTAGGAGATACGGTAGGAGATCCATTTAAGGATACGTCAGGACCGTCGCTCAATATATTATTGAAATTAATGTCAGTGGTAGCGCTTGTAATCGCACCATTTTTGTAGATATTAGAAGATATACAAGATTCTAAAAACAGTAATTTTCTTATAGCCTTTGCCTCCCAGCAAGGGCTATTTTTTTTTTATAATGCGAGGAGTGGCAAAGAGAGTAATACCATTTCTATTTTTAGATGACGGAAAAGGATTTAGAATTGTTCAAAATGGATCAAGGCAAAAAAAGTAGGCGAACCCATAGGTTCGGCGAGGCTTTTTAACGAAGAAACATGAAGAACAAAATAGATAATTACCGTCATTCTAAACTAGAATTGGTATAATATCGGGGTAGAGTAACAGGATAAGTAGAAGGACTTGGGCGTAACCCTTCTTAGGCAATGACTCAAAGCTCCGCGCTCAGGGTCGGATTATTACAGGCTCGCAAGTCTGCTCGGTCCTACGGACTATTCACTACGTTCCTACCTTCCATGTTCCTTACGCGATAAGAACGAATGGTCCGCAGAATCCTAGGTCCTAAACGGGCCTTTAAAATTAGAGAACCGACTCATCAGAGGCGGAAGGGAGGCCATCACCTCTACATAAGTTGCGTATAGACAAAAAAAAGCGGAAGACAAAAGTCTATCCGCTGGTAATGCTGTAATGTTAAAAGGGTGTCAAACTGAGGGTGTTAAATGCTCAATCAAGGGTGTTTCAAAAATTCGATGTTCTATTATGGAATTGATGTATTCCAAGACAAGCGCATCGTAAAGGGTGTTAAGTTCTCAATCAAAGGGTGTCAATAAAGTATTTAAAAACTCAATATTCAAAAGGGTGTTAAAAATGTAATTGCAAAGTATCTCAATAAAAAGGGTGTTAAATTGTTTGCTTCCGCAATTACACTTTTAAGACGGCGTAAAGCGGTGGAGTCACCATTATTGAATCACTTCTATCGCTTATGACAAAAGATATACAGAGGCTTCGTAATATTGATGTAGCATAGGGGTATCTTTTGCCTTACACTCTATCTTTTCGGCTATGTTTTCTTGCATCTATCGATGTAAGAATAATATGCAATTTCTATCTATTTTAATGTGGGGTTATTTTCACCAAGGTTTGATTCTATGTCCATTCGTTTATGTAGTATCCTATCAATGAATATTACTTTGTTAACAACCTTGTAAATTATCATGTGCGAAAAAAAATTAACTTTTTGATGTTGGTTTTTTATGTATGCTATTGATCTTCCAATCTCCGGATTTTTGCAGATAGTCTCAATCTGAGCAATTAGTTCCTTGTAGTATTTGTCAGCCTGAACGGATGACCAATTGATAGCTGTGTAGTTCCAAATACGCTCAAGATCAGCCTGGGCTAATTCACTAATTTCAAAGCTCAAACTCATTTAACGAATCTCTTGTTTAATGATTCTAAATGTTTTACCGGATCAAATTTTTTGACATATCCACTACTTTCCCCAGCAGTTATCGCTTCTCGCAGTAGTCTTAATTTTTGTTCTTCTTCATCAACTAACCTTAAGCCAGCCCGAATTACTTCACTAGCAGAAGAATATCTACCAGATTGAATACTTTCTTCGATTATTCGTTCAAAGTGATTCCCCAATGTTACAGATGTGTTTTTTGACATATTTAAAATTTTGACAAATATACCAATATTTGGTATCAGGTGCAAATATTGAAACTCTACAGTGTGTAAAACATATTGCACAAATGGTCCATATATATAGATTAATTGATGTTTGAATATATCGATAATTTAGTTGGTAAATCTATTGGTACAACTAAACAAAAAAAAAGCGCAAGACAAAAGTCAATCCGCGCCGTAATATTGATGTAGCATAGGAGCTATCCGTTCTTTTTGGTTTAGATATGTTTTGATTTTGTAGTCCTTCATGTTGGTTGGGGATGTTTACTACACTACGAGAAAAAAAAATGGGAGCAATTCGCTCCCATTCATTCATTCATTATATAATGTCTATTCCTCTACCTTTACTTTTACCTCAATGATTCCATCTCTTAGTTCACCCCAAAGTCCTTCATACCCATATTGCGCCCAATGATAAATATTACATTCGTACTCGATTTCAAAGTAGTAGTAAATTCCATCTATCTCTTTTGTTTTTTTAACTTTTCTGAATCTTAAAAAACTATCTTTTTGTGCACCAAATATTGATGTAATTGAAAATACACTTCCTAAGGTTTCAGTTTTATAATCTTTAGAGCTTAGTTCTACATGAAATTTATTCAGATATCCTCCAGAAGATTTTAATAAACCTTCTTCAACAAGACTTAGCCCATCTGGAATAATTATATCCTCTGCTCCTATAATATCATGGTATTCAATATTGGTCAGCGAGTCTAAGTATTCGTATACATTTCTATCCAGTTCGAAATCAGGAAATTGAATATTGAAATATTCTTCACGATTTATTGAACTATCTCCTAGTTTTAAAGACATACCTTTTCTTGAATTTGATGGGACGTCTCCAGTGTTTATACTAGGAGAGGTAGTCGTAAATTTATTCGAAACCCAAAGTCTAAAGTCATATTTGGAGATATCTTCATATCGGCAAAATTCAACACCATTAATCTTGACAGAAATGAAATGATCTGATATACCTTCTTCACAATTAATATCTATCTCTTCTAGTATCTGTGGATAGACCTCTGCAAAGTAAGGATCGATTCTATCTTCTTTTTTACAAGCCAGTAAAGAAAATATAACAAAGGCTGTGATCGTAAGAAAATTTTTAAATCTCATAGATTATTGTATTAGAGTTGTTGCAGAAATGGATTCTGTTTCATTTGAACAGTTATTTGTCGCAGTTACGCTCGTAACTAGATCAATATTTGCGTTGTTGACTTGAATATTAACAAAATTATCATTTGCAGTTCCTCCTGAAACAATAGTATGTGGACTATTTACTGACCAAGAATATGTGATCGCGTCGCTTGTAGGGATATTTACATTGGCTGTAATCAAGTTAGCAAAGCTAAAATCCGAACTCAGAATAAATACATTAGGAGGTGAAGTTGCCCATTCTAAAGGAAAATAGTCTGTATCTGACTCAAATGTAATATCATTATTATGAGCATAGAAACTAACAGCAGATCCACTCCCTACGCAAGTGATTCTTGCAGACATCATCGATTCATCTCCTAAAGAAGGCACACTAAAAGTAAGTTTAGGTGTTGGTGTGTTAATGCTACTTGGATTTGTATTCATATTATTCCATTCCGTCGCATTGTAACTACTAGGTCCCCAAACTCTATATATAAACTCATTACAATCATTTTGTGTGATAATTACACCCTCAGGATCTTCACACACTTGTTCTGGAATTTCATTTCGTTTACAACACCAATCATATACACTAATACCAACATAGATACCTACTGCTAACGCTACAATTACACTAAAGGCATTTTGATCTTCTCTATCTATAGGTGCTGTATTGCCATTTCCATCTGTAACTGTAAATTCTGAGAGTAATAATAGACTACCTAAAACGCTACCCACTGTAGTTGCAACAATATGAGACAATAATCTACATGCAATAGCTTCCCAAAAGTCACATGAACGTAGAGCTAGGGCATTTTCGGTGTTATCATAATAATGACTATAGTACCAATTGGCATACCCTTGAGAAATTGAAAAATATAAATTCAGCAAATTTATATCGTCGTTACATAAGTCTTTAGACTTTAGAAGATCTTTCTGGCGGTCAATATAATTATTTAACTCCTCTAAACTTGGCTTTTGATCGTTTAAATAAGAACGTAAATTTACAGAATAATTGGTAAGATAAGATTTTACACCTACGGAAAAATTATCTGATTGTTGTACATAATTTTCAAATCCTAATTGAGCATATTTGCTACCTTCCTTTTCAAATGTTCTGACATAATTTGTTGCTTGCTCGCCAGTTCCAAAAACTGTTTGGTGAAATTCTCCCATTGTAGTATAGTCCTCTTGATTATCAATGGTTCTAGCAAAGTTGAGCATTTGTTCAAAATGAAAGGCTACCTCATCGTCATCTAATGTCTCTATAAATATGTTGCTACAGCCATTCTGACTTGTTGCGGGTTCTTGAGAACAGCTAATATACATGAAACTCGCGGCTAAAAGTAAACATAAAATCTCACTAATTTTAATTTTCTAAGTTTGTTCATTTGTTAATTGATTTAGTAACAGAACAAAATGTTTGTTCTGCTTATGGTGATAAAATCTCTTTATTTTACTAGAACAATTTTATTAGCAATCCTAGCATCCTTTATAAATATGGGACGTCTACATAATTTTGTCAACCCGTTATAAAATCTAATTCTGGATTTAAATTCTTCTAATATATTTCCAATTTAGGCATATTATATTTAAGATTTTGACTTTTGTAACGAACGGTCGCTATGGTGTAACGAACGGTCGCTCTGGTGTAATGAACGGTGATTAGAGGAGTCAAATTTCTAAGTATTTTAATTAATGATTAGAGATCACATAATACTCAGGCCTTAGGAAAGTAAAAAATTATTAAAATGTCAAAGAGATGTGTTGATAAGAAAAAGTAACTTTTTCCCAGAATATCGTCTATATTGTATATTAATTAATACAATCTACATTAATGGAGGCAATTCGTCTAAAATTTTAGGGGAGTTGCCTTTTTTTTTACTTTGTGGAAACATAATAAACGTTATTGTATCGTTAAAGCTAAAATAGATGCCGTTTTTAGAAAACTTTTTCCACTCAAAACGCATATATTTATATGGAATGTTTTTTGAAACACCATACAGTGAATAAGAGAACTCAATCTTTATCTATAATACACAGGAAAATATGAATTTAAGATCATTTATAATTGTCGGATTACTTTTAGGAACACTAGCTTATGGCATATTTTCTCCAGAGCAAGATCCCAAAGAGAAAGAAGGTCTCATATTACATGCCGTACTGAATTATTTAGACGCCTTACACTTTGAACCTGTAACCTTAGATAATGCTTTTGCCGAAAAAACTTTCGACGGGTATCTAGAGTCTATGGATCCGGGAAGAAGATTCCTAATGCAGTCAGAGGTAGATAAGTTGGCCTTATACAAGACGGATATAGATGATCAGGTAAGACTAAGAACATTTGAGTTCTTTGATTATTCTGTAGGAGTGATAGAAGAGAGTTATGTCAGAGCAGAGAGGATTTACACAGAGATGATCGACCAGCCGTTCGATTTTGACCAAAATGAAGAGATAGAGTTATCACCAGAAAAACGAAAATTTGCATCTAGCGAAGAGGAGTTGAAAGATTTCTGGAGAAAGTATCTTAAATATGAGACGCTCATAAGACTAGAGAAAAAGATTAACGATCAGGAGAAAGCAGAGGAAGAGGAAAAAGATATATCTGAAGATGATGGTAAAGACAAGGAGATAAAAGAAATAAAAACAATAAAGGAACTAGAGATAGAAGCAAGAGAAGAAGTCAAAGAAACTTTTGACGAATGGTTCGTTAGACTTAAGAAGGTGAAAAGATCTGACCGTTTCGAATCCTATATCAATGCTATAACACATATTTTCGATCCGCACACGGATTATCTGAACTTTAAAGAGAAGCAAGATTTTGATATCAGGATGGGAGGTAAGCTAGAAGGGATAGGTGCAAGACTCTCTCCTGAAGGAGAATTTATCAAGATCGTATCTATCGTTGCAGGAGGGCCTGCATGGAAAGGAAAAGAACTACAAGTAAACGATGTGATCACTGTTGTTACAGAAGAAGGAAAGGAACCCCTAGATATTAAGGGTATGACTTTACCCGATGTTGTTGTACATATCAGAGGGGATAAAGGGACTAATGTTACCCTAACTGTAAAAAAGGCAGACGGAAGTATTAAGGATATAACGATAGAAAGAGATGAGGTAATTATAGACGAGGGATTTGCTAGATCTGCAATCCTTAACAAAGAAGGGGAAAATGATAAAATAGGATACATAAAACTTCCAAGATTCTATTCTAGCTTCGAGGGTAACAAAGGACATTCTTGTTCTGCTGATGTCAAGAAAGAGCTAGAAAAATTAATAGCACAGAACGTAGATGGTGTCGTACTAGATCTAAGGAATAACGGAGGAGGATCTCTCAGAGATGTGATCTCTATGTCAGGTCTATTCATCAAGGATGGTCCTATCGTACAAGTAAAACCAAAAGAAAAGAAGCCGAGCATATATAGAGATACGGATAATGGCGTTGTATACGACGGTCCACTTATCGTGATGGTTAATAATTTTTCTGCTTCTGCTTCTGAGATACTAGCAGCTGCTTTACAAGATTACGGAAGAGCCGTAGTTGTAGGATCTAACTCTACTTTTGGAAAAGGAACGGTCCAACGATTTTTTAATCTAGACGATGCCTACAAAGACAAAGGCGATGATGCGTATAGTCAGCTCGGAGAAATCAAAGTAACAATGCAGAAGTTCTATAGAGTTAATGGAGGATCTACTCAGCTTAATGGTGTGACACCAGATGTAATACTACCAGACAATTACCACTACCTGGACCTAGGAGAAAAGGAATACGATTATGCTATGGACTGGTCCGTAATCGATCCTGTGGAATACGGTCAAGATGTTTTCAAGGTAGAGAACAAAGATGACCTAATAAGAAACAGTGCTGAGAGATTAGCAAGTAATGATGAGTTTAAGCTGATTCTAGAAAATGCAAAACGTCTAAAGAAAAATAGAGATATCTCTACAGCTCCTCTAGGACTTGAGTCATATATATCTTACCTGGACGAAAGAGAAAAAGAAGCTAAGAAATTTGAGAACATCATGGATGAGGCCATCGGAGGTTTACTTATATCTAACCTTCCAGATGATGTAGAATATATCAATTCTGATGAATCTAGAGTTGCTAGAAATGATGACTGGATATCTTCTATTGGCAAGGATATCTATATAGATGAGACATTAAAAATATTGTCCGAGATCAATAAGAAAGATCTGGTAGAGAGACCTTAAACAATGTATTATTGACAGTGAATTACTGACAGTGAAACAATTCGTAAGAGATTTAAAAAAAAAGGGAAGTACTAATCGTACTTCCCTTTTTTCATGTTCCTTCGTTGAAAAGCCTCGCCGAACCTATGGGTTCTTTGCTAGCCCGCCCGCTTAGCGCTGTGCCTGCCGTATACAAGGAGGCAGGGTTTTCTCATTTAAAGCACTTTCGTACTTAATTCGACTACGTCGAACTCATTCGTTCTTACCTTGATCCATTTTGAACAATTCTAAATCCTTTTCCGTCATCTAAAAACAGAATTGGTATTAGATATACCAGACCTGATACAACAAGAAGCATGCGAAACCTATAAGGCCTGCGCCACTGATCTTACTGATCCACTCTACATGCTTATCTTCTAAACTATTCCTGATCAGCTTAGCCAAAATAATTTTTATAGAATCTGAAATAATAATCACGGCTAAGATGGTAAACAATAATATAGAAAGCTCTTCTGTAGAAACCAGCTTACCGATTTTATAGGTAGACATAGTCCCTAGCCAAAATATAAAGGTGAAAGGATTGAGGGTGTTTATCAAAAATCCTTTGAACCAATAGTTTACAAAATTAGACATAGATATCAGATCCTGATTATTAGCAATTTTGGGTTTTTTTATAATTAGGATAATACCAAATATACTTAGAACAACCACACCAGCTACACCCATCCAGAACTGAAAGACATCACCGTTGACCACCTCACTTATTTCCTTGATCATGAGTAAGCTGATGATGACAATAATAATATCACTTACCCATACTCCAAAACCTACAGCAAATCCAGCAGTGGCGCCCTTCTCTAGACTAGCTTGTGTGAGGGCTACAAAAATAGGCCCCATAGAAACAGCTAGGACAAGTCCTAGAAATATACCTTCTATAATAAACTGCATTAAGTATACAGACTTGCCACTAGAGTTCTACCTCTAGCATGGTTTCTAAATTCACATAAGTATATCCCCTGCCAAGTACCGAGCATCAATCTACTGTCTTGTATAGGTATAGAGATAGACGATCCTACCATACTTGCTTTGACATGTGCGGGCATATCATCGGGGCCTTCCATCGTATGTTTCAGGAAAGTCATATGCTCAGGTACAATATGGTTATAGAAAGACTCGAAATCATGGAGTACATCTGGATCTGCATTTTCGTTGATGGTAATTCCTGCAGAAGTATGCTGAATAAAAAGATGTAAAATGCCTGTTACAGGTAGCTTACCTATCGCATGAAGTACCTCCATGGTAACAATATGGAAGCCTCTAGGATACGAATCTAAAGAAAAAGGAATGTGTTGAATCATCTATTTGTAAAATACGTCTCATGTAAAGATAAAAGAAATGATTACTTCAAAAGCTTAGCAGGAAGACATTATGTGATTGTGGGAGCCCTGGAGAATATATATAGCACCGTCCTTTACATTTTTTGGGATAAGCCCTCTAAAGAGATTAAAGTTCTTAAGAGCTTGCTGTTGTATTTTGCGTGAGTGATGGTAGCTGGTGCGACGGAGTCGCAGACCGTAATGTAATGAAGGGCCGAACGAATAGTGAGCTAGCGGACGTAACGACCCGGAGGAACGATGGGACACGCCCAGAAAAAAATCCTAAAACTTAGATATTTTAGGGCATTCTAGTTGGCCGAAATATTTCATGAGACCGATGCCGATAAAGTGGTAAGTATCTTTTGTATTACTATCTCCTCGTTGTTTTCCTTCTGTCGCGAATCCTTCTATTCCAGAGCGGTCTGACAGTGCTGCAGCGATAGGTCCACGGGAGCCCTCCAGTTGCGCACTAAGCGGATACTGTGTACTCACATCATCTAGATAATCGGTACGCGTAAGCCTAGATCCTAAGAATACATTGAAACTGAGATCTTCGGTTATATCCCATTTGTACCCTATACCTACATTTAGTGCCATATTGATAGAGCCGTATTCTTCGCCTAGAAACTGACCTTCGGTTCCGTAATCCCTTAGGCTATATACGTTGTTATCCAACTTGGTTTTTGGGTTATAATTAAATACTGAAAATCCACCAAAAATATATGGCGTGTACCACTCGTCATTACTGCCGTGTACGTAGTTAAAAAAATTGAACTCCATGGCTACTCCCAGATCGAATACATCTGAGTAAAAGGAAAGATTTCTTTGTTGCTCAAAGTTGTTTTTAGAATCACTGTCGGAGGCTCTTATTCTGCCATAGTTAAGGGAGAAAGTCGCAGAGACCCTCGTATTAAAGTTATTTCTACCTACAATACCTCCTGCTAGTCCAGGCTTGTTGAGTCTATAATCCGTGTTCAGATCGCCGAAATAATAGCTAGCACCTAGCCAGCCACCAGCTTCCCAGCCTTTCTGACTGAATCCGTTCATGTACATACACGAACATATAAGTAATAATATACTTGTCCTTTTCATGGGTAGGAATAAAACGTATGATTTCCTGATTAAGTACCTTTTTCAATTAAGATTGCAAAAATAAGAAATTTATAGGTATGATATCTTATAATCCAGCTTTAGCACTTATCTCTAGCATTCTATCTATGCATGCTCTTCCTTTTTCTATCACCCACTCATCTAACTGTATTTCAGGTAGTCCATACTTCATAGAAAGGTATAGTTTCTCCATGTTATTACGCTTCATATGCGGGCACTCATTGCATGCACAGGTATTATTAGGCGGTGCGGGCATAAAAATTTTTTCAGGAGATTTTTTCTGCATTTGGTGCATAATCCCTGCCTCTGTTGCTACGATAAACTCTGTAGCATCAGATTCTACAGTATACTTGATAAGCCCGCTGGTAGACCCTATAAAATCTGCTTTTTCTAATATATGGGGCTCACATTCTGGATGCGCAATAAACTTAGCATCGGGATGCATCAGTTGTAGCTTTGTAATTTTTTCGTTAGAAAAAATTTCATGCACCATACACGTACCATTCCATAATACTAGATCCCTTCCAGTTTTCTTTTTGAGGTACATACCTAGATTTCTATCTGGAGCAAAGATGATTCCCTTGTCTGCGGGAATACTATCTATCACATGCACAGAATTAGTCGAGGTACAACATATATCCGTAAGGGTCTTAAGTTCTGCCGTACAGTTTATGTAACTGACAACGACATGGTCAGGGTATTTTTCTTTGAACTTCTTAAAGAGGGGCGCAGGACAAGAATCTGCTAAAGAACAACCTGCCTTCAGATCAGGAAGGACTACCTTCTTAGAAGGATTCAGCATCTTAGCCGTTTCTGCCATAAAGTGAACACCAGCGAAGACAATCATATCAGCCTCTGTTTTCTCCGCTTGTTGCGCTAGTCCTAAGCTATCTCCTACATAGTCCGCTATATCTTGTATATCTCCTTCTACATAATAGTGAGCTAGGATGATAGCATTTTTTTCTTTCTTCAGTTTGTTTATTTCTGCTTCTAGATCTAGCGTGGGGTCTACTTCTATGTCTAAGTAACCATTTTGGTGCAATTTTTCCTTGGCGGCGGTAAGTACAGCTTCTGACATTCGTTTTTATTTTTAGTAAATGATAATTTGTAAACAGTATGGGAGCTAATTTCATTCCAAAAAAACGAAATTATCTGTAATTCTTCTGCATCTATCCGAGTAGGAAAACGGTATTTAGCTTACCTATCTTTAAATTTTCTTTCTTCCACTCTGATATAGTCTTGGTCCTGATGCTTTCCTTCGGAGCATTTATCTCAGAAGCTATACATAACTTGAGCTGTGGGGATAGATGCTTCATCATGATCTGAACAAGGCGATCATTACGATAAGGTGTCTCTATAAATATCTGTGTCTGTCCTGACCGGTGGATTTTTTTTTCTACTTTTTTTAGTTCGTCGATAAGCGGTTTATCTTTTATAGGGAGATAACCATTGAAGGCAAAATTTTGTCCATCTAATCCTGATGCCATTAGAGCAAGAAGGATAGAAGAAGGCCCTGATAGCGGACTAACCGTATATCCGTGCTTATGAGCTTCGGCGGTATAGAGTGCTCCTGGATCTGCTATGCCAGGGCTACCAGATTCTGACATGATACCGACATCGTGACCGTCCTGTAGCAACTGCCTCATCAGGCTGAGATGTACGCCTGGATTATTTTTGTCCATCTCGTAGATCTTTAGAGAATCTATGGTGTATGGTGGTGCAGTAGATTTGATAAATCTTCTGGCGGTACGAGCGCGCTCGACGATGAAGTGTGTGGTATGGTGTATAATGTCAATTGTACTGCGACCTAATGCAGAAGGATCGTTTTCTACAATAGAAATAGGTATCATATACAACTTTGACATAGTATCAACTTCAATGATTAAAAAGTGAAATTAAGAAAACTGGTGATAAAATAATTAGTAATTATGTGTTCATTTTGCTATGAGAATCAGGAAGAACCTATTTGCTAGGCGCTACGTTATAGTTATTGTTAAAAAAAGGAGTACATATTACAAATGTTTTCCGTCAAAATATAGTTGTATAACTGTAGTGTATTATTTTTGTTCTTGTTGATGTCAATGCCACATACTAACTAGGACTTATTAAAATCTATAAATGGATATTCTTTGTATCAATAGACAAATATTACAAACAGAGCAGAAAGCGCTAGAGATAAATCTTAATAGTAAGATCTACGGCACTTTCTCAGAAATAGGGGCAGGACAGGAAGTAGCCAGAAATTTCTTCCAAGCAGGAGGAGCCGCAGGTACTATTGCCAAGACCATGTCCGCATATGATAAGACCTATTCTGATGCGATCTATGGTATAGAGGAGAGCAAGCGATATGTTTGTGAAAGTCGACTGTATAAAATGCTCGACCATGAATACGGTCTCATGGAGGAGCGATTGTTAGAAGCTCGCCCAGATACTAAGTTTTTTGTATTTGCGGATACGGTATCTGCCATTAATTATCAGAAAACAATAAAGGGGCAAGGTTGGTTAGGTGTTCGGTTTCAGCTATCTCCAGATGGACCAACTAATGATCTGGTCCTTCATACGAATATGAAGGATAATGACAATAGACTGCAGCAAGAAGCTATAGGCGTGCTGGGAGTTAATATGATCTATGCTTGTTACTTTTATAACAAAGATCCTAAGTCTTTTATAGATTCCTTGTTAGATGGAATTAGGGGAAGGGTAGAGATAGATATGATTAGTCTGACGGGACCAGATTTTGATTATTTAGATAATCGATTATTATCTCTTTATCTTGTTCAGTACGGCCTTACAGAAGTAGCTATCTTTAATGCAAAGGGAAATAATATCCATGGTTCGGAATTTCTATATAAGAAAAACCTAATGGTTGTGAGGGGTCACTTTAGACCTCCTACATTGGTAACGATGGATGTTGTGAAATCGGGTTTTGATCAGTTTGTAAAAGAGAAAGATGTAGACGAAGATCGCGCTTGCATTGTAACGGAAATAACATTAGACAATCTCAATGTAGATGGGGAAATAGATGAAGATGATTTTATAAGTCGTGTAAAATTACTAAGTGCTCTAGACCAGACCGTAGTTGTTTCTAACTGCAGTAATCATCAAGGACTCATCAATTATCTATCTGACTTTAAGATTAAAAACTTAGGTTTAGTAATAGGGGTGAATGAGCTGAAGGAGATTGTCAAAAGTAAATATGAGAATAACCTAGATGGTAGATTACTTGTGGCGTTTGGAGAATTGTTTAACAGGAATATAAATGTATATGTGTACCCTGCTGTAGATGAAAACAAGAATATAGTTACAGCTAGTACGATGCCAGTGCCGGATGGAATAAAGTTTCTTTACAAGCATCTAATCGATAGTAAGCAGATAATAGAGATTACCGATTATAATAAAGAAAACTTGACTATATTTCCATATCACATATATGACCTAATCGCAACAGATGAAAATAACTGGGAAAATGCGCTACCAGCAGAAGTCGCTGCACTTATCAAAAAGGAAGGCTTACTGGGATATAAAAAGAAAATACTGGAACAAGCTGAATAATCTACTATACATAGCTGTACTCTGTATCATAGTATCATGTAAGCAGTCTGCTCAACCATCCACTCAGGTGGAGAGCCTTGTTGTAGAAAATATAACGGAGAAAAAAGTAATGAAAAACGATCATCCTTATATCGACTTAGCTTATGTCATGGGTAAATTTGATCCAGCTAAGCATAGCAACTTTGTACTAATAGACCAGAAATATGCAGATAGGGGCGGTCTCTATTTGCACAAAGAAGCCTATGATGCATTTGTCAATATGCAGGAAGCGGCTAAGCAATCTGGTATAGAATTACAGATCAGATCTGCCACTAGAAATTTTGATTATCAGAAAGGAATATGGGAGCGGAAGTGGAACGGCGTTACTAAGCTAGAAGGAACTATAAACGCACAAACGGATTATCAGAAAGGTGAAGAAAGAGCACTCGCTATTCTACGATATAGTTCTATGCCAGGAACCTCTAGACATCACTGGGGAACCGATATAGATATCAATGCATTTACGAATAGTTATTTTGAGACAGGGAAAGGAAAAGCGGAATACGCATGGCTTAGAGATCATGCAGCGCGCTATGGTTTCTGTCAGCCCTATACTGCAAAAGGGGTGTCCCGTCCGCATGGATATGAGGAAGAAAAGTGGCACTGGTCCTATCTCCCCGTAGCGAATGTATGTACAAAAGTTGCTCAGGAAAAAATGAAGGATATTTATGTAAAAGGATTTTTAGGATCTGAAAATGCTAGCCAGATATCTGTTGTAAAAAAATATGTATTGGGAATTAACACTTCCTGCTTACCCTAATTAAAAAATATAATCTATGTCACTTGTAGAATCTAATATGCTGGATCTAGGTATTAAAGGACCGGAGTTTTCATTACCAGATGTCGTCTCAGGAAAAGTTCTTTCCCTTACAGAACTTAAAGGAGCTCATGGTACGCTTATCATGTTCATATGTAACCACTGTCCATTTGTATTACATGTCAATGAGGCTTTAATAAAATTAGCTAATGACTATAAGGAGAAGGGTATTGCTTTTGTAGCCATTTCTTCTAATGATGTGGAAAACTATCCTCAGGATAGTCCCGACAAAATGGAAATGCACGCGAAAAAATTGGGCTATCCATTTCCTTATTTATACGATGAGAGCCAAGCCGTTGCTAAATCATATGATGCAGCCTGTACGCCTGATTTCTATCTTCTTGATAAAGATGCCATCCTAGTTTATAGAGGCAGAATGGATGCTTCCAGACCGGGCAACGGGATAGAAAATGATGGTAAAGACATTAGGCAAGTTCTGGACAATATCTTGGAAGGTAAAGAAGTATCAGATAAGCAGTACCCCAGCGCAGGATGTAATATCAAGTGGAAAACATAGCCTCCCCTAAACCATATCTTTTAGATGAATTAGCTTGCTTTTGTAAGAAATTATACAAAAACTCAAGTTTTAACTTTTTGTATAGGTGACTACCTATGACTTTTGGTGTCTTAAGGTTGTAATTATTGATGAGAATTACAATAGCTAATATCCTAGATCTTGTTTATAGCTCTAGTATAGAAGTTTTATATTTGAATGAAACCATTTGTAACTAACTTGAGAAACTAGTTACAGAAGTAAAGCCACTTTATAGTGGCTTTTTTAGTTTATGCTGTGGATTGTGATTACGCGTTATTATTTTTTTCTTGAGCTAGCCGTCTTAGGGCTCTAATTTCTTTAATCTTCTCATCTATTTCTATAGCTGGAGAGCCGAAATAAATTTTACCCATTTTCAGATTGTTATTCACCCCAGACTGAGCGTATATAATGACATTGTCCTCTATGACCAGATTTTGGGTTATCCCTACTTGCCCATATATTTTTACTTGATCTCCTATAATAGTTTTTCCAGATATACCTACTTGAGCAGCGATAAGACAATGCTTTCCGATCTGTACGCCATGACCTATATGTACATGGCAATCTATCTTCGTACCTTTTCCTATGATCGTGCTGTTAGACACCCCTTTGTTTATGGTACATAAGGAAGCTATATCTACATCATCTTCTATGACTACATTTCCACAGGCATACCATTTCATCATAGTGCCATTAGGTTTAGTATGATAATAGAAAGCATCAGAACCTATCTGAGATCCAGATTGTATTTTTACATTTCGACCTATAGTTACATCATTATGGATCGTCACCCCACTTTCTATTATCGAGTGGGGACCTATTTTTACATTATTACCTATATGGACATTTTCTGCAATCCTAGCGCGCGACGATATATGATTTGACTTGCTTAATATTTGATACTGATCTTGCGCTATCTGATTATATATCTGAAATGGATTGTTACTTATAAGGAGCACTTTGTTCTTGGGACATTCTATTTTTTTATTGATTATGATGTAGGTGGCTTTAGACTTGAGCGCTTTCTTATAATACTTCTCGTGATCCACAAAGCAGATATCACCTTCAGATACTCTGTGTATTTCATTGATACCCATAGCGATGTAGGGTTCTTGTTTCTCGCTAAATATTTCACAATTATACTGGCTAGCAATAATGTTTATATCTATAGGGTATCTAAATTTCATAGTATAGTAATTCTAGTGTGCTTCTAACCAGTTTTCTCCTGTACCTACGCTGACTAATATAGGAACTTTTAAAGTAGGCATAGCATTTTTCATCTCGTAAGTAACAATTTCTGTTACCGTATCTAATTCTGTTCTCAGTACGTCGAACACCAGTTCATCATGCACCTGAAGAATCATTTTTGATTTTATTTTTTCTTTGGCAAATCTATTTTGGATATTAATCATGGCAAGTTTGATCATATCAGCAGCGGTGCCTTGGATGGGTGTATTGATGGCCATCCTCTCGGCATTACTTCGGGTCAGTCCGTTTCTAGAGTTGATATCTCTGAGGGTTCTTTTTCTTCCTAGTAGGGTAGTGACATATCCTTTCTCCTTAGCTCCTTGTACCACATCGTGCATGTAATTTTGTAGTCCTCTATACTGTGCAAAATAATTATCTATGAGCTCCGTAGCCTCTTTTCTAGTGATGCCCAGCTGTCGAGAAAGATTGGTAGCACCTGCGCCATAAGTTATACTGAAATTTACGGTCTTGGCATTTCTTCTTTGTTCATCTGTCACTTCATCATAAGGTACGTCATACACTTTTGCAGCAGTGGCTCTATGGAAATCATTTCCAGCTATGAAGGCTTCCATCATGGCTTCGTCATTGCTAATTTCTGCTATCAGTCTCAGTTCTATCTGAGAATAATCTGCAGCTAATAATATGTGATCCTTATCTCTAGGCTGGAAGGCTTTTCTTATTTCTCTTCCAGCTTCATCCTTGATCGGAATGTTCTGTAAGTTAGGATTGTCAGAACTCAATCTTCCTGTCGCCGCTCTTGCTTGATTAAAATTACTGTGTACTCTGCCTGTCCTAGGATTGACCATCAGAGGAAGTGCATCTACATAAGTGGTTTTTAGTTTTGCATATTTTCTATAGTTAAGGATATCACGTACAATATCATATTTGACAGAAAGTTCGTCTAGTTTTACAGCATCAGTAGAGTACTGACCGCTGCTTGTTTTTCTCCATCGGTAAGGAATTTCTAATTTGTCAAATAACACCTGGCCTACTTGCTTAGGACTAGCGATATTGAATTCTACATCGGCTTTTTTGTAGATTTCTTTTTCCTTTTGTTGTATCAGTTCTCCTAGCTTAACAGAATAATCTTCTAGGAACTTACTGTTAACTCTTACGCCTTCATACTCGATACTTGCTAGGACGTCTATAAGTGGCTCTTCTATCTTATAATAGATTTCTTCAACCTCTGCTTCTTTTATTTTTTCTTGTAGAATTTCTTTTACTTGTAATGTTATATCTGCATCTTCTCCAGCGTATTCCGCTACCTTGTCTTCTAGGATGTCTCTCATACTTAGCTGGTTTTTTCCTTTCTTTCCTATGAGAGATTCTATAGGTACCATCTTATAGTTAAGATAAGATTCAGATAAGAAATCTAGTTTGTGTCTAAGGTCTGGTTCCAGCAGATAATGACAGATCATGGTATCAAAATAAAGGCCTGCAAAGTGTACGCCATACCACTTCATCATCAGAATATCATATTTTATATTCTGTCCTATTTTGATGATATTTTCATCCTCTAATATTTTCTTGAAGGGGGCAACGATTCTTCTCGCTTCACTTTCGTCTGCAGATACAGGAACGTAATAGGCTTTGTTTTTCTCGAATGAATATACCATTCCCACTAACTCTGCTGTAGTTGCATCGATACCTGTAGTTTCTGTATCGAAGCTTATCGCTTTCTGTCCTTCTAATAGGCTGACTAGCTCAGCTATCTCCTGATCGGTCTTTACAATTTTATAATTATGTTCTGTATTCTCTATGTTCTTATCAGCTACCTTGTAGGTACTCGGAGCTGAAGCGTTAGCCTGAGTAGAATAAGCAACTGCTTTACTGCCACCGAATAGATCTTGTTGTACAGATGTCCCTGGTGTACTACTTGCCTGGAGAGATGATACAGACTGTCCTAGGATATGATCTGCTAGCGTACGAAATTCTAGTTCTTTGAATAGCTTAGATAATTCTTCTCTATCGTATTCTTCTAATACTAAAGAAGCTTCATCGAAGGCGATAGGTACATCTAGGTCTATAGTTGCTAGTCTTTTAGACATAAGTCCTTGCTCAGCAAAATTCATTACATTCTCTTTCTGTTTGCCTTTTAGCTTATCCGTGTTAGCAATAAGGTTTTCTACACTACCGTAGAGAGCGAGTAGTTTAGAAGCTGTCTTAGCACCTATACCGGGAATACCAGGAATATTATCTACACTATCTCCCTGGAGACCTAACACATCTATGACTTGTTCCACCTTATCTATATTCCATTTTTCTAAGACCTCCTTAGGTCCTATTATATCTACACCATTACCCTGTCTGGAGGGCTTGTACATATAGATCTTATCGGATACGAGCTGAGCGAAATCCTTATCAGGTGTCACCATATATACGGTGAAGCCAGCTTTTTCTGCTTTCTTAGCTAGCGTGCCTATCACATCATCCGCCTCATAATTAGTCACTGTGACGATGGGTATATTAAAGGCTTTTACGATGTTTTTTATGTATGGGAAAGCGGTAGTAATATCTTCTGGTGTGGCATCTCTATTGGCTTTATATGCCGGAAATTCATCGTGTCTAAACACATTTCCATCAGGATCAAAGGCTACAGCTATATGTGTTGGTATCTGGTTTTTTATAAGTTCCCATAAGGTCCTTACGAAGCCGGTAATGGCAGAAGTATTGATGCCTTGGGAATTGATCAAGGGTCTGTTGATAAAAGCATAATGTGCTCTATATACAAGGGCATGACCATCTAGAAGGAATAGTTTTTTCTCGCTCATAATCAGGTTCTGTGTAGAAGAGCAAGATAAGAAAAGCCCATCAACTAGATAGCTGATGGGCTTCACAAATTATTTTTAGTTTGGTATTATCTTATAAAGTATATGATAATCCTAAGCTATATCTAGACTGTGTGTCTCCATCTTCACTACCAAAAGTTTCTGAAGCTGCAGTTCTTAATCCATAAGTAAATCCTACACCTATACCTTTCCATATACTAAATGCAAATGTGTTTGTCCACTCATACCAGTGATTATTTGGAGATGGTGAAGCCGGGTTACTATAAGCATAGAAACCTTCTAGGTTAGATACCCATGCAATTCCTTTGTACAACTCTCTAGCATATCCAGCTTTGATTTTTGCTCCTAAAGCAGAGTTGAAGTTAGGGTCGTCACCAAACTTCCAGTGGTAGTTAATTGGGTGTACCATCAGATAAAAATCTTTAATTGGTGTCCAAGTTGCACCTATTCCTATATCTAAATCTCCAGGATTATTGAATACATTATCTCCTAAAATTCCTGTGTTGTAAGCTAAACCACCTGACAATGCTATTGTCTTTGTTAACTTATAACCATATAGAGAAGAAAGGTTCAATTTGTTAGGTACTGTAGCAGTAACACCATCCATATCATCTTTAGTATTAAGGTCAGTAGTAAGGCTACCTAAACTTAGAATGGCATCGTTGTATAAGAAGTGCTTATCTCCATTGTAACGTGCAGTTCCGAATAAGTCAAATACAAATGAATTAGAAGTAGAGTTATTATTCTCATTTGCGATCCAGTTAGAGAAACCAGAAAAGTTTCCGCCTAGTGTTCCTAATATTTGTGTGGACCATCCTGGCAATTCATTAATTTGTTTTTGAATACCATCAATTTCAGCCTGAATAGCATCTATAGATGCTTGCTTATCAGTTTTCATTGATTTCAATTCTTCCATGCTTTGAGCGTTCATGATTCCGAAGCTTAAAAAGCTAAATACGAATAATAGTAATAAATTTCTCATTATGAATTTAATTGTTAGTTTTTAAATAGTTTTTACAATAATTTATGAATGAATTTCTAAACTTTCCTTTGTTAGTTTACTCAGAGGAACAACGATCCTACTACCATCAGTTTTTATCACAACGGAGGATCTATCCATTTCTATGATCTCTCCTTTTCTGCCATCTACAGTGATTGTATCTCCTATAGTAAATCTACCTTTCGAGTAGACGGAGCCCAAAAAGTTAGACACAATATCCTTAGATGCTAATCCATATCCTATAGCAAAAGCAAGTATAACACCTGCTATAACTAATGATATGTTTTGTGATAGGAAGCTGGTATCAATTTTTGCTTGTGACAAGGCGCTTATAATTACATTAATCAGTAAAAAATAAAATAATGCGGTTGCGATAAGCCTAGCTGATGGAATGCCTAATGATGTCAATGCTGTCTGTACAACATTCTTAAGTGCCTCTGCTATAAGGAGTCCTAGGACTAGCCATATAAGAGCAACAATAAGATTAGGTATAAATGTTATCAGGTCAGAAACCATATTAGACAACGCGGGCATTCCTAGAACATCCGTCGCTGCCACAGAGAATAATAGTAACAAGATATAATATACTATTTTACTTAGAACAGAAGAAATCTTAATTTTTACATTAGATTTTTCTACTAATTCTATTTCATTAAGCTTGTCTCCTAATTTATCGATCTTAATTTTTTCGAGAGCTGTCTTTACAACTCTAGCTACTATTCTAGAGATGAATAAACCTACTATGATTAGTACTAGGGCCATAATAAAATTAGGCACTCCAGTAATAAATGACTTCAGAAGGTCTCTTAATGATCCTGATAGTAATTCAGAAAATAATACTGAATTCATGTTTTTCTGGGTTTATATTGTTGAATTTGGTTATAAAAATCTACTTTCCATTTGGATATTTACGCTGTCTTTTAATAGTCTTTTCTGAGTCATTACTTATTCCTGTTCCAGGACTACCACCACTCATGCTGACAAACATGCCTAAAACCTTAGAGAAATATAACTCTACGATTTCTCCGAAAAACTGAAATACGTTTACATTACTGTGAATGCTGTTACTTATCTTCTCAGTTTTTTGCTCATACTTAGTAGCTTGCTCTCTCTCTAGCTCTTTGAAATTATTAATTCTCATATTAATATTTGTTAAGTGTTCTTAATTCTTGCCATATATTTCTAAGTGTAATTTCTTAAACTTCTGTTTAGCTCTCTTAATCTTCATCTTCACGGCGCTTTCTGATTTTTCCAGAATTGCTCCGATTTCCTTGATAGACATCTCATCCTGATACTTCATCAGTAATATGGTCTTATCACCTGCCGGTACCTCTTCTAGAATTACCTTCAGTCGCTTAACATTAGTTTCCATAAGAAACCGATCCTCTATGTCGTCGTCAGCTGTGTCATGCTCCATCGACATATCGTCTACTAATACACTTTTATCCTTCTTCCTCCTTCGTATTGTATCTATACAAAAATTATAAGTTATAGAATACAACCACGTTGAAAACTTCGATTTTCCACTAAATTTTGAAAGATTCAACAGAATCTTCATAAATATATCCTGTGTGGCATCTTCAGCCGCACTCTCACTTTTCAGTATAGAGATACATTTTCCAAATACTTTTCCTGAATACCTCTTATAAAGTATGTCAAAATAAGCAACATTGTTTGTAGCTAGATATTCCTTCACTACATCTTCGTCACTAATTTTAGAAGAAATATCCTTAGTCAGTAAGGGATATAGTAAATTAATCAATGCTTCAAAGTTTTACGGGGTAAGAATGTTTTCATAATATATGACGCAAAAGAATACGAAAGTTACTTTTTTCTCCGAATATATTTTATAAAAACTTTAAGTATGGATAGTAACTTACTTTTGACTAGTACAGTAAGAAACTAGGTTTAGTTCATTTACACACCTTAAATGATAAAACTAAAGTGTAGCTTTTTCTATATTCTTCGCTGAGGAATTCATATTTTTCCGCTATGAAAATTAAGTTTTTACACATTACAGGTATTTTTTTCATTTTTGCAACGGCACTTCTATATACAAATCCTCTAGATGGGCAATCAGAGAAAGATGCTTTGTATGTCAAAGAAATTTATGACTTCACCCTAGCCGATGGATCTTGCTATAAATGGTTAGAATATCTGACGACAGAGATAGGAGGTAGACTAGCCGGATCGGATAATTCTATGAAGGCAGTAGATTATACGCATCAACTAATGGTTTCTTTAGATCTAGATACGGTATATAGACAAAGCTGTATGGTGCCTAAGTGGACCAGGGGAAAGAAAGAAGTAGTAAAAATTACAAATGCGCCTAACGGTGAATTACCCCTTAATGCTCTTGCGCTAGGGAATTCGATAGGTACAGGAGATAAAGGCGTTACTGCAGAGGTAATAGAGGTATTCTCTATAGATACGCTTAAGCTTCTAGGAGAAAAATACCTAAAAGATAAAATTGTGTTTTTTAATAGACCTATGGACCCTACTCAGCTTAGGACATTTAATGCCTATGGAGGGGCAGTAGATCAGCGTGTCTTTGGAGCTACTACGGCAGCTCCTTTTGGTGCAAAAGCTGTTTTAGTAAGATCGCTAACCACATTGACAGATGATGAGCCACACACAGGCGTAAATGTATACAGAGATGAAAACCCTAAAATACCTGCTCTCGCGATCAGTACGAAAGCTGCTGACTTACTCAGTGAGTTACTTAAGGAGCAGAAAGTAGAAATTTATATAGAAAATCATAGCAAGAATCATGATCCAGTCCTTTCCTATAATGTAATAGGAGAAATCAGAGGTTCAGAATTTCCTGATGAGATCATTCTTGTAGGCGGACATCTGGATTCCTGGGATGTAGGCGGCGGAGCACATGATGATGGTGCGGGTTGTGTTCATTCCATGCAGGTATTCGAAACATTAAGAGCTATGAATTATAAGCCTAAGCATACTTTACGGTGTGTCATGTTTATGAATGAGGAAAATGGTCTAGGTGGAGGATTGGAATACGCTAGGGCATCTAACGAAAATTCAGAGTATCATCTGGCCGCTATAGAATCTGATGCAGGCGGGTTTACGCCCAGAGGTTTTAGTTGTGATGCGGAGGCAGAAATATTTGCTACTTTTTACAAAGGGTTAAATAATTTTCTCCCTATTCTAGAAAGATACGATCTCAGTCTTGTGAAGGGAGGCGGTGGAGCTGATATTAATCCCTTAAAGTCTCAGAAAGGATTACTTATCGGATTCAGACCTGATTCCCAAAGATATTTTGATTACCACCATACAGCAACAGATATTATAGATGCAGTGAATGAGAGAGAACTGAAATTAGGCGCAGCAGCCATAACTAGTTTAGTATATTTGATAGATACTTATGGACTCAACAGATAGAAAAGAGATAGAAATAAAAGGATTTACTTTCGAAACCTACATTCCGGAGGATGAGATCTATACCATTGTTGCCGATATGGCGGCAGAGATACAACGTGATTACAAAGAAAAGAATCCACTTTTCATCATAGTGTTAAGTGGTGCCTTCGTTTTTGCGGCGGATCTGCTCAGAAATATTGACATAGATAATGATATAAGCTTTGTAAAGCTAAAAACCTACGACGGATTCAATTCTACAAAGAAGCTTAACATGATGCTTGCCTCTACAGAAAGACTAGAAGGTAGACACGTAATTATAATTGAAGATATTGTAGATACGGGTTACACCTTAGATAAGTTCTTAGAAGTCTGTAGAGAGGAAAAGCCTAGCTCCTTAGAAATAGCAAGTCTTCTAGTCAAAAGAGATGCGCTAATACATCCTCTAGATATCAAATATTCTGGTAAGAATATTCCTAATGATTTTGTTATAGGGTATGGTCTTGACTACAATGGCAAAGGGAGAAATCTAAGACATATCTATAAGGTCAAGGATAAGCGAGAGCATTCTTAGGAACAGTAGGAAAATCAAGGACTATCTTAATAAAGTTATATTACCTGAAAAACTAAGAGACTGATCGCCTAGAACTCTTACCACCAAGTGGTAGATATAAACACCTTCTGAAGCCTGTTGTCCCTTATACTTTCCATTCCACCCTTCGTAACTATCTAAGGTGCCTACATGATTATCATCATAAACTAAGTTACCCCATCGGTCATATATGGAAAGGGATTCTATACCTATGACACCCAGCGTCGCACCAAGAGAAAAGTTATCATTATTACCATCATTATTAGGTGTGAAAACATTAGGAATGTAGACATCGACATTTCTGTCTACTCTTAGTTCTACTGAATCTAAAGCGGGGCACCCATTATTATCTACTCCAGAAAGAATAAGCGTTTCTGTAAAAAGAGCTTGATAGGCTTCTAAGATTCTATCTGTAGACAACAAAATTCCACTAGCTGTGGTCCATTCGTAGCTAAGTATATCAGGATCTGTAAATACGGGCTCTATACTTATAGCCTCTCCTAGATCTATGTCTATAGCTGGGCTAAGTGTGATACCTTCACTTGCAGGCACTACATCTAAAAGTATAGTAATGGTGCTATCACAACCAGCAGCACTAGTCGTCTGTGCTTGGTAGGATCCTGCTTCCGTTGCCGTTACATCTAGTAAGGTAAAAATTTCTCCATCACATATACTTCTTTCTATGGTCTCGCTGGTATTTTCTATTATACTAAGGTCTATAAAAATCGTGCTATCACAACCAGCAGCATTATTTGTAGTAGCTTCGTAAGTGCCAGGTTCCGTAGCGATGACATCTAGAAATATTAAAGAATCTGCCTCACAAATACTGATCGGCAGATTAGAACTTGTATTTTCTAAGAAACTTAGCGTAAGAAAAACGGTACTATCGCACCCATCCGCTGCAACGAAGTCTTCTTCATAATCGCCTACTTCCGTGACATTTTGTGTCCCGAAAGGATAGACATCACCCTCGCATATCGCAGCCGAAATAACTGAACTGTAAGAGGGTATGGTCAAGATATAATCTTGTGAATCAAAGCAACCTTCGTCATCTGTTATTACAGCTGAATATATACCTTCTACTTCAGGAGATTCCACTAGCGTGAGAAATGCTTCTGTCTCATTAGGAATAGCAATACCATTAAAATACCACTGATAGGAGGAACCTAGGTCTCCTTCTATTACTAGCGTAAGATCATCTTCACATATGCTTCCTGTAATCTCAGCGAAGGGTACACCAAATTTATTTTTTTCCTCTAGCGTAAGTCTATCCATAAAGAAGTAGGGATCTTGGCTAAAGATAGGATGGGGCGCACAGGCAGGACCTAATACTATAGCAGCGTAAGGCTGATCGGCTGTAAATTCGTAGACCACATTAACCCATTCGTTATTTCCTGATACAAGTATTTCTCCTAATTGGGTCCAGCCAGGCCCATTCATTGGGCAGCCGAAATCCTGATCATTATTTCCGAAAGGCAGATTATTGCAATTAGTCGTTACAAACACCCCCATATTCAATTCTCTACTTGCAAAATGCGTTGCGAATCCTACGAAAAAATCTAGTTTGTATTCTAGACCAGTTTCCATGGTTGCGTTTAGACATGCTCCAGCATATTCTTTAAAGTTTGGTTGTCCAGGTTTGCCATCTCTAAAACCTATTCCGCCTTCTCCATCTGGAAATGGCTGCGGAGCATTTATGCCCAAGAATGGATTACCTAAGGTCCCGCAGGTATGCACATAATCTGTAGTAGGTCTTGAAGCCTGAATCCAACTTACGGCACAATTTAGTTCTCCTTCGGTATTAGGGCAACAGGTCATATCCTCAAAGGATGGATTAGGAATAAGTCCTGAGAGTATAAGGACAGGACAGGCACAGTCATCATCGTTCAGATCCACCAGTCCATCTCCATCATCATCTATTCCATTATCACATATCTCTTGTCCCGCAAGCGAACTAGAAGTCATTATGCTAATGCATACAAATAGTAAAAATGTAAAATACTTTTTTGACATAATAGATTTTAAGTCAGATCATAGATACATAAGTACCTGATCATATAATAGGAAAGAGTTCATACACTTTTCATAAAGAACTTATTTTTTAAGATTAAGTAAAAGGAAAATAAGATTTAATTACTATTCGATCAGGACATAAAAGTTCAATAAGTAGTTTGATTTTAATAAATAACTAAGCGGTAGAGACTATTGATGATAATATTGCATTATTCTAAGGTAATACCCTACTTTAGAGGAAAACGTTGCATTATTAAGATTTTTATTTTTATACTGGGTATCTCCTTAGTTGGGTTTTTGGCTTGTAACGAGGATAATAGGATGGGCAAACAGACTGTTCATAAGGACTATTACACGCAAGCAAAATTCATAAGTTTATTTCCCGCAAGGGAAAAAGTAGAGGCTGCGCTTATAAGCCATGACTTTAAGCTTGTAGAAAAAGAGATAGATACAGCTCTGTCTATAGCAGAACTAACATCAGAACAAGCTATATTTCTAAGGTTACAAAGAGGCGTATTTCTGGACACTAAGATAGCAAATGATGATGTGAATAATATTCTTTCTGAAGCGCGTGCTGATACAGAAATCATAGGTAATAACGCTGCATTAGAGCTACAAGCCTTGTATAATATTTATCAAGCTAAAAACAATACGGGACTCATTCAAGAAGAGATAGACTCACTTATAGAAGTAGGCCTAGAACAACTAGAGGTTTGCTATGATAAAAAAGGTGGGCGATTAGAGCCCTACCTTTCTGATATAAGTAAGTTTTATATTTTTAATAAGGAAGAATTTGAGAAAGCGGAGCATCTATTAGCAAAGAGGAAAGCATGTATTCCAGTTTCAGATTTTAATCTATGGCTGGATTATTATTATGATATTGGTTTTACGCTTCTTTCAAAAGGGAAAATGAAAGAATGTATGGTGCAGCTAAGCCTTGGCAATGAAATTATACAAGAACAGCCTGATATAAATTTTAATATTGCTGTAAAAATCCATGAGCTAAGTGCTCTAGCTTATGCAAATATCGAGGATGAAGAGAATATGGAAATCCACTTCCAACTAGCAAAAAAAATATGTCAGAGTAAGGAGATACAAAGAGAGACGGAAATCTTATTTTATACTAATTATGCACTTAGACTTTGCTATTTGACAGAAGAAGTAGACCCTTCTATTGCCTTGGTAGATTCAGTTCTTACGAGCTGTTCTGCGCGCGATCTAGCTGATCTAGGTTTTCTTAATAGAACTAAAGGGTATATCTACAGTAGTATGGAGATGGATACCGAGGCAGTAAGTGTTTTTAAAAAATCTATAAAAGCATTTAACAGTCTAGAGGAATTGTCGTCTCCTGAGAAATCTGCCCTTGTGGATGCGCAATACGGAATAGCGGAATCTTATTTCTATCTAGGAAACATAGATCTAGCGAGCGAAGAAATCGAAAAAGCTTTTGTCCAGAGTCTAGATAGAACACTCGATGAAATTTTAGCGATTAAAGATCCAGTATACCTGAAGCAAGAATTTGAAATTTTGGATTATTTGAGATTGTATAGACAAACAATGATGAAAAAAATAATGCTAGATGCTGATTCGAGCTCTATCTCAAAAATCAATAAAATATTCCAACTAGAGAAGGATATAGTAGAAGTAAATAAACAGGATTTTATATCTGAAGACTTAAAGTATATTTTACCAAGCTACCACAACTTCTATGGGGACTATTTAAATTTTCTTAGTTCTACTCCTATAGAAAATAGTGCTGATATAATATTCGAATCACTAGAAAATTCCAGAGCTCACATTATTTACGCTAAGACCAGAGGATATAAATTAGCTGAGCAATATAATGTGCCAGATAAGTATATTACTGAATTAAAATCTACACTTTCCAAGGAGGAAAAACTATATACCCATCTTTATAAAAAAGGAATAGAGTTAGCGGAATCAAAACTTGTAGAGCGGCGAATTGCAGCAAATGATATTGTAAAAAATAACTTGTTTTCTAACCTAGAAAAGACTTATCCTAACTATTTTAGTAATTTTCTAAATCCAGAGAAGTTTTCCCTGAAAGAGGTTCAGAAAAATATGCCTATCGACAAATGTTTTGTGGAATACCAGTTTAACGATAATGCATTGTTCTCATTCTATATCGATAAGGATACCACGATTTTCAATCAGCGAGAATTGAGCGATCATTTCTTCAGGTCTCTTTCTCGCTCGTTAGATTTGATTTCTAAGAAACCTGACGATAACAATAATATAGATGAGATAGATACACTAACTGATATTTTATATGAGCATCTAATATCTGATCTTAGCCACGTAATATTAGGGAAGAAAGAAATCATAATATCACCAGATGGAGATCTCCAGTTTTTACCTTTTGATCTACTGAAAGAAGAAAAGTCTGAACAGTATCTTATAGAAAAGATAGATATTAGTTATGCCTGTTCAGTAAGTAATTATTTTAATTCTCAGAGAAAAGTGCAGAGTAAGAAAATTAAAAAAGTAACAGCGTTTTCTTACAGCGATCTAGAAACTTTAGAAAATAATAATAATGATGCCGGCTTCTCCGAATTGCCGGGTGCTTATGCTGAAGTCATGGCAATACAGAAAATTTTCGGGAAGCAAATTGCAAGTTGTTATCATGGTGATAATCATACTGCTGAAAATTTTCGCGAGGTACTCAGCCAAGAAGGAATACTGCATCTAGCTACACATGCTAAGGCTGATACAAATGGTAATGCTGATGAGTTCATTGTGTTCAGAGATGTACCCCAGAAATTATATCTAAGAGAACTCATAGGAAAAGATATCAATGCACATACTGCTGTATTATCAGCCTGCGAAACGGCTAAAGGAGATGCAATAGCGGGAGAAGGGGTATTTCATATTGCCAGAATTTTTCTTCTAGCGGGTGTAAGAAATGTTGTGATGACACAATGGGTAGTAGATGATGTTTCTGGAAAAAGTATTATAAAAAATCTATATGAAAATCTTTCTGAAGGAAAAGAATTTGCATCAGCACTATCTGCTTCTAAACGAAATTATCTAGCCTCTTCAAAAAATAGACACCCTTACTATTGGGCTGGGTATTGCCTTATGCATTAATGTCATTATCTTCTCTTTAACAATAGGAGAATATACATTTATAAAATATTGCCTACATCACAATATGATGATGTATTATTTCTGGATAATTATGAACGTAACTGGTATAAGATACAGAAGCATTCTCACTATATGGGATATATAACTACCTTATTACCATTAGGACCAGTGTACTCCACTGGTTGGCCTTGTGAGAATCCTGAAGTAATCTGAGATTGATAGACATTACCATTTTCAGAAAGAACAGAATACCTAAGTTGATTATGTCCTATTATTTTTCCTTTTTTTCTGTTTAACATTTTTTTGGGGATTAATTGCTACAAAAAATATTGGGTTATTTATAGACTATTATTTCTTTACTTGATTTTTCTAAATCATATCATTATAGTAAATGTAAAGTCTCTGTAATATAGTTTATGAGTAGGGTAATCAATTGTAACCCCCCTTGTCAAAGATTTTTTACATTCTTTTTCCACGTTTAAGATCTATTCTATTTCTTATCCAAAAGTTGATTGCATTTAAGGTACTAAATGCATACTTTTGTGCTCCTAATCAAGAAAATATGATATCAGCACACGATATTTCTCTGCAATATGGGAAGCGAGTCCTATTCGATGAAGTTAATGTTACCTTTAAGGACGGCAATTGTTATGGCATTATTGGCGCCAATGGAGCAGGTAAATCTACCTTCCTGAAAATCTTATCTGGAGAAATAGATCCGAATAAAGGATCAGTGAGTATAGAACCAGGGAAAAGAATGGCTGTGCTGAAGCAAGATCATTTCCAGTATGATGAGGTATCCGTAATTAATACCGTTCTCAGAGGCCATGATAAACTGTGGAGTATTATGCAAGCAAAAGATGCTATCTATGCTAAGCCAGACTTCTCTGATGCTGACGGGATAAAAGCTTCAGAGCTGGAAACGGAGTTTGCCGAAATGGATGGATGGAATGCTGAACCAGAAGCTGCTTCCCTCCTAAGTGGAATAGGAATCGTAGAAGCTGATCACCATAAGCTAGTAAAATCACTAAATGGAAATCAGAAAGTAAGAGTATTATTAGCCCAGGCATTATTCGGTAATCCAGATATTCTTATTCTAGATGAACCTACCAATGATCTAGATATCCAGACGGCAGTCTGGTTAGAAGATTTCTTACTTAATTTTAAAAATACGGTTATAGTAGTGTCTCACGATAGGCACTTTCTAGATACGGTATGTACACATACAGTAGATATAGATTTTGGTAAGGTAAACATGTATACTGGAAATTATACCTTCTGGTACGAGAGTAGTCAGCTTGCTTTGCGTCAGAAATTAAACGCTAATAAAAAGGCGGCAGATAAGAGGACCGAACTACAAGCCTTCATTGATCGGTTTAGTGCTAATGCATCTAAATCTAAGCAGGCAACAGCTAGAAAAAAATTACTAGAAAAAATAACGGTAGAAGAGATAAAACCTTCGAGTAGAAAATATCCGGGTATTGTTTTTAAACAATCTAGATCCGTAGGAGATCAGATTCTAAACGTAAAAAATCTTAGTAGCGTCCTGGATGGCGAGCCATTATTTAGCAACTTAGATTTTACAGTAAACAAGAATGAAAAGATTACATTCTTATCAAAAAATAGTTTAGCTACAGCAGCTCTGTTTCAGATTCTAGCAAAGGAAAAAGAACCTACAACTGGCAGTGTAGAGTATGGACAAACTATTACTACTGCCTACCTTCCTAATGAGAACGAAGAATTCTTTAATGGAGATGAAACACTCATAGACTGGCTTAGACAATTTTCTAAAGAAAAAGATGAGATCTATATAAGAGGATTCTTAGGAAAAATGCTTTTCTCGGGAGAAGAAACGCTAAAAAAATCTAATGTCCTTTCTGGAGGGGAAAAGGTGCGTTGTATGTTGTCTAGGATGATGATGAGAGAGGCGAATGTTTTGCTTTTAGATGAACCTACTAATCACTTAGATCTAGAAACAATCACAACCTTAAATAATTCTCTCAAAAATTTTGAAGGAAATGTTCTATTTGCATCCCATGATCACACATTTACACAAACTATAGCTAATAGAATTATAGAAATAGGTCCAGGTGGTTATATCGATAAGCTATGTACTTATGACGAATATGTTGCAGACGAAAAAGTAATGGCGCAAAGAGCAAAATTATACGATTTACAAGCGGTGTAGAGCTCTGTGGGTAACTCTTATAGCAGGTTTTTCCTATAGAGTTGAAAAAATAAGCCATCTTTGCAGGATGAAATTTGAAGATTTCGGATTTAATCCAGATTTGCTAGAAGCCCTGTCCTATATGGGCTTTGAAAAAGCAACACCGATCCAAGAAAAAGCAATACCTGAAATTCTTGCAGGAAAGGATCTTATAGCCTGTGCTCAGACAGGTACAGGCAAGACGGCAGCTTTTATTTTGCCTATAATTAATAAGCTGTGTGAAAAGCCAGAAAACTTTACGAGCACACTTGTGGTTTGCCCCACGCGGGAACTAGCCATACAGATAGATCAGCAGATACAAGGTTTTGCTTATTTTGCGCCAGTAGCCTCATTTCCCGTGTACGGTGGAGGGTCTGGCCAGGACTGGGAGAGTCAGAAAAAAGCACTTAAACAACATTCTGATATAATAATCGCTACGCCAGGAAAGCTTATTTCACACCTCAATATGGGTTACGTGAAATTTGACCAACTGCAATATCTTATACTCGATGAGGCTGATAGGATGCTCGATATGGGATTCTATGATGATATCCAGAAAATAATTTCTTATCTACCTAAGGATAGACAGACGCTATTTTTCAGTGCGACAATGCCTCCTAAGATCAGAAAGTTAGCGGCATCATCACTAAATAATCCGGCGCAGATAAGTATATCCATTTCTAAGCCAGCAGCAGGTGTTTTACAAGCTACTTATCTATGTCATAATAGTCAAAAAATCGGCCTTATTAATAGTCTGATCAGAGATAAACCAAAGTTCAAAAGTATATTAATTTTTTCTTCTACTAAGCGAGAAGTTTCTGAGATTGTACGCGGTCTTAGCGGCAAAGGATATAGAGTCGCTGGCGTCTCATCAGATTTTGTACAGAAAGAGCGAGAGAAAGTGGTATCTGAATTCCGAGCTAAAGAAATACGTGTATTAGTTGCTACAGATGTACTAGCCAGAGGAGTCGATATCAAAAATATAAACCTAGTCATAAACTATGATGTACCTAAGAGTGCGGAGGATTATGTTCACAGAATAGGAAGAACGGCAAGAGCAGATACAACTGGTGTCGCGATAACCCTTATTAATGAGGATGATATGTATAAATTTGTTCAAATCGAAAGACTTATAGAATCTGAAATCATTAAACTCGATGTGCCTGAAGAATTAGGAAAAAGTCCTGTATGGAATCCAAAGCCCGATAGAAGGGGAGGAGGAAGAAATTTTAAATCAAAGGGAGGCAATAAAAAGGGAAAAGGAAGAGGAAAAGGAAATAATAAGTACAAAAAGAAGAGGTAAGCCTGTAGGAGCATCGTATTTATAGTATAACTCGTTTGGTTAATAGTATAAATCAATTTTTTTAGCATGAAATTAGGAGTAATATTATCATTTAAATCTAGCCTTTTTATTTTAGCTCTGGCGTGTATTTCCGCCTGCGCTGTAGAAAAGAAAGAAGAACCAGAAGAAGACTTTTCTGTCTTTGTAGGCAATTGGATCTCCAATGATTTTTGTGGTAACACATCAGAGGCTACAATAATAGTAGACCTGTCGAGTAGGACCGAGTATGATCTGGAAGTGTCTGATCCCAATAGGCCACTCACGATATTAGGAGCCGCTGTAGAGAATAATGAGTTCGAGATACCCAGTCAGATTTATCTTAATTCGTTCGGAGAAGAAGTTACCTTTGATGGATCGGGAACCTTGGACGGCGAGATCCTACAATTTACTTTAACGGCGTCCTTATTAGAAATCCCATCTTCCTGTTCTGGAACGTACGCAAAACTATAGAGTCAGCACATTTTAACAGAATATATGCGACATTCTAATGTGTTAATGGTGTAAGTATTATATATAGTGGCAGCTAGTCTTCCTTGCGTCAGCCGCCCTTGCTCCTTATATTATGCATTTGTGCATAACGAATGATAGTAAGCTGCGTCTCTGCGACGAAGGAAGCAGATATGTTGTCTTATACCATTTCTATTTTTAGATGACGGAAAAGGATTTAGAATTGTTCAAAATGGATCAAGGCAAAAAACGTAGGCGAACCCATAGGTTCGGCGAGGCTTTTTAACGAAGGAACATGAAGAACAAAATAAATAATTACCGTCATTCTAAACTAGAATTGGTATTACTTATTGTTAGGTGTACATTTTCATTCTTTGAAGAGTCTTTTATCAAGTTTGAATACACTTGAAGATGCCGTATAATATATGAAGGAATTTGACAAGTTCACGACGCATAAGGGATGCAATCTCAGGTTTAAAGGGTACGATATAAAGTATTGATATGCTATGATTCAATCCTTTTACATCGATACATTATAATTTTACATCTTTTATCTAGTTAAAAGCATGATTATAAAAGGGATAAAATTAATTTTGTCCTTTGAATCACTTTATAAATCCAGATAAATGATTTCTTTCTTCAGTTCTTCTACTGATAAGATCTTTCTTGTACAATCTCATAATGAAATTTCGCAATTAGATAAAGGAAAGCTCCAGTGGCTTTTTGGAGATGCAAAACCACTAGAAGCTACCTCCCTAGAAACATCCTATATAGGTCCAAGGGCTAATATGGTAACCCCCTGGAGTACGAACGCCGTAGAGATTACTCAGAATATGGGAATTGCTGGAATACAGCGAATAGAAAAATTTTCTAGCATATCTGATGATTCATCATTTGACTACATGTTATTTCAGAAATATGATAGCATAGATCAGTCTGTATTTACCGTAGATATTAAGCCAGCACCTATTTTACAGATAGAAGATATTACAAGCTTCAATCAGGAGGAAGGACTTGCGCTCAATAAAGAAGAAATTAATTACCTAAAGCAGTTATCCGAGCGGCTAGGTAGACCATTGACAGATTCAGAAGTATTCGGATTTTCTCAGGTCAATAGTGAGCATTGTAGACATAAGATTTTCAACGGTACCTTTGTAATAGATGGTGAGGAAAAGGAAAATTCTCTATTCCAGATGATCAAAAAGACATCTAAAGAAAATCCTAATTCTATTATATCTGCGTACAAAGATAATGTTGCATTTGTAGGTGGTCCAGTAATAGAACAATTTGCTCCAGAGCACGCAGATAGGCCGAGTCTATACAAAACAAAAAATATAAATTCTGTTATCTCTATCAAAGCCGAGACGCATAATTTTCCTACAACGGTAGAACCATTTAATGGTGCAGCGACAGGATCAGGGGGAGAAATACGAGACAGACTTGCAGGAGGGCAAGGATCTATTCCCTTGTCGGGATCAGCTGTATACATGACCTCTTACTCGAGAATGAAGGAGAATCGACCCTGGGAAAAAGCTATGCCTGCTAGGCCATGGTTATATCAGACCCCACTGGACATTCTGATCAAAGCTTCTAACGGTGCATCTGATTTTGGTAATAAGTTTGGGCAACCACTGATTAACGGATCTCTGCTAACTTTTGAGCATATAGAAGATGCTAGGAAGCTGGGGTTTGACAAGGTTATTATGTTAGCTGGAGGTGTCGGTTATACACAGAAAGAACAGGCTATAAAACAGCTGCCAAAGAAAGATGATCAGATTATTGTGATGGGAGGTGACAATTATAGAATAGGAATGGGGGGAGCGGCAGTTTCCTCTGCAGATACTGGAGCCTTAGGATCAGGTATAGAACTAAATGCCGTGCAGCGTTCTAATCCCGAAATGCAAAAAAGAGTTGCTAATGCCATTAGAGGCTTAGTAGAAAGTGAGATGAATCCTATAGTCTCTATTCATGACCATGGAGCGGGAGGACACCTGAATTGTTTGTCTGAACTGGTAGAAGAAACAGGTGGAAAGATCCATATGGATAAACTTCCTGTAGGAGATTCCACCCTTAGTGCAAAAGAAATTATAGGGAACGAATCTCAAGAAAGAATGGGTCTTGTGATAGGAAGTGAAAATGTAGATTTTCTGAAACGTGTAGCATCTAGAGAACGTGCACCCTTGTATGAAGTTGGACTTGTGACAGGAGACAAGCAATTTTCATTTACATCAGAAAAGACTGATCAGAAACCTATAGATCTCTCTATAGATGATATGCTAGGCTCTCCACCTAAAACACTTATGCAAGATACGTCTGTCATAAGATATTACAAGAAAATAGATTATGCACAGGAAAAAATAGCTCAGTACCTAGAGCAAGTTTTAAGTCTCGAGGCAGTAGCTTGTAAAGACTGGCTGACTAATAAGGTGGATAGATGTGTAGGTGGTAGGGTAGCTAAACAACAGTGTTGTGGTTCTTTACAACTCCCACTCAACAATTGTGGTGTTATGGCGCTGGACTTTGATAACAAAAATGGTATTGCAAACGCTGTCGGACATGCACCCATAGGTGGACTGATAAATGCTGCAGCAGGAGCGAGAAATGCTATAGCAGAATCGCTTACCAATATAGTATGGGCACCTATGCAGGAGGGCTTACAGTCGGTGTCGTTATCAGCTAACTGGATGTGGCCTTGTAAGAATGAGGGAGAAGATGCGCGATTGTATGAAGCAGTAGAGGCAACATCAGAAATGGCTATTGAAATGGGAATAAATATTCCCACAGGGAAAGATTCGCTATCTATGGCTCAGAAATATAAGAACGAAACGATCCTTGCTCCAGGAACAGTCATCGTTTCCGCGGCTGGTCATTGTTCTGATATTTCTAATGTTGTAGAGCCTGTTTTCAAGCTAGGCAAAGGAAGTATTTATTATCTGAACTTATCAAGCGATAAACTGAAACTAGGAGGTTCTTCTTTTGCTCAGACTCAGAACAGAATAGGTTCAGAAACACCGGATGTAAAGGATGCTTCTTACTTTAAGAAGGCCTTCAACATGATCCAGGAAGCGATTAAGCAAAATATGATTACTGCAGGACATGATATTTCTGCTGGAGGCATGATCACAACTTTACTAGAGCTATGTTTTTCTTCAGTAGATATAGCTGCGGATCTTGATCTTTCTGGAATAGAAGAGGATGTTATCAAATTATTTTTTGCTGAGAACAGCGGAATTATAATTCAGGCTAATGCTGATATCGAGGCATTACTTACCGGCAATAATCTCAGCTATTATAAGCTAGGAGAAGTTATTACTGGAGATATAATGACGATACAGCATGAGTCTGGAGCAAGGAACTACAATGTGGCTAATCTGAGAGATGTGTGGTACGAGCCATCTTACTTATTAGACGTACATCAGACAGGTGATACACTAGCTAAAGTAAGGTATAGAAATTACAAAGAACAACCGCTAACGTATAAATTTCCTGAACAATTTACTGGGAAATTTAATATCATACACGCTAATAAAAAACCGAAGGCAGCCATCCTGAGAGAGAAAGGGAGTAACTCAGAAAGAGAAATGGCTAATGCGATGTACAGAGCTGGTTTTGATGTTCTAGATGTACACATGACCGATCTGATAGAAGGAAGAGAAGATCTTTCTTCCGTTCATTTTTTAGGAGCTGTAGGTGGATTTTCTAACAGTGACGTACTAGGATCAGCTAAAGGCTGGGCAGGTGCTATTAAGTATAATGAAAATGCAGCAAAGGCTATACAGAACTTTTTTGCTAGAGAAGACACGCTCTCTGTTGGAATCTGTAATGGATGTCAATTGTTCTTAGAATTAGATCTCATAAATCCTAGTCATGAGCAGGGTGCGCGTATGACTTTTAATGATTCGAATAAGCATGAATCAGCATTTACCTCTGTGTTGATAGAGGAAAATAATTCTGTAATGTTATCAGGACTAGAAGGTGCTAATCTAGGCGTTTGGATTTCTCATGGAGAAGGTAAGTTTAGCTTTCCTTACGGAGAAGATGATTACAATATAGTTGCTAAATATGGCTATGAAAATTATCCGTCTAACCCTAATGGAAGTGATTTTAATACTGCCATGATTTGTAGTGATGATGGTAGACATCTGGTCACTATGCCTCATATAGAAAGGTCAACTTATCCGTGGAACTGGGCATATTACCCAGAGGATAGAAATGATAAATATAGTCCATGGTTAGAGGCATTTGTCAATGCTAAGAAATGGTGTGATAAGATAAGTAAATAGAGAAGAATTGTATGGTGCGATAAGTATTTACACATTTAGAACTGCTTACAGAAACAAACAAAATTGGTAAAATTAGAAGAGAACGTTGATTCTTGTATATATTTGTATATTATCTTAATTAAAATAAAAATCATGAATAAATTTAGCTATCTATTAGTAATTTTCACTCTACTTATAACGGCATGTGCCGACCCTTGTAAAGATGTAGTTTGTGGAGATAACGGAACTTGTGATGAGGGTTTATGTGCCTGTGATATAGGGGTGTATGGTGATAATTGTGAAAATCTTTATCGAGACGATTTTGTAGGAGACTGGTCTATGTTATCTCATGAATGTAGCAATGGAACTTCAGGGAGTTTTATTTACAGTTTTAGTGTTGGAGAAAAGGTAAATGAAGTGGAAATACGTAGTTCGGTGACACCTAATCTACTTCTTATCGGAGAGGTAGATGGAAATATAGTTACTATTCCTTCACAAGTACTTTTCTTTGGCGTAAATGTTACAATATCAGGTAGTGGAACATTGGTCAATGAAAATTCTATGGAGTTAGAACTCATATCTGCTGCTGATGGTCAAGCAGAACTTGTATGCAACTCTGTTTTGTTTAAACCTTAAGGCGGTGTTCTTTAAAATAAATAATTGCCGTCATTCTAAACCAGAATTGGTATTATTGTTTGGTTGATTATAATTGTTGCTAGCTAGTGAAAGCAGTATCGTCTGTTAAAATCTATTCTATAGGGTATACTGCTGAGCAGTTAATATTGGAATATTAAGATCATGTTTTTTGAAATGTCATTGACATAAAAAAGCTGAACTCTTCAATAATGAAAAATGAAAATTTTACTAACAGGAGCAACAGGTTATATTGGGAAGAGACTTCTCCCTGCTTTAGTTGAGCAAGGGCATAGAGTGGTCTGTTGTGTAAGAGACCCTAGGAGATTTAACCCTCCTGTTTCTATGAAGGATAAGATAGATATTATCCAAATAGATTTATTAGATACAAATTCTTTGGATAAGATTCCTGTAGATATAGATGGAGCATATTACTTAGTACATAGTATGTCATCTTCAGGAGACTACAAAGAAATAGAACAACAAGCGGCAATCAATTTTAGAAATGCCTTAGAAAAAACGAATGTAAATCATATTATCTACCTGAGTGGTATTATAAATGAGATTGAACTTTCAGAGCACTTAGCTTCTAGAAAAAATGTAGAAGTAGAACTAGGAAAGGGTAGTTATAACTTCACAACACTGAGAGCAGGTATTATTATTGGATCGGGAAGTGCTTCCTTCGAAATTATACGTGATCTAGTAGAAAAGCTTCCTGTGATGATCGCTCCGAAGTGGCTTAAGACAAAATGCCAATCTATAGGAATTTCAGACGTCATAGCATTTCTATCAAAAACGCTATTTAATAAAAGCACATTCAATAGAAACTTCGATATAGGAGGGAAAGATATCCTGACCTATAAGGATATGCTACTAGAGTTTGCAAGGATGCGGAATCTAAAGCGTCAGATATACATCATCCCTGTTATGACACCTAAGCTATCATCCTATTGGCTATACTTTGTTACTTCTACTTCGTACAGGCTTGCGATCAATCTTGTAGATAGTATGAAAATAGAAGTTGTTTGTCGAGATAATGAGTTAGATCAGATATTAGGTATAGACACTATAGGCTATCAAGAATCGCTCAAAAAAGCATTTAAGAAAATAGAAAATAATGAGATTGTTTCTAGTTGGAAAGACGCCAATGCAAGTAGTGGATTTAATTTAATGATTTCTGATTTTATCCAGGTGCCTACTTTCGGATGTTTTAAAGATAGAAGAGAAAAGCGATGTGCTGATCGTAGCAAATGTCTGAACAAGATATGGAGTATCGGAGGTAAGACGGGATGGTATTATGGAAATTGGTTATGGCAGATCCGAGGGTACTTAGATAAGCTTGTAGGAGGAGTAGGACTAAGGAGAGGAAGGACGAATATGAATGAAATTAATGCTGGTGACGCTTTAGATTTTTGGAGAGTGCTTTATGCCAATAAAGAGGAAGGTAGACTGCTACTTTATGCAGAGATGAAATTACCAGGAGAAGCATGGTTGGAATTTAAGATAAAAGAAGATACTTTAATCCAAACCGCAACTTTCAGGCCGCTAGGAATTATAGGGAGATTGTACTGGTATTCTGTAGTACCACTCCACGGTTTTATTTTCAAGGGTATGTTACGAAAACTTACAGAATCCTAGAAGGTATGATGGTGTCTATTTTTTTGTTATACGTCTGAAATAATATATTTTCAGGTTTATTGATCGTTATTAACTCCTTTGTGGTTATTTTACAAGGGTTTTACTTTATTTTACACTGAATTATGTTTTTTAAATACTCATCTGATCTACCTTTATATCGTTTGAGCGTCTTTGATGTTTGGTAGTTTTTTGAAAAGCTTAAATTTATAATATGAAGGTATTTAGAAATAGCTTTTATATTATATTAAGTATTGCTTTTGCTTTACCTGAGATTAGTTTTGCTCAGGAGAAAAGTGAACGCCTGCTAGATTATGGAATATCGGTCAACTATCCTCCGCTTTCCATACCTAAAAAAGTGCTAGAAGACGGAGAATCAGTATCTGATCTTAATGAGCATTATAAGACTTCATGGATAGAATCTTACATGGGGATGACAGTTTCTACACTACACGAAGGAATAGAAAAGCAAGCTAAAAGTAAGGATGATAAAATAACGAAGCAACAAAAAGATAATATGCTAACTTCAGATAGGGGAAGCGCAGTAACAATAAGTGTTAAGTATATGCCGGATAATACACTTAAGCATAATGTTATTCATGAGTATAAATACTCCTTTAGTATAGATCCCGATATGGAGGCAGAATTTCCAGGAGGAAAAGATTTAATGAAGCAATACTTAGTAGAAAATTTGATACCGAAAATACCTAATGATGTATTCGGACAATATCAGCTGGCGGCTGTTAAATTTACAATAGATGAGACAGGCCATATAGTAGATCCTTATCTTCACTGGACGTCAGAAAATGAAGAGGTAGACACATTACTACTAGAGACTGTTTGTAAAATGCCGACTTGGAAACCAGCCGAGTATAACGATGGGACTAAGGTAAAACAACAATTTGTCCTCACCGTGGGAGATAACAATAGTTGTGTTATGCCTACGTTAAATCTCCGACTTAAAAACCTTTAAAGAGCTCCAAACCCATTAGAAGTTAGGTCACTCTATCCAGACTTCATCGAAATCTTTCTGAAGATGTTTTTCTTTATGGAATTTTATGAAGGCGTCTAAATCGCCAAACCATTCTATTATAAATTGTCGGTCTAAGAAGGTTTTAGTTTCACGAACTAATTCATGATAGCTATGCCAAGGATCGGATAAGAAATCCTTCACACCACCATGCTTTCTACGATTATGATGAATGTAATAAATAAGATAGGTAAATTTAGTTTCATAATTTATAACAGACCTTTTAAAAGGAGTATGAAATAGGTTTCCTTTTCTGTTGCATTTTTTGTTTACGGCCTGAGTGTAACTATTAAATACCCTAAACCACTGAGTAGCTATAAGCTTATGAAGATCTCTGGAACCAGACGCTACTTCAAGAAAAGTAGTTTCTGTTTTTTACGATTTTCAATTGGGATAGATTTGATTTGACGAATAATTTCTTCTTCTGAACAAATAGAGATTGCAAAATGGAAATGATTTTCTAATAATGCGTAAGCATAAAAGTTAATGTATCCTCCTAGCTTCAATTTTATAAGTGATAAAAAATAGTGTTTGTTCTCATCTTTTGGAAATAGATTTTCTTGATTATTGGTTCGATTAAAATCATGATAGAATCGACCATATTCAAAACTTGCTAATGTGTTTTTCATATTACTAAAATAATGATTTTAGTTACTTGTTTCAAAATAAACCTTTAAATTGTATTGTAAACATCTAAAGTGCTCCAAGCCCTTTAGAGGTTTTTCTTAGAAGGATTTTTATTCTTTTATCGTCTAAGCTATTATATTTGCAACTCGATAAAAAATAAAATAATGAAGATTTCAGTAAAAGGTATTACATCTCTATTCTTGGTACTACAACTCGGCTTTTTACAAGCTCAAGATTTCTATAATATCAATACTATAGAAAGTATAGAAATAACCTTTGAGGAGAGTAATTGGGATCAGCTATTAGATGAGGCATATGCTAGTACTGGAGATTATATTCTAGCAAAAGCAGTTACTATAAATGGTATTACCTTTGATAGCGTTGGTGTTAAATATAAGGGCAACAGCACTTACAGACCTAATCAGACAAAAAATCCTTTTCACATAGAATTGGATACTTATAAAGAGCAAGAATATGAAGGCTATACAGATATTAAACTAAGTAATGTTGCAAAAGATCCTTCCTTTCTAAGAGAGGTGTTATCCTACCAAATTATAAGAAAGTATATGGATGCACCACTTTCTAATTATGCCAACGTATTTGTAAATGGAAATCTAATAGGACTTTATAGCAATTCTGAGTCTATCTCTAGGAAATTTGTGAACAATCGATTTAATTCTAAGAATAATACTTTTGTAAAATGTAACCCTCCTGCAGGTGCTGGACCAGGTTCTAACGATTTCCCTAATCTAGTCTACCTAGGTGAAGATAGTACAAACTATTATGATGCGTATGAGTTAAAATCCGAATCGGGCTGGGCAGAATTAATAGATCTATGTGACACGCTATCGAATCATACAGATGTTATCGACGAAATACTAGATGTAGACAGAGCGCTATGGATGCTGGCCCTAAATAACGTGCTTGTAAATTTAGATAGTTATATTGGTGGCTTTGCTCAGAATTATTATTTATACAGAGATGATAATGGAAGGTTTGTTCCAGTGATCTGGGATCTTAATGAATCTTTTGGAAGATTTACAATGACAGGGTCAGGTAATGTGAACAGCACAGCCGCAAAGCAGCAGATGAGCCATCTATTGCATGAGAATGATTCGGGCTTCCCCTTAATACTGAAGCTTCTAGGTATACCATTATATAAGCGTATGTATCTAGCACATTACAAAACAATACTATTAGAAAACTTCGAAGATGGAAGTTATTTTGCAACAGGACAATTATATCAGGATCTTATAGATGAGTCTGTACAACTGGACAATAATAAATTTTTTACGTACAATAACTTTGTCTCTAATCTGACTACTGACGTCGCTGGAGGTGGAGGTGGTCCAGGAGGAGGATCTACTGTAGGTATTACTAATTTGATGGAAGGAAGAACAGATTTTATACTTGGACTGACTGACTTCTTGCAAGTACAGCCTTCGATTGTCGATATAGAATTTTCTACAACTACGCCGATTATAGATGAGATGATTACGATTGTTGCTAAAGTATTAGATGAGGAAGAGGTTTATCTAGGATATAGAAGTGATGAGTATGGTGTCTTCGAAAGAATCCAGATGTTTGATGATGGCATGCATAATGATGGTGAGGCTGATGATAATATATATGGAGTGGAGATCTTATTAGAAAGAGCTGTGACTCAATTTTACATATATGCAGATAATAATAACATTGGGAAGTTTTCACCAGAACGTGCAGAACACGAGTATCATAATATCATTGCATCATCTATAAATTCTGGAACTGGAGATATTGTTATCAACGAGTTTATGGCTTCTAATGATATTACAGAAGCTGATCAAGATGAGGAGTTCGATGACTGGATAGAATTTTATAATACGGGATCATCAAATTTGGATCTGGAAGGGTATTTCCTTTCAGACGATTTTGAGGATCTTATGAAATGGTCCTTTCCTGCTGGGGCAATTGTAGAAGCAGATGATTATCTAGTTGTGTGGGCGGATGACGATGAGGAACAAGAGGGGTATCATACAAACTTTAAGTTATCAGCCAGTGGAGAATCTATTTTCTTAGTGGATGCTACAGGTGCAATTGTAGACGAAGTAAGTTACATCGACCAAACTGCAGATATTTCTTATGGAAGATTTCCAAATGGTACAGGAGATTTCCAGACGATGAATCCTACCTTCGGTGCGATGAATTCTGATCTTACAAGTACGAATGAAAATACTGAACTAATCTTATTCAATATTTTTCCTAATCCTACTTCAGACAAAATACATTGTATAGCTTCAGAAAAAATAACCTCACTTTCTATATACGATGCCTCTGGTCTAAATGTTTTTACAAGTTATCCGGAAAGTATGGAAGTAGAATTAGATATGGAAAACCTTGCAGTAGGAATGTATATTATAAGTGCTGTTACAGAAGAGACTACTAGCTTGTCACAGATTGTTATTAAGCAATAGTAATTGAAATGATCGTGAGTAATATTGAAAATCTATTTAGATTTTATGAAGTCATTAGTTCTTTCTTTTCAGAAAGGGTCAGATATAAATTATTATGAGTTATAAATGTAATTGGGCGGTGGATTCTCGGAATGGTTGGAGACAAATAAAAACTATTTTACTTTTAGCTGCCTTGTCAATGACTGGCTTATTTTCTTGTTCTCAAAAGTTTGTAAAAAATGTAGAGGCCTGGGAAGATGCAGAAGAATATAAAAGAGCGATTGCTGGACAGCGGAAGATAACTCAAAAGATAAAAGTAAATACAGAAACTGATCCTGTCGTTGTTACTAATATTACTGACGATTCCGCTGACGATCCTGCCATCTGGTATAATGAGCAAGATCCGTCAAAAAGCGTAGTGTACGGATCTAATAAACTGAGAGGTATTCATTCTTATAATCTTAAGGGGAAACAAATTCAATATGTACCATGCGGAAAAATCAATAACATCGATGTGAGAAAAGGTATAAGCCTAGGAGGGAAGCTAGTAGATATCTTAGCAGGTAGTAATAGAACGGATAATTCTATCGTTTTTTTCATCATAGGAAAAGATGGATCGATAGCAGCAAAACCTAATTTTTCTGTAGCCTTGCGAGATTTTAGTCCTTATGGATTTTGTCTATATAAGGCTAAGGATAATCAGTTGTATGCTTTTGTAAATAGTAAAATTGGATTAGTAAAGCAGTTTCATATAGATCTAGAAAATGATGGAAATCTGACGGTATCGATAGCGAGACAACTACAATTGCCTACACAAATAGAGGGTATGGTAGTCGATGATCTTAAGCATACTTTATATATAGGAGAAGAACAGGCAGGTATACATATTTTTTCTGCACTAGCTGACGGATCTACGGAAGGTGTTCTACTAGAAGGAAGCACAGATAAGAATCCTAATATCAGATATGATGTGGAAGGATTAGCATTGTTAGCACCTCATTATCTTGTCGCCTCTAGTCAGGGTAATTTTTCTTTTGCAATTTTTGATCTTGAGTTACAGAAATATATAGGTTCATTCGTACTGGAGGAAGGGGCAGTAGATGGGGTAGAAGAGACGGATGGAATAGAAATATTATCTATGGATCTGGGAGATGGATTTTCTAAAGGATTAATGATCGCCCAGGATGGATTTAATCTTGATGACGAAAAAAAAGTAGCTCAAAATTTCAAGTATGTGAATTTGGACCAAATACTAAAATTGATAAGGGGTTAGGAATTATTTTATCTCTGTTACAGTTGGATATGTTCTAGACTTGAGGGACAAATAAATTCACTTCACCGAGATGTAGATCAGTTACTTCATTAAATACCCTAAGGTTACAACATATACGTTTATTTTTATATTGGGATCGAAGCTGAGATTTACTTCTCGTCTGAATACTGCGTTAAGAATCCAAGCATCATTTATAGACCATTTAAGGCCAGGTTCATATCTGATTCTTTGTACTTCATTGAAGCCATTCAGTCTGAAGAAACTTACAATAGCAATAAAAGGATCGATTCTCTTTTTTAGATTTGGACCTACCTGAAAGTTCCATCGAAGAAAATCTGCATCTTTTCTATCATTGATATCTAAGGCGCAATGTACTCTGAATTTATTTTTCATTTTTATAAGATCGGAGGAATAAGAGTGTGTAATATTAGCCCATAAGAACTGTCTTATTTTTTCATTAGGAATAAACCATGTTCTTGCTAATCCTCCGAAAGACCAGCCGTTTTTTATTTTTGTTTGGAAGGAAAGATCTATAGAGCTGTTTTGGTGATCTTTTAGATTGTTGAACCTTCTTTCTGTAGGCTTTATCTGGATATGTGTATTCTTAGATATATTTTTTCGTAAGCTGAACGATGTCCAAGATTGATTATCTATCTGTGCTACAATGGTGTCGTTAATTAGAAATATAAAGATACACAAACTGATTACTGATATTGTTTTCTTCACGTAACTAATTAATTAAGTAACAAATTACTAAATAAATCTATCACTTTTCAAGAAAAAATCCCTACTATGGTAATCCAAAATAAAACCAATAAATTATGCATCCAATTATCAGAAATGTTCTTGCAGTTATAGGAGGAATTTTTATAGGTGGTGTTGTCAATTATGCCTTAGTTGTAATAGGGCCCTCTATTATCCCTCTTCCTGCCGGTGTAGATCCTAGTGATATGGAAAGTATGAATAGTAATATGCATCTCTATGAAGCGAAACACTTTATTGTTCCTATAGTGGCACATGCGCTAGGTACCTTGGTGGGTGCATTTATTGCTGCGAAGATTGCCGCTAGTTATAATCTCTATATTGGATTAGGGATAGCTGTATTTTTCTTATTGGGCGGTATTGTTGCGGTGAGTAAGTTGCATGCGCCTAATTGGGTTAACGTTACAGATCTCTTATTGGCTTACATTCCTATGGGTTGGTTAGGATGGAAATTGGCAGGTGCTAAAAGATAAGATTAAGTAAAAGGTATAATACCTAAGTAGTTATTGTGAAAGTTATCAAATATCTATTCTGACTGTTTCACATTCTTCAGTGCATATTTCTTCTCCATTGTAAGAAATGTTATCTGTTACCAAGGTTTCACAACAACCAGAATTATCTATTATTCTAGTTTGTAATCTTAGAAGCGCTGGTTCTAGACCCTCTATCTCTAATAGATATTCATCATCAGATCTGAGGAATAGTTGGACACCATTAACTACTGAATTAAGTAAGGTCACGGAAATCATATTTGTTCTTTGATTAGTAAGAACTATATCTATATTTTCTATAGGAATATTTTCTTCGAATAGAAAATTTTCATTATTTACAAATACTTGAAGCGTTACGAAGCTTCCATTTTCTTGGCAGTCTTCTCCGCTGCAAGTACAAGAAGAAATGATTAGCATTGCTGTTAGAAGGAGTATGCTTATAATTATATTGTTCATCATGATATATTTTTATGTTAACGATCTAATCTCTATTTTTGTATTTACAATTTGTCATTTTTAATATAAGATATTCTTTATTAGGATGTAATGAATATAAATTTAAAACGAGATCTTATGTTCAGAATAATATTGACTTGTGGATTATTGTTTTTGTTTTCATGTAAAAAAGATGAGTGCGAGGGCAGGGAGTATTTCGAAATTTTTCCTTCTATAAAGAAGGCTATTCCTTACACTAATAGTGAGACTATAAATTACAATGATAGTGATGGAGATAGTTTTTCTGTAAATGTAAATAGAGTACTTGAGGTAACAAGGCCAGATATTCCCTTCATTTGTGATGAAGTACTTACAGTATTTTTAAGAGAGGAAGCGAATCAAATTCCATTTATAGAGATAGTACAGAGAGGTAGTACTCAAGATGAAGATGCCATCATCCAGCTTACCGTATTTTATAATAGAGATGGAAATGGAAATACGGCGTTCATAGAGATCAACAATGATGGAAGCCTTTCTAGTTTTAATGGAGAACCTACATTTCATAATAATATTATGCTAGATGGTAGTGAATATGATGATGTCATTGAAGTTACCTACGAGACCTCTCTAGATGATGATAGTATAGTGCAATTATTTTACAATACAAGCTTTGGACTTTTGCAATATACAACTAGAGAAGGGTTAACAGTTGACCTAGAAAGATAGTATGAGAATAGTACTTACGATTATATCACTGTCGCTTTTATTTTCTTTCTGTAAGCAGAAGCAGAGGAAATCTACTAGCTTAGCAATAATGGAGAACAACTATGAGGTCAGTGCGGATCTTATAAATATACTAGATAGGGAAGATGTAGATGGTACGATTTTATTTTATAATCTGAAAGAGGATACCTATTATACGAATAATAGTTCTAAGATAAATCATCAGTATATTCCTGCTTCTACCTTTAAGATGCCGAATACTTTGATTGCATTAGAATTAGGTATAGTAGAAGATGAGAAATATGTTTTTGAGTGGGATGGTATTCAGCGATCCATCTCTAATTGGAATCAAGACTTGAATCTAAGAGAGGCTTTCCATTATTCTTGTGTTTCTTGTTATCAGTCTATAGCGAGAGAGATAGGAGTAGAAAGGATGATAGAATACCTGGGTAAATTTGGATATGGAGACATAGAAGTAAACATAGATAATATAGCTATGTTTTGGCTAGAAGGAAAGTCTAAAATTAGCCCTCTAGAACAGATTCAGTTTCTAGAGAAGTTTTATTTTGGGCGATTACCTCTATCACATAGAACTTATTCTATTAGTAAAAAGATGATGCTTGTAGATTCAGTTACTGATTATAGTCTTATTGCGAAAACAGGTAGATCATTATCGGGTGTTAGTTGGTATATTGGTATAGTCGAGAAAAATGAACAGCTTATTTTCTTTGCAACAGTATTAGAAGAGTTAGAGGGTTTCGATCCAGAGAAAAGGAAACGAGTTACAATGGAGGCATTAAATCAATTATCGTTTATATAAATAAAATAACTAATCCACTCTTTCGCGGATTAGTTATTTTGGGCTTATGCTAATATGGGTATAAAGCATTTTTATGGCTAAACTTTATAAAATGATTCCAATTAAAGTTGTGTAGCTAACTCCTATAGTAACGATTATCAAAAAGCTTAATCTTCCGTAATGATCCCAAGTTTTTTCGATAGTTGAGTTTCTCATAATATTAGTTTTATGTTTTAGTTGAATAATATGTCTGTAATATCGGGGTATTTGATATGCGTAACAAATTTCTAAGACTAGTGCTTGGAAAAATAAGATTTTCCAAGCAGATTCTCGACGAACGTTATTTATAGATCTATAATTGGAAAAATTAGGTCGTATGATTATAAATGGTATGCTGTCCAAACAGAATTTTCTGGTGTTATGGGATTATCTCAGGTTGATATGGTGTTTGGTACAATTGCTCGTTTGTAAATAAATGAGAGCTGGCGGTCGGAGTATCAGGGTCTATAAAAGAAAAGAGAGCTGTCATCTGTATGATAGCTCTCTTCTTAACACCCTTAAAATATTGAGAATAATTTCTTAATTATTACATAACAAATATACGACAGCATTAATTGCTAGTCAACAAAGGGAGGTCTACGGATAGACTTGTTCTTACTACATATTAACTACAACTGGTATTTAATTAACATATTAGGCGTCATTATTAATCTATTGGTAAAGAGATAGCTTACTTATCGATATGATTTATTCAAACCAATATCGTTTAGTTAAGGCAATAATAGTATCTATTCTAGGGGTGTTATAACCCTCTATGATTAGACCTACTTTACTTTTCACTGGATAAAACTTGCATCTGTTAGAATTTAGTTATAGTTTTAGTGTACTATTATACTAATACACTAAAACAATATATATGATAAACGTTAGCAAGGTAGATTTTGCATATCCTAAAAAAGCAAATATATTTAGTCAACTCGACCTAGAACTTAAGGCTGGAAAGATATATGGTCTCCTAGGTAAAAATGGCATGGGGAAGTCTACACTAATGCGTTTACTCGCAGGCCTTCATCATCCAGTTTCTGGATCGATAGATCATGATGATATATCCGTAGGTCAAAGAAAGGTTTCTTCTATAAAAGACATATTCTTTCTGAGTGAGGAAACCTTTGTTTCTTCTCTATCAGTCTATCAGTACATCAACACATATAAGAAACTATATACTGAGTTGGACGAGGAATCTTTTTATAAAAACCTGGCTTATCTAGACATAGATGAGTCAAGTATACTAACTCAGCTTTCTCTAGGACAGAAAAAGAAATTCCTGCTCTCATTCGGTTTGTCCTGTGGAGCGAAGTATCTTTTTCTAGACGAACCTACGAGTCATCTGGATATACCTTCCAAGCAAAAATTCCGTAGGCTTATAGCCGATAATTTCAGTCCATCACAAATGATCATAATTTCTACACATCATATAGAGGAGATCTCTGCCTTATTAGATAATATAATTATTCTGGATAAGGGTTTCATAAGTCTAGATGTGGCAATTACTGAGATAGAAAAGAAATTGGCTTGCATATCAAATTCTAACGAAGTTCATGAGACGGCAATACATACGGAGTTTCATCTTGGTAAGTATGTACATCTTATAGAAAATACCGACAATATCGATAGTGAAATATCACTTCCATTATTATTCAATGCTGTTACTGAAAATCCACAAGTTATTTCATCAGTCTTTAAAAATTAATATTATGGAGTTTAATATGTCACGATTTTTTGCATTGATAAGACGAGACTGGATGTTACATAGAAAATTATTTTTCACAGGGTTAGTTGGGTTATTCATTTTCGTATTCTTAGTATCTAGATTTATACAATTCTATCTCCTGCCAGGTTTGTCTACAGAAGAGTCCGGATCTGCAAATGACTTTACTGGAGAAGAATTTTCTATTCTGATGATTTCTTTTGTTGGAATCTTATTTATAATTGGAGGATTACTTACAAGTAGTAATTTGGGAGATTTTAGAACTAGAGCAAGAAGAATAGACTACATTACTCTTCCGGCGAGTATATTAGAAAAAGTAATGAGTAAGTGGTTATATACTCTTCCTTTATTCGTTGTAGTCCTTATCTCAATGTATTTATTTTTCTATCAGTTATTTATTACGCTGAATAGAGATTTTCTAACACCTGATATGTTAGAAAGAGGATATACAATTAGTATGATTGGGCTTAAATTTCTGCAGGTTTATTTCGTATTCCATGGCATAGCATTTTTCTTTTCTTTTTATTTTGACAGATTTGCAGCTATTAAGGGAGGACTTGTAAGTTTAGCTTTTTTTCTTATCCTAGCTTTGATTCTAAACCTAACTGTGGATTTCGAAATGGGTGATTCGCTAGATGTTACGATATTTTATATGTTAGTTTTTATTCAAGAACATACTTATATCCTCATGGCAATTACTCCGATCCTATGGGTAGCTACTTATTTTGTTTTTAAAAGAAAATCTGCCTAATGGAATTTAAGAAAAAAAGTACCATCTATCAGCAGATCGTAGACTTCGTCGCTGAGCAAATTCTTACAGGAGCATTTCCAGTAGGAACAAAGATAGCGTCCGTCAGAGAAATGGCGGCAAAAATGGGTGTGAATCCGAACACCATAATGCGGAGTTATACGCAGATGCAAGAGGAAGGAATTATTTATAATAAGAGAGGGGTAGGTTTTTTTGTAAGTACAGACGCTCCTATTTTTATCAAGAGAAAGTTAAGAGATGATTTTATAAAAGATGAATTACCAGAGATGATAAAAAAAATGAAATTACTAGAAATAGATTTTGATGAGTTTGAAAAAATGTATGAGAGATAATAATGAGATGTGCTTTACTATATTTTCTTATTTTCTGTTCTACTAGAATCTTTTGATGATCTGGTCCCATTTCTCCGCTTACCGATGTATTCACTAGAACAGGTCATATTAGGTAAGGGATTACTTGTTCTATCTGTCTGTAAGGAACATACCATTTCTGCAAGAATTTCTAATTACACCTCAAGTTTAATTGATATTTTTCTTAGTGTATACAAAACCTTATGGAGTCTTTTTTTATTTAAACCTTGATCATGGATACACAATAGCCTTATTAAGATTGTAATATAACTTACTTATGACTTTTACATATAGAATAATAATCTCTGTTTTCTTATTTACGCTCAATATTACATTAATGGCGCAAGACAATTCTCCTATCGGGCATCAAGAAATCATCTACAAAACCATAGATAATGATGATCTCTTACTGCACGTCTTTTCTCCTAAGTCCTTGTCATCTCCAGCTCCTTTAACCGTGTTCCTACACCCGGGGGGATGGGTTATGGGTAGCCCAGCATCTTTTTTTGATGATTGCAAAAAGTATGCTTTGCTAGGTCATGTTACGGTTTCGGTAGAATATAAGTTAGCTAATTTTACGTCTAGATCTCCTATGGATTGTCTAGATGATGTTATTGCCGCCTTAAAGTATTTACAAGAACATTCAGAGGAATTAAGAGCTGATTTGAGTAAGCTGTCTATAGTAGGTTATTCTGCTGGTGCACACCTTGCTCTGATGAGTCAGTTAGTTTCTGATCTAGATGTTCCTATAGCGCATAAGCTAATTCTGTACTCCACACCAGTGGATCTAAGAGATGATAAGCTAGCGCCACAATTACTAAAGGTAGACGAAACGCTCGCGAGTATCTCGCCCATTACCTATCTTAGAAAAATACCATCGGAAATCTATATGTTTCATGGTGGAAAAGATTTTATGGTTTCTGTGGATCATGCTAAGGTGTTCGCTGAACGATCTGAAAAATTAGGAAACAGTAATTTATTAGATATAAGTGAAGATGCTAATCATTTTTTACTTACAGGTGATGCAAAGGATAATATACAAATGAGAACGATGGAAATACTGTTCCCTAACAGAATTAAATAATAACAAGTCCTGTTTCTCGGAGTATTTCCATTTCTTCTTTATGCCAGAAAATTAGAAAATCGTCCAGCCCATGATCTACATATTTTTGTTGAAAGGTTTTATAATTTGTTACTCGTTTTTGTTTAGGTGTAATGCTAGGTATAATCTCACATAGCCAATTCCCATGATCGGAAGGAAACTTAATTTCGAAGTGATCTTTCTTAGTTACAATATGTAATAAATTAGAATCCTCGGCGTATCGAACCTCCCCGCCTAACCAAACAACTCGTTCAGAAGATTTAATAACTCGAAAAGGTATTGCTTCCAGATAAGACGCTATAAGAACAGGTGAATGAGTAGTCTCTGGAACTGGATGATCAAACCAGTTCTGCAAAGGATGATCTAGACAGACACCATGCATATAGTTATACAAGGATTTTTCTAACCCTGCTTTGTAGAGCTCATGATCACATCCAGTAGGATCTTCGTGCACAAGATCATTGTTGGCAAAAGTTCCTACACCTTCATCTACTTTCTGGACTTGGAATGATGATGGATTTATGCCGACAGGACTATGGGCAGTCATAGCAAATCTATGCCAGAAAGCAGATTGCATGATTCCTGTCTCGAACATCTGTCTGACAACTTCTAGTGAGTCTATCGTTTCTTGTTCTGTCTGTGTAGGGAAGCCATACATAAGATAGGCATGTACCATGATTCCCGCGCTATTAAAATGATTATTTACATGAGCTACCTGCTCTATGGTAACACCTTTTGCGATGAGGGAAAGTAATCTGTCAGAGGCAACTTCCAGACCTCCAGATACTGCAATACATCCAGAGGCTGCGAGCAATCTGCAAAGATCATAAGTGAAGCTTTTTTCGAATCGAATATTTGTCCACCAGTTAACGGTAAGTTGCCGCTTTAAGATTTCTAGAGCAACAGCTTTCATTAGTGCAGGAGGAGCAGCTTCATCTACAAAGTGGAAACCACTATTACCCGTTTCTTCGATAAGCTTCTCCATTCTATCTACAATAACTGATGCAGAAGATGCCTCATAATTGGCTATGTAATCTAGCGAGATATCACAAAAAGTACATTTGCCCCAGTAGCAACCGTGTGCCATCGTAAGTTTGTTCCACCGACCATCACTCCATAACCTGTGCATAGGATTTGTAAGTTGTATAACCGATAAGTATTTTTTTAGAGGTAGTCCTTTGTAATTTGGGGTACCTACAACTTCTTGTTTGACATCAGGAAAAATACTCCCATTATGATAGACTACCTTGCCATCCACCAAACTGAAGGTTCGCTTCATCATAGAGATATCAATGTCTCCATCTAGGTAAGAGAATAATTGCATAAGCGGCATCTCTCCATCATCCAGCGTGATGTAGTCTACAAACTCAAAAACTCGTGCATCACTTAAGGATCGCAATTCAGTATTAGCATATCCTCCACCCATGACAATAGTACATTCTGGATAATTTGCTTTTATCCAATTACCACAATGAAGCGCAGCAAAAAGATTTCCAGGAAAAGGAACAGATATACATAATACGTTAGGCGTATTTTTTTTACATAGAAGCTCTAATTCTTCTAACATCATACTTCCTATTAGACTAACAGGAGTTTGTATGGCATCATACAATTCATCAAAAGAATTTGCTGACATCCCCAGCCGTTCTGCATATCTACTGAAACCAAAAAATGGATCTATTACCTCCACAATAAAATCAGAAATATCTTCTAAAAAAAGTGTAGCTAAGTATCTTGCCTGATCGCGAATCCCCATAGTGCCAAACGCCCACTCCACATCTTCTAGGGCATCAAATCTAGATGCCTCAGGTAGCAAATGACCCTGACATATCAGATGTGCAACAGTCGGATCATCATCCTGTAAAAAACGAATTACCGTATCTATGGTCTCTATATAATCATTACGTAAATCAAAGATACGATGTATGTTTTCATCGTACTTGTACTCAAGTTTTTCTACAGAGCCAAACATCTTTTGTAGACCTTGCTTAGAAAACAAACGAAGTATGGTATCTATACCTAGGTCTGCCTGAGCTGCAGCAATATTCTTTGTTTCTAGAAATCCTTTGATATATGCCGTAGCGGGGTAGGGCGTATTCAGTTGGGTAAACGGCGGCGTGAGTAATAATATCTTCTTTTCCACAATAACTATTCTACAATAAATATAAGCTTTCTTTTATGGTATTACAGGCTTATTGTTTTTATTTGGACGCTTCGATTTTGCTCCACTTCTGCAGGCTCTACAACATCTGCGGACTATCCGCTACTACAGATTAGCTACTAGATATCATGAAGCATAGTTGTGCTTAGTCTTCCTGGGTCAGCCTTCATGACGCCTTGCGTCATAGATATCTATCAGCTATAGAGAAGCAAAAGCAAAATGCAACTGAACAGTAGTTGCAAGATTAAAATAAATTATTTAGCTTCAATTCAGATGAGTAAATACAAAAAAGTATTATTGAAGTTGTTAAATAGAAGTTCAACAATTTCCTATTAAGAGATAAAATATTTGCCTGGAAAACTTGGATATAAAGGAATTCAAAAGGGTAAAACTTCAGGGTCAAGAGTTGCATTTATTAATTACGAAGATAAGCACATTATAAGATTACATAAACCGCATCCAGAAAACGAGTTAAAAGACTATGTCAAAAGAGAAATCATTTCAGAATTAAAAGATAAAAAGTTGATATGACTGATAGATTATTATACAAAAAATTCATAGGAACAGTTCACTATTCAACCAAAGATTCAGTGTTCTATGGAAAAATTGAAGGGATAAATGATCTTGTCACATTTGAAGGTGAGAATGTACAAGATTTAAAATCATCTTTTGAAGAAGCTGTAGAAGATTATGTTGAACTATGTGCAGAAATAGATAAGGAACCACTGAAGTCTTTTAAAGGATTATTAACGTTAGAATTACTCCGAAACTTCATTCAAAAGCTTTCAAATTTGCGTCGTTGAAAGGAACTTCT
>ENA-ORXM01000662-ORXM01000662.1-marine-metagenome-genome-assembly--contig:-NODE-662-length-56932-cov-6.048034_pt1 | contig 56932 bp, 50 predicted proteins | sample MGYA00237867_ERZ511480 | MGnify/ENA primary metagenome ERZ511480 (study PRJEB26309, sample SAMN06266103) | marine metagenome | isolation source: Algal blade | place: United Kingdom:Sidmouth, United...
GGTTACAAAATGGTTTTGCACCGTTAGCCAGTGTGTAAAGTTCTTCAGAGCAAGCGTCTCTAACAACCAGAGTATCCCCTATGGCTCACCAACGCATTCGAAAATTCAACACATCTGAAACCTATCCTGAACAAAATCTTGACAACGATTTGTGCCAGGCCGTAGTGACAAAAGGCGGTAAAACGGTTTACTTACGTGGCCAATGCCCGCAAAACCTAGACGATGCCAAAACCATAGGCAGTCATGACCCTGCTGAGCAAACGCATAAAGTCATGCAAAACATCAAGCAGCTGATCGAAGAAGCAGGTGGCGACATGAGCCATCTGGTCAAGGTGGTGGTTTACATCACGGACGTGCGACACCGTGAAGCGGTCTATCGCACCATGGGTGAATACATCAAAGATGTGTACCCCGTCTCTACTGGACTTGTTGTGCAGGCACTTGCTCGACCCGATTGGTTGGTGGAGATTGACGGCACAGCTGTCATTCCTGACTAACGCTTGACCCTTATCCAACACTAGGAAAGCCCGATGACATTTTCAGTTGTTGCTCGTTGCGCGGATACCGGCATGTTTGGCTTGGCCATTTCATCTTCGTCACCCGCTGTGGCTGCTCGCTGCTCGTTTGCTCGTGCTGGTGTGGGGGCTGCGGCTACACAAAATATCACTGACCCAAGCCTTGGACCGCTAGCGCTGGACTTAATGCAAGAAGGCCTGAGTGCACCGCAGGCCATTGCTCAGGTGCAAGAGCGCAGCAAGCACATGGCGTATCGTCAGTTGTTGCTGGTTGATCAAAGCGGTGAGTGTGCCATTCACTCTGGTCCAAATTCGCTGGGCATCTGGACACAAGCACAAGCGGGAAATGTCGCCTCTGGCGGAAACTTACTGGCGAATGACACGGTTCCGCAGGCTATAGTCGATGGTTTTTTATCGGCTACAGGCCATATCGGGGATCGCTTGATTGCCGCTATGCGCGCAGGCTTAGCCGCTGGTGGCGAGGCTGGACCAGTACATTCAGCGGGCATGAAAATCGTTGATAAAGTCTCTTGGCCTGTCGCTGATTTACGCTGTGACTGGAGTGAAGATCTCTGCCCGATTGAGAACATAGCGACAGCCTGGGGCATCTACAAGCCTCAGCTAGACGCCTACGTACAGCGCGCACTTGACCCACGCGAAGCGCCTTCTTACGGTGTGCCCGGTGACGAGTAAGCGCCGACTTAAAGCCAACATACAATAGAGCTAACGCTATGGCCCTGCATTACACGCTTCGTCAATTAGAATACTTTGTCGCTGTTGGTGACGAGGGCAGTATTGTCAAAGCTTCGCGTAAGGTGAATGTCAGTTCACCTTCTATTTCGGCGGCGGTAACACAGCTTGAAGAGGAGTTTGGACTGCGCTTGTTTGTTCGCAAGCACGCGCACGGACTCACACTGACCCAGTCTGGGCGAGAGTTCATGGTTCAGGCTCGCCGTGTATTGCATGAAGCTGCCGCGATGAATAGGCTTGCAGATAAATTATCAGGGAATGTGCAGGGGCAGCTCAAAATAGGATGCCTAATCACCTTTGCGCAATTGATCGTGCCCAGTCTTCGTCGGGAGTTTGAAGACCAATACCCACAAGTACAGGTAAGCCAAAGCGAGCTTGATCAGTTGTCCATTTTTGAACAACTGCGCAATGCTCAGATTGATGTTGCTCTGACCTATGATTTAGACATACCAAACGATATCTCGTTTATCCCGTTAGTGGAGCTTCCGCCAATCGCCATGCTGAGTGAAGCCCACCCATTGGCTCACTTACCTGAGGTGTCTCCACACGACTTGCAAAAACATCCCATGGTATTGCTCGACTTGCCGCACAGCGCTGAGTACTTTTTGAGTTTATTTGACCATGTTGGCGTACGGCCAAAAATTGTAGAGCGAAGCAAAGACATGGCGGTTGTTCGCAGTTTGGTCGCCAACGGTTTTGGCTATTCAATCGCCAATACTCGACCACTCAACGACAAAGCTCCCGACGGGCGTTCGCTTCGATTTTTACCGCTTTCAGGGCCAGCGCGACCAATGAAACTGGGTGTTGCGTTGGTCAATGAAATAGCCAACGTGCTAACCGTACATACCTTCGTGGATCATTGTCGTCATTACATCAAAAACACGACATTGCTTAACAGCGCCTAGTTGTATTTACAGCTAATCGCAGTGTTTAGGTTATTGTTAATCGCTGCTTTATCAACACTGAATTTACGCTAGTCCGTGCATCTGTGAGAGTACAGTGCAGCAACAGGAGAAAGACATTGCGCGATCCCAGATACGACATATTATTTGAGCCCATGGCCATTGGGCCTGTTACAGCTAAAAACCGCTTTTACCAAGTTCCTCACTGTAATGGCGGAGGTTATCGAGATCCCTCTGCCGCAGCTGAAATGCGCGGTGTAAAGGCGCAAGGCGGCTGGGGGGTTATTTTTACCGAACAATGCGAGATGCACCACAGCTCGGAGATCACGCCGTTTATTGAACTGCGCTTGTGGGAAGACAAAGATATTCCACAGCTGCAAAAAATGTCACAAAAGATGAAAAGCCACGGAGCACTGGCCGGAATACAGTTGGCGTATTCGGGAATCAATGGCCCCAACCTCTACAGCAAAGAAGTGCCTCTCGCACCTTCAGCTCTACCGATCAGAACTTTTACCAATGACCCAGTGCAGGCACGCGCACTCGATAAGCAAGACATCAAAGACCTGCGCCGATGGTTTGTCAACGCAGCTAAGCGCTCACAGGCAGCGGGCTTTGATTTAATCTGCCTCTACGGCGCGCACGGCTTTGGCATATTTCAGCACTTCCTCAGTCGCGCGACTAATCAGCGCAGCGACGAATACGGTGGAAGTCTGGAGAACCGTTCGCGCTTTGCTCAGGAAGTAATCTCAGACATGCGTGATGCCGTGGGTGACACCATGGGCTTGACGCTGCGCGTCAGCCTTGACGAAACCATAGGTCAGTTGGGGTTTTCTAACGCTGAAGTACGCGACTTCATCGAGATGAATCGTGACTTACCTGATCTGTGGGATTTAGCACAAGGCACTTGGGAAGACTGCTCAGGCCCGTCACGGTTTAAAGAAGAAGCAGCGCAGCAGGAACTGGTGCGCGGTATTCATGAACTCACCGACAAGCCCATTGTTGGTGTGGGGCGCTTTACCAGCCCCGATGTAATGGTCAAACAAATCAACTCCGGCCTGCTCGATTTTATCGGTTGCGCCCGCCCTTCTATCGCCGATCCATTTTTGCCCAAAAAAGTAGAAGAGGGCCGAATCGAAGATATCCGTGAGTGCATAGGTTGCAATATTTGCATCACTGGCGACATGACGATGTCGATCAGCCGTTGTACGCAGAACCCTACCTTTATGGAAGAATGGCGCAAAGGCTGGCACCCCGAAAACATGAACAAAAAAGGAGTCAGCGAAAATGTGCTGGTGGTGGGTTCTGGGCCCGCTGGTTTAGAAGCCGCTTGGGCCCTTTGTCGCCGTGGTTATACGGTGGCAGTGGCCGAAGCTCGCACTGAAATTGGTGGGCGTGTCACACGAGAATGTAAGCTGCCTGGGCTAGCAGCGTGGGGTCGCGTGGTCGATTACCGTCAATACCAGTTATCCCAGCGTCCAGACGTCGACATCTATCTCGACAGCGAACTCGATGCCAATAGCATTTTAGAGTTTGGTTTTGAGAATGTCTGCATCGCGACAGGTGCGAAGTGGCGAGGTGACGGAGTTGCACGTCAACACGTGGTACCTATGCCTATTAATGAAAGTGCAAAAATCTATACACCTGATGACCTGATGGATGGCACCCTACCCGCTGGCAAAGTCATCGTTTTTGACGACGACCACTATTACATGGGTGGTGTGTTGGCAGAGCTTCTCGCTAAAAACGGCGCCGACGTCACGCTCATCACACCTTCCGCCTATGTATCTGATTGGACAAACAATACGCTAGAGCAAATCGCTATTCACCCTCGCCTAGTCGATGTGGGTGTGGAAATAGTCCTAAATCGTGGCCTCACGGAAGTTCACGCGGATCATGTCGTTAGTAACTGCGTTTATACTGGTCGCTTGTTAACTTATGCCTGTGATGCGGTGGTGATGGTGACCTCGAGACTTGAAAGCAATCAACTGTTTGATCAGCTTAAAGCCCGCGAGAGCGAATGGGCGGACAACGGGGTTAGATCGGTGAAAATAATTGGCGACGCCAACGCACCCGGCCCCATTGCATGGGCCACTTATGCGGGGCACCGTTACGCACGAGAGCTTGATGGAGAAGACAGAGGCGATGCTTTGCCCTTCAGGCGCGAGATCACTGAATTAGCGATAGATTAACCATGAAGCAATCCCTCGACATTCTAGAAAAGCTGGTCGCTTTTCCTACCGTGAGTTCAAGTAGCAATCTAACAATGATCGCGTATTTGCACGATTTTCTCAGTCAGCGCGGATTTGACCTCCATCAAATTGCTGATTCCTCTGGAAAAAAATCGGGCTTATTTGCAAGCTTGGGTCCTAGCGGTGATGGAGGCATTTTGTTGTCGGGCCATACCGATGTGGTGCCCACGCAAGGACAGCACTGGACACACCCTGATTTTAAGCTGACCGTCGAGGGAGGTCGCGCATACGGGCGCGGCACGACAGACATGAAAGGCTATCTCGCCTGCATGTTAACCGCAGCAGATGCCGCATCTAAACTGACGCTTAAACGACCTCTGAAGCTAGCGTTTTCTTTTGACGAAGAAATTGGCTGTGTCGGCATTGCGCAAATGATCGATCACTTGGTACCGAACATTGGCCTGCCAGAAATGGTCATTGTTGGTGAGCCGACGTCTATGCAAGTAGCCATTGGTCACAAGGGTAAAGCCGCTATTCGCGCGACTTGCCGCGGGCAAAACGGGCACTCGGCGTTGGCGCCCAAATTTGTCAACGCCTTGCACATAGCGACTGATTTTGTATCCGGCCTACGTGAGCTACAAAACAAACTTGCTACAAGCGGCGCTCGAGACGAAGCGTATGCGATCCCCTACTCCACACTGCATGTGGGAAAGCTACAAGGGGGCATAGCGCTGAATATCGTACCCGACACTGCCACCATCGATTTTGAATACCGTCATCTTGCGGCTGACAGCGGTGACGAACTCATGGCACAAATCACTCAACTTGCCGATCGCGTCGCAGCCCGATATCAAAAAGATTTTCCTGGCGCGGCAATAGAGCTCGATCGATACAACACCTATCCAGGTCTAGACGTATCGGTTGAGCAACCAGTAGTGGCTACAGTGCAGCATTTGGCGCAAACGAACACAAGCACTAAGGTTGCTTTTGGCACGGAGGCTGGCTATTTCGACCAGCTAGGCATACCTACTGTGGTCTGTGGGCCTGGCTGCATGGAAGAGCAAGGCCATAAACCTGACGAGAGCATCGCGCTCGATGAGTTGGCCGCATGTGATGCGATGATGCAGCGCGTAGTGCAAAGTCTTTGCATTTAATGTGAATTGGGCCAAATAGCTTTGGCCCAAACCTAACCCGCACCCAGTTTATCCCTGTTTGTTCGTCACCTTGGGTGTGTTGTGGTAATCAAGATAACTGCGTCGCGTGACTATTTGGTCTGCAATGTATTTTGCATCGTGCCAGACCCCCCATATAAACGATGAGCCTCTTCGGAATTGCCAAGGTAGACCCAAAAAGTACACGCCCTGCTCGCTCGAGACACCGCGCTGGTGCTGCGGTTTGCCGTTATCATCAAAAGCATCTACCTGCAGCCAGTTGTAGTCGAGTGCAAAACCCGTTGCCCAGATGATGGTCGACACACCGGCATTCGCTAGGTTTAGCTCTTTGAGTGGATCACTGACGCAATCGGGGTCGGGCCCAATAATTTTCGCCTCTGGTTCTAACGGCATATCTAATCCGTTACGTGCAGCATAAGCATCGGCCTCTTCTAGCATCGATAGATAATTTGCATCACCACGGGCGATATTGCCCGCTAGGTCTTGCGCAAAGCTCAAAACGCCTTCTTTGAACGCTTGCGTCATTCCCACTAGCGTCATGCCCTGCTCTGCCAAGCGCCGAAAATCTACTGTGTTTCCACCATTTGCACCACTGACAGCGATTGTTACATGCTCAGTGCCAGGCTCTTGCGCAGCGGCTTCCCACTTGCCCAGAACCCCCAACCACCAACAAAAATCTTGCCCACGATACGCGCGTGGCGGGCGATCATGCGCGCCAACTGACAAATACACTTTACGTCCTGAACGCATAAGCTCTTCGGCGATTTGCGTGCCTGAAGAGCCCGCGCCTACAACCATCACAGCTCCCTCGGGCAGCTGCGATGGGTTGCGATACTCGTAAGAGTGCATTTGCTTGACTGCCGTTTCTTTAGGCACAACTGCGGGGATAACAGGTCGCTGAAATGGACCAGTAGCGCACACGATATTGAGTGCCTCTAGATCGCCTTCCGAGGTCGCCACAGTAAACCCCGGCTGACCCACCTTGCGCTGCACACTTTTCACTTCAACGCCGCAGCGAATGGGCGCATTAATTTGCTTGGCAAAAGCTTCAAAATAGTCTGCGACCTTTTCTTTGGGCGCAAAGCTATCAGGGTCCACATCTCGATCAAACTGCTTGCTCGGAAAACGATCATGCCAAGCAGGCCCGTTGGCGACTAGTGAGTCCCAGCGACCTGAACGCCAGCGCTCGGCGATGCGGTTTTTTTCGAGTATGACATGCGACACACCGTTAATGCTCAAGTGCTCGCTCATGGCGAGGCCTGCTTGGCCTCCACCAACTATCAGCGTATCTACTTTTTCTGTTGACATGAGTTGTCCTCTACCGAGATGCGGCGCAATGTTTAGGGCTTTTATCCAGTATATTGCAGTGATGACGTAGCTAAAAACATGTTTTGGTGAAGTATTGCTTACTCTGTTACTAAGCTATAGAGGAGCTATCCGAGCAGTAGCATTTTTGTCTTAGCGACATTGTTAAGAAGATCCGACGAGACAGGCTGTGATGGCTTGCGAAGAGACAGCAAGCCACATAAGGTGAGTTGGCACTCACCTCAAGCGAGCAGGCAACCTAGTATGCTAAAAGACCCAGACGTTATCATCATCGGTGCCGGAATTATCGGCGCAGCCATCGCGTTGGAGATGGCGCGTGACTCTAAAAAAGTATTAGTTTTAGATAAATTGCCTGCAGCTGGATACGGCTCAACGTCTAATTCTTGTGCCATCATTCGCACTTATTATTCTACCCTCGACGGTACGGCTTTAGCCTATGAGGGATATCACTACTGGCGCGACTGGTCGCAGTACCTCAACAGTGAGGACGAAGCGGGTCATGCGGGCTTCGTACAGTGCGGCACATTGACCATGAAAATAGCGCAAAATGACGGCCTAAAGTCTGCGATGCGTATGGCCACTGAGCTCAACTTGCCTTTTGAAGAGCTCGATAACGACGCATTGTCACAACGCTTGCCAAATGCCAATTTGCGCGTGTTCTACCCAGCTAAACGCCCTGAAGATGAGGGCTTTGGCAAAAGTGATAACAGTGATATCCAGGGGGCGGTATTTTGGCCTCACAGCGGATACATCAACGACCCGCAATTAGCTACGCATAATTTACAACGCGCTGCAGAATCTCATGGCGCAAGCTTTCGCTTTAGTACAAGTGTTGCTGAAATCCTGCAAAAAGACGGTCGGGTAACAGGTGTTAAAACAAGCGATGGCGACATCATAGAAGCACCTGTTGTAGTTAACGTTGCAGGCCCACATTCCGCCATTATTAATCAGATGGCTGGGGTGGCAGAGTCGATGAATATCAAAACACGCGCGTTGCGTCATGAAGTACCGCACGTTCCAGCCCCTGAGGGTTTCAAGGGGGCTGATAACGCGCCGGTAACTTCAGACAGCGATATCCAGACCTATTCTCGCCCCGCAAGTGGCGATCAAATACTGATCGGCAGTGAAGACCCTGAGTGTGATGAGCAAGTCTATGTTGACCCAGACAATTACGATCGTGAGATAAGCGACCAAGGCCGAATACAGGCGATGCGCCTAGCACAACGATTAACTGGGCTTGGTATTCCGAATCGTGTCGGCGGTGTGGTTGATTTGTACGATGTGAGTGATGACTGGATACCCATATATGACAAGACTGACTTAGATGGGTTTTATGTAGCTATTGGTACTAGCGGGAATCAGTTTAAAAACGCGCCTGTGGTCGGTCGCATGATGAACGCGCTGATCAACGCGTGTGAGTCTGGACAAGATCATGATCAAAACCCTGTCAGCTATCGTCTGCAGTATTTAGACCGCGATATCAATATCGGTTTTTATTCGCGCAATCGAGAAATCAATCGCGACAGCAGTTTTTCTGTATTGGGCTGAGCTTCCTGAAATTACGCAAGGGTGGTTGACGCTAAGGTCAAACACCCAGTCCTGTTTATTTGTCGTCAAACACTACCGAACCGATATACGGTAAATTGCGGTTGCGTTGAGCGAAGTCTATGCCGTAACCCACCACAAACTCATCGGGTATTTCAAAACCTACGAGGTCGGCTTTGACATCAACTTCACGACGTGAAGGCTTGTCAAGCAGAGCGCAAACCAGCATACGGTTGGGTTCACGTGTTTTTAGTAATTGACTGACATGATGCAATGTGTGCCCAGTATCGACAATATCTTCGACAACAAGGATATCTCGACCACCAATGTCAGAGCGTAAGTCTTTTAGGATACGTACTTCGCGAGAGGACTCAGTGCTGTTGCCATAGGAAGACGTTTCCATAAAATCGACTTCAACGGGTAGATCGAGCTCACGTACTAAGTCTGCGATAAACATAAATGAGCCTCGCAACAAGCCAATCACCACTAGTTTGTCAGTGTCGGCAAAGCGATCACTTATTTCTTCAGCCATCGACTCTACACGAGCTGCGATGGATTTAGCGGAAAGCATGGGTTTTACGGTATAGGTATCTTGGCTCATTGGGCGAGTGCGCTGTAGCTCTTGGGTATGAGCATTGTACAACGCTACGGGCGTGGGGTAAAAACAGCGATGGCAATCGGTCGGTTTTAGTTGTCCGCCATACGATAGTAACACTCCATCCAGGCCAGTCGTCCGCGGGCAAGCCGGTCACCTTCGCCGTCGCAATCAAGTGCGCTAGTGGTGGTTGCCGCGGGTTTTGTTGTGTTGTCACTGCTTGGCGCGGTATAGGCTTTAAATTCCATCTCACTGGTGGGCGGCGCAGGTGTTTTTGTGGTGTTCACCAAAACACTGTTTTTCTCTTCTGGTGTGCCATCCGTCGTTTTTTTGTTTTTGTTTTTGTTTTTGTTTTTATTTTTAGGCCAAGGAAGAGTTGTGTCAGACCCGACTTGGGTTTCAGTCATTGGAGTTGCAGTATTAACTTTTGGCATCGCATGAAGCTTTTTGGGAATGCTTTTTTTATCATCCTGAATCAAAACCGTATTCACAGCCTCTTCTGGCTTAGCTATTACTGTTTTTTCGACGACAGCTTTTTTGCGAGATAAACTAGAGCTAGGTTCTTTCTTTTTTGTTGTTTTTAGTTTGTCAGGTTCAGGAGCATTGGCAGCAGCCGGCTTTGTCACTACAGGGATCGCTTTTTTTATGGCCGGTGCACTTGGTTTTTTGCTGGCGGTACTGGACTTTTTTGCTGCTGGTTTTTTTTTCTTTGTAATTGGTGTTTTTTTGTAGGTGTTAAAAAATGTCTTTGAGACGGTGCTAAACAATCGTGCAGCCCTATCCCCAAGCTTCATTTTTTCGCAGTCACAATAAGCGTACTGCGACTCTGCTGACCAAATTCCCGTCAGTCCGTCGCTAAATTGTGGTTGTGAGTTTATGCTTTTGGTGTCCGCTAACGCGACCTCTTCCATCATGTTTTCTTCGGGTACTTCAGGTACTTCGGGTTCAACAAGCTCGTTTAGTACTGGGCCGCTTGCTAAGTTGGCAATTTCATCAATTTCAGCCATCGCTTGATTTAAGGACGCCTCGTCTAGCAGAACCGGCTGACTGATAGTCGCAGATCCGTTCCGTAACAGAGCCGCAGATTCTGGTGTTACGTTAGAGTACCCGTTCTTCAAAGGAGAAACTTCCTCTGCATTGATTGGTGCCATGTAAAACACGACACACAAGGCACTTAGTAACAGGAATCTTATGTTCACCATGCTCTTATCCAGTCACCTTGTCTTAACGATGCACCAGATTCATCATCCAATGAGCCAAATGCAAAGTCTGGATAAACTTCACTGATCTTTATTTTCCCAATTGACCGTTGGCTAACTTTCTGATCGTGTACGCCAGACGGCTCACTGTTACGGTAAACTTTAAACTCATCACCAGGTCGCAACCCCTGTTGAGCTCCAACCGAGAGTACGCCCTGCTCGCCTGATGCTATGCGCAGCACTTCAGCTTGCAGTGGGATACATGAAAGCAAGCCGCTGACATAGTCACTTTGCTGCTCTATTAGTCCGTCCAGTGCCATGCCGATAGCGGAACGCATAAAGCGTCTACCCATCAAAGTATATGACTGGTTAAGATCCGCTCCGTCTCTTGACCAAGCACTGAACGTTTCTTGGTCAAGTAATACACCCGTGGAACCATTATAAATATCAAGTCGAATTTCTATTAGTCGCTCTGGGTCTTGACTGTAATCTTTGAGCACAGGGTAATCACGGAACAGGCGACTAAAACGATCGCGTGGGTATTGCTGACCCATATCAAGAATTTCGCCGCCAACAACAAACTGCGCTTGGTATTGCCGAGAGATATTGCTGATTTTTTGTTGAAGTTGCATTGATTTACCGTGAAGATCCACGGCCTCAATATCGTTCAATCCGATCGAACTGAGTGCTAGCGATTGGTATTTGTTGCGGTCGAGTCTCGCGCTCAGAGTATCGACGTAGCGACTTTGAATCCCGTATAAACCATCTATGTTTTTGCGGTTCTGTACATCTAATCGTGTAAATACAACACGTTTACGAAAGCTGAATCGCGTGCTGGTATCTGCTAGACAATTGGGGAAAGCTGCTGCAGGCGGTGTGTTCACCGCATGGCTTGGTCCTTTTGGCGGCGGCAATGTGAGGCAGCCACTGAGTAAGCTGCTGCACAACAATATAAGTGATAACGACCAGGCAATCCGTGCCACGCGCATAAGGAATCCGTCCTTGACTTCGCCGTGCCATCCGAGCCGACTAGTGGGAATTTAACACTGAGGTATCAATTTCCACGCCAAGGCGATAACGCGTTATTCTTCTTCGTCTTTTCCCACTATGTCGGTACCAGTGAAATCATCCAAATCACAGCTCAGCTCGTCCAACATAACTTGCATGCGTTTTTGAATGGCTGCCATCTGCTCAATGCGATCGCGCAGTAAGGCTGCTTGATCGTTTGCGTTCAACGTAGACAGGTGTTCTTCATCTCCGCTTAACAACCACCCCGGTGACACAGCCAACAACCCAGCCAGCGTAGTCAGCTTGTTGATGCGGGGCTTGCTTGCACCGCTCTCCCAGCGCTTGTAGGTCTCGGGTTTGACAGCTACCAAGCTCGAAACTTCCATTATTGAGAGCTGTGCAGAAGCGCGAGCTTCTTGGATGCGTTTAGCTAGCGCGTGGTTGTTTGGCATAGAAAATCCGTTTGAATTTGCTGCATGGCGGATGGCCAGTCGCAATGAATAGATGCGTTACTATAAAACGATTGAGGGGGTATAGCGAATACTAGCAATAGACGTGTTGTGCTAAATACGCGCCATTTGCGATAAAACAATATTGCTCATTTGGCGTGCAGCAGATTGGAGGCTCTGCGACAGTCAGCTCTGAGTTGTTTGCATGCCCTCGCTTTCCATACCTTCAAATTATCGTACAAGAGCAACAAGACATCGCTGTGACATTAGCGTTTTTGCAGCTTTCGATAGCTCTGGTCTGCACTTGGGTTTTAATGTGCACCGCTTTCTTGATCAGGATGAAGTTAGTCATTGGCCGGTCAGGCACAGTGTGTAAACACTTACCTCATCGCCGGAAAATTGCTGTGGTTGTAGCGGCAATTATTGCCGCTGTTACTGGGCGGAATAGAGGGTAGTTTTATGATCCTTTAACCGCTGCAATAACGCGCCGTTTACGTGCAAATATTAGCCCGAACTAGACACATGGTGCTTGCCGCCATGGTTACTGCGGTACACAATAAGTGATCGTCCTGACTTTTCTTAGAATCTCTCTGTGCAACTAAAAAACACCGTGCTGGCGTTGTCTGCAAATACTGCTCTAGCGTTGCTGTGCCTGAGTCAATTGCTTGCTCTGTACAGTTCTAACGCTGTTTTCCAGACTATTTCATCAGCATTTTTGTTGCTTTTTATTGGGTTGCAATGGCGTGGCCTTGGGCGCCGAGAGCATTATCTTATTGCAGCAAGTATCACCTTGAGCGTGTTGACTGTCTGGCGATCTGCTAATGCCACAGAGGTACTCTTGTCTTCTGTGCACAAGGCAGCGTTCCTCGCGTCGTTTATGATGCTGCTCGCTACCCTTCGTGAAGGCGCTAGCCGCTCTGCATCGGTCTCGGTGCTGGGCCGGTGGGTATCTTCTCGACCGCCGGGGAAGCGGTACATCAGCATCAGTGCTGGCGGGCAAGTGCTTGGCATACTTCTAAATTTTGGCGCGCTCAATCTATTGGGGCCGCTGCTTGTCAAAGGGGCTGCTAGCAGCAGCAACGGCGTGGTACGGGAATGGCGACTTCGACGTCAACTGGTGGCTTTAGGGCAAGGCTTTGCCTGGCTTATCGCTTGGTCACCTACTGCTGTAACGGGCGCCACTGCTGCGGCGGTGATAGATGGTAGCCAGCCTCTCGTTATTTCTCTAATAGGATTTCTCGCGGCGGTTGGATCAATATTTATTGGTTGGCTCTACGATAAACGTCAAGGTGCGCTCGCGCGTAATGCACTTGGCTCCGCCGCAGTTGTCACGAGTCATCAAGCGAGTGCTCTGCCCGTGCAAGCAGCACAACGCTTTGCCATGCTCTGTATGTCGCTCATGAGTTTGTCGCTGTCGATAAAAATTGTTTTGGGTGTTGGGTTGATACCCGCATTGATGTTGTGTAGTCCGTTGGTGTCACTGTTGTGGTTAGAGCTACAAAGGCGCAGACACACGCTGACGCACGAGTCATCGTCGCTTGGCCTTCTAATTGGAGGCCTTCGCAGCGGTGCAGATGACGCAATCGTGCTTGCCTGCGGTGGTTTTATGGGGCTAGTGATGGCCGCATTGGTAGACGCTGATAGCTTTGCGGCTCAGCTTTCATTACTGCACTGGCCAGTCGCCTTTATCTATTGCCTCGTGATGGCTTTGATCCCCCTGCTTTCCAATCTGGCAATTCCGCCGATTCTCAGCGTGACGTTCATTGGCAGCTTGCTCAACGCGGCAACTTTACCTCATGTGGATAACAATCTACTTGCTTGCTCACTGGTCATAGGCTGGGTGCTGAATCTCAACGGGTCAATGTTTGGTGTCGCCAACATGATCCACGGCCGAATTTCAGGTCGCCCTACACGTGAACTCGCGTGGCGCTGGCATGGCCCCTTGAGCGTCTTGACGTGGTTGTGGTGCTGCATTTTGATCGTGACGCTGTCAGTCTATTACTCGCGTTAAGCGCTATTCGCCGGCGGTTAGGTGCTGGATAGTTTGAGTGTTTCTTTGCTTTGAATTAGGCCTGTATATTTTATATTCACATAATATGATATATCTAGTTGTTCAAGAATGGAGGTTCTGATGAAACGACAACTAACTGTGCTTTTTGGTGTATTAGCCGCCACTACCTGGGTCAACCCAAGTCTGGCTGACGAAGCCATCAATATCTTCGCTGACGATCAAGTGTTTATAGTGGGTAGCGGTGAGGATGCCATTGAAATCAGCCGCGTAAAAACCAGCTGCGCTAAGATCAAGGGATGGTTACAGCCCTTGATACCCGTTGCAGGCGTGCATCCAGTGACTGAGATCGAGGTACTACACGCACTTAACGATACTGATGCAGTTGTCGTGGACATGCGTACACCTGAATGGTATCTCGAAGCGACTATCCCTACAGCTATCAATATCCCTTACACCGATGTCAGTATGCGCATGGACGAGCTCGGGTGCGAAAAGCAAGACGATGCATGGCAGTGTAAAGACGCAAAAAAAGTGTACGGGTTTTGCAATGGGCCCGCATGCTCACAGTCTCCTTCTGCAATGAAGGCGATGGTCAGAGACGGGTTCCCCGCCGATAAAATATATTATTACCGTGGTGGAATGATGGATTGGGAAATTTTGGGTTTGACAACAGTAGAGGGCGACTTCTAGCGTCAACGTCTTTAACGACGACTCTAAGGTTGTAAATGCTTTCAGTGATTGTGGCTAGCTTCTAACTCTATTAAGCGCTGATTGTTATTCGCTGGCCCTATCGTGACATAGTCACATGCAGTGGCTATTTGGCAGTTTATGCTTGGCTCAGTTTAAACAATTTATTTTTCAGGAGCACAGCATGGTCAAGGCAAACGTCGGTGGAATTGACAAAAAAGCACGTATGATCTTTGGGGTTATTTTGCTTGTTTGGCCCTTTTTGGCAGGAGGCGTGTCTGCAGCAGGCACCGTTGGCATTATTTCAATGATTGCCGGGGCAGTTTTTTTAGTCACTGGCCTGATCAATTTCTGCCCAATCTGGGCCGTTATTGGTGTCAATACCAACAAGTAGTTGCTTGCCCTGAGTACTACTTTGGGTAAAACAAATCAAAGCCGATGCAATTGTTTGTGTCGGCTTTTTTGTGTCTGTCTATTTGTCGGGCGAGCAATACTCGCCCAGTGTATCTGAGTCGCCACCAGCGGATGTTATAGCCTTGTTTCATTGATTAAAGTAGCCTTAGTGTTGCTGGGTTTTGCCCTACTTTAATTCAGTGTTTAAACACACGCCAGCAAACCAGAACTCAAAAGGAACCGCCGTACAATGGATACAAGCATGAAGCCCACAAGCGCTTTATTATTTGATTTAGGCAACGTGCTCATCGACGTTGACCCAATGCGTTGCTTCGAGTTTTGGGCTCCGTTTAGCCCTCATAGTGCTGAAGACCTAGCGCAGATGCCTGCACTAGATAAAGCATTTGAGCAACACGAAGTGGGCGAAATTACGGATCTACAGTATTTTCAGTACCTACGAGACTTGATGTCATTGAAAGCGAGCGACGCTGAAATACAGCAAGGCTGGAACGCAATGTTGGGCCAAGCGATTGCGCCCACTATTCAGATGATTCGCCGCGTGCGAAAAACCATGCCTTGTTATGTGTTCAGTAATACCAATAACTCTCACCAGATTGCTTGGAGCCACGAGCACGCATCGATCATAGCGCTATTTGAACGTGTGTTTGTCTCGAACGAGATCGCATTACGCAAACCTACCGTAGAAGCCTATGCGCACGTGATCAACAATATCCAATTGCCAGCGCATCAAATCTTGTTTTTTGATGATCGCGAAGACAATATTGCAGGCGCTAAAGACGCTGGTTTGCAAACTGTATGGGTGAAGAGTTCCGACGACGTAGCTAATGCTTTGGGCAGCCTGCAATTGCTTTGATCTCGTCAGCAGTTACTCACGAGCTGCGCAGTCTGGAGCTGCCTTCGTATAGGCACTACAGCTGCTTGCCTTCTGTTGGTTATACTGTGCTTAGTTTTATTCATGTGGAGACGCTTTGATGCGCAATTCGATGGCAGATCAGCTGCTAAAAGCTGGACTCAGTAACAAACATAAAGCCGCCAAAGCGCGCAAAGCGGTCAATCACCAAAAGAAGCTCAAAGATCGAGGGCAAATAGGTGAAACAGAGGCCGAACTTCACGCACGTGAGGCTGAAGAAAAGAAATCGGCTCGCGACAAAGAGCTAAATGCCGCTCGCGATGCTGAGCGTTCAAGCAAAGAAAAAGCGGCACAGGGTCGTAATATCATTGCTCACGCGCAGCAGCCAGTAGAAGAAGGAGAGCAAAGCTTCCACTACACCCTCGGCACCACGGTTAAGACTTTACTTCTCAGCTCTGATCAGCATCGCCACCTCAGTCGTGGGCTGCTGGCCGTCGCAGCATTGGATGGCAAGGCGGCACTGATTCCGTCGGCAGCTGCGGAGAAAGTGGAGCAGCGTAGCCCTGAGTTATTGCTCGCTTGGCACAAGGGTGAAGACGACTCGCCAGATGAAAACGACCCATACGCCGATTACCAAATACCGGATGATTTGATGTGGTAACAAACACTGCTGAGCAGTGCGTATGCGGTAGGCAAAAAAGTGCACGGTGCTTTGCCAAAATGGGACTTGGTGCACAAAATCCGCATGACATTTCATCAAGAATAGCGGTTCTTTTATTCGTTATAGGTGTCAGCATATGGCTGAGCAGTGGATACCCGGTTTGGCTGCTGATGGCAGCACCTATCCTATTGAAAAACTCGCCGCTCATCGCGAGGGTGCTCGTCACTTGGCGATATCCGTGTTCCTGTTCAGCGGCGATGAGCTGTTAATTCAGAAGCGCGCTGATGGCAAATATCACAGTGGTGGCCTTTGGGCCAACACCTGCTGCAGCCACCCGCAATGGGGAGAGTCGATAGTCGATTGTGCGCACCGCCGCCTCTACGAAGAGTTAGGGATAGCCGCCCGCATGAAACGCACGACCATCTTGGACTACGACGCAGATGTTGGTGGCGGAATGCGCGAAGTAGAGCAGGTACACCTGTTCCACGGTGAGGTGGACAAAAACACCATTGAGCTGAAGCCAAGCCCCGATGAAGTCACGGCGACTAGGTGGATGACGCTACCGGCTCTGCGGATGCGCATCGAAACCCATCCAGACGAATTTAGCGCTTGGTTCAAACTGTATCTCAGCGGCTCGGTTGGCTCGCTGAAGCTGCCTGTTGGAATGTAAGCAATTTGGCGGTCAGCTCATCCACTGTCCGCCATCAACATTGTAGGTTTGAGCGACGATGTAGTTAGCGTCCTCACTGGCTAAAAACACGGCCATACCGGTCAAGTCTTCGGCCACACCCATGCGGCCAAAAGGCACTGCAGCACCAACTTGTCGTTTTTTCTCGCCTTTTTCTAGGCCTTCGTGTTTGGCAAAAAAAGCGTCAACACCGTCCCAATGCTCACCGTCCACTACACCCGGTGAGATCGCGTTGACGTTGATGCCGTGGTTTATCAGGTTCATGCCTGCAGATTGAGTCAGGCTTATGACAGCTGCCTTGGTAGAGCAGTAAACCGCTACCAGTGACTCCCCCCGTCGCCCTGCTTGACTGGCCATGTTGATGATTTTCCCGCCTTTTCCGCGTGCAATCATGTGCTTGGCCACAGCCTGCAAGGTGAACAAGGTACCCGCGACATTGACCGCGTAGACTCTTTCGAAGTCTGCCCTGTCAATATCAACCAGCGGAGCAGCTGTAAACAGCGCCGCGTTGTTGATCAGGATATCAATGTGGCCCAGCTGTTCTATGGCTGATGCAACGCAGCTATCAATCGAGTGCTGCGCGGTGACATCGAGCTCAATGGCAATGGCTCCGGCACCCAGTTCGCTGGCCGTTTTCTGAGCGGCGGTGATATTGATATCAGCAATGATGACTTGTGCGCCCTCTTCTAGGTAGCGCTTGGCAAAAGAGCGGCCTATGCCTCGAGCCGAACCTGTAATGAGTGCGTTTTTCCCCGCCAAGCGCTTCATGTTGCCTCCTGTGTGCAAATGTCGGCAAAGTGTTTTGCCGCTGCTCAAATGATAGTGAGTAAAAATACAAATGCTTTGAAGCCAAAGCAATACACCAACTGGCACTGCAGTTATGGGCGAGTTTTGTTAACCTGTGTAATTGTTCATCATGCCATTGGCTATTAACAGAGTCGGGAATATTTTCATGAATCTTAGTGACAAAGGACTATTGCATTCACAGGCCTACATAGATGGGCAATGGTGCAATGCAGATAACGGCGATACGGTACCTGTGACCAACCCCGCTAACGGCGAGCAAATCGCTGATTTGGCCAATTGCGGCGCGGAAGAAACCGAACGAGCAGTGGCTGCAGCGTCTGCGGCCCTGCCGGCCTGGCGCGCAAAAACAGCCAAAGAGCGCGCCAATATTATGCGTCGTTGGTTTGATCTAATGATGCTGCATCAAGAAGACCTTGCCGTGATTCTTAGCACTGAGCAGGGTAAGCCATTAGCTGAGAGCCGCGGAGAGATTGCCTACGCAGCGAGCTTTTTAGAGTGGTTTGGTGAGGAAGCCAAACGCGTATACGGTGATTTGATTCCAGGGCATGGCGTCGACAAGCGCATCATGGTGATGAAACAACCGATTGGTGTTACCGCAGCTATAACACCTTGGAACTTCCCCTCGGCTATGATTACCCGTAAAGCGGGGCCAGCGATAGCGGCTGGTTGCACCATGGTGCTCAAGCCTGCGACAGAAACGCCTTTGTCTGCCATGGCACTTGCTGAATTGGCAGAGCGCGCTGGTGTGCCCGCTGGTGTATTTAACGTAGTGTGTGGCAAACAGTCATCTGCGATTGGCGGTGTGTTGACATCCTCTCCTATTGTTCAAAAAGTGACATTCACTGGTTCGACTGGTGTAGGCAAATTACTGATGCAACAATGCGCTGCGACAGTTAAAAAAGTTTCGATGGAGCTAGGTGGTAACGCACCCTTCTTGGTTTTTGATGACGCCGACATCGACGCGGCGGTTGCGGGTGCGATGGCCTCTAAATATCGCAACACTGGTCAGACCTGCGTCTGTACCAATCGCTTTATTGTGCAAGACGGTGTCTACGATGAATTTAGTCGTAAACTAGCCGCCGCTGCTAAAGCGCTCAAAGTTGGCGCAGCGGATAGTGGTGAGACGCAGCAAGGCCCGCTAATAAACCAGGCAGCTGTTGACAAGGTGCAAGAGCACATTGACGATGCGGTTGCTAAGGGCGCACGCATCCTCACCGGTGGAAAGCCACACGAGTTGGGAGGGTTGTTCTACGAACCAACCGTACTAGCAGACGTCAATACCGACATGCTCGTTACCAACGACGAAACTTTTGGACCCGTAGCGCCCATCTTTCGCTTCAAAGAAGAAGCCGAAGGAATCGCAATGGCCAATGATACCGAGTTTGGTTTGGCGTCATACTTCTATGCGCGCGACATCAACCGAGTGTGGCGTGTCGCGGAAGCACTGGAAGCCGGCATTGTCGGAGTGAACGAAGGCATTATCTCGACAGAGGTCGCACCGTTTGGTGGTATAAAAGAATCGGGTGTCGGTAGAGAAGGCTCGAAATACGGCATCGAAGACTTTCTGGAGATTAAATACGTCTGCGTAGGTGGAATAGCGTAAAACCTGCAGTAAGGACTGCTGCGGCCAGTTTTGCCGCAGCAGGTTATCAGTCTAAATAAACATCCGTGATGACACGCCGACCAAACAATGTTTGAACTTGGCATGTTTGTGCTCCTCGCTTGCCAATTCCCAAGAGCATGGCTTCCACCGATTAGCAATCGTCTCTATTGCGTAGAGTCGGATTATTTAGCCGTATCAGCTGCTGAATTGGTAGCCGAGAAAATCACTTCACTTGTTTGTCAGTGAGACTACATCACTGCACCAATTTGCCACGGGACAAATTCAGCGCCACCAAAACCCAATGCTTCGCTTTTACTCTCTTCGCCCGAAGCGATTCGAATGATCAGCTCAAACAGCTCTTCGCCTTTTTGCTCTAGACTGACACCGTCGGATACGATGTCGCCGCAGTTGAGATCCATGTCTTCGCTTAGCCGCTCATACATTTCAGTATTGGTGGCGAGCTTAATACAAGGGGTGGGTTTATATCCTGAGACTGATCCCCTGCCCGTAGTGAAAACGATAAGGTTCGCGCCTGAAGCAACTTGTCCTGTCACTGAACAAGGGTCAAACCCTGGGCTATCCATAAAAACCATGCCATGTTCAACAACAGGCTCGGCAAATCGATAGACAGCGGTTAATGGTGCTGTTCCGCCCTTGGCAACTGCACCCAGAGATTTTTCAAGAATAGTCGTGAGTCCGCCACGCTTGTTACCAGGCGACGGGTTGTTGTCCATCTCGCCACCATTTCGGGCGCAGTAGTCTTCCCACCAATGAATGCGATCAATCAGCTTCTGGCCAACTTCTGCATTGGCTGCGCGTCGAGTTAAGAGATGTTCGGCGCCGTAAATCTCTGAAGTTTCCGAGAGAATAGTTGTGCCGCCGTGACGCACTAATAGATCCGACGCATAGCCAAGTGCCGGATTCGCTGTGATGCCAGAATAGCCATCTGAACCACCACACTGCATACCTATCATTAACTCTGAAACAGGTGCTTCGCTACGTTGTATTTTGTTGGCGTGTGCCGCTAAGTCACGTATGTGTTCCAAGCCTGTCTCGATAGTCTGACGAGTACCGCCCTGTTGTTGGATAATCATGTAGCGAAAATCGCCGCGTTCTCGAGACTTGTGCTCTCCCACCAAATCGGGCACTTGCATCACTTCGCAACCCAGGCCCACTAGTAAAATTGCGCCAAAATTGGGGTGCTTACCGTAACCGGATAAAGTTCTAAAGAGTGTTTGATAGCCCTCTCCCTCTGAGGACATGCCACAACCGCTACCGTGCACAATGGGCACAATACCGTCAACATTTTCGAATTCATCGAGCAGTCCGTTTTTTTCCGCAGCTTCGGCAATAAAGCGTGCAACAGATCCAGCACAGTTAACGGAAGTAAGAATGCCGATGTAATTGCGTGTGCCCACGCGCCCGCTGTTGCGTTTGTACCCCATAAACGTTCGCGTGGATTGTATCGCTGGCAGAGCTGTATTTTGGCTAGAAAAATCGTAGCTTTGCGTGTGCTCGCCCATCATTAAATTATGGGAGTGTACGTGTTCACCCTTTTGTATTGCGGTAGCGGCTTGTCCTATAATTTGGCCATAACGCAATACATTTTCCCCTGCGGCAATATCATTAGAGGCCATTTTGTGGCCTTGTGAAACCGCCTGAGGGATAGCCTCGTGAATATCACCGACTGCCTCGCCCAATTGTAAATTCCGAAGGGCAATCACGACATTGTCGCGTTCGTGTAAACGAATCACTTGCTTAGTGTTAGATGTCACGGGGTTTCCTTTAGCGGTCAGAAATAGGTGCGATTTTTGGTCTAGACATTTTTGAAGATACCTAGATAGATGCGCCTTCCAGAACTAACATGTTAGCATTACAGTCATACCTGTCAATCTAATCGCAGAGAACAAGGCGCAATGCACGCAATCGACGAGTTCGATATTAAGCTTCTCAACCCCATCAACGGCATGCAAGGCTCGTTAGCACAGCGGGTGTATCATTCTTTGCGCGAAGCCATTTTAGATTTGCATTTGGCGCCCGGTATGGTGCTGCGCAAAGCGCAAATTTGTGAGTATCTGGGTGTTTCACGCTCGCCCGTATCAGAAGCGATTGCACGTCTTGCGGCCGAAGGTCTGTTGGATGTTGTTCCGCAATCGGTAACTCGTGTCTCTTGTTTTTCTATGAGCGAAATTCGGGAAGGTGCTTTTTTGCGTGAAGCGTTGGAGCTGGCTGCGGTCTCACGTGTGGCCGCTATACGCAGTGATGCACAGGTAGCTGAACTCAAACAAAACCTGTTGCTGCAAAACACACTTGTAGAGCAGCAAGACTATGCAGCCTTCTATCGAGCGGATGAGCAAATGCATCGCTTGATAATGCACTTTACAGGCTTCGAGAATTTAGCAGCAGTAGCCAACAATGCTTGGATTCAGGTAGATCGTGCGCGCCGGTTATTGCTGCCAAACCCAGGCCGGACTACCGAGAGCCTTGAGCAGCATCACCGCATAGTCAAAGCTATTGAGTTGCAGGACACGGTTGCCGCTCGCGAAGCGATGCAGCTACACCTTAGTGAACTTGTGAATCGGCTCGAACCTTTGCTTGTCGAGCGACCGTCGCTTTTCTCCGGCCGAAAATGACGGCGCTTTCTTCCCGTGTTTATAGTTTGTTTCAAATGCCACATACTGCTTTGGCATCATTTTCAGCAGCATTCGTTCTTAGCTTGGCCACAAGGATTCAATCATGTCTAACAGTTCTCGACTTTCGGGTTTTCGTTCGTTGTCACCCGCCAATAGGCTGTCTCAGGTCGCTGAATTTGGCGCGTTGAATAGCGCTCAAAAAGCTAGCTTGAGTGGCCCGGGGAGCTTGGCGATCAGTACGGCAGATGCCATGGTTGAAAATGTTATTGGTACGTTTGAACTGCCGCTCGGCGTCGCAACCAACTTTGTGATCAACGGCAAGGACTACTTGATTCCGATGGCGGTTGAAGAACCTTCTGTCGTGGCGGCAGCGTCTAATATGGCGCGGTTGTTAAGGCCGCATGGCGGCTTTCAAGCGTCTACTTCCACGCCGATTATGCGTGCCCAAGTACAAGTGTTACGCTGCCAAGACCCGCACGGGGCGCGCAATCGATTGCTGGCTTCCGCTAATCGTATTATCGAAAAAGCGAATCAGCAGGACCCTATGTTGCTTTCACTCGGAGGTGGCTGCAAGGATATCGAAGTGCACCTATTCGACGATACACCCGTAGGGGCAATGGTGGTGTTGCACCTGCTGGTTGATGTCCGCGATGCTATGGGGGCCAACGCCGTTAATACAATGGCTGAAGCGGTTGCGCCTGTCATCGAAGAAATCACTGGCGGCGAAGTTCGTTTGCGCATTTTGTCTAATCTCGCTGATAAGCGTATGGCACGTGCCGCAGTACGCATACCAACTGAAGCTTTAGACACAGCACAATACTCTGGCGAACGTGTGGCCGAAGGCATGCTCGAAGCTTGTGCACTAGCCATTGTTGACCCCTACCGCGCAGCAACGCACAACAAGGGCATCATGAACGGAATTGACCCTCTGGTGGTTGCAACGGGTAACGATTGGCGCGCAATAGAAGCAGGAGCGCATGCGTATGCTGCTCGAGAGGGGCGGTACAGCTCACTCAGTCGGTGGGAGCGCGATAGCAGCGGCGCATTAGTGGGCACGCTTGAGTTGCCGATGGCGTTAGGCCTCGTGGGCGGAGCGACCAAAAGCCATCCGGCGGCGCAAGCTGCACTGGCTGTTCTGGATGTGCAATCGGCTAGTGAGTTAGCACAGGTTGCTGCAGCCTTAGGCTTAGCTCAAAACATGGCAGCCCTGCGGGCACTCGCTACTGAAGGAATTCAGCGCGGGCATATGGCCTTGCACGCGCGTAATATCGCTATGGCCGCTGGAGCAACGGGGGAAGCGGTGGATAAAATTGCGAAGCAATTAGCTGACGGCAAAGGCATGAGCCATACTCGTGCTGCACAATTGCTGCAAGCCTTGACTGATTAGTGGCTTAAGTTTGTAAGCCCCCGGTCTGCACGGGCATGTATTGATCTGCTACTGATAAAAAATCAATCAGCAGACTAGGTCTGTTTATTTGTCGGGTTCTTCAGGCACAAGCGATTTTAGTTCGGCTTCTACTTGTGCTAATACTGCAGCGTCGTCCCCGCGAGCAACAAGGTTGCTGCCAAATTTGCCGTTCTCAGAAAACGGATAGCTGCCGATTCCGACTTGCGGAAATCGTGCTTGGATTTCCGCCAAGGGCGCAGCTATCACACTCTCTCCACGATCGACCCGCACAGTCACCGATTGCATCACCGCGCCCTTTCGCAGCGTGGGCAATACTTCCGCCACCATGGCTTTAAATATACTCGGCACGCCTGCCATGACATGAACATTTTCACAAACAAATCCGGGTGCCCAACTAAGCGCATTAGTGATCAAACTCGCACCAACAGGAATTCGCGCCATGCGCAAACGAGATTCAGTCAAAGAGCTTGGGTCGCCACCATAACCTGCTAATAATAACGCACGCGCCTCTTCATTAACTTCGATATCCCAGCCAAACGCCTTAGCCATACAGTCTGCAGTGATGTCGTCGTGGGTTGGACCAATACCGCCACTACTGAAAACATAGTCAACTTGCTGGCGCAGAGAGTTTACCGCATCGACAATTGCGTTCTCATCGTCTGCAACAACGCGCACTTCCAATAAGCGAATGCCCACGGCGGTCAGCTCTGTCGCAATATGATTAACGTTGACGTCCTTTGTGCGGCCCGACAAAATTTCATCGCCGATCACTAACATGGCCGCAGATACAATTTGACTCATAACTTCATTCTCAAAGCAGTAATTTTTTAGTATTAATGATGGGAAAAAGCCCACCACTCAATATTTGTAATTAGAAGCTGACATTCCGCTGTTAGCTTTTGCATAACACATCGCGAAGTAGCACTTGACCATTGCGCTGCGCCATCAAAGCCAAAAAAAGCTCCGCCGTTGCAATGGCGTCTTCGAGTGCATTGTGGCCGCCATAGCGCGGCAAGTGATAGTCGTTGCGCAAATTAGCCAAGCGCAGTCGATTAACTTGCACCGGGGTAAAGCCTTTGTCTAATCGTCGGCGCTCTAATTCAAGCGTATCTACCCACAAAATCGGGAGCTTACATCCGTAATATTTTTTGATTGCGGCATGTAAAAAACCTTGTTCTATCGCCGCGCAGTGCACCAGTAGAACTTTGCCGGGCAACTGTTGTAACAGCTCGTGCAGCGCGTCTTGCAAAGCAGCTCCAGCCTCCATTCGATCGTGTGTGATCTGGTGAATGGTCACGGATTTTTCGCACAATGGCGTATCAATACGAACTATTTGGTGCCCACTGCCTTTGAGAATAACGCGATCGGCACGCAGGTGTGTATAGCCGATACTGAGGATCGCCTCTTTGCAGGCGTCTAAGCCTGTCGTTTCAAAATCCAATGACAAAAATTCAACTTCATCGATGGGTGTCTTTCGGGTGGGCAATGGTGTTTCTAGGTAGGTTTTAATCACCTGTGGATGCTGCTTTTGCAGCAACGCGCGTTGCTGAGCTTCGATACTACGCCATTGTGCGAACATCTAATTGAGCTCCCTGAGCGTGAACGCGTGTGCAAGTTTTAGCGGCCCAACTAACGGGCGAATAAGCCTATGCACAGCCACTAAAACAGGTTTAGTCGGTAGTTGCGCGACAATGCGTTTTGCAGGTCAGAGACAACTTCAAAAGCGTCTTTGAGGTACCGCCGCTCTAAAGCGGATATGTCTTTAGGATCAAGAAAGTTATCAGGCTCGTTGCCGGCTTCGATTTGAGACGCTTGATGGTGTAAACGTAGCGTGCTGATAAACTCAAAGGCATCACGCAAGTCCGCCACCGCTGCTTCACTCATGCCGCCAGCTTCGCTGATCGCATCCAAGCGAGACATGGTATTGAGCGCCGGTGCGCCTACCGCAAGTGCGCGCACACGCGCCAAGTCAATCACGGGTACAACGCCACGCAGTTTCATGTCCAGCGCTTTGCCGCCGTCGCCGTTTTTTTCTAGTACAAAGCCCTTGAATATTCCCAGTGGCGGTTGATGTTGCAATGCGTTTGACGCCATATGTGCCTGAAACAAACTGCTGCGTTTGGTTTTTTCCAGCACCTCGCTTTGCAGCGTATCCAATAGTTCTCGCTCACCGTGCAGCCACCGTATATCAAAAAACACGCAAGCGTTTAGAAGTGCTTGCGGCTTTGGTGTGTCGACCCATTGGCTAAAGTATCTGCGCCACACAGACAGTGGTTGGCGCCATTCTTTGTTGGTTGCCATGATATCGCCAGGGCAATACACATAGCCGCATGCGTTCATGCCATCACTGACTATTTGGGCTAAGGCCAAAAAATATGCGTCGTGCTTAGCTTCGTCAAAGTCGTCTGCCAAGATCATCGCCGTGTCTTGATCCGAATGTGCTGTTTGCTCGCGTCGGCCCATGGAGCCAGCGACCACAAAGCAATATGCCACAGGTGGAGGGCCGAGCTTGTCTTCTGCCAAGCACAGTAACTTGCGTGTGATCGCCTGTCCGATAGAGCTAACGGCGTGGCCAATATCGTAGGCCGGCAGGTTGCTACCCACCATGCCCACCAGCGCCTGAGGCAATGTGTTGCTAAGAACCTGTAGTTCAGCGACGTCCTGTGCCTGATGGATATCACCCACGAGATAGATAGGGTTGTTGCTCTGGCTGCGCAATAGATCTGAGGAGTTGACCACACCTGCAAAGCCGCCACTAAATTCGTCGACAATGGGGACGTGGCGAATATTGCGGCGTGCCATTAACAACAGTGCTTCGGACGCGGCTTCATTGGGTGTTAATCGGTAGGGATCACATGTCATGATGCTGCTAATAGGGTCGTCCACACTGCCGTCCGCAGCGACGACGCGTTTTCGGAAGTCTTCATCGGTGACAATGCCAACTAGCTTGTCGTCTTCGATAACCAACAAGCTATTATCGCCTCGGGCGGTCATTTGCTGCGCGACCGATCGGATGCTCACATCACCTCTGACTTGCAATACTTCGCGTGCCAACTCATGTAACTTGGTTGTCAGTAAGCGATACTTGCCAGGCGTGTAAATGTCTTTGATACCTTGGCGTACACGCTCGGGTTTGTGCTCGGTGAAGTAGCGCTTTACTTCAGCGCTTTGTACCAACAGGTCGTTAAACAAATCACTCGATAGGCAATAAAAAAGTGTGTCTTCTATGGTGTCGACGTTCATCGTCACCTGCCCATCACGTAAAACCGTTCGATGCCCTACCCACTCGCCCTCACCAAACCGGCCGTAAAGCTTGTCTTCGGCTGTGTGTACTTCGATTGCGCCTGAGCGAATCAAAAAAACGTCGTGGTTGGCCTCTCCTCGCGCCATGACGGCGCTGCCACTGCGCATGTAGCGAATCTCAATCGACATAGTCAGCGTATCGAGATACTCATCTTCGAGAAGGTCTAAGGGGGCACATTGGCCCAGAAAGTCACGTATTGCGAGTTGTTCGATTTCCATAGTCACTTATGTTCTTTTGCGTATGAATCGAAGTAGCCAGATGAAAAGCCAGTCTAACTTTATTATACGGCAGCCAAGCGCAACTGGCACTAAGCCAAAAAATGCCCGATGCTAACGAAGTTCTATTGCTTGCCGCGGTGCTGCGAAGAATGTCATCAGCCAAAAACACAGCGTTTTGATCATTTGTGTAGACGTTTCAACAGCTCTCGAATAATACGCAGCTGATCTCTGCTCTCAATTTCCACGTAGCTGTCAACTCCATGCAAGTGCCATAGCGGGCTGCCGTTAGCTTTTGTGTCATTTGTTCTTGACGCCAATACTCGAATTTATGCAAATCTCTAGCGCCTACATGCCCGCACTTAGTGCTCACCAGCACGCAAATACGCCCGAACCTTCGACTACAGCGCAAGCTGAAGACGGCTCGGCGTCGGTTAGTGCATCAGTATCGGCGAGCGATCCAACTACGGACGCTGAGCAAGGCAGTCTGAGCGGCAGAGAAAAAAACCAAAGCGGCAATGCCGAGCAAGGCGACAGAAGCACCGAAGCGACGGATGCTGATAACAAATCCAATGACCCATTGACGGACCCTTCTAGCGCCGAGTACGCCCAGATTCAGGAGTTGGCGGCTAGAGATACAGAGGTCCGAGCGCACGAGCAGGCACACCTGAGCGCAGCAGGACAGCACGCCACCAGCGGCCCAACTTACAGTTATCAAACCGGGCCCGATGGCAAGCAATACGCTATTGGCGGAGAAGTTGGCATTGATGTGTCTGCAGTGCCAGATGATCCCGAGGCTACTATCGCAAAAATGGAAGTAGTACAGCGTGCCGCAACCGCACCGGCGGAACCCAGCGGACAGGACATGCGCGTAGCGGCGCAAGCCGCACAAACAGCAAGTGCTGCCCGTGCAGAGCTAGCTTCGCAGCAATTCGCTGAAATGCAAGGTGGAAACTCGGAGAGAAAAGCGACCGATGGCGATAAGCAAGCTCCACCTGAAGCCATACAGAGCACTACATCGAAGCAGGCCACCCATAGTTATACTGAGCAACAAGGTGACAACGAAAGTAGATCATTTGACGCAGTGGCTTAGTGGTTTTCACCCGTTGCTAATGATTCAACACACAGATAGACGAAAGCTGTTCAAAGTACAGGGCAGTGCTTGCGGTATATAGCTTAAGAGTAATGGCAGTGTGTTACAGCAAATGCGAAGGATGCTGCTTCGACTCGGGTGCGTTGTGATCAAAAAAATGGCTTAGATGATCAATTAGCGCACGTATTCTGGCGGTTAGGTGGCGGCTAGGAGGGTACACAGCATTCAGCGCAAGTTCAGACGCTTCATTTTCCTCAAACAGCAGAATAAGGCTTTTCGTTCTTAAAAACGGTTCGACAACGTACAGTGGCGCCCTGCCTATGCCGAGTCCCTGCGCAGCCATGTGCGCAACTGCACGCGGAGAGTTAGCACTGAAGCTTCCGCTAACCGTGACTGAGGCAAGGTCTTGTTGCAACCTAAAGCGCCAGTGCTCTCGCTCAATAGATGCATTGCCAATCAAGCAATTGTGTTGTGCTATTTCATCGACAGTATGCGGTTGCCCGTAAGACTGAAGATACTCAGGTGACGCGAATAACACCATGCGCATGGTCAATAATCGTTTGGCGATCAGCGTAGAGTCTTCTAGCTCGCCAAAACGTATAGCGAGGTCAAAACCTTCTTCAATAAGCGCTATGCGTTTATCGGTCAATTGCAACTCTATTTTTACCTTGGGGTGTTGATGCTGAAATGGTTTTAATGCCGCCACTAGATGGCTGCTGCCAAAAGCTGTGGGCGCAGTGATACGGATCGGACCTGACAACTCACTTTGCCGAGTTTGCACCAAGCCTTCGAGCTCGTCGAACTGGTCTAGCAGTGGGCCGCAGCGTTCAAAATAAGCTCTGCCTGTGTCGGTTAAGGTGACAGAGCGTGTTGTACGGTGGAAGAGTTGCGCCTCTAGTTTACTTTCCAGTTGCTGCACATGTTTGCTGGCAACCTTGGTGCTGATACCCAAGCGCTTGGCACCTGCAGTGAAGGACAGCTCACTTGCGACTGCAGTAAAGATACGCATATTGGTTAATGTATCCACTCGACACCCATCTCTTAATTGTTACCAAAGCATACACAATGTTTCTTCAGACTGGTCAATTGTCTTGTCGGCTGGTTTTTTCTAGGCTGTGAATCAGAGCTCGTTCATTGCTGTAAACAGAGAGAAAACAGGCATGAACGAGCAACTCACTGCAAGCCTTAATAAGAATACAAAATGGAGAGTCCGCATGAAACAAAGAGCCCCACTTCCCCCATTTAACCTAGAGTCCGCGACCTTAAAAGTACGCATGGCAGAAGACGGCTGGAATAGCCGCGACGCTGCGAAAGTTGCCACTGCATACACTCTTGATACGCAGTGGCGTAATCGTTCAACTTTTGTCAGCGGGAGACAAGAGGCGCAAGATTTTTTAGCCAGTAAGTGGATCAAAGAACAAGACTATCGTTTGATCAAAGAGCTCTGGGCCTACTCTGGCAATCGAATAGCAGTGCGCTATGCCTATGAATGGCACGATGATAGTGGAAATTGGTATCGTTCATACGGCAACGAAAACTGGGAGTTCGACAAAAACGGTTTAATGCAAAATAGATTCGCTAGTATCAACGATTTGCCCATTGCCGAATCTGAGAGAAAGTTTAAATGGCCGCTAGGTCGTCGCCCTGACGATCACCCGAGCTTGTCTAAATTAGGGCTGTAAAGTTCAGAAGGTGTCATTGCTTGTAGAAGTGCCTGAATGTTTCAGGCACCCGCGCAGACCATGAGACCTGCGGCCCAAGCATTGATATAAGCAAAACGCAAGTAAATGCCAGTCAGCCTAAACGTCAACACCGATGCCTGTTTGGGCTTTGTGGTAATGACTTCAGTGTTTAGTTTTTGCCAATCGTTTAGAGTTAGAAACGACTTTTTTGTGCACCGGCGCCAGTCCCTTTGACAGCATTTCTACACCCGCATCTTGCATTTGCTCTGAGAGCTGCTGTGAGGCTTTTACGTAGCCGCCTTTTGGCCAAACCATGGCCTCTATAAACGACATTGCCATCGCCTGATTCGCTTGTACAGCGTGCGCAGACATTTCCAGCCAAGACTCGGTGAAGGCTTTGTGCTTCTCTTCCACCATGCCGGTAAACTCTTTTTTGTCTCGGGCAGATGGAGATGGGCCGGCAAAAGCCATACGCGTTAAGCGCTGCGCAATAACATGCGGCGCAGCGATCGCGAGCTCTAGTGACTTCTGAGAAACCTTCATCGCTTTTTTGTTGGATTGACTAGACATAATCAGCTATTCCTTTGACCAAAATTGACGCAACAATATGGATAAAATTGTCAAATCTGCCCAACTACAGCAAAAACCAAAGGCCACTGGTCTTCTCTGGGCGGTTCACTTAAATTACAAAAATTGTGCAGTGCAGCATATTACAGGCAAATTTCGGCGCGTGGATGGACAATGGGCAAATACTTAAACTCAATGTCGATTGCGAAAGTGTAGACGGGAGGACAAAACGTACTGGCGTCGGTTCACAAACGGACAAGCTGCTCTATGCACAAAACCTAGGTTTAACATGACAGATAACCAGCAATAATCATAGGCTTCAATAACAACTATTGATTGCAAATCTGAAAATATTTACAAATACCTACATCGCTGCCCCTAACTATCTGTATCTGCATGTTATATACAGCATTTCTAGCAGTATCCTAGCGGCATTGAGGGTTGCTGGATTGTTGGGTTGTGAGAATTGTTCGCAGGGAAATACGAGGCGATGTAGCACTAGCGAGCAGGCTGCTATCAAAAGCTGGCTGGTAGAGCGTGTTATGTCGACACGGTTGTTAAAGGCTGGAATTGCACAGTTTGTATGATATTTAGTGCCTGCCTACACTGTGCGAATAGTGCTTGCAGTCTTATCCGAGCGGCGATAGGGGTGTATCACCGCTCGAATATGGGGCGTTGACTGGCATTTTAAAAAAGTGATTAAGCTAGATGCTCTTTAAAAAAATCAACCGTGCGTTGCCAGGCTAGTTCCGCCTCGGTTTCACTGTAGCGACCAGTCGAATCGTTATGAAAACCGTGGTTGACGTCTTCGTAGATAAAAGCCTCATAGTCAGTGCCATTCGCTTTTAGCTGTTTTTCATAGTCCGGCCAAGTAGCATTGACGCGTTTGTCCAAGCTTGCAAATTGCAGCATCAACGGAGCCTTGATGTCTTTCACAAATTCTTCTTTAGCTGGCGTACCGTAAAATGGCACTGCGGCGTTGATGACGTCCGGGGCGCGGGCCGCCAACATGTTGCTGATGTAGCCACCAAAGCAAAAGCCTACAACACCTGTTTTGTCGCTGCTGAGTTCATGGTTTTTGAGAAAGTTCGCAGCGTGTATAAAGTCTAGCTCTACCGCAGCTTTGTCCAATGACTTTTGCATTTCACGGCCTTGATCATCATTGCCCGGATAACCACCTAAAGAGTGCAAAATATCAGGTGCAAATGCGATAAAGCCGTCTTTTGCTAAGCGCCTTGCCACATCTTCAATATAAGGGTTTAGTCCTCGGTTCTCGTGCACGACTAATACTGCGGGTGTATTGGCACTGACTTCCTTTGGAGTGACTAAGTATCCCCTGCCCGTTCCAAACGCATCGGGTGAAGGGTAAGTGGCATAGCTGGCGGTAATGTCAGGGTCATTGAAAGACACCTGCTCTGCTAACGCGTAGTCAGGAATCAAACCACCAGCGACTGCTGCCGCAGTCAATCCTATGCCCGCTAAACGAGCCAAAAAAGTGCGGCGATCAATGTCACCGTGCGCGTATTCGTCGTACCAGTCAAAGGCTTCCTGTGGAATAGCGTGTACTGGTTTGTCACTTTGCTGCAGTGCTGTCATAGCCATAATCCCTAACAATAGGTTGTTATAAAAGTGTCGAAAGACCGACTGATGATCCGATTGCCGGCTCTCAGAACATATGAAATCATCTGTGCTAAATACAAGGTGTAGCCAGCCTAAACATTAGCTACACGAGCCTTAGATAGGATAATGGAGAAAAAGTTGCCTGCGCAGTCAAATGCGTACAAACGCGCTGTGTGAATGACGAGAGTAGAAACGTGCTACGCATGAGTTCGTGGCGAGCATCACACTACTTGCCACACTATGGCGTGGCTGGCGAGTACCTGAGAAAACTAGCCGGTGGCCGTGAGCGACTACCGGCACGGTTGAAGCAAAAGTCTAGCTAGAATCTAGGGCTGGCTACTTTCGGTGTCCAGTGCCAAAACTCGTGGTTTAGTTTTGGCAGTGATTTCAAAAAGAGCTGTAGAGGTGTGTCGCATCCATACTCGATAAGGTCGACGAAAGCGTTCAACTTGAGTGATATCAAATTCGTTATCAAAATCTACCGTTGAGTAATTGCTAAAAACACGTTTTTCTTGAGCAAATACTTTAGCCAAATCAAGCGGAGCGATGTCGTCCTCGCCGCGATAAATCTGCGCATCAGGCAAATACCATAAAGCGTGCCTAGAAGCATTTGTGTTCAAAAAAAGCACGGTGTTTTTACCGGTATCGTTGCTCTGCTCTTGTATTTGCTGCATCAGTGCCACCGGTGGTGCGCTGATTTGGATCGATTCCCTGAGTGTGGGAAGTGTTGATGCCACAGCGCAAAACAGCAACGCGTATTGCAATTTATTTTGGAACAAACCCGACTGCGCACCCAGTAAAGCTAAGAGTATAAAAAATGGCATTAGCGGTAGGTAAAAGCGAATGTGCGGCGGCACGAGCATCACCACGATTAAAAAATAGGCGCTTGCGAAAAGCAATAGATAACCGAGGTAAGACTCCGAGCCTTGCACTCGCCCAGCATAGTACTTAACGCGGCTGAAGCAGATAAGCGCACAAAAAATATAGGCAACGGTGTACACCGAGCCTTCGACAGTCCATTCGGCTGTGTCTGTGTACCAAGGGTTGAGCTCGGTTCCAAGTGTTTGCAGCGACAAGCCAACACTTTCTGGGTACCAGAGATTCAGGCCTAGCCCAAAATAACCCAGTGCACCTACGTGAGTGGCTGCTCTAAAAATAATGCTTTTAATATTGAAACTTTCGGCCAACAAAGGCGAACCACTAGCCGCACCAAAGCCAGATTGAAAGCGATGGATTTGATTAAAGTACGTTAGCCAACCGGAGCCATCCAAGTTGTATTGTGAATAGATAGTGGGCATTAACCACGCTAGATTAACTACCGTAAAAGTTGCGAGAGAAAGAATAAGCGTTCGACGCGGTATGCGGCAATACACCATAGTAGCGAACAGCAAAAAAATCGCCAGCAGACCAAACTGTGGTCTGATACCAACTGTGATCGCTAACAGTGCAGTAAAGGCCAAAAACACAATGGGCCGTGCACCGCGAGCATAATATAGAGCCATAAGAACCGCTGCACTCAACATGGCGGCGGCCAACGCATCACTCATGGGCTGACTCGCTGTCATCCACATGCCTGGACTTATAGCCAAAATCACAGCACCCAGAGCGGCAGCTCTAGTCGAAAGGAAAAGGTCGAATATTCTGCGCCACAAAAGAACGAATACAGCCCCGCCCCATGCGGACATCAAACACAGCGCTAACGGGATATCACCAACAACTGTGTTGAGCATTTTAACCAGCGCAACAAATAAGGGGGCACCAGGCGGGTGTGGCATGTCGAGAGCGACATTAAACTCGCGCACCGCTAAGGCGTAGTTAACGGCGTCGTAGTCGTTGAGTTGGGTGTCCGAAGCAAAAAAATACGCGATGAAACTTGAGATAAACAACAACACATCAAAACGAATGTTGCCTGACGGGTGTAACGCTACTTGTAAGCGAGATCGAAAGCTCTCACTTTCTGCAGTTCTCTCATTGACACATCCACGCTTACATAAAGCACGAATACTTTGCAGTTGTGACGACCAAAAACCCATGCGGTACACCTGATTTAATTCGAGTCCATTCATTGGCAAAAACACACAATTAGATTGACAAGAATTGTGTTTAACCTTAATCGGCACGCATAAAATAATGTTAATGATCAAAACTGGCTAATTAGCTAATAAAAACAAGGTTTTACAAATAAAACAAATTGATAAAGGTTTTTATAAGCACCGCACACGCGAAACAATTACAACAGCTTTGGAAGCGTGTAGATGCACGAGCACAAAATCAATAAATTTAGCCAGAAATGAATTCAGCTAAGTGCTTGAAATTTATTGAAATACAATAAAGCCATTCAACGACTCAACGAGATGCCGATACTCGGATAATTGCTGCGCGTTTCAAGCGCTGTCAATGCTAACCGCTTTTAGGTGACAACAAGAACGCCTTGCACCAGAACAGTGCCAAAGCGAGGTGTTGACTTGATAATAGTGATTTATGGGCACGATTTTGCTGGCTCATTGCTAGCGTAAGACCAACTTCCAGCTCGCCCTCGTTACAGGCTGCAAAGTCATTTTTTCTCTAGTTTTTCCACCAGCTCGTCGAGTAGCTCGTATAAAAGCTCAAGTTTCCCGTAGCCAAAAGCGTCTGTGATTTGCTGATAGCGCGCCTCTGACTCTGGCATCATTTCAGCGACTAAAGATTGCCCTGCCTCGGTCAGCTGCACGATGGATCGACGCTGATCTTTATCGCTGATACTGCGACTAATCAGCTCTCGCTTTTGTAAATTCTGAACAATTCGCGACAAGCTCGGCATCAACAAAAAACAGCGACGGCTTATCTCGCTGAGCTCTAAGCCGTCGGTTTCGTGTAGCGCACGCAGCACACGCCATTGTTGAGCTGTTAGGTCATGGGCGCGCAAATGCGGAATGAAGTTTTTCATCACCGCTTCACGCGCTTTTAATAGCTGCATCGGTAGCGATCGATCAAAGGTCCGCATCTAGAGCGTGCTCTCATTGAGGCGGTTCTTGCCCTTTGTAGGCAAACGACAAGCTCTGCTGTTTGCGCCCGAACTCACTTGCCTGTAGATCTTTACCACCTTTGCTTTAAGCCCCGTCGATAGTCAAATAGTGAGCGTTGTTCGCCCAAGTTTTCAGCTGTTAAGATCTCACAGCTACTCGACGATCGCAATTAGTGAGTGTGGCTTCGCTCACCCACAACTTAGGAATCGTTTAGATAACCTCGTCAGCTACACCGTTGCTCAGTAAGCCCACGCCCTGCACTTCTATCTCAACGATATCACCTGGCACCAAGTATCTGGGCGGATCAAAGCGCGCACCGGCACCGTTTGGCGTGCCGGTAGCGATCACATCGCCAGGTTTAAGTTGAAAGAACTGCGATAAATAGGCGATTTGAAACGCAATAGGGAACATCATGTTGGCGGTCGTATCGTTTTGTCTCAATTCGCCATTTACGCGGGTTTGCACGGACATATCTTTAAGCTGATCAGCACTAAACTCATCACTGCTAACAATCCAAGGGCCGATGCTGCCTGAGTGCACAAAGTTTTTGCCTTGCGTGACATTAAATTTGGCGTGACGTACCCAGTCTCGTAGGGTGCCTTCATTCATTATGCTCAGACCCGCAATATGCTCAAACGCATCTTCTTCTTTGATACGTCTGCCGCCTTTTCCAATAACCACCACAATTTCGCCCTCATAATCGAGTTGGTGTGATTCGGGTGGCCGTATCAGAGGCGAGCCGTGACCTGTGAGTGAGTCGGGAGTTCGCAAAAACACACTCGGGTTTTTAGGCGCTTCGGAACCGTCTTTGTATTCAGCGTTTCGGTTGGCGTAGTTGACACCAATGCAAATGATTTTTTCAGGGTTTGCAATAGGCGGTAGCAACGTCACATCGCTTAGAGCAGGTTCATCACCGCTAGGTTCTAGGGTTAAGCCCTGTAGCCGGCCTGCTTCGATAGCTTCTTTCAAGCTAGGGGCAATTGCCTGCAAATTCACAACTAACTCTTGGCCCTCGAGCTCAATAACAGCCCCCCAAGTGTTTTGCTGCTCTATTGAATAGCTAATGAATCGCATGCTGCTTCCTCTTTAATTTGTATCGGAGTGCGCGTAAGGCTTGCGCAATTTGCTTATGCGCCCACTATATAGTTAACGTGTTATGTTGTAAATGACAATTAGAAGCACAATTTGTTGATATTAATACTTAACGTGTTATATTTAATCGTCACCTTAACCTACTGGACTAGCACTAGTGTCTGACTTAGCGACAAACCAACAACTCGCCGCTCAATATCTGGCGCGATTTCAGCAACAGACCACCGGTCATTTTATCAATGGCACGTGGACACTTGGCAGTGAGGGAAAAACCTTCGACAACACTTCCCCTATCGACAATGAGAGTCTAGGTCTTGTTGTAGAAGGCAGTCGAGCGGATGTCGATGCGGCGTGTGACGCTGCAGCCGCAGCATTCCCTGCATGGCGCGATATGCCAGGAGCTGCGCGCAAAAAGATTTTGCACAAATTTGCTGATGAAATAGAGAAGCGCGCCGAAGAAATTGCACTTGTCGAGAGCAGCGACTGTGGTCAGGCCTTGCGTTTTATGAAGCAGGCAGCAGTGCGCGGCGCAGCTAATTTTCGCTTTTTTGCTGACAAGGCCGCCGAAGCCCGAGATGGTCAGGCGTTATTGCAACCCGAACACACTAACTTCACTTTGCGCACCGCTATCGGCCCCGTGGGTATCATCACGCCGTGGAACACGCCGTTTATGCTCGCCACGTGGAAAATCGCGCCAGCATTGGCTGCTGGTTGTACCATCGTGCACAAGCCTGCCGAGTTCAGCCCACTCACTGCCGCTATTCTAGCTGAAGCCGCAGAGGCCGCTGGCCTGCCCGCCGGTGTCTGGAATATGGTCAACGGGTTTGGCGAAGTCGCAGGCAAACGCCTGACTGAACACCCTGCTATCAAAGCCGTTGCATTTGTTGGTGAAACCACAACCGGCAGTCACATCATGGCGCAGGCGGCTCCAACACTAAAACGCGTGCATTTTGAGTTAGGCGGTAAGAACCCCGTGATCGTCTTCGACGATGCTGATTTTGAGCGCGCGCTCGATGCCGTCGTGTTTATGATCTACAGCCTCAACGGCCAACGCTGCACATCTAGTAGTCGCTTATTAATTCAATCGGGTATTCGCGATAAATTCATCGCTGCGCTCGAATCACGCGTGCGCAATTTAAAAGTCGGGCACCCACTAGACCCCAATACCGAAGTTGGACCGCTCATCCACCACTCGCATCTCGACAAAGTCATGAGCTATATGGATGCTGCTCGCGAGCAAGGCGCTACCATCGCGGTAGGCGGCGATCGTCTCAGCGAGCTAGGCAAAGGTAACTATGTGCAACCGACATTGTTTACAGATGCCAGCAGCGATATGCGTATCGCCCAAGAAGAAATATTTGGCCCCGTGCTGACAACCGTCACCTTTGAAACGGAAGCCGAGGCGATCGCAGTAGCCAATGACACCGATTATGGATTGGCGGCTTATATTTGGACCACCGATCACGCCCGTGCCATGCGGCTTTCTCAAGCGGTCGACGCTGGCATGCTGTGGATCAACTCAGAGAACAACCGCAACTTGCCGTCGCCCTTTGGCGGCACTAAGATGAGTGGCATTGGTCGAGACGGTGGCGACTATAGCTTTGAGTTCTATATGGAAACTCGCAACGTCTGCATGGCACACGGAACGCACAAAATCCCCGCGTTAGGTAAATAAGGAGCATCACCATGGGCACTCTTGCATTAGCAGCGAAAATCACACACGTCCCTTCGATGTACCTATCCGAAGCAGACGGGCCACACAAAGGCTGCAGAGACGCCGCAATCAACGGTCACTATGAGATCAGTCGCCGCTGCCGCGAGCTAGGTGTAGATACTATCGTTGTTTTTGATACCCACTGGCTGGTCAACTCGGGTTTCCATATCAACTGTGCCGAGCACTTTAAAGGTGTGTATACCAGTAACGAGCTGCCGCACTTTATCAAAAACCTACCCTACGAATACGACGGTAACCCAGAGCTGGGCCACCTTATTGCCAAAGCCGCAACCGATGCCGGTGTGCATACGCGCTCGCACGACAAGACAACGTTGACACTCGAGTATGGTGCACTAGTGCCTATGCGCTACATGAACGAAGACCGTCACTTCAAAGTGGTCTCTGTGTCGTCGATGTGTATGGTGCACGATTTACTCGACAGCGCGACCTTTGGTCGTGCCTTGCGCGAATGCATCGAAAACGAATACGACGGCACGGTAGCTATATTCGCCAGTGGCTCGCTGTCGCATCGATTCGCTCAAAACGGGGTGTCAGAACAATTTTTACACAAAGTGTGGTCGCCGTTTCTAGAGAACTACGATCACCGCGTCGTCGAAATGTGGGAAAACGGCGAGTGGGATACTTTCTGCGAGATGCTGCCTGAATATGCTGAAAAATGTCACGGCGAAGGCTTTATGCACGACACCGCTATGTTACTCGGCGCTTTGGGCTGGGACAAATACACAGGTAAAGCCGAGGTAGTGACGCCTTACTTTGGCAGCTCCGGCACCGGCCAGATAAACGCCATTCTGCCCGTCCTGCCGCTTGAGGCTTAGGCATGGCGCATTTTGTTCTAGAGTACTCCAGTAACTTAGACGGTGAAGCACTTGCATTACAGCCGTTATTCGCAAAGCTACACACTAGCGCCGCTGAAAGCGGCGTGTTCCCGCTTAAAGGAATACGCAGCCGAGCCTACCGATGCGAAGAATACCGACTAGCGGATGGCAATGCGCACCACGCGTTTGTGCATTTACAGGTTTTGATGGGTGCTGGTCGCGATGAAGAAACACGCCAACACGTTGCCAAAGCGTTTTTTGCGATCCTACAGCAGCACCTGAGCCCTCTCTTTGCAGAACGCGGACTTGCACTGTCTTTTGAATTAAAAGAGCTCGAGCCGGTACTCAAGTTCAACAAAAACAATATTCAAGATTATTTGAATACTCAGGATTCGACAAATATTCAGGGTTCATTATGAGCGCGCAACAACTCACACTGAGTGATGAAGAGATTCAAGCAGCGGCGGATGCTCTCTACGCGGCGGACCTGGCCCACAAGCAAATTGAGCCGCTGTCTGCTAGCAAGCCTGACTTAACACTGGACGACGCCTACGCTATTCAATCACGTTGGATTCAACGCAAGATTGCTGCGGGTGATGAGTTTAGCGGATACAAAATTGGCCTGACGTCGCGCACCATGCAACGTGCGATGGGTATTGATGAGCCAGACTTTGGCGTCATTCTGAAATCGAGCTACTTGCGCAGCGGTGCCAAAATACCGGTAGCTGACTACCCTGATCCTATGGTCGAGGTTGAACTCGCTTTTGTGCTTAAGCACGAGCTCAGCGGTGATCAGCTAAGCGTCGAGCAAGTCATGCAAGCCACGGACTACATTGTACCCGCATTGGAGCTTATTTCTGCACGCAGCTATCGCACGCACCCCACAACAGGTGCGCGTCGGGGCGTCGTTGATACGATAGCTGATAACGCCGCGTACGGCGGGATCATCGTAGCTGATCAGCACAGCGACACAAACGAGCTCGACTTACGCTGGTGCGGTGGCATACTAAAAAAGAACGATATTGTCGAAGACACCGGTCTTGCTGCAGCAGTATTGGGCCACCCTGCCAATGGCATCATCTGGATTGCAAAGCGCTTGGCCCCCTATGGTATTTCGTTGTTGCCTGGGCAGGTATTGCTGTCGGGCTCGTTTACAGGGGCCATGCCTGTAGCTGCAGGCGATTCGGTGCATGCCGACTATGGCGCGCTTGGCACAATTGATTGCGAGTTTATCTAATGAAAACACCTCACAACCCGTTTAAAGCCGCACTTAAAGCGGGTCAGCAACAGTATGGTTTTTGGTTGGGCTTGTGCAGCCCGCTGTCGGCAGAGCTTCTAGGGCACACTGGTTACGACTGGCTGTTAATTGATGGCGAACACGCGCCCAACAACATCCCCAGTATATTGTCACAACTGCAAGCCTTGGGCAGTACCGATACCCACGCTGTGGTTCGTCTAGTTGACGATAACCCTTCGACCATCAAACAGGCGCTCGATATAGGTGCACAGAGCCTGCTAATCCCGATGGTGGAAACCGCTGAGCAAGCGAAAGCCTTGGTATCGGCGGTGTCTTACCCGCCGGCTGGTACACGAGGCGTAGGTACCGCTCTCGCCCGTGCGGCTAGTTGGAATATACGCACTGACTACTTCGAAGCTGTGCAACGTGAGTTCTGCCTGCTGATACAAATTGAGTCCGCAACCGCCGTGCAAAACCTCGATGAGATATTGGCTGTTGATGGCATAGACGGCGTGTTTATTGGGCCAGCTGATCTAGCGGCCAGTCTTGGCCACCTCAACAATCCTGGCCATGCGGATGTCGTCAAAACTATTGCAGATTCAATCGACAAAATTCGTGCCGCAGGTTTGGCGGCAGGCACACTCGCCACCAATAAAACAGTGGCCCGCGAGCGTGCACGACAAGGCGTGCAGTTCATCGCGTTGGGTGTTGACACGCTTGCCTTAGCTCAAAGTGCCAAAAGCATTCTCAGCACGTTTCACGACCAAAATGATGTCAGCAGCGACAGTGGAAATGGTGCGTACTAACGCGCCCTAGCTTCGCCAGATTTTTAGCCAGTCCGCTGTACAAAGCCACTGCTTTCCTTTCTTGTCATAAGGCTGAAACAATCTGACTTTATTGTTCTCCAAATCTACTTTGGAGATTCCTGATGATCAGTTTTGATGACTTTGATGAGCAACGCTCGCCCCGCCCCAGCAACAGCGATTTTAGCCGTATTCTAGACAAGGCGGTCAGTCGCCGTGGCTTTCTAAAAACAGGCGCTGCTTTTGGTGTTTCTACTTTTGTGGCCGGTGGCGCTAGCCTCACAGCACACGCTGACAACACAATCACTAACAAAGCCATGGGATTTAAAGCCGTTGCCGCCAACAGCAACGACACCATTACGGTGCCAGCTGACTACCAATGGAATACAGTGATCTCTTGGGGCGATCCGCTTTTTTCAAGCGGGGTTGCATTTGATCACAAAACTCGCGGCACAGGCGAATCGCAAGAGCTTGCTTTTGGCGACAACAACGACGGCATGACATTTTTTGCTTTGTCGGATGATGAAGGCGTTATGGCGGTCAACAACGAATACGTGAACCGCGACATAATTAGCCCTGCAGGCATCAACAATGAAGACGATGTACGCAAAGGCAAAGCTGGGCACGGTATCAGTGTCTTTCATGTCAAACGTGTCAACGGCGAGTGGCAACCGCAGATAGACGGCAAATACAACCGTCGCTTAACCGCAGACAGCGCCATGGAAATCACCGGCCCTGCCCGCGGCCACGCTCTATTACAAACCAAAGCTGACCCCAGCGGCACGGCATCTAAAGGCACATGGAACAACTGCGGCAATGGCGTTACTCCATGGGGCACCTATCTAACATGCGAAGAAAACTTCAACGGCTATTTCGCATCAACAGATGACAGCCTCGAGCCAAGCGATGCGCAAAAGCGCTACGGCATCGGTAAAGAAGACTGGGGATATAGCTGGTACAAATACGACGATCGTTTTGATATCTCTAAAGAACCTAACGAAGCCAATCGCGCCGGCTACGTGGTAGAGATAGATCCCATGGACCCAAACAGCACGCCCAAAAAGCGAACGGCATTGGGTCGCTTTAAGCACGAAAACGCTGAGTTAGTCGTTGCTGGCAATGGCAAAGTGGTGGTGTATTTAGGAGATGATGAGCGCGGCGAGTTTCTCTACCGTTTTATCTCAAAGGGCACATACATAGAAGGTGACCTTGCCAACAACAGCAAGCTGCTAGAAGAAGGTACTTTATACGTAGCTCGCTTTGGTGAAGCCGATGATAGCTTGGCCGGTCAAGGTGAGTGGGTCGAGCTGACGTTGGGCATGAACGGGCTGGACGAGTCATCGGGTTTTTCGTCGCAAGCCGAAATCAGCATCTACACCCGGATGGCGGCAAGTGTGGTGGGCGCAACAACAATGGATCGTCCAGAGTGGGTTGCAGCACACCCAGACCGAGCTGAAATCTACTGCGCGTTGACCAACAACAAAAACCGTGCGATCAAAACCAATGCGGGAGGTGATGAAACACCTGTTGGCGGGCCAAACCCGCGCGAAGCGAACCTCTACGGTCAGATTGTACGTTGGCGCCCAGCAGGCAGCGACCACACGGCCAACGCTTTTGACTGGGACCTATTTGTATTGGCTGGTAACCCTACAATCCACTCAGGACTGGAAGCTGGCAGTGCAAACATCAACACTGACAATCTCTTTAACTCTCCCGACGGCATTAGCTTTGACCCACAGGGGCGACTGTGGATTCAAACCGACGGCAACTACAGCAACGACGGTGAGTATGCAGGTATGGGTAATAACCAAATGCTCTGTGGAGACACAGCCAGCGGGGAGATTCGCCGCTTCTTGGTTGGCCCTAAAGCCTGTGAGATCACCGGGATCAGTTGGTCACCCGATTACCGCACCATGTTTGTTGGTGTGCAGCACCCAGGCGAAAACGACAAGTATCCGTCATCCTTTCCCGGAGAACCCGGAAGCACGCCCCGCTCCAGTATCGTGGCAGTCACTCGCGTTGACGGAGGGGTGATCGGCAGTTAACGTTTTTTGCCAGCAATAGCCAGAAGCCCGACAGCATTGCGCTGTCGGGCTTTTTTTTTGGAGGGTTACGCGACGTAGCTTGTACTACGCTAAACCTTCTATAAATTCATATTATCTGTCGCGATATTCATTACACTATCTATTCATGACCTAAACATTGCTACAGCAGAGCAACCTAACGGGATTACAAACAGCAGCGTTTCGCGCCAACCAGCGCTCAGATTCCGTTTTTCTAGAACATGAACTTGCCTGTGGCTTAGCTCGCCGATTTGGAGTTAAAACATGACCAGCTTTGATGACTTTGATGAGCAGAACTCACCTCGCCCCGCCAGCGATTTCAGCAAAATACTCGACCGAGCGGTTAGTCGCCGGTCATTTTTGCAGACCGGTGCAGCCTTTGGTGTTTCTACATTTGTCGCTGGCACCGCAACCTTCCCTCACAGTGCCTTGGCCAAGGATAAGCTGCTGGGGTTTGCAGCAGTTGCGGCCAATACCGACGACACGATAACGGTACCTGCTGGCTATACCTGGCACACAGTCGCCTCATGGGCAGACCCGTTGTTTTCGGATGGCGTTGATTTTGATCCAACTTCTCGAGGCACAGGCGCATCACAAGAGCGCGCCATCGGTGATAACACCGATGGTATGAAACTGTTTCATCTCTCAGAAAACGAGGGAGTGCTGGTCACCAATAACGAATATGTCAACAAAGCGATCTTTCACCCTAACGGTGTTAACAACGCCGATGACGTACGCAAAAGCAAAGCCGGGCACGGCGTCAGTGTCTACCATATAAAACGTGAAAGCGACCGCTGGGCCCCTGTCATCGACGGCCGCTTCAACCGACGCATCACCGCTGACTCTGCCATGGAGATAACAGGCCCCGCAAGAGCGCACGAACTGCTAAAAACCCAGGCTGACCCTGAAGGCATCGCCAGCAAAGGCACTTGGAACAATTGCGGAAATGGATCGACCCCCTGGGGTACTTACTTAGCCTGCGAAGAGAACTTCAATGGCTATTTCGCCTCCACAGACGACAGCATTGAAACCTCAGAAGCGCAAGACCGTTACGGCATTGGAAAAAAAGATTGGGGCTATGGCTGGTACAAATATGATCAACGCTTTGACATTGCCAAAGAGCCCAACGAAAGTAACCGCAACGGATATGTTGTAGAGATAGACCCTCTGGCACCGGAGAGTGCTCCCAAAAAACGCACTGCGCTTGGTCGCTTTAAGCACGAAAATGCCGAGCTTGTCATAGCCGATAACGGCAAAGTTGTGGTGTACATGGGTGATGATGAGCGTGGCGAATTTTTATATCGCTTTATCTCTAAAGAGAAATACCAGCCCGACGATCAAAGCGCAAACCGCGAATTGTTAGCGGAAGGCACGCTCTATGTCGCACGGTTTGGGGAAGCGGATCAAAACCTGAGTGGCAATGGCAAATGGGTTGAGTTGAGCGTGGGTGAAAATGGCCTTGACGAAGAGAGCGGGTTTCCAAGCCAAGCAGAAATCAGTGTGTATACACGCCTAGCCGCCAGCCGTGTAGGTGCCACCACGATGGATAGGCCCGAATGGGTTGCGGCGCACCCCACAAAAGCTGAGCTGTATTGCTCGCTCACTAACAACAAAAATCGGGGTATTAAACCCAATGCCGGTGGCGATGACACGCCCGTTGGAGGGCCTAATCCCCGCGAAGCGAACCTCTATGGTCAGATTGTACGTTGGCGACCAGTAGGCAGCGACCATACCAGCGATAGCTTTGACTGGGATTTGTTTGTGTTGGCGGGCAACCCCACTGTGCACGCAGAAGGCTTGGAAGCAGGCAGCGACAACATAACCCCTGATAACCTTTTTAACTCACCCGATGGCATCGCATTCGACCAAGACGGCAGACTATGGATTCAAACGGATGGCAAGTACAGCGACGAAGGTGACTTTGCCGGCATGGGAAACAATCAAATGCTGTGCGGTGATCCAGAGACAGGCGAAATCAGGCGGTTTTTAGTCGGCCCCAAAGCCTGCGAAATTACGGGTGTTACTTGGTCTCAAGACTACCGCACTCTGTTTATTGGTGTGCAACATCCAGGTGCTAACGATGACTATCCGTCGACCTTCCCAGGTGGCGAAGGCACCGTGCCACGATCATCCGTTGTAGCAATAAACCGTGAAGACGGCGGCGTGATTGGTAGTTAGCACGAAGCTATGATGAGCTTTAAATCGCGCTTAAGGATTGGCAGCCTTCACCTTCTGTGAGGGGGTGTTTCGGTTAGAGCATTTCAGCCCTGTTCGTCATGGATAGAGGCCTGCTTCCCTAATGGCAAAGTGATCAAAAACTGCGTGCCATCAGGTGAACTAGAAAAATCAACCGTTGCATTCAGTTGATCGATATTACTTTTCACTATGGCAAGCCCCAACCCACTTCCGCTTGCCAGTTTTGGATGAAAGCGCTGAAATCGTTGAAACAATTTCTTTTGAAACTTTTCTGGGATACCTACACCGTTATCCTCGATCGTGATAAAACAATTTGACTCATCAGAACTGAAACTAACTTTTACAAACGAGTTATCTCGATTTTCATCAGCGTATTTGATCGCGTTAGTGACGAGGTTGTACAGCACTTGTTTTAATCTGATGGGCTGGCTGTGGAGAGGCTTGTCCAGAATATTGTTGGTGTGAAGCTCGACTGTGTGTCCCTGTAAACTGTCGCCAACTGCATTTTTGACACTCGCCATCAAAGCATCAACATCTATCAGCGTGCTCTCCTCTTCAGCTAAGTCTGCCCGAGACAAATCTATGATGTCTGAAACCAGTTGCGATAAGCGAGTGGATCGGTTGCGTATTTTTTTGGCATTCTCGATTGCTTCAGAAAGATCTCCTGCAGCTATATCTTGCTCTATGCAATTAACCAAACGGCTTATCGCAATTAATGGTGATTTTAGATCGTGTGACGCTCGATAGCTGAACTGCGTTAATTCTTCGTTCGCCTTCATTAGAGAAGCCGTTCGCTCTTGCACAAGACCTTCGAGCTCTTGATTTATCTCTTTTTGCACAAGCTCTTTTTCAACAGAGGTCTGTGCTGCCAGAACAAGTTGCTGAATTTCTACTGGTGCAGTAATACCTGCACCTTGACGGTCAATGTCGCTAGAATCAGCATCAGTTTCAAGCAGCGTTGTGACATCACTTATGGATTTAAAAATTGATCGAGAAAGATAAGCGATAAAAAACACGTTGAGTAGCGAGATGATGACGGTCAATGGAATCATCGTCGCAAAGATGAAATCAACCGTTTTTGCAACCGGTGCCTCAAACTTATCCGAGCTGGATTGAAATACAGACTCTGCAGTTTTGAGTGCGGACAACAAAGCGCCGACAGGAAGCTGACCAGCGCTGTAGCTGTCTATCTGGTTTAGTGCCACTTCAGCTGCTCGCATATCTTCGACACAAATATCAAGAGCGTAAAGGGTGCCAATCTGTGCCATCAACACTCGCTCAAGCCTATTCACGAGTGCCAAGCAATCGACAGGCTGCTGTCGAGCTTTTAATACAGTTGATCGAAGAGAGTCCGCATCAGCTGGGGCACCCTTTTCCATCGCATGAATTTGTTTGGAGAGTTCAATGCTGTATTTCAAGTGCAGAATATTCAGTTGATGAAATTTTGCACCTTTACTGATTTCGGTCGAAGCAAAAATTGTCACGCTGAGCGAGAAAACCGTTAGCAAAATAATTACGATTAATTTGTTAGAGATCTTCATCGGCTACTCAAAGCGAGTAAGTCGCATAATTTTGAGTGGTGGAATAATATGTGTACCGCTTTTTTATGTATGCACACATGCAAACTAGCAGTAATTGGTCTAGGGTTGGCAGTTCGTTTTGGCATGCTTTAATTAATCGCTACACGTCGATTTAACTGTTTAAAGCTTACAAGAACGACGCCAATTCACCGAGGTTTAATTTGTTTAAACACTCGTGTGAAGCTTTAAACTATTTGGCATGGGTAGACACCCATGTGGTGAAATGAAAATACTCAGTGTTCACTAGGCTAACTGACTGAAGCATCAGGTTGGGGATTTTTTGTCTAGTTGCACGAGGCTTAAGGTGTGGTGGTTTTTCCTAGGCATCCGTGGTGACGGCAAATACAGGTTGCGCGCTGACCGGTTTATAGAGCCCGCCAATGTCTAACATCTAGCCGCAATAAAATTTCATTGTGTCTTTGGTGCTGCTAATCATCTCTTTGGCTGCGGCGCTCTTGTCCAATGATCTTTCTCCGGTCATGAAATCCATAACCTCAACGCCCTGTTGTTTTTTACGCTTTTCATAGAGAGCTGTGTATTTTTTGCAATTCTCTTTATCGCGAGTATCCGTCAGCGCCGCTGTGCGCATTTTTTCTTGGAATTTCTTTTTCTTGGCGCTGCGCTCACGCATCTCATTTAGCTGCTTTTGGCGCGAATCGGCGAGCTTTGCAACCCAGGGGTTCACGTCTGCACGTGAGTGGGTGTCGATACGGACCGAATTGCCAAAGATATGGACAATAGACTGAACTGCATCTTTTGGGCAGACAGTTCGCTGGTAGCCTACTCGACCAGAGCTGAATTCACATTTGTAAGCGTCCGCAAGCACATTGCTAGACACTGGCAGTATCACCGCGATAGCGATCAGAGTCTGTTTTAACATGTTAAAAACACCTATTGCACACCTTTATTACTGTAAGTATCGACTCATACAATGTATTACTGGAGTAGTGTTGCCAATAATCCACAAAATAGTGGCTAAAGATTCAGGCTTTGCGGTCCACTTTAAGGCATAAAATAAGCGTACACTACGTGATCGTATTATTTAGCCACGATTCTAGAGAGCAGCAATGCAACACCTGAAACAATACCGGCAAGCACTTCCACCACTGTGGTTGCTTATCTTTGTATCAGGTCTTGGACCATTGAGCATGAACGGCGTACTACCCGCCAACAACGCCATCATGCGCGACCTAGCCGCTAGCCAATCGCAAATCCAGCTGCTGTTAACCGTCTATTTGCTGTGCACGCTGCTTGCGCAACCGTTTGCGGGCAATTGGGCCGATCGCTACGGTCGGCGGCCCGTTAGCATTGTTGGCTTGCTGATATTTGCGGTGGGCTCCGGAATTGCCGCTATTGCGCCAAACATTGAGCTGCTACTGTTTGGACGGGCACTACAAGGCGCTGGCTCCGCGGTTTGTATGGCGATTCCACGCACGATTGTGCGCGATGTCTACAGTCGCGATAAAGCAGCCAGTGTCATCGGCTACCTGACAACCGCAATGATGGTAGTGCCCATGGTTGGCCCTGCCGTGTGTGGCTGGCTGACTGACGCGACCAGCTGGCACTGGGTACACGCCTTGTTGTGCTTGCTCGGGCTTGTCGCCGCCTTTGGTTCGTGGCGCACGCAGCATGAAACTCGTCCGCCACTGCCAGAGGGACATCAACCGGTTGGCTTTATCAGCGCCTCACGCAAGTTATTTGCTCGACCGGCGTTTGTGGGTTATTGCTTAGTTTTGTGCGGCTCGGTCGGCTTGTATTTTGCGTTTTTGAGCAGCGCGCCTTATATCATGATGACATTGCGCGATCACAGCGCCGCAAGCTATGGCAGCTGGTTCGCAATGACGGCCATCGGATACATTACCGGCAACCTTATCGCTGGAAGGTACTCGTCCAAAACAGGCACCACACGTATGCTCACCTTTGGCGTTCTTATTGCCGTTGTCGGCGTGATATGTTTTTGGGCATTTTCTGGCTGGCATCACCCACTGGGTTTATTTTTACCTATGTTGTTGGTCGCCATGAGCAATGGCATGAGCATCCCCAACGTCAATGCGGCAGCACTCGGCATAGTGCCCGAACTTGCTGGTAATGCCTCTGGTGTTCTGGGTATCGCTTATCTTGGTATGGGTGTTTTACTGACGTTAATACTGGGTGCTTTGTTGAGTGAATCAGCACTACCAATGTATTTAGCGATGACCGTTTGTATGGTCATCGCATTGCTGGGTCTAAAAAAAGTTCACAATGCAGGCGAATAAACACCCAGCCACTGACGCGGGCATTCGCTTCGCCTTTGCAACAGTTGCAATTGATGCCGCAGGCATCGGCCTTATATTGCCCGTGATGCCTGAATTACTGCTGAGCTTGGGCATGCATTCGATCAGTGAAGCCGCGCTATGGGGAGGCGTCATGGCCACCATTTACGCACTGATGCAGTTCTTATGTGCCCCGCTGTTAGGCAACCTTTCCGACCGTTTTGGCCGGCGCCCCGTCATGTTGATATCTCTGGCTGCTATGGCATTAGATTACGCCATATTGAGTGTCGCTGGTGGTTTACTGGTATTGATCATAGGGCGAGCCATTGCCGGTATCTGTGGCGCCACTCATGCGACAGCCATGGCCTATGTGGCCGATGTCAGCAGCACCCACGAGCGAGCAAAACGTTTTGGTCAATTGGGGGCCGTGTTTGGCATAGGCTTTGTGTTTGGTCCAGCTCTTGGAGGAATTGTCGGCGAATGGCATGTTCGTGCGCCGTTTATGTTGGCTGCAGTGCTTGCAGCCGCTAACTTCATCTTTGGTTATTACAGCTTGCCCGAATCCCTACCAATCTCTAAGCGACGCGCCTTTGATTGGCATCGCGCTAATCCTTTCAAAGCTATTTCACGAGCGATGAAACTCCCTGCCCTGAACACCTTATTATTTGGCTACCTACTGTTTGCTCTTGGCAACCATGTCTACCCCGTGATCTGGAGCTACTGGGGCAAGGCGACTTTTTCTTGGTCAGCCACCACGCTTGGCTTATCCATTGCTGCTTACGGCGTTTTTATGGCGCTGTCACAGGGTTTGTTAATGCATCGTGTGGTGGCACGATTTGGCGAGGCAAAAACTGTACTGATTGGCTTGGCTACCGGGGTTCTCGGAGCATTTGCGTTTGGCTGGATTTCTGCGTCTTGGCTCGCCTTTTGTCTGTTGCCGTTGGCGGCACTGAGCGAACTGGCGTCCCCTGCTTTGAGTGCCATCATGGCCAACCGAGTAGCAGACGACGAACAAGGTGAGTTACAGGGAATTTTAACCAGCTTGATGGCAGTAACAAACATCGTTGCACCGGCTATTTACACGGGCTTGTTTTATTATTTCACTGCGGATGACGCAGTAATATATTTGCCTGGTGCACCCTTTTTATTAGCCTCGTTATTGGTTGCTGCAGTGCTTCCCATTGTCTGGCATAGCTTGCACGGACGACATCAGTAGCTTTATTGTCTAGCACAACCCTCTCACTGCAGAGTAGCATTTCCCCGCTTAGTCGTTTCACAAGCCTCTACACGTCGATATTCACCGCTACGCGTTCAAGGTGAAGCAGCCCTTCTGCGCTGCCGTGCAGCGATGAAATCGTACACTTGCAATATGAATTATCTGTTAGTGGACACACTAGAAAACATTTTTGAGACCTAAAGACCCGACTTAACAAAGCCGATATTTACCTAGTTAGGCTGCTCGTGCATAAAGCTCAATTATCTGTGTCTTATTGAACTTTATTCACCGCTTTTGTCACATGCTGAATGAATTTATGACCCTGACAGTCTTGAAGAAGTGATTGCTGCAATTGCTTCTGATGGTAATACTATTTGCCGCAAAGACCGGCGGCAACCACGAGGCTAACTCGCTGCTTTAATGCAACACTGAAAAGCATGCGTAAAAAGCCTTTGATATTCGCGAGAAGAAATTGAGCACGCTTGATATAGAACTACTCGACAATGTCCGGACACCGGTATTTGTCATAGAGCCTGATAAAAACGACAACCTTGTTTATGTTGCGTTCAACAAAGCTGCGCTCGAAATATCAAAATTTAGCCCTGAAGACTACCTCGGACGCACGGCACTTGAGCTGTATAAAGGCGAGTACGGTGAAATAGCCTACAAGCAGCATCTCAAATCATTTGAGTCCGGACAAGCATTTGTTTATACATTGCAGCTACCGCTAAACGGTAAAATTCGGCATATTAAAACAACACTGACTCCTAGAAAATCCAAGCAGGGAAAAGTAGTACAACTGATCGGCACTTCAGTGGAGGTGTCAGCAGAGCAAGAGCTAAAACATGTTCGTTCTCAAGCGCAACTAGTCACAAAAGAACTCGAAGAGTTTGTTTACCTTGCAGCACATGACCTGCGTAGCCCAATGCGCAAGGTACACATGGTGGCTGACATGCTACGAGATAATTTTGTGGACTTAGGGGATGGCAAGCTAGAAGCCATCGGCATGCTTGAACGTCTTGCTACAAATGCCATGCTGATGGTGGAATCCGTACTGCAGTACTCTGAAATCACCGGAATGGAAGTGTCTGCAGAAGTATTCCATCTCGGCGAATTGTGTGATGACATTTTAGACGGGCTTGATGCAAGCGATAAGCAAAAAATCGTTGTCGACGACATCAAGCTTTATGGGGATCGCGTTGCGACGAGTATTGTCTTACGAAATCTAATCGACAACGCACTAAAACATAATCAAAATGAGGCCATCTCTGTTTTTATCTCCGCGAGCAGTGTCGAAGCAGAGTTTTATACTGTCTCAGTTAGCGATACTGGACGCGGTATGCGAAACCCAGCAGCATTGTTTGAGGCAGGAGAATCAACTCGATCAAAAAGTGGTTTTGGTCTGTTAGCCATTCGTCGTTTGATCAAAATGCGTGGTGGCAACATACACGCAGAGGACCGCAAAACCGGTCAAGGCCTGAGTGTGGTTTTTAGCTTGCCCGGCACAATCGAAAACAAGATGCAAAGTGATACTTTTAGCCGGGTAGCAGCAAACTAAAGAGCCTTGTTGACACCGCAAAGTGATTCGCTGCTTAGCGTGCTAATACAACGTGTCCTGATAACTCTCCTCAACAGCCTGTTGATCAACTGAGTCTAACGACATCTCCGTATGATCACGCAACATTTCAAATAGCGTAGCCACTGGTCTTGCTTGAGGCCAGGACTCAGGTGCCCATAAGCCAGCCCGTATTGGCGCTTTACCGCAGTGCGTAAAAATCTGCTGCGCTTCAATTCTCAAGACAGTTTTTGGCGTTCGAGCATTGACGGCAAAGCGTTCACATATCACGGGGTCATCTAAAATCTCAGCGACGCCGTTAACTCGTAGTGTTTCTGCCACCGTGGGGATCATAAACAGCAGAGCGACGTTCGGGTTTTCTAAGATGTTCAGCAAGCCATCTAGACGGTTGTTACCGCGTCGATCAGGTAACAGCAAACTCGTGTCAGACTCCACCTCAACAAAGCCCGCCGGATCGCCTTTTGGCGACAGATCCATGTCGGTTCCGTTGCTCGTGGCCAAGACAACAAAGCTCGAGTGTTGAATGAATTGCCGACAGTGCTTATCAAAAACGCTAATGTCTTTGCGTGCTGCCTTCGAAGAGATATCTCCGTACAGCGCTCGTAGTTTTTCAGGCGTCATGCGATAAACTCCTTTAATCGTTTTTTTTGGTTTGCAATGGACTCACTAAGTTTCAAAACGTAGGGGCGCATCTCCACTGCACATCGAGATAAACGCACAGGAAAATGACCTCAGTTATCTCATTGTATCTCGGTGTAGTGAGAACCTCGCATCAATGGCCTTAACTACCTTGTGCGCGTAGTAATACTGTTCTTTTTGATACATGCGTGTATGAATCATACGGTCCATACCAATACGGCGACGGCGTCTCAGCTTTGCTGTTATCGAGTTTTTCTACTCTAGGTTGACAACTCAGCGCGTTGTAGTGCGGCTGTTATGACAACAGTGGTTGAACTCATGGCTCTTGTCGTGAATGCCCTCATCGCATGTATTTTGCGCAGCAAACCCTAGCATAATCGCTCAGAAGCTTTCGGATTCGATTAGATTTCAGCTGATATAGCAACATTTGTATTCGTAGCCAATCTAGACAGGTAGGATAGTGCACAATACTGCTTGCCCCGCGTACAGGTTAATCCCTTGGGCTGTCGGTTAAACAAAGTAAACACAGGAACACTCCATGAAAAAATTGGTTTTATTAACTGTTAGCTGTTGTGCATTCGGAACAGCTCACAGTGGTGGCTACCGCGCCGCGTTGCAAGGCCAAAAAGCGTTAGGTATGGGACACACAGGTGTCGCATTGGGGGAAAGTGCAGAGACTGTTTTTTTTAACCCAGCTGGCATGCCGCTTTTGGAAGAAAAAGCTTCCTTCACTGCAGGTGTCACATTGGTCAGCTCCGACATCGAGTATTACAGCAGCGAGACCAATGCCAGTGCTGAGACGGACAGCCCCATCAGTACTCCGATAAATCTCTATTATTCTCGAAAGCACTCAGAGCAACTCTCATACGGTTTAGGTATTTATACCCCTTTTGGCAGTACCGTAGAGTGGCCGGCTGATTGGGCGGGCTCTCATTTGGTCAATGACATCAACCTAGCTGCAATTTTTGTTCAGCCTACAATCGCGTGGAAGTTCAATGACCGCTACAGCATAGGCTTTGGCCTGAACTACGCGAATGGTGGCGTAGAGTTCGATCGCAACCTTAACACCAGCCTGACCAACGACAACGGCGATCGATCCAAAGTGGAGCTAGACGCCAGTGGAGTGGACGCATTTGGTGCCAATCTTGGGTTTATGGCTAACGTCAGCGAAAAAATGCGTATCGGTGTCAACTACCGCTCTGAAATAATGCTTAAGGCTAAAGGGCAAAGCGCAGACTTTAAAAATATCCCCGACTCATTAGCTGCGACTTTTACAGACACAACATTCAGTGCAGAAATACCACTGCCCGCCGAATTAACGCTGGGTTTGAGCTACCAGTATGATGACAAAACTACTGTAGCCGTGGACGTTAACTTCACCGAATGGAGTGCCTACGACGAGTTGAGAATTGATTTCGACAATGATGTTCCAACGTCGGTCAACGCGCGCGGATACGAAGACACCACCACATTCCGTGTCGGTGTGCAGCATCATCGCAATGATAAATGGACGTTGCGGGGTGGTCTTTATTACGATCAAAGCCCAGTGGTTAGCGGGTTATTTGCTCCGGAAACACCCCGTGGCGACAATTCAGCACTGACCATTGGCGCTACTTACCATCGCAACCCACGACTCGCATTTGATGTTTCTGCTTTTACCCTGTTGTCTGGCGAAGTCACCAACTCCTACGACCAGTACGCCGAGAGTGACGGCACCCTATCGCCGTTTGGCGGGACCTACTTGTCGAGCGCCAGCGGCATCGGCTTTGGCGTCTCATACAACTACTGATTACAAGCGAAGTGAACTCCATGACTCATCAAAAAACACTTAAGTACACAGCAGTGGCAACAGCAACATCCTTGTTACTGGCGCTTAGCGGTTGCGACTCCTCTATCGATAAACCGAGCAGTGATCAATACAGTACTGGCAATGCGGATTTCAGTACGTTGGTCACTGTGGGGGATTCCCTGACAGCAGGTTATGCCGATAGCGCTCTTTACCTCAATGGTCAGTTGGCGTCCTACCCCGCAATTCTCGCAGGGCAGATTTCTGAGGTAGAGCCCATCACTTTCACGCAGCCATTGGTAAACGACAACACCGGTGGTTTGTTGGCTGGTGGAACGCCAATAGCAACAGTCAGTAATCGTCTGGTACTAACAGCAGGTGCTGACGGTGCGCTAGGTCCTGCGCCCATTGCAGGTGATCCAACAACCGATATCGCGGTACCTGTAGTTGGCCCGTTTAATAATGTTGGCGTTCCGGGTGCTAAGTCATTTCATCTAGTGACACCAAACTACGGTGATATTTCAGCACTGCCTAACGCTAACCCCTACTTTGTGCGTTTTGCTTCAGCAGCTGGCACTACGGTTTTGGCTGATGCTGTGAGCCAAACACCTACATTCTTCACGCTCTGGATAGGCAACAACGACACCCTCTCCTATGCCACAGGTGGTGGTGTAGGTGTCGATCAAACAGGCAATTTAGACCCTTCGACTTACGGTTCATCGGACATCACTGACCCCAATGTCTTTGCAAGCACATACAACAGCATGGTAACCGCACTGACGACAGCTGGAGCTAAGGGTGTGCTGATCAATTTGCCGGACGTCACGAGCATTCCGTTCTTTACCACCGTGCCTTATAACGCAATTCCTCTCGATGCAGAGACCGCAGCGGGTGTTAATGCAGCGTTCGCCACTTACAACGGCGGTTTGCTACAAGCCGAAACAAATGGTTTTATCACAGCCGACGAAGTTGCAGCGCGTACCGTGGTCTATGCCGCTGGCAACAACGCAGTATTGATCAGCGACGAAGCACTCACTGATCTCAGCGGTGCGGGCTTGCCTTCAATCCGACAAGCCACCGCCGATGACTTCATCTTGCTGACAACGTCTAGTGTACTCGGGACATTGGCCAATCCTGCCGATGCCACCACTGTTATAGGTGTGTCTGTGCCATTGTCAGATGATCAAGTACTGACAGCTGCAGAAGTAGAGCTCACGGCAACCGCCAACACGTCCTACAACGCAACCATAGCGGCTATTGCTGATGCCAACCCTGACCTCGCTCTCTACGACGCTGCTGCGGCACAACGCGAGTTGGCAACTACGGGTGTGCAATACGGTACAGGCGGTATCACCGCGACATTCGCAACCGGCGGCGGCTTTTCCTTGGACGGAGTCCATCCGACTGAGCGCGGCTATGCCGTAATAGCCAACGACATAATCGGTGTAATTGAAGAGAGCTTCGGCGCCACTATCCCGCGTGTAGACCCTAGTAGTTACAGGACTGTCTACACCAATTAACAAGAGTTAAATCCGGGTGGGTGCAATGCCCACCCGGCTGCCTGGGGTGCTGACCTCACTGGGTGCATTTCAGGGCAAGACACATGAAGCGCCATAGCAGTCGTCGCCCGCTTCCAAGAATTTGACGGTGCTGAAAAAAAAATTCCTGATCTGGATGCACGGGGCATAACTTGTATTTATAACATCAGATCGCCGTGGGAACTGGCTTACAATGGGTCAACTGAGTTTCAAAACGTACGGGCACATCATCACTGCACAACGAATTAAAGCTCAAAGGAGATTGCCCTTAGTTATCTTAATACATCTCAGTGTATTGAGAACCCGCCTCGAATAGGATTAACAACCTTGTGAGTGTAGTAAAATAGTTGTTTTTCACAGATGTGTGTTTGACTCATACGGATATACTTAATACGAAGAAAGTCGTTTGAGTTTCGTATTTTCCAGGCTTTTCGATTTTAGCGGTTACAATGCAACTTCGTAGAACGGTCTTTATGACAAATGCTGGGTTCGTGTTGAGTGTTCTAAATGATCTTCGACATAAATTTGAGATCAGCGGTTTTCCGCTGATCTAAGCAATTTGCACTCTTTGGAGAAACGGAATGAAAGTAGTGTCACTTAGCAAAGATAATTCGCATAATTTTTCCAAATCGGTTTACGATTCTTTAACGTTTTTAGAAGACTTAGGTGTGGAAGGTGACGCTCATTGTGGGAAAACCGTAAAGCACAGATCTCGAGTAAAAGCAGATCCCACGCAACCGAACTTACGACAAGTGCATCTAATACACGCAGAACTTATATCCGAACTTAAAACTGGGGGCTTCGATGTAGGTGCCGGTGTAATGGGTGAAAACGTATTAACCGAGGGAATCGAGTTGCTTTCCTTGCCAAGAAACACACTCCTAAAACTTGGAGATGAAGTGGTTCTTAGGGTAACTGGCTTAAGGAATCCCTGCGGCCAGCTAGATAGCTATCAAAAAGGTCTTACTCAGGCGGTGCTTGATAGAGATTCAGAAGGCAATTTGATACGGAAAGCAGGGATAATGGCTGTCGTGGAGCGCGGTGGAGTCGTTAAAGTCGGTGACTCAATTTCTAAAGATTTGCCAGATGAACCGCATGAACTTCTTGAGAGGGTTTAGTACTAACGCCCGCATAAAGCATTGGGTGAACACTTTCTTAGTATTCTGTTCACTGCCCTTGGGTAAACCTGTTTTCGTGTTTGACCAGCCCCATGACTTCTACAGCATCGCCATCAACGCGGTAAAAAATGGAATGTTCGCCACACACACTGCGACGATATCCTTTCCTTATTTCATCGACTGCGCGATAGAGGAAAGGGTTTTCACAAAGATTATCGAAGTGAGATAAAAGCCCGTCATAATACTTATCGGCTTGTTCTTCGCCCCACCGCTTATGGCCATCAACATAGAGCTTGTCTAAATCGTGATCAGCTTCTTTCGAGATAACCAGTCGGTATTTAGGCATTTTTTTTCAATCGAGCTTTCGCCTCTTTGCGGATTTGCGCAG
>ENA-ORXM01000663-ORXM01000663.1-marine-metagenome-genome-assembly--contig:-NODE-663-length-56787-cov-5.406701_pt1 | contig 56787 bp, 40 predicted proteins | sample MGYA00237867_ERZ511480 | MGnify/ENA primary metagenome ERZ511480 (study PRJEB26309, sample SAMN06266103) | marine metagenome | isolation source: Algal blade | place: United Kingdom:Sidmouth, United...
CATTTTAGCGAAAAATTTAGAAAAATGGAGTAAACCAAACCCTTAAATTTCGATTATCTCCTTATGGTTGTACAGGTTACTCTTCTGGTGAATATCCCTAAATTATTTACAACCCCTTGTTATAAATACCAGGCTAATACTCGTATGCAGAACTGTCAACTCTACATTCTATCAGGCATTTCTACTCCAATCATATCCATTCCTTTCTGCAATATTCTGGCAACCTCTGTAGCGAGTGTTATTCGGAAGTTTCTCGCGTCCTCACTTTCCGCTTTCATTATACTCATGTCATGATAAAACTTGTGGAAAGTCTTCGCTATCGCATAGTTAAATGCAGCTACATCCGAAGGATCATATTTAGCAGCGGCTCCGCGAATAACATCTGGATAACTAGCCAACAAAATAATTAAATCCTTCTCAGATCTAGATAGAATAGGGTAGTCATATTTAAGAACTTCTCCAGTAGGATTAGCCTTACGCAAAATCGATTGTATACGCACATACGCATTCTGAATATATGGACCTGTATCACCTTGCATATCCAGAGACTCCTCAGGATTAAAAACCATTCTACGAGAGGGATTGACTTTAAGAATATAATATTTCAACGCACCCAATGCAATTCTGTCTATTATTTCCTCCTTTTCATCATTCGTTAGTACTTCTAGCTCTCCTCGTTCTATCAAATTTTTTCTAGCAATTTGCTTTACCTCATTCATCAGCTCATCTGCATCCACTACATTACCTTCACGCGATTTCATTCGTCCAGAAGGTAAATCTACCATACCGTAGGCAAGATGGTATAGCCCATCAGCGTACGGCTCCTCCAAGCGTTTCAGAATTTCAAACAAAGATTGAAAATGAGATATCTGCTCATCACCCACCACATATATCATTTTCTTTGCCGCATAATCATTCCAGCGTAGTTGTGCAGTACCTAGGTCTTGAGAGGTATAAGTAGAAGTGCCATCACTTTTAATAACTGTTTTATTGGCAAACCCAATACTTTCTAGGTCAACTAGAATCCGTTTATCCTCTTGTTGCATTATCCCTTTTGTCAAACCTACGGCTATGATCTCTTTACCAAGTAGATATGTGTCTGACTCAAAGTATAGTTTATCGAAGTCAACTCCCATGGTCATATATGTAGCCTCAAAACCACTGAGTACCCAGCCATTCATCTTCTTCCATAGTTCACGTACCTCATCGTCTTTTGCCTCCCATGATATCAACATTGCTCGCGCTTCAGATCCAAGCTTGCTATACGTGTTGAAGTAGTCGTTTTTAAACTCCTTAAAGTATGCGGTCATGTTTAGCGACTTATACTTATCTGGCCTTGCGTCATATGCCGTAGTAGCTTCCGCGCTTTCTTGCCAGGCTGCATATTCTTTCATAAACTCACTTGCAAATCGTACATAATATTTACCTACTAGATGATCACCTTTCATACCTGAGGATTCAGGTGTTTCTCCCTCTCCCCAACGCTTCCAAGCGAGCATAGATCTGCATATAGCTATACCGCGATCATTTACGATCTGAACTTTCTTTACTTCATATCCGTCTGCAGTCAGTATTTTTGACACAGACCATCCCAGTAGAATATTACGAATATGCCCCAGATGTAGTGGTTTATTCGTGTTTGGCGAAGCAAACTCGACTACTACTTTTTCATTCCTAGTGGCACGCTGCCCGTACGATTCATTCCTGCGGATGACATCCAAAATTTCCAACCAGTAAGCATCAGCCACAGTAAAATTTAAGAATCCCTTGATAACATTGTAGCTGATCAAGTTAGGATTATTTGCAACCACCATTGTCCCCAATTCTTCCCCTATATCAGCTGGCTTCTTACCGGCAGCTTTAGTGAATGGAAAAACGATTACAGTGTAGTCGCCCTCTACCTCTTTTCTCGTGTCAGATATACTTATCTGTTCAGCAGTAAAGGCTGTGCCATACAACTGGGTAGCCGCTTCAGCAGTTGCATTCTGTATTACTTGCATTATATTATTACCATCTGTCTGGGTACCCATATTTTATTTTTTGCTTTTGAGCGCAGTATAGTGCTCGTAGAAGTAAGGAATAGTTTCTATCCCTCTATAATAGTTAAACAGGCCATAATGCTCATTAGGAGAGTGAATGTCGTCACTATCTAATCCGAATCCCATCAGTACAGTCTTTATACCTAGAATTTTTTCGAACAGAGAAACGATTGGAATAGAACCTCCACTTCTTACAGGTATAGGGTTCTTCTTATACGTTTGTTTCATAGCTAAGAAAGCAGCTTGATACTCTGGTGTATCTGTTGGAGTTACAGCAGGCTCACCACCATGATGTGGCGTCACCTTTACTTTTACAGATTTAGGTGCTAACGATTCGAAGTGTTTTTTGAACAATTTTGTAATCTTATCTGGATCTTGATTTGGTACCAAACGCATGCTTATTTTAGCATAAGCTACAGAAGGCAGTACAGTCTTAGCACCCTCTCCTATATATCCACCCCATATACCATTCACATCCAGCGTCGGTCTTATCGAGGCACGCTCTAGCGTGGTGTATCCCTTTTCTCCATGCACGTCTTTTACGTCAAGTCCTCGCTTATAGGCCGCCAAACTAAATGGTGCCTTATTCATTTCCGTCCTGTCCTTTTTTGATACTCTTTCAACATCATCATAAAAGCCTGGTATCGCTATTTTATTGTTTTTGTCCTGTAGGGAAGCGATCATCTTGGTCAATATATTTATCGGATTAGCAACTGCGCCGCCGTATAAGCCAGAGTGCAAATCCTTCTTAGGACCAGTCACTTCCACCTGCACATAACTCAGTCCACGCAGCCCCACTGTGATAGACGGTTGCTTGTTTGAGATCACTCCCGTGTCAGAGACTAGCACTACATCACAAGCCAACTTCTTCTTATTTTTTTTGCAGAACTCTCCTAGATTATCAGAGCCGACTTCCTCCTCACCCTCTATCATGAACTTCACGTTGCATGGCAGCGCATCATTTGCTACCATAGCCTCAAACGCTTTGATATGCATAAACATTTGTCCCTTATCATCACATGCGCCACGCGCAAAAATCGCCCCTTCGGGATGAATCTTCGTTTTCTTTATCACAGGCTCAAAGGGAGGCGAATCCCACAACTCTATTGGATCAGCAGGCTGCACATCATAATGCCCATAAACAAGCACCGTCGGCAAATGTTTCCCCACAATACGCTCCCCATATACAATCGGGTGCCCCTTCGTTTTACAGATTTCTACTTTTTTAGCACCAGCCTTTTTCAAAAAGTTCGCCACCATTTTTGCCGTCTTAGCCACATCCTTATTATATGCAGGGTCTGCACTTACGGACGGAACTTTGAGCAATTCTATCAACTCCTCTAAATGTCTCTTCTTATTTTCCTTCAAGTAATTTTGCAAAGCCTTCATGTCGTATTTTTTTATTACCCAAAAGTACACAAATCAAGATAGATACCTTTAGTTTCGATACTGCTTTTTTGGAGGCTACTCGATCCCGCTAAAGAGAAATGCGGGACGAGTCGGGCTGTCCACGAGTCCGCTTCGCTCCCGTCCTACGGACTGCCTCTATCGAGGCATCATTCCCATCCCTAGCCCATACGCTTCGCTCTATGTTCGCGGCTATCGCCCCTCACTATTAGTATATTTATCTATCCGACATATGGATTATCAGCCTAATTTAATATTAGAATATCTAAAGTAATCTGGCAGCACAACGGATCTAATCTCTTATTTTAACGTAATCATACGCCAACCTCTAATAATGCAGTGTTTTCATTCAGAAAAGAATCTCTCTCTTACCAATATCTGGGTGAGGGGTAGTAATGATGGGGCCTTTTTGCCCCAGTCCGAAAGCCATGTGCGGTGGATTGGTGGGAGGACCGTAGCGAAAGCGAAGTCATGCATGACCCGACCCTGACATCCGCTTTTTCAGCGGACCGTCAGTGGGCACCCCCTAAAAAACGCCACCCAATAAATCAACTTCTCCCTCCGTCCAAAAAATGTCAGACAGCAGCTTTACCATCAGACAATTCTCCAGTGAGCGACGTGCGACACCTAGACTAACATGATTTTGAACTAGGAGCCAACGGCATTTATTATTTTGTTGAGTGAAGCCAAGTTTACCATAGAAATCGAATAAATTGGTAAATAGCATCAAGGCATCAATTTGGTGCTCAACAGCCAAGGACTCTAATGCTTGAACCATTTTGGTAGCTGATTTTTTGTGTTGGTAATCCTTATGTACGCAAAGGTCGGTGATGCCAAAAATAGTAATTGGTTTGCCCGCTAACTGGATGATGCGATGGTCTACGGCTAAGTGCCCGATGAGCACCTTATCCTTTAAAAGGAGGTACCGAAATGTAGGTTTTTGATGAAGGAAGTTTTGTTTGCTAGGATAGTCTTCAAAAGACAGCTGAAGCAATGCTTGCACCTTTTCATGGATCGCAGACGACATTTGAAATTCTTCTACACGATGTAACTTCATGCTAACTCCCTTTTATATATAACGTACATCACTACTTAAGGTCGATGCCAAAGTTATAAAACGCGAAGGACAAAACATCTGCTGCTTCGCTTATCTTCTCATCGGTGGATTTGCCATCTCCATGACCAGCAGAAGTACCCACTCGAATCATAATCGGCGCATCCCCAGTTTGGGCTTCCTGCAATGCCGCCGCAAACTTAAAGGAGTGCGCGGGTACCACACGGTCATCGTGAGCAGCAGTAGTAATCAGTGTGGCAGAGTAGTTGGAAGCAGTCACATTGTGAACTGGAGAATACGCTTTGAGGTAGCGATATGCAGCTTCCTCTTTTACAGATCCGTAGTCCGTTGCCCATGCCCAGCCGACAGTAAAATCTTCGTAGTGCAACATGTCGAGCACACCTACCGCTGGCAACGCAACCTTAAATAAATTAGGTCGCTGAACTAGACACGCAGCTATCAGTAAGCCTCCATTGGAGCGTCCGTAAGCCGCTAGCTTCTCTGAAGAAGTATAATTATTAGCAATCAAATGTTCCGCTGCTCCGATAAAATCATCAAACACATTTTGTTTGTTCTCCTTTGTTCCTGCTCTGTGCCACTCACTTCCAAACTCACCTCCACCTCGAATATTAGCGACGACAAATATTCCATCGTTCTCCATAAATATAGGCGCCATAGAAAGACGAGTAGTATTGAAACTTGGGAGTATAGAAATATCGAATCCACCATAACCATACAGTAGAGTGGGGCGATTGCCATCCATTTCTAATCCCTTTTTGTGAGACACAAACATTGGTATTCTAGTCCCATCTTTACTCTTGTACCAAATCTGCTTAGTCACGAACTTACTAGATTCAAATGCCACTTTTGGCTGCTTATAAAGTACGGCCTCTCCAGTCAGTATATCTAGTCTGTAGATAGATGTAGGCTGTGTAAATGATGTGAAAGAAAAGAAAGCTTGAGCGTCTTCTTGATTACCTGATATGGACTGTACTGTGCCAATAGAAGGTAAAGAAACCTCATAGGCTAGCTTACCATCAATAGTATAAATTGCCAACTTGCTAGAAGCATTATGGATATAACTCAAGACGAGATGATTGCCATATATATCTGCTGATGCGATCACATCTTTTCCTTCCTCGATGATTGTTTTCCACTTGGTCTTGTCCAACTTGTCCGCCTCTATACTTAGGATACGTTTATTTGGTGCTTTGGCATTGGTTAGGAAAAATAGTTCATCCTCTATAGCACCAATATAATGGTAATCATCGTCAAACCCTTCCACTACTGTTTTGAAGCTGGAGTCTTCATCATTATTGTTCTGGATGGCTATGCTAACACCGCTAGTACCTTCCCAGCTTTCTATAATCAAAGTAGCATTGTCCTCCGTAGCATTGACGATAAAACCTCGGCTGGGATGTGCACGATCAAGATATATTATTTCATCCTTCTCGCTACTTGTTCCTAGTTTGTGAAAGTAGACAGTTTGGTTTTTTGCTAGTACTGTGCTTTCTTCCCCTTCGTTCGGAGCAGCGAAACGTGCGTAATAAAAACCACCTTCTACCCAACTTACTTCCGAAAACTTAACCCATGGAATCTTGTCGGCTAACTCTCTACCTGTGGTCAGATCCATTATGAAGATTTCGTGCCAGTCCGAGCCACCAACAGATTTTTGATAAGCTAGATATTTACCATCTGGGCTAATGTTGAAACTGCCTAAAGATGATGTTCCATCTTTAGAAAATTTATTGGGATCTAATACGATAGAAACTTCCCCATTTAGACCTTTCTGCTTTACCAAGACATCCTGATTTTGCAATCCGTCATTTTGGAGATAGTAATAATATTCTCCGTTTTTTATTGGTGTGCTATATCGCTTATACGACCATAATTCTTCTAGTCTAGTTTTGATTTTTTCTCGCTGGGGGAGTTTGTCGATATAGGAATAAGTAAACCGATTTTGAGCGGCGATCCACTTTTTTGTGGATTCACTGTTATCATCCTCTAGCCACTGGTACGGATTGGCAACATCCTCACCGAAAAAATTATCTTTAGTGTCCTGCTTATCAGTGATGGGATAATTCAAATTTCCCTTGCGCATAGTAGTGGGCGTCTTGTCTGATTCACAGCTATTTAAACAAATAAGGCAAGTGATTACTAGAAGGATATAATTTAATACTCGTTTGATCATCAATAGGTAAATTGTAATGGCTATCAGAATAATTGTAAATATACCAAGCACAATGTGTCTTGGGCGAAGATGTCAAGAATAATTTTTTCAGATTAAGGCAGAAAACGTAGGGGATGCCGTAGCATCCGCGAGGCTTTCTAACGCCAAGCTGGAGAAATTAGGCTGACAGATGAAGTCCATGGACACATGGTGATTGGTATAAACCCAAGCACCAATTGGATAAAATTCCAAAGTGTACGTTAAATGCTATAAATATATCATAATATCATTGCTCGATAAATCAAACAAATGTAATTATACGTACTTTTACAGAAGGATAGATTTGACTCTTTTTGCAAATAGATTCCTTAGCGCATTGATTAATAGCTCCTTAGAATAATTGGTATAAACAATTAATTGAATATCTTTAATTCTCCGATTCACTTAAAAATTACACAATTTGAAACTGTCAAATAACTTAAGCTTTTCAAAATATTTCTTTCTTTTTCTTTTTTGCTTGCTGGGGCAATGCATCACCCTCTCCGCGCAGACATTGAGTCAGAATCAAAAAGGAGAGAAGATCATATTATATGATGATGGTTCTTGGAGGTATTTTGATGCTGAAGATCCAAATGATGCTGAACTTCTAAAACAGAGCCAACAATTGCAACAGAAGAAAAACAGCGCTTCTAAATTAAAAACGAAGAAAGCTAAAAAGAATAAGGGAAAGAAAACAGCAAAGGCAAAATCTCCTAAAACCAAAAATCAAAAAGATAAGTCTAAAAAAGGAAATAAAAAGTATGCTAAATCACCCAAGATTAAAAAGCAAAAGAAAATAAAGAAATCACAGGGTTACGCAAAAACGAAGTCTGATAAAAAGCCAAAGAAGTCCAGTAAAGGTATTAAATCCAAAAAATCTACCAGTTCTTATAATCAAAACGTTGACTACCGAACCGTAATCAGTAAGGAAATTATAAATATTAGAGATAAGCAAAATCGTGCACTTGAAAAAGAAAGGGTAGCAAACTTTGCAACTGAAAAATACAATCGAGAACTTAAGATCGCTAAAAATAGAAAACTTAGTAAATCAAAGATTAAGCAAATTGAAGCTAGATATAGCGAAGCAAAGCTGCAATTGAAACAAGCGCGCAATCAAAATAAAGTGTTACTCAAGCAGCGCAGAGCTTATGAAGCTATACTCCGAAAAGAACCTAAAGCACAAGGAAAAGAATATGCAAAGTTGGCGAGGAAATACAATAAGGATTACAAGTTAGTGCAGACTTTCGAGATAGATGAAGACGTAGCTATGAATGAAGTAGATACCCGTAATACTAATAAAAAGTCGAAAAATTTTAAGAATAACAAAAAAGCTAAAGCGAATAAAAAGAGAAATTCCTCTGAAATTTACGTTTCAAAAAATGTGAATAGAGAATTGGAAAGTAAACCAGCATCGTATGAAGTTACCTATCCGACTCGCCGGCTAAGTTCAGTAAGAGCCGCAGTGTCAGAATGTAAAATTGCATTTCAAGGAAAAGATAGCTTTAGCGGAAAGAAAAGAACTGACCTTGCAAAGAGTCCATTTTTCTCATTTACCAGTAAAAAGATGAGACCTTACTTTTTGGAAGGAGACATGATAAAGTGTGACGCATATCTCAGCGCTGTTTCGGGAGGATATAAGTTTATCTGTATTGAAGTAGTGGTGGCATCTGAGACCGCTCAAAAGAGTTATGGTAGTCTCGAAAAACAAGGTTTATTATCCCTTCGATTAGTAGACGGAACGACGGTGAGTCTCTATAATAATAAAACAGATACGGGCTCATTGGACCCCATAAAAAAGACAGTTACTTTCAAAGCACAGTACCTCATACCTAGCGAGCACTTAAAGACACTAGGGAAAGTAGACCTCGATGTTGCTCGACTAGTGTGGAGCACAGGCTATGAAGATTACACGATATACGAGACAGATTTTTTAATAAACCAACTTGCTTGCCTAGATAAATAATATGCCAGAACTAAGCGATAAAGATAGCCTACAAATGCTAGGACTAAAGCTGCCGACAGATCCTAGATGGGTCAATCTCGCAGAAATGAAATTAGAAGATGTATTGACCGATCATGCCTACTGTGAACAGAAGGCGGCCACCTCGTGCATTACCCTAATCCAGAAAAATCCCGAACGGGTAAGAATGGTTAGAGAGCTTGCCCCTATCGTTACAGAAGAATGGGGACACTTTCGCATGGTACTTGCAGAGTTAGATAAAAGAGGCCTGAAGTTAGGTGTACAGCGCAAAGACGAATACGTCAATAAGTTGCTCGACTTTCAGCAAAAAGGAGGTGGTCCAGAAGGACGCTTTATAGATAGACTTCTTATAAATGCACTTATAGAAGCACGATCTTGTGAAAGATTTAGATTGTTATCCCTTCACCTTAAAGAAGATGAAATGAAGGAATTTTACCACAAGTTTATGGTGTCGGAAGCAGGACATTACCGATTGTTTCTTGATCTAGCCAAAGAGTATGGAGGTGAAGAACGCGTTAAAGTAAGATGGCAAGAGTTTCTAGACCATGAGGCTCAAATCCTTAAAGAAATAGAAGTACGAGGAGATCGAATGCATTAATTAATAATAATTGAAAAGAAATAGACACATAGGCATAGTAGGAGGGGGAATCATTACTTTGATCCTCATCTTTTCTTTGTTGCCATTTTCTAAACGGGCAAACCCTTCTTTTCATACTGTTACAGAGCGCCTGCATTTCCAAGCTATACTAGCGCACGGGCCAGTAGATAGTGCACTTATATTTCCTGTAGGTGCCGCCTGCAGAGGCTGCCACGGAAAAGACCCGATGAATAATGCCTATATCAATGATGCTGGCGAAGACGTTAATTTATACGATGACTGGCAGACGAGTATGATGGCCAACTCTGCGAAAGATCCTTTTTGGCGCGCGAAGGTTAGCCATGAGGTAGCGACCTTTCCCCAACATCGCACTGACACGGAGGACAAGTGTACTTCATGTCATGCACCTCAGGGTCACTATACACATCACATCAGGGGCAAAGGTCAATACGGCTTTGCCGATCTACTTATAGATACGGTTGGTCAGGACGGGGTGAGTTGTGGGGCATGTCACCAGATGTCAGAGGATAATCTTGGTGAGCTATTTTCTGGTAATCTTGTTTACGATACTACGCGCACTATGTACGGTCCATTCGAATTTCCTTTCGCAGCGCCGATGTCAGATTTTGTAGGTTTTAATCCTGTGTACAGCGAGCATATTAATGATGAAGGCTTGTGCGCAGGCTGCCACACTTTAGTGACGAATAGTTACGATGTAGATGGTAACCTTTCGGACAACTTCTTTGCAGAGCAAGCTACTTATCATGAATGGCTAAACTCAATATATGCGAAAGGGGAGGAGAAGCAAACTTGCCAATCCTGCCACATACCGCGTATCAATGACTCTATCGTCATCTCTGCCAACTACGCATTTTTGGAAGGTCGTTCGCCATTTGGATTGCATGAGCTAGTGGGCGGAAACGTCACTATGCTTAATCTCCTGAAAGAAAATAAGGAAGCGCTAGGCATTGACGCTAGCGATGAGCAGTTCGACGAGACGATCGCTGCGACCAGAGACATGCTACAGCGCAGATCTTTGGATCTAAATGTGAATTTTATTAGGAATATTAATGACACTGTCGTTTTCGATGTCAAGATTACCAATCGTGCAGGACACAAATTTCCTTCGGGTTATCCTAGCCGACGAGCTATCCTACAGTTCGTTGCAGTCACAGAGGTAGGCGACACACTCTTTCAGAGTGGAACCTTGGATGATACTTGGGAGGTTGCTGATCTAGATCCAGAGTTTGAGCCACATTACGATATGATCAACAGTGAGGATCAAGTGCAGATATATGAGTTTGTAACGGGCAATAGTGAAGGCAAATTTACAACCCTTTTAGAGCAAGCTTTTGTTGGTCTCAAGGATAACCGTATTCCCCCTCGTGGCTTTCGCACTGACCACAGCACTTACGATACAGTGACCATTGTAGGTGCCGCTTTGACGGACGATGACTTCAATTTTGCTGGCACTACAGAAGGCACAGGTTCAGATATGATACAATACCAAATTCCACTTAACGGTTATTCTGGTAACCTTAATATTTATACTGCTGTCATTTATCAGCCGCTGCCTCCACGTTGGATGCAGCCAATGTTCGACACCAGCACGCCAGAGATAGACACCTTCCAGGAGATGTTCAATGATAACAATAATGAACCCGTGATTATGGTCAGAGATACGATCGCAAATTTATTTGTCAACGCCATCTCTACCTCCCAGATCTCCACAGTTGATATTAAAATATTTCCCAATCCGAGTTTGTTAGGTAACATCATGATAGTTACTGACAAGTCCATTGAGAAAGTTACTTGTGCGAACAATGCAGGCTTAATCATGCCCTTGATCGCCACTGAGAATCAATACACACTACCATCGTCAGCAGGAATTTATTATCTCAAGATTCGTTTCAATGATGGCACTCAAGTGACGAAGAAAGTAATTAGACCCTAATGATTTTTTTATTACAGAGGATTTGGGTGTGCCCCTTCGACTCCACTGAAAAAGTGTCGTCTCTGGGTCGGGTCATGCAGCACTCCATTCCATTTCGGTCCACACCAAGCCAACCTACAAGCTATGGACTGCTCCCAAGAGGTCGCCTGCTTACTACCCCTCACACAATGGTTTATTACCTAGCTTATAGTTGGGATATTCAGAAGTAAGCGAAGCTAACCCTAAAGGGGTTTAATATTATAGCACAGGGTTTCAACCCTGTGTAAATGAGTAGGGTAGATCAATTTGGCGTGATTTTTCAGAAAAAATCATGATAAATTACCAACAAGAATACCCCCGTTTTCAGCGCAAAGTCTATAGTTTTTAGTCTAAATTATTGATGCAATATTCCATAAGACCCTTATTATAAATAAAAATCAATTATCTTGAAGTGAAATATACTATATGCAAAAGCTAATTTTATTCCTTGCCTTTTTATTGATTGCTTATTCCTCTTTTGGACAAACCAAACAAGAGCAAATTCACGAGCTAGTCAAGGAAGGCACCAGACTTCACGATGGTAGACTCTACCAGAAGGCATTAAAGAAATACCAAGAGGCACTCGCCATTGATAAAAAGTCTACACTCGCAAATTACGAGATAGCCATGACCTACTCAGAAATGGGAGAACACGATACTGCTATAAAACACGCTAATAAAGTGATTAAGCAAAAGAAAGATCATATGGTAGCTGCCTATACTGTGAAAGGTAATTCTTTTGATGTACAAGGCAAGACTAAGAAATCCATTAAGTTATTTAAGAAAGCCTTATCAGAAACAAAGGGACATTACCTGCTGCACTACAACCTAGGGATCAACTATTTTAAACAAGGCGATATCCTGGATGCTTCTACCCAGATGATAGAAGCGATCAAAAAGAATCCTTCACATGCCAGTAGTCACCTCTACCTCGCGCTATCGCAAAAGAGATTAAATAATGTTATTCCTTCTATCCTTTCAAATATGTATTTTCTGCTACTAGAGCCTGCTACAGAAAGAGCAGGCAATGCCTACGACCTACTTGAAAATAGTCTGGATGGTAATGTAACGGAGGATAAAAATAATCCAAACAATTCCATTCTCATGCTAAATGGAAATGAAGATAATCCTTATCAATCAGTAGAAATGATGATTGGCTTAATGGCAACCGCAAAGACAATGGATGAGGCGAAGAGTTCCAGTGAAGAAGAATTGTTCATCGAAAATTTGAGATCTTTACTCAATACTTTAGTGAATTTAGAGATTGCAGAGAAAAGTATTTTTACCGACTTCTACACCCCATTTTATGCCGACCTCTTAGAAAGCGATCACTTCGACACCTTCTGCTACTACATTATGCACGGATCGAATCAACCCTCCGCAGACTGGTGTGACAATCACCCAGAAGAATTAAAAGCCTTATTTAAATGGTTGAATAAGTAAGAGAGGACTTGTTATTGGTGGTAAACTGCAGCGTTATCATTTAAGATAGATATTTCTAGGGTGGAGGTTATGAATCTAGCAAATAGTTCAATTCCTGAGGGTAAACACATAATACTCTGGAATATTACGGATAAGCTTTGTGATTGTCCTATTGCGTATAATAATTTGCTTTTTATGTTAAAGTTCGAAATAAATTAATGCATTAGAGCAATACTTAATTATTTTATACTAAATTAGTGATTGTGTAAGAGAGTCCACGAATATACAGACTTTTAAGAGATAGATTTTAAAGAAAAAAATTACGCATTTAATTTTTTTTAATTTATAAATCGATAACCATGATTACAAAAACATTTATTTCAAACCAATTCAAACCAATTCAAACCAATTCAAACCAATTCAAACCAATTCAAACCAATTCAAACCAAAAGTTAGTAAGGTATTATTGATCTTTCTTTTTTCCTTCTGCATTTTCGGAATTAGTGCGCAAGATTGTGGAACAAATAATGATGTATCTTTTAAAGGTCAACATCAAAACACTTTATGTGAAACAATTGGTGAGGGTCCTTTCCAAAACTTTGTACAAATAGGTGAGGGAACTGCATTTCCAAAAGCCTCTGATATTAATTTCACTCCAACTAAATTACATATAGTTTCAGATTTTACAATTGATGTTAATTTTACATTTCAGGACGATGATGTAAAAATTAATGAAGGATCTAATATTAATATGTATGGAAATAGAACTCTAACTATTAATAACTCTAATCTCTTTGCATGTGAGGGTATGTGGGATGGTATCATTATGAATAATGGTTGTACTGTAACAGTGGAAAATGGAACACACATCGAAGATGCATTAACCGCAATTAATTCATCAAATAAGAACTCTACTTCTATTAATATATCGAACACTATATTTAATAGAAATGACATAGGGGTATTCCTTTCCAAAAACAACAACTCCAACGTTTCTACCCCAAATTTCTCAATTATTTCAAACTCCGATTTTACTTGTGATGCTCCTCTAAATTCAGGAATTAATGATGTAAGTCATGCAGGAATTAAATCTATTGGGCATACTATAAACTGCGACATTCGTTATAGCTTATTTAACGGACTAGAATACGGCATTTTAAGTGAAAATAGTACTGATGACATTATTACTGCATCTATTACTAATTTTGTTGACATCTTTATAGATTGTATTAATTCCAAAAGAGGTGTTGTTAGACTTGTTTCTTGTAATTTAGTAAATTTCGGAGTATCAGGCGTGTTACTATTCAAGGCAACACTGTTAAATGTTAAAAATTCTATTTTTAGAATAGATGTACCAATTTCAAATGGACAAATTACAAACCAACAAGCAATTGATGTTAGAAGTTATAATTCAGAAAGTAGTATACTAGTTAAAAATAGCACTTTTGATTTTGATACAGCTAGTGGTCAAAATGTTTCTGGAATTGTCTTGAGAACTTCAAGTGCAAATTATACTACTTTATCAACAATAATTAATAATAATGATTTTTTACTAAATGGATTTGGACATTTCGGGATATTAATTAATGGTAATTATAGTTCGACTTCAACAGCCCAAATAACTCAGAATGATTTTGAATTTGGTAAGTATGTCGACAATGGAGCTAGGTCAACTGGAATGCTTATTAATTCTAAAATAAGTAACCTAAATATTATCTTAAATGATTTCCAATCACTTGCCTCGCGTGGTGGACCTATTCATATTAAGGATAGAGGTATCGTGCTATTGGGTAATTTCGGAGCAGAGTCAGCTGGATTTAATAACCAAGTAACATCAAATTATTTTGATACAGATATCTATCTTAAAGGTTTTAGACCATGTATAGACGTTAAAAGTTTCGACAATTTAAAATTGTGTGATAATTTTAATTATGGATCTTTTAGTACTGTATTCTTCGATGGTAATATGGATAATATTGATTTTACTGACAATACATCCAGAGGTGGTCAACTTATTGGAATCCTACCAGGTGCATCCATTGGAGAACAGAGTCATAGAGGCAATCAGTTTATTCTAACCAACGGGATAATTAATCCAACCGCTAATTGTGACCCAATAACAGTTCAATTTTCTCGATTTAAAGTACATTCCCCTCAGTCCGATCCAGGAATACCTTATGTAAGCCCCTTTCATCCTTTTTATATCAACCCTGATGCTAATAATGAATGGTGGATACAGGAGACCGGAACCCCGAATGTAACATGTCAAAGTTCTAATCACAGTATTAATCGTTCAGAAGGGATAAATCATGCATTTTATGAAAGTGTGGCTTCAGGTCGACTAGGAGATCTATTCGAATCAGAGGAGTATATTTGGCAAGCGAATAGAAAATTTATTGGATTATTACGTAGTTCTACTGAAATGTTGGCCTACGCGAATAATTATCAAGAATTTTATTCTAGAAATATAGACACTGATTTTTATAAACTTAATGAAGTAGAAACGCTTTTAAATGAATATTTAAATGATAGATCTAATGAGTCACTACTCATAGATACACAAAATATGAATGAATCTGTACAAAGTTTGCTTCTACCTTCGGTTTACGAAAAAGAAATTAATAGAATTTTAATTGCTCAATTTTCAAATGACGATTATTCTATTTATGACTCTGTGGATATGCTGCTAACAATAGCATCTACTTGCCCCAAGCTAGCAGGGCAAGCTGTTTATGAAGCAAATAGATTATTGCCTAGATGTTACAGCATAGGAATTGCAGCTGATTGTGAAGATTCGCAAGGCGAAGTATTGATGAATAACGCATCAGATGATTTGGATTATGTAGATCGAAGTAATAAGATTAATGTTGAAAGTTCTAATGCAATTCACATTTATCCAAATCCAGCAAATTCGTTTATAGCAGTGAGCTCTAAAAATAAAGGTGTATTGTATGTCTACAACATCGATGGAGTTATTGTTCGAGAATTTAAAGAAAATACTAACTTTAAAGTCGATATGTCAAATCTAGGTACAGGCATCTATAACTTTATGCTTGTCTTGGAGAGCGGAGAAAGAATTAATAAAAAGGTTGTAAAAACTGAATAGTATTCTCATTTTTCTTAACGTTAAGGACAAGAGGAATTTGTTTCCTCTTGTCCTTTTTTAATTTATCTACATGAAACTATGCCAAATTTTTATTTATCTGTTTTTGACTGTAAATCTAGTAGGTCAATTTAACAACAAAGTTTTATTCGGCGAAAAGAATAGCGCAGTGTTAGATTTTACAAATGGAAATCCCATCGTTATAAACAACGATAAAGTTGACTTAGGACTTTATGTTGCGAATGCATCCATGTGTGATGAGGACGGCAACCTACTTTTTTATACCAATGGATGCCACGTGTATAATAAAAATTTTGAAATCATGGAAAATGGTTCAAAAATTAGTAATCGAGGAGATCTTCACAGTGCTTTTTGTGGTGATTCAGGCAGTCCAGTAAATGGCTCTGTCTATATAGTTCCTAGAGAGGGCTATGAATCTCAATATTTTCTGATCCACACAGATTATATCAATGCTGAAAATGAAGCCCATCTGTATTACAGTATTATTGATATGAGCAAGGAAGAAGGTTTAGGAGAAGTTGTAGAAAAAAGTTTAGTTGTATTAAAAGCACCTTTTTCGAGAATGGGAATGGCCTTAACAAGACACGCAAATGGGATAGATTGGTGGATAGTTTATCCTAAGTTTGAATCAAATTGCTACTATATTTTCTTATTGAATAGTGATGGAATTACATTTCAGAGTGAACAATGTTTGGGTAATGTGTGGGATTATGCAGATATTCAAGGGCAAAGTACTTTCTCTCCAAATGGGAAATATTATACGCGGTTTCTCTTTCAAAATGGTTTGAATTTGTTCCATTTTGATAATCTTAATGGTATTTTATCAAATCACATAAAGGTTGAATTTGATTTTATGCCCGAAATATACTACACAGGTGTTGGGATATCTCCAAATTCACGATTCTTATATGCTTCAGCATTCAATAAATTATATCAATATGATTTAAGTTCAGAGAATTTTGCCAATAGCCGATTATTAGTTGCTGACTTAGAGACTAGGGACTCCCTGCAGTTTCAGACTAGATTTAATAGAATGTTCCTAGGCCCAAATGGTAAATTTTACATAGGAGGAACTCTCCAATTTAATTATCTCCATGTAATAAATAATCCAGATTGCAAGGGCAGGCTATGTGATTTAGAGCAATATGCTATTCGACTGTATGACTTACCTGGTAATAGTTCTTTCGGTGTACCTATCTTGCCTCATATAAATGTAGAGCCTCAAGATATTGATTGTGATACAGTCCAAATTATGTCAAGCGTAAATGAATTTTATGATATTGAGAATCATTTTAAGCATACTCTTTATCCTAATCCCAGTTCTTCAAATGTGTCCCTTTCAATTCCAAATTTTCATGGCGACTATGAGGTAACTTTTTATAATCTCACAGGAACAAAACAAATCTTAATTCAGTCAAATTCTCAAGAAAGCAATATTAATATATCTTCTCTAATTGAGGGGGTGTACTTTTATAATATTATAGTTAAAGGAAACAAAGTTGCTTCAGGTAAATTCATTAAAATCAAATAAGGAATTCAAAAAGTCACATAATAAGCCCCTTCCTCATTCACATCATGGCAATTAATCTCCAAAGCCTCACACTCCGCCACCCAAGAACCAATGGACTCCTTAGAATTGGAACTATCAAAAACAAGTTGATCAAATCGAACACGTTCTTGAAGATCTCTAATGTTGACATCCGCATTATTACTCAAGACCAAACAATCAAGATGAATATTTTTAATCAGCGAAATTGGTTTATCAATAACCCCAATCTTAAGATCCCCTAAAAGATAAATACTCTTAAAAGCTACAATCTTATTATTAGATACTAACTCAGAACTTAGCCCATGAAATTGCCTTAGATTATCAGCCGCAAAATTAGCCTTATCGTTTGACATAGCTTCAGACTTCAAGGTTACTAAATCTCCATTATAAGCTAAATCAATAAGCTGCTCACTTCGTGTATGATAAATACAAAAATACCCAGCATCCTCATCATGCGTCAAATAGATTATACTCGAAAAAAAGAATAAGTAAACTACCAGCAGAGAAGTACCATGTCCGCGTTTCATGTACCTATCCATGACATATAGGATAAGATATAATGCCCCAATCCCAAGACTCGTTATAAAAATATCGCCAATGTGCTGCCCAGGAATTTCGGACACAAGATGAATCAAAGAATTATTAGTCCAGATCAAGAAGTAAAGAAAATAGCCCACCCAAGTAGCCAAAAAAGCGGATACATAGTTTAATACAAAAAGTATAATCCCAGTTGTTAATATCATATATGCAAAAGGCACAACGAAAACACCTGTAATGATAAAGTAAATTGGCAGATGATGAAAGTAATAAAGCCCAATAGGAAATGTAGCAATCTGCGCTGCAATACCAACACTACTCAGTTTCCATAAGTAGTCCACGGGTTTAAAATCAAAAGAAAACCAAGGATATATTTTCGGCTGTAGATAGACTATTCCAGCTACCGCGGTAAAGGACAACTGAAAACCCACATCGAAAAGTAAATTCGGATTGTTAACAAGCAGACAAAATGCAGCAGCAGAAAGCGTATTGTAAATATTCGTTGTCCAACGCAGATATATTGCCACAGTAATAAAGGAAAACATAACCGCAGCTCGTAGCACCGAAGCTGTTCCACCTGTCAGAAAAGCATACATCCAAAGACAAAGAAGTGTAAATAGAATCTTTGCTCCTAACCAATGGGATTTACGCGTCTTGAAAGTAGATAAAAGCAAAAATATAAAACTGAATACTATACCGACATGTAATCCAGATACAGCAAGGACATGCATTGCTCCCGTACTTGAGTATTCGTTCTTTAGCTCGTCCGTTAGGAATTGCTTACTCCCTAGACAAAGCGTAGCACCAACTGCAAACTCATTTTCAGATGGTAAATGCTGAGCGAGTATAGATAGTAATTTTTCCCGCTGATTTATCAACAATCTATAAAAACTATTGCTTTGCTCTATTAGCTGCCAGTCTATGATAGAGCCCTGATGATAGATTCCCTGATTAGCGTAAAACCTTTGAAAATTAAAACTATAAGGATTCCTATTTATTTCTGTAGGATAAATTTTCGCCTTGATGTGTATAATATCACCAGCATCTAGCGCTGCACTCGATTCCGATGATGGAAAATACGCGATTATTTTCCCATTTAGTTTTTCTGTAACACCATATTCAATCTTGCTCTTTAATCTTAGCTTTATCTGAACCTTTGTATTTATATTAGGTGCATCAATCACTTCAGCAATCGCTGATAAACGATTCTCTGATTGGTGGATTAGATGGTATTTGTTAAACTGTGGTTGTGCTAGACTAGACGCTAAACCTCCAAGTAAAATAAAAATTACTCCAATAAAAATCGAATAGTAATATTGCTCATGAAATGCCAACTTAACCTTTTGCAAGGATATTAAAAGTATCAAAAAGAATGTAAGACTTGTTAAATATTCAGAAGGAGAGAATACGGGCAATAACTTGCTCCCTAATATCCCGATGATTAGAAACAGCAACAATCTAAATATTGGTAGAGCTCTCCAAGGCAATGGAATTAGTTTTTTTGGTTAATGTACTCAGTTCGTCATGGGCAGTTTCTAAAGGTAACGAAAATTTCGGGGTTTAAATCACAAATGCCTACGGAAAATATGATTCTGTAGGCATTTGGACTTTTTAGGAACACCGCTGTTTACTAGATAACTCCCAAATTTTTCCCAACTTTTGTAAAGGCAGCAATTGCTTTATCAATATGGTGATTCTCGTGACCAGCAGAAAGCTGTACGCGTATTCTAGCCTGGCCCTTCGGTACAACAGGAAAGAAAAATCCGATTACATAGATGCCTTCATCTAATAGCTGTGTAGAGAAGTCTTGGGATAATTTTGCATCGTATAGCATAATAGGGACTATAGGGCTATCTCCTTTAAGCATATCGAATCCAGCGGCTTCCATGCCTGCTCTGAATCGCTTTGTATTTGCCTCTAGTTTATCTCTTAGCGCTGTAGATTCGCTTAGGATATCCAAAACTTTTATAGATGCACCAACAATCGCTGGGGCGAGTGTATTAGAAAATAAGTACGGTCTAGATCGCTGTCTGAGTATTTCTACCACTTCCTTCTTAGCGGCGGTAAATCCACCTGATGCACCACCTAAGGCTTTCCCAAATGTACCCGTAATAATATCTACGCGACCCATCACATTATTGTACTCTGCAGATCCTCTTCCGGTCTTGCCAATAAAGCCAGAAGCATGACAATCATCTACCATCACCATCGCTTTATATTTTTCAGCTAGGTCGCAAATCTTATCTAGGAGGGCTATATCACCATCCATAGAAAATACACCATCCGTAGCGATTAAGCGACGTCTACAATGTTGCGTTGCTTTCAACTTCTCCTCTAGCTCAGCCATATCTGAGTGCGCAAAGCGATGTCTTTCGGCTTTGCATAGTCTAATACCATCTATAATAGACGCATGATTTAAGGCATCAGATATAATCGCATCTTCTTTATTTAAAATAGGTTCAAAGAGTCCACCATTGGCATCAAAGGCAGCAGCATACAAGATAGCATCTTCTAAACCAACATAAGCAGCAATCTTCGCTTCCAGTTCTTTGTGTATATCCTGTGTGCCACAAATGAATCGAACACTCGACAGACCAAATCCATGGGTATCAATAGTATCCTTCGCAGCCTTAATAATCTCAGGATGAGAAGATAACCCGAGATAATTATTAGCACAAAAGTTGAGCACTTCCACACCTTGATTGGTCTTTATCTCTGCAGCCTGCTGCGTAACTATAACGCGCTCCTTCTTAAAAAGTCCGGCATCTTTGATTGTATCTAATTCTTCTTGAATGGCATTTCCAATTGGATTGTACATAGTATTTTTTATATTTCTTTGATAAAGTTTTTACTTTTTTTTTCAGCGATTCCCATTTCGCGAAGATTGAGGATCATATCTTCGGTAATCTGTGCTAGTTCATATTTCGGTTTCCAATTCCAGTCATTTCTAGCAGAGGAGTCATCTAGACTATTAACCCAACTATCCGCTATTTTCTGACGCTCATCTGGCGCATAACTGATTTCAAAATTTGGAATAAATTTCTGAATTTCCTTCGTTAATTCTGCTGGATTAAAGCTATCCCCTTCTAGATTGTATGATGTGCGGATAGTTATATTTTGTTTGTCAGCTTCCATCAATTGCATGGTTGCATTTACTACGTCTTCCATATAGATCATAGGTAGAGCCGTTTGTGCACTCAAGAAGCACTCATATGATTCATGCTTAAGAGCTTCATGAAATATCTCTACTGCATAGTCTGTTGTTCCACCACCTGGAAGAGACTGGTAGCCTATAACGCCTGGATAACGTAGTGAGCGGATATCCATATCATATCGTCTGCTATAGTAACTACTCCACTGCTCACCTGAGACTTTACTCATGCCGTACACGGTACTAGGATTAAGCGCTGAATTTTGAGGTGCTTTTACCTTTTGTGCATCAGATCCAAAAACTGCAATAGAGCTTGGGAAAAAGATTTTTTTAATACCATACTTACGGCATACTTCCAGCACATTTAGGTATCCAGTGACGTTAATATCCCAGCATTTCATTGGCATTTTTTCGCCAGTAGCAGATAGCATCGCTGCCAAATGGTAGACTTGATTTATTTGGTATTTAAGCACTAGTTCATCAATAGCTTGTGTATTGCAAACATCTAAAAGCTCAAAATTATGATATTTTTTGGTAGGTTGTTTTATATCAGAGACAACCACATTATCGGCCCCATACATTGTTATTAAATTTTCTGCTATGACTGTCCCTAGTTGCCCATTTGATCCCGTAATAAGTATTCTTTCCTGACTCATTCTTTCTGTAATATTTTATCCTGTAATTTAGCAATTTTATAAGGGAATAACTATACGTTAACTAAAGAATTAGTGCTTTTTGAATTTCAAATTTAATAGCGTGGCTACGAATTATGAAGGGTCTTCTTTGGTAAATTTAGTATTTATAGGTAATTCATTAAGCATGAGATAGGTACGGTTCTTAAAGTCTATTTGAGCACAATAAGAATGCCTGCCATTGGTAATAATTAGGAATGGAGCTTTTACTTTCAGATTATAAGCAGATACTTGATCAAAAACGCCTTGACTTAGTCTTATGGTCGGTGCCTTACATTCTATCAAGATATATGGGTCACCGCTTGTATCATAAACGGCTATATCAAATCTTTTTAGTAAGCCATTTACACTAATCCCTTTTTCTAGACTTATTAAACCTTTACCGTACATTCCTACATTCACCAAGTGTTGGATGGTCAACTGACGTACTAGTTCTTCGGGGGTACTTACGTAGAATCGTCTACGTATATGGCAGAAAATATACCGTCCGTCTGGTGTATTAGAAAAGCTCAGTCGATCTTTCCATCGCATAAGGTCCAGTTCCAACTTCATTAGGTAGAACTTAAAAAGGTGTCTATATCCTGAATATCGCCTAGCACAGTTCTACCTCTATCATTAACGCTAAGCGTTGCCGCAGCATTTACGGGATCATGCTCAAATAATATTAACGCATTCTCTTCTAGTACTCTCTCGTGGAAGGCTCTTTTCTCCTCAATACTCTTCAATGGATCTATGTCGTAACTCATGACGTAGGGCAAACCTACATGAAATGAAGAAGGCATCAAATCTGCCACATACTTTAATTGATAACCGCCCACATCCAAGTGCAAACCCATCATTGCATGAGTATGCCCGTAATAAAGCTGAAGTTCTATACCAGGCAGCCATGTAAAAGCCTCAGTTTCGTGCTTAATATCTATAAAATTAAGCACGCCTAGCGACTTAAGTTCTACAAAATTTTCTTTTAAGAATGAGGCTTTTTCGCGTGGATTTGGATTCATAGCCCAGTCATAGTGTAACTGATTGGTATGGTAGGTTGCATTTGGAAAGGTAGGGTAGATCTCACCTGACTCCAGCTTGCTAAGTGCCCCACCTACATGATCGAAATGCAGATGCGTGAGAAAAACATCAGTAATATCTTCTGCCTCTAAGGCTAGAGATCCAAGTGAAGAATTCAGATCAAAATCTCCATGTGGCTCAAAATGCGAGCGAAATTTTGCATCCTGTTTATTCCCCATTCCAGTATCGACTAGAATTTTACGGTCTCCTGTTTCAATTAAAAGGCAGCGCATAGACCAAGTACACATATTATTCTCATCACTTGGATTTAGCTTGTTCCACATACGCTTTGGAACGACACCGAACATGGCGCCTCCATCTAGCTTAAAAAAGCCTGCTTGTACAAAACTTACTTTCATTAAAATCCGATTTTGTGAGAATTGTCTTGGAGTTCATCTTTGGTTTCAGCCATCCAAAGCGCAGTATAGCCTGCTTCAATGCCTTTGTTTCCATGTTTTCCACCTGCTCGATCTTTTGCTTGCTGCTGATCGTTTGGAGTAAGTAGACCGAAGATACATGGAACGCCTGATGAGATGCCTAATGACGTCAGACCTTGAGCTACTGCCTGATTGATATATTCGTTGTGACTCGTCTCTCCTTTGATAACACACCCAAGGCAGATCACCGCATCAAGTGAATACCGCTTAAGTAACATTTTTGCACCTACCGTGAGCTCAAAGGCCCCTGGTACATCAATGTGAAAGATATTCTCTTCTTTTACGTTTGCCTCTCTTAATGTTTTGATACATCCTTCAGAGAGAGAAGTGGTAATTTCAGTATTCCATTCTGAGACTACAATACCAAATTTTTTATCGCTTGCATCTGGAAGCCCTTTAGGACCATATTCGGATAAGTTTTTTAGATCGCTTGCCATCTAACAAAGGTACTGAATCGAAGAGGATTTTATTTTGCTTTGTAAGTATTAATACTGAAAAAGATCTCGATTGCGCGTCCAGACGGATTTTTGTAATAAGGAATTGGCTTTAAAGCTGATTGGAATGGAGATAATGGAAAGACTCAGACCACCTATTACTAGATTTCGTTGGTTGGTATCATTGTTAGCGAATAGGGCGCCTATGGTAAGGCCTAGTCCCGCAAGCGAGGCGACCATGGAATAGTTTCTAACCTCTTTATATTTGTTCCAAGTCGCTATAGATTGGTTGCTTATTTGCATCTCGGTTTGAAGATTAGTCCCCATAAAACCAATCGGGTATTTAACATCGTTTTTTATATATTTATTCCCGACGAGATAGATACTTTCCATTTTGTAAAGTTTGTAGGCATCTTGTGCTGTGGAGTATTGTATAATATATAGGAATAGAAATAAAGACAAGAGAAATTTCATATGTCGAATTGTTTTAATTAAAACCTAACATCAATATTTTTATTGTATGTACAAAAATTAAAGCAAGTAATGATAATGCATTTTGATGATGAGCTTCATAGCTACCAATCTCTATACTGTATTTTATTGGACGAGCGCTGTGGAATGGTGAGGCCTCTCGGCCGAAGACCAAATCCCGATTTTTTCTATCGGGATGCAGGGCCGAGCGAACAGCGAGCCATGGAAACATAGCGACCTGAGTGGCACGTTGGATATGTGCGAGTGCAAGCGAAGGACGGCCCCAACATAATAAACGGGTAAATCAGAATTCAATCCAATTTACCCGTTCAAGTATTCGTGATAATGCTTAATTATTTTCCTGCAACTGCACTTACTCTACCGATCAGTTTTGCTGACTCAATACCCGCAGCAGACTCTGGATACTTAGTCTCAATTTTTTGGTAAGTGGCAAGTGCTTTATCGTATTTCTGTAACTTTTCATATAACATACCCAATTTTTTAAGGTACTGAGAAGTCAATAATTCGTTGTCACTATTTGCAGCGCTCTCATAGTAGGACGCTGCTTCGTCGAAGTCTCCGAGCTCAGAATATGCATCACCTAACGCACCATTCTTCATGATCGGCATAGTTTCCCCTTTAGCTGAGAAATCTTTTAGATATTCAATTGCCTTATTAAAATCTCCAAGGTGCAAATAAGAAACTCCAGCGTAATAGTTTGCTGCATTTCCAGCAGGTGTGCCGCCATACTCATCTATAATAGCCAAGAAACCTAGATAGCCACCACCTGGATTGGTAAGCGCTGCTGAGAACGAATCTCTTTCAAACTGAAACTGAGCCTGATACATTTGCGTCGCAGCTTCAGCAATCTTTGGCTTTCTGATCAAATTTTGATATGCAAAAAAAGCACCTACTAATACAGCCAAAACAAGAAGTCCTGTTACTATCGTCTTTTGATTCTCTTCGAACCAATCAGAACTTTGCTGCTGACCCTCAATAGTGTCAACCAACACTTCATCTGCTTCACTTACAGGTGTACTTGTATTTCTATTTGCCAAACGTCTCTTTGCCATGTATAAATTTTTGATATTTTGATGCTTTACTTTATTCGTCTTTTTAGAACAAATGTTCGCTAAAACGGCGCAAAAATACATATTCTTAGCTTACCAAACACGTCTTTGTCCAAATTCTTAATATCGATGTAAAAAGAAATGTTCTAACAGACGATTTTCTCTATGTCTTCATAACACAACTATTACGTTATCAGTAAAATACATTTTATGAATAAAATAATACATAATGTTAACATTTATAGTGGATTGTAATTGTCTAATTTTGTAAATTGTCGCAAATTATACCTGTCCATACCTAGTCCTGACTTTATGAAATTACGCACTTCTAATTACCTGATAATATTTATAATAGCTTCTCTGAGTTTGCCTTTGCAAATGTGCCAGAATGCACAGGAAAACAATTTTGATTCTCCGAAACTAGATCTGTCAGGGCCGCTATTTAACCGAGTAAAAGCGAAAGATTCAGGCATTTATTTTAAAAATCCGCTATCTGAATCATCTAGTAATAATCTTATCACTAATAATTTAATATACGCAGGAGCTGGTGCTGCGGCTGGCGACCTTAATGGTGACGGAAAGCCTGATATAGTTCTTATTGCTAATGAAGGCATGCCCGCAATTTACACCAATGAAGGAAATTTTAAATTTAAGTCCGCAATTGTTGGATCAGGAATACAAAAGACGGCTGGATGGCATACAGGTGTGGCTCTAGTGGATATAAATAGCGACGGTAGACTTGATATATATATTAATAGAGGTGGACCGCAAGAAAAAAATGCGGCTTTAAGGACTAACCTACTTTACATCAATCAAGGTAATATGAAGTTTATCGAAAGTGCTAAAGATTATGGTCTTGATGATCCTGGAGCAAGTACTCAAACCGTTTTCTTTGATTATGACGGAGATGGTGATTTAGACGCTTATGTGCTCAACTATTTGTTAGGTGTACAACGCATAGGTTACGATTTGCTGCAAAGAAGAAGAAATGGTTTAGAGGACAGTATGGCTGCTGAATATTCCGACCATCTATATCGAAACGATAATGGAAAGTTTGTTAATGTCAGTAAATCCGCTGGCATACAAAATTGGGGACATGGACTTGGAGTTGCGGTTGGCGATATCAATCAAGATAATCTTCCAGATATCTACGTTTCTAATGATTTTGAAGTGGATGACTTTTATTATATCAATCAAGGGGATGGAACATTCGAAGAGTCTCTAGGGGAACATTTTCCGCATGTATCCTTCTTTGCAATGGGCTTAGATGTTGCCGATATTAATAATGATGGCACCCTAGATGTGTTCGAAGTAGAGATGCTACCAAAAGATAGACAAAGAGCTGTAATGAATATGTCACGCATGGATCGTGGACGATTTGATGACTTAGTGAAGTATGGTATGCAGCCCCAATACATGCGTAATAGTTTACATCTAAATCGTGGTAAAGGCTATTTTAGTGATATCTCTCAGATAGCTGGAGTCGCTAAGACAGACTGGAGCTGGGGCACACTTATACAGGATTTCAATAACGATGGTCTAAAAGATATTGTAGTAACCAATGGTATAGCCAGGGACATGCGTAACCGCGATTTTCAGCTGAACACCAACAAAAAGTTTGAAGAGGCGAAGGGAAATATCAGTATAGATGAGATAAACAAAATGGTACCCTCTACTAAGATCAGTAACTATGCATTTAAGAATATCACAGGCACACAATTCACCGATCAAACAAAAGAATGGGGATTGGATCAGAAAGGCTTTTCGAATGCTCTGGTCTCTGCCGATTTTGATTTGGATGGCGATCTAGATATTTTAATAAATAATATTGGTGAGTCCCCATTTCTCTATGAGAATACTAGCCATGACCGAGGAGCGAATTTTCTAGATATAAATTTGGATTATACGGACCAAAACAAATATGGTATTGGGACTAAAATCACGCTTGAGACGGAAGATTCACAACAGTTTCAAGAAATGTACTACATCAGAGGTTTTCAGTCTAGCAGTGAACCTATTGCCCATTTTGGCTTAGGGGATATTCAGGAGGTATTGAAATTAACTATTCAATGGCCAGATAATTCTATTCAAGTTATCACCAATCCGATTATAAACCAGCGACTCAAGGTAAAATATAAGTCAGGGAATATACAAGCTAAGAAGAGCAACTCTTTGCCATGGTTGAGTGAGACTGCAGTGCCAGGGCTTGTCTTTAATCATCAAGAAATTAACTATGACGATTACGCGAAAGAAATCCTAATACCGCATAAGCAATCTCAGAATGGACCTTTTATGAGTAAAGGTGATGTGGACGGGGATGGATTTATTGATATTATTATTGGAGGAGCAAGGGATCAGTCTGCTGCTATTTTTATCCAAGATAAGAAGGGAGGCTTTGTAAAATCTATTCAAGGAGCATTAGAAAATGATGCAAAATATGAAGACCTAGGAAGCACTTTTTTTGATGCAGATCAAGATGGAGACCTTGATTTATATATTGTCAGTGGCAGTAATGAGTTTGAGAACAATGTAGAAATGTACCAAGACAGATTATATTTAAATGATGGTAGAGGCATATTTACGAAAAGCAATTTGCTCCCTAAGATTACCTCCTCTGGAAGTAAAGTTTGTGCGGGGGATATAGATCAAGATGGTGATGTAGATATTTTTGTCGGTGGGCGTGTCAGCCCACAGGCTTACCCACATAGTCCACAAAGCTACTTGCTGATTAACGATGGGGGAAAATTTGTTGACATGACTAGTAAATATGCTCCGAGTTTGCAAAAATCAGGTATGATTACGGATGCACTTTTTATTGATTTGGATCAAGATAGTGATTTGGATTTAGTCACAGTCGGAGAATGGAATCCGATCACTATTTGGAAAAACGAGAACAAGCATTTTACCCCAGAACCTATTGCAGATACAGAGGGGTGGTGGTTTTCGATTTTAGCAGAAGATTTGGATGGTGATGAGGACATCGATCTAGTTGCTGGAAATATTGGACTTAACCACAAATTTACTGCAAAACCGGAGCAACCCTTCCACATATACTATGATGATTTTGATAAATCTGGTACTCAGGACATCGTTCTTGCATTTCATGCTGATGATAAATTATTTCCAGTACGTGGCCGAGACTGTAGCAGTGAGCAGATGCCGTTTATTACTGAAAAATTTCCCACTTTTGAATCTTTTGGAGGTGCAGAGCTAAAGGATATTTTTGGAGATCAATTGGCAAAAGCCAACCATATAGAAGCTAAGCAGTTTGCCTCGCTTATTCTATGGAACGAATCTGGTACTTTCCGTGGGGAAGAGTTACCTGCCGAAGCGCAATATTCTCCCTTAAATAAAGCCATAGTGGTTAATATCAATCAAGACGGGAAGAAAGAACTTATATCTGTCGGCAATATGTTTACGACAGAGGCAGAAACAAGTAGGGCAGACGCAGGGATAGGTTCGATTTTCTCAATTGATGCTCATGAATTTATCGCACACACTGCCTTAACAACAGGCTTATTTGCCAACTACGATGCTAAAGATTTATTATATGTCCCCTTGGCAGATGATAAAATTGTGATTCTTGTAGCCAATAATAATGGACCACTGCAAACATTCACATTAGATAAACCTAGCCAATAATAAATAAAAATTTCTCTTTTTAGCATCCCGTATTATGGTCAAAAGTTTTTTTTGGGACCTGCATTGGGATTCTAACAAAAGCAAAAAGGATTTGCTTTGTTAGAATCCCAATGCCGCTATGATACGCAGCTCGGCATTCGCCTCGGTCCTGACGGACTGCCCCATTGTATAGACGCGAAAAATCGACGCCTATACATTGGGGCACTACTTCTCAGCGCTAGGTCGAAAATTCTCTTTTATAGGAATTGACAATGTAGAATAATCATCACTCACTTTTTAACAAATGAAGATTTCTATTAACATTTTATTATAAATATGATACTTCTTGCTGATATTTTCGTCATAAAAATACACGAAAGGATTGCTGATTAAATTGCAAGAACATACAAAAGATTTATAAAGCTCATAACAGTAGAGGTTTAAACTTCACTCTGAAAATATCTATCTATTTGATTGATTTTCATTGTAAACTTAGATTTTATCTCTATATTGTTGTCAGCCACAGGCAGCTATCCTAGCGACAATATTATAATCCTATATTTTTTTATTAACATTTTAAATATTCAAAACGAAGATGAATAGGCCTCTTATTATTATTCTAATCCTACTCTTTCTCGCATTATTAATTTTCGGCGCGCTATTTTTTAGCAGAACCTTTTGTGGCGTAGCAGCTGCAGCAGCACCTGTAGGCGTAGGAAGTTCATGCGGTTATTGGGCGTTTGACGATGGCAAAGCTTTTGAAGCAAAATCTAATCGTTATTACCGATTTAAGAGAAACGAGACAGTCAGTATCGCATCTAAGCAAGATGATTTTACGAACGCTATTGATGGTACAGTTAATTATCTTAAGAAAAATAAAGATAGAAAACTAAAAATTACTGGCTTATATGAATCAGTAGAGAAAAATACTAGACTCAATACAAATCTTGGTATAGCTAGAGCAAATGACATCAGAAGTAAACTAAGTAAGAAGGGTATTCCTATGGATCAACTAGAAGTAGACTCCGAAATTTTGCGTGAAGATGTTGTAGAGTCGGATACACTTTGTAAAGGAGCATATTTTACTTTCTATCCTAAGGGCAATGTTAACAGCACTGCCAGAACAGCTACATCATATATAGCAGCGGCGGGTGTTGCAGCAGCACCTATAGCATCGGCTGGGAAAAAATTAGTAGGTAAGTCGATGATAATTTATTTTGATACGAACAAGGATGAGCTAAACCTTTCTTCTAGAGATAAGCAGGATATGAAAGATATCAAAGCTTATCTGGATGCTAAACCAAGTGCTCGATTAGAAGTTTCAGGTCATACCGATAATAGAGGTAGTGCGAGGTATAATAAGGAGCTTTCTCAAGGAAGAGCCAAATTTGCTGCGGAGCAATTATCAAAACGTTACGGAATTTCGACTTCTAAAATGAGTATTGTAGGATATGGGGAAGAGAAGCCAATTGACAATACCAATACTACTAAAGGTCTAGCAAAGAATAGGCGAGTAGAAATTATGTTGCAAGAGAAATAATAAATTAATTAATTTAAAAATATAGAAAACATGTGGTGTTTTTGGTTACCATTATTAGGAGGATTATTTTTTGGCCTCTTAGGAGGATGGATTGGTTGGTTATTAAAGCGACCAGCAGAAAAATTAATCTATCAAGATAAATTAGTTGAGGTACCTGTAGAGGTGGTTAAGGAGATAGAGGCCGTGAGCTTGATGAGTAGACCAGTTGATGTACCAATTGAAAAAATTGTCACTAAGGAAGTGGAAATTATAAAGGAAGTAGTAAACGAAGAGGAGGTGAACAGATGGAAGAAAAAGTTTGCGGACTTAGAAACTAACCATAGCTCTTTAAATATGAAGTTCGGTGATTTAGATAAATCCAGCATTAATTGGAAGGCTCAAATCGCAACGCTTACTGCTGATCTTGCAAAAAAACCAAAGGAGGTAGAAGTTATTAAGGAGGTAGAAAAGATAGTTACGAAAGAAGTGCCTGTAGAAGTTATAAAAGAGGTAGAAGTAATAAAAGAAGTAGAAAAAATAGTGACAAAGGAAGTAGAAGTTCCTGTGGAAGTCCTTAAAGAGGTGGAGAAAATCGTAGAAAAGAAAGTAGAAGTTCCTGTAGAAGTGATAAAGGAAGTAGTTAACGAAGAAGAGGTTAACCGCTGGAAAAAGAAATTTGCAGACTTGGAAACGAATCACAATTCATTAAACATAAAGTTTGGTGATCTAGATAAATCTAGCATCAATTGGAAGTCTCAAATAGCAATGCTTACTGCCGACTTAGCTAAGAAGCCTAAAGAAGTAGAAGTTATTAAAGAAGTAGAGAAGATCGTAGAGAAGAAAGTTGAAGTGCCTGTAGAAGTGATCAAGGAAGTAGAAAAGATTGTCACTAAAGAAGTGCCAGTAGAGGTGATAAAGGAAGTCGAAAAAATTGTTGAGAAAAAAGTAGAAGTTCCTGTTGAAGTCATAAAGCAAGTAGAAGTAGAGGTAATAAAAGAAGTGGTTAACGAGGATGAAGTAAACCGCTGGAAAAAGAAGACTGCTGAATTAGAGGGTAACTATAGTGCATTAAATAGTAAATTAGGCGAACTAGATAAGACACGCCAAAATCTCAAAACACAAGTTGTCTCACTTACGGAAGAATTGGCTAAAAAACCTAAAGAAGTAGAGGTAATCAAGGAAGTAGTGAATGAGGAGGAAGTTAGTCGTTGGAAGAAGAAGCACGCTGAATTAGAGGGCAACTTAAACGCTTTGAATAATAAGGTAAATGACTTAGATAAGACACGTCAAAATCTCAAAACACAAGTTGTCTCACTTACGGAAGAATTGGCTAAAAAACCTAAAGAAGTAGAGGTAATTAAGGAAGTGGAGAAGATAGTGGAGAAAAAAGTAGAAGTACCTGTAGAGGTAGAAAAGATAGTTACTAAGGAAGTACCTGTAGAGGTTATTAAAGAGGTAGTGAATGAAGAAGAGGTGAATAAGTGGAGAAAGCGATATTCCGATCTAGAAAATCAACATAAGACAGTTAACAATAAGATTTCTGAGTTGGATCGTTCTGCAGCTAATTTTAAAACTCAGATTGCCAAATTAACTTCTGACTTAGATCGTAAACCTAAGGAGATAGAAATTATCAAGGAGGTAGAGAAGATCGTAGAGAAAAAGGTACCTGTTGAAGTGATTAAAGAAGTTGAAAAGATAGTTACTAAAGAAGTACCTGTAGAGGTAATAAAGGAGGTAGTCAACGACAAAGAGCTTAATAAGTGGAAGGAAAAGTACGGTCAAATTGAGAATAAATTAGGGAATGCAGACACACGAATCAAGACGCTTGCGAGCTCTACCAAAGTTCTGGAGTCCGAGATTAAAAACCTACATAAAGAATTGGCCAAAAAGCCAAAAGAGGTTGAAGTAATTAAGGAAGTTCCCGTAAAAGTAGAAGTTGAAAAGATCGTCACTAAAGAAGTGGTAAACGAAAAAGAACTCAATAAATGGAAGGCAAAATACAAGGATCTTGATACAAAGAGTTCGACGCTTGCAAAGGACAATAAACGTCTTGAAAAAGAATTGGCCAAGAAGCCGAAGGAAATTGAAGTAATTAGAGAGATCGAAGTAATCAAGGAAGTACCAATCGAAATCGTCAAGGAAGTAGAAGTAGTCCAAGGAATTGACTTCGATACGCTGAAGACGATGATGATGAATATGAATACTGTAGAAGTATCTAAGCAAGTAGTAGGAACAACTCGCACGGCTAAGGATGCAAAAATAGTAGAAAGAAGAGAAGTTAAGGCTGGTACGAATAAACAAGCTTCTAAAAAGACTGCTAAAGCATCGAGTAAGAAAACTGCAAAAGCTGCTAGTAAGTCAACTGCTAAAGCAAGCGGTTCAAGACCTACAGGTAAAGTCACCAGAAAAAAAGATGACTTGAAAAAGGTAGAAGGTATTGGACCTAAAATTGAACAGTTACTACACAAGGATGGCATAAAAACTTTCAAGCAACTGGCTGACGCTAAGGTATCCCGTCTTAGAAAAATCTTGGAAGATGCAGGTTCTAGATTTAGAATGCATGATCCAGGATCTTGGCCTAAGCAATCAGGTCTAGCAGCAAAAGCTGACTGGGATAAGTTGAAAAAGTTGCAGGATAAACTGCAAGGAGGAAGATAGATTCTATTAATTATTAATTAAACTAAATAGATGTTTAGATTACACAAGGAAGTGAAAGTTAATGCTCAGATACCTAGCGATCACAACGGTTTAGTTTCTTCAGTACACGTCCTTAAAGAAGGACAAGTCGAGAAGATTTCCGTCAACGTAGATATTAAAAATGCCATACCTGATGATATACAATTGGAACTAGTCAGTCCAAATGGGAAATCGACAGTCTTAAAAGCCAAAGGGGTAAATAAGGGTAATGGTGTAGGAGCACCTACCTCATACCAAAATACATTTACCAGCGAGGCTCTAAATAAAATACAAGGAAGTAGTTCTAAGGGGAAATGGAAATTAGTGGCTAGAAATCATTCTAATGAGAACTCTTCACTGCTTAATAGCTGGTCATTAAATATGGACTGCAAGCCTAGCGCTAATTGTAAGAATGAAGTATTCACTAATCACGCTAAAGCAGAGACTTTAATAAGTGAGCAGCATTGTAGACTAAATGGTTCGGTTAATGCAATGAAAGTTTTTGTAGATATCGACCATCCTAATAAAAAGGATTTATCTATAAAACTGTCTTCGCCTTCGGGAAAGTCTGTTGTTTTGCATGACAAGACTGGAGAAGGGAAGTTTACGCCAACTACCTACGATACCCATGCTACTAAGAGCCTATTTGGCGAACGCACTAGTGGAACCTGGAAGTTAAGCGTACAGGATTTTGATGGCAATACAAAAGTTGGTAAGCTGCGCAAGTGGAAACTTTTTATGGATTATGATCCAATAGATAGTCTGATGAATATCAAAGGAGTAGATAGCAATGCACAGAGAGCATTAGAAACTGCTGGGATAAATTCTTACTCAAGATTAGCTAGTTCACCTCCTAAGCAAATAAAAGAGGTGCTAGAAAAGGCGAGGGTGAATCTAAAAGATTTAGATATTGATAAAATGCGTCAGTTCGCGAAAGAGGCTATTGAAAACTATGTTCCATAGGATTGTTGTTTTTTTATCCAACCCTCATTTAAAAAGCCCCGTTTCATGCATGAAACGGGGCTTTTTGTATATATAGACCAACAATAAAATTAGGTCAAAAATGGGTAATCTTCTTGCTGATAATTATCTGTATATAGCTCACTTGCATCAGGGAAGGAAGATTCTTCAGCAAACTGTACTGCTTCATCAATCTCAACCTTAACCTCGGCTTTCAACTTTTTGATAGCTGCCTCAGTGGTTATCTTTTCCTTGAGCATTTTCTTTTCGAGAATATTGATAGGATCTTTATCCTTATATTCTTTTACTTCTTCCTTAGTTCTATATTTTCCCGGATCGGATACAGAGTGACCTTTATAGCGGTATGTCTTGATCTCGAGGAAGTATGGTCCATTCCCAGCACGGATATGGTCTGCTGCCTTACTGATTGCTTCATGAACAGCCGCGGGATCCATACCATCTACTGGTTCGCTAGGCATTTCGTATGCATGACCTAGTTTGTAGATATCTAGTACGTTGGTCGTTCTTGCAACTGAAGTTCCCATGGCATAGTGGTTGTTCTCGCAAATAAATAATACTGGTAGCTTCCACGTCATGGCCATATTAAAGGCCTCATGTAGTGCACCCTGTCTGGAAGCACCATCACCAAACATAGTGACACACAGGTTATTTGTACCTCTATACTTTTCTGCAAAGCCAATACCTGCACCAATTGGGATTTGAGCTCCTACTATACCATTTCCTCCAAAGTACCTATCTTCTTTAGAGAAGAAATGCATGGAACCTCCTTTACCTTTATTAATTCCCGTTTCTTTACCGTAGAGTTCTGCCATAGCTGACTTTGTAGATACACCACGTGCAATAGCGAGACCATGTTGTCGATATGCGGTAACTAGAGCGTCATCCTTCGTCAAAGCAGATTCTATACCTGCCGCGATTGCTTCTTGGCCAATGTATACGTGACAAAATCCTCGAATCTTTTGCTGACCATACATCATCAATGCTCGTTCTTCAAATTTTCTGATTCTAAGCATCAAGGTGTACCATTCCATGAATGTCTTCTTAGATATAGATGTCTTTTTACCCTTCTTTGCTGTCTTTTTGGAAGCCACAGTCGCCATATTTAATACTTTTTTGCAAGATAGCTCATATTCTCATTCCTTCAAAATACATTATTCATTATATAGCCAAACATTGAGCTTGTAATGCACTTAAAGGGTTTCCTATGATTGTATTATGGTATCTAATGCATTGTAATAGTGTAACATATGCAATCATAAACGTAAATTTTTGTATAAAAGATGATATAAGATAAGTATATCTTCTACGCTAATCATTATATTACTTTTATTTACCATCAAATCTATAAATCATACCCATATTGTATATAAAAGAGATAACGCTTACCAACTTCAAGAATTATCCTGACATCCATTTGGAATTTTCTGAGGGCTTGAATAGCTTTATTGGACTGAACGGAAGTGGAAAGACCAATCTCCTAGATGCAATATATTTTATTTGTATGACTAAATCTTATTTTAATGTGACGGATAGGCAAGTTGTCAATTACGAGGAAAAATTCTATAGAATTGCATCCCAACTCGATCTCAGGGATGAACCCCTAGCAATAGTGATTAAGTACCAAAATGGGCAAAAAAAAGTTGTCGAAAAGAATAAAGTAGCTTATACAAAACTAGCTGAACATGTAGGCTTATTACCGATAGTGATGATTGCCCCCGATGACATCAAGCTGATACAGGATAGTGGGGAAGTGCGTAGGAAGTTTATGGATAATGTGCTCTGCCAAGATGATGCTGTATATTTACAGCATTTGATGACCTACAATCACTTGATAAAGCAACGCAATGCCGCTTTGAAAGAAATACGTAAGTCAAATCAATTTGATCCTGCAATAATAGGAATATACGATAAGCAACTTGAAGAACCTGCCACTTATATTCACGAAAAAAGAGCTGCATTCTTAGATGCTTTTTTACCAGTATTTAAGGGCGTTTATTCTGTCATTTCAGATGGTACGGAAGCTGTAAATATTGAGTATAAAAGTCATCTTAATAATCTGGACTATAAGACTTTACTATCTTCCACTTTTGAAAAAGATTTTTATCTGGAATATACTTCAACAGGTACGCATAGAGATGATTTAGTCTTTGTGTTTAGCAGCAAAGCACTTAAAAAATTTGCATCCCAAGGCCAGAGAAAGTCTTTCCTAATAAGTCTTAAATTGGCTCAGTACGAATTTTTAAGGCGCAAAAAGAATATTAAACCGATTCTATTACTAGATGATATTTTTGACAAGCTAGACGCCGAGCGAGTTTCAAAAGTCATTAACCTTCTCCAAGAGGAGACATTTGGACAAGTGTTCATTACAGACACCGATGAAAAACGCATCAGTAAAGTATTAGAAAATATGGATAAGCCTCATCAGAAGTATATGGTTAATGCAGATAAAATAGAAATTTATGAATCGGCATAATGACAAGGATATTAAGGATTTAGTCTCAGGGTTTATCAATCAGTATAAATTGAAATCAAAGTATATTGAGTTTAAAATTAGAGAGTACTGGACTGAAGAGATGAGCCCAATGGTTAATAGATATACTACTGAGATAAAGGTAGTAGATAAAAAATTGATTGTAAATATTAGCTCTGCTAGTATGAAGCATGAGTTACACCTTGATAGAACAAAATTAAAAGATCAAATAAATGTATTTCTTGAAGAAGACTTTCTTGTTGAGGTACTTGTCAAATAGTGCTAATTGCTTAGTATTCTGATTATGTAGTTTGACCAAATATCGAACAAAGTATAGATTATTAGGTTGTAGGCAGAAAGTATATTAATTATATAAACCACATTATCATGAAAAATTTAATCTTAAAATACTTAGTTCTTGGATTCGTAGCCCTAAACTCAGCTGTGCTCGTGGCTCAAGATAAGGGACTGGATATAGATATTGATCTCGGGGGTAAAGAATGGTACGACAATCCAGTTTATGTAGTCGTTGGTGTAGTTGTAGTTCTTCTTATACTAGCACTTATTTTCAAAGGTAGAAAGTAAATTAGGTATGGTTAGACTTTGGTGATGCGAGCCCTTAAAGCTTGTTCATCTAACTAGATAGGGGTCTACTATTATTGCACAGGGTTTCAACTCTATGTAAATGTGGAGGTTGGATCTAATTTGGGGATATTCATATTCTTCTCGAGAATATCCCTTGATTAAAGACAAAGGAAAAAATAGAAAAAGCCATTTTGAGAATTATCTCAAAATGGCTTTTCTATTAGATATTGGTAATCTATAATTAAGGCGTTATATTCTTGACCTTTTTTGTTCCTTTTACCGTCTTAGCTTTTTCTACAGCCTTATAAGTATTCACGATACCACCACTTACAGACAGAGATGAGAATGGTACCTTATCGTCTTCGCCAGGAACTTTTACCTGTTCAGTAGATTTGATAGCGCTAGACATCAGAATATTTTTAGTCTGTTCGGCACTCAAAGTAGGAAAATAAGATCTTAATACAGCCGCGACACCAGCAACTACTGGAGCAGCCATAGATGTACCTTGAGCATTCCTATACTTGTCATCAGGTATCGTAGAATAGATAGCAACACCAGGTGCGAAAATATCTACATTCTTTTTACCGTAGTTGCTAAAAGTAGCAGGAAGGTCTTCTCCATCTTTCCATGATAATGCACCAATTTCTAACCAGTTCGGAGCAAATTTTCCTTTTGGCTTACCATTTCTTTTGAAGTATTCATCTCTAGGATAGTTTTCAGAAGTATCGTTATTCTGAGCTGCATTACCAGCTGCATGTACAAGCAATACATCTTTTTTCTTAGCATATTTTACCGCCTTATCTACTGCTCTCTTATCCCAGCTATATCCTTTTCCGAAACTCATGTTAATAATAGAAGCACCGTTTTCTACAGCATAGATAATAGCGTTTGCTACATCCTTGTCTCTTTCATCGCCATTTGGAACTGCTCTTACAGTCATAATACGAACGTTATTCGCAATACCATTCATACCCTTATCATTATTTCTGACAGCGGCAATTATTCCCGATACGTGCGTACCGTGAAATGCATCTGGTCCTTCATAATCATTATTACCATAACCCTTTTGATAAGAATCAGAATAATCGTCACCGATGATAGTCCTAGGATTAAACTCTAGATTATATGCATGATCGATCTGACTTTGGTAGTATTTGCCACCATCCTTTATCTGTTCACCCACCTCTTCTCTTATATCCTCAATAGAACCTACTTCTTCACCATCTGCAAATACTCTACCCATAATATTTTGCGCTACACTCAAAGATTCATTATCAGTTGCGTCTAGTGCATCCACATTTTCTTTCGTCAGTGGCTTGTCATCAAGCGCTTTGCTTAGTTCATCTAAAGCGCCCATAATCATAGATTCGGTACTCGCCAAAGTGAGCAGCTGTGTCTCCGCTTGAGTAATCTTAGCCTCTACTTCATCTTTGACCTTAACGTACATGTCAAACTCTCTCTTCTTCTTACCTTTTAACTTTGATCCATCCATGTCTCCATATTTCGCCTTTAGCTTTTTATAAACTCTGGTAGCTTCATATGTATCCTCATCCACATTACCATTTTTACCACCAATAAAATTCCAACCATGGATATCATCAATATAACCGTTGTTATCATCATCTATTCCATTGTCTGGAATTTCATCTTGGTTAACCCACATAACAGGTGCAAGATCCTCATGCTCTGTGTCAACTCCAGAGTCAATAACTGCTACTACAACTGTCGTTGACTGCATATCCTTTAGTAACTCTTCATAAGCTTTATCGGTACTTACTCCATTGTACCCATCAGACTTGCTGTCCAGATGAAACCAATCTTGTGGTGCTTGACCGATAAGATTCTGCATTGTAAAGACAACGCAAATGATCAATAATGATCTAATAATCATAATTATAGTTTTATATGTATAAAAAATTCGTTCAAAAGTAGGTAATTTAAACGAATACAAAAGCAGATATATGTTATAATAATATCATAAATATTTGCAAAAAGCGCATGAATTAACATTATTTTTGCGTTCACTAGTAGTAAATAACTTATCAAACATAATTCAAACCATGAAAAAAATACTCTTCAACGCTATTGCTACCCTAACATTTATATTTGCCTATCAAGGCTTACAAGCACAGTTAGAAGCAGGTATATCTGTAGGGCTTTCATCTTACCAAGGTGATTTAGCACCAAATTCTATTAGCGGAAGTTTCAGTCAACTTCACTTCTCTGGTGGTGTATTCGGCAGATATAATATAAATAATTTCTTAGCTGCGAAGCTAGCTATTAATTACGGAAAATTGTCAGGCAATGATGAGAGCGCGGCTTCAGAAAGTCAACAATTGAGGAACTTTAGTTTTAGATCTAATGTATTCGAAGCTGCACTTACAGGCGAGATCAATATCTTGGGATATCAACCTTATAATTATGAGCGCACTTTTTCCCCATATATTTTCGCTGGGATTGGGTATTTCCATTTCAAACCAGAAGCTTTCTACGATAATGAATGGGTAGGGCTAAGAGATTTAGGTACAGAAGGCCAGGGTATTGATGGATATGACGAGAAATACAAATTATTTGAAATCGCAATTCCTTTCGGTTTAGGGGTCAAATATGCATTGAATGATCAGTGGAACATCGGTCTTGAAGTTGGACTGCGTAAGACCTTCACGGATTATATAGACGATGTAAGTGGACTGTATGGAGACAATAGTGAAATAAGAGCAGGTAATGGAGCATTGGCAGCTGCACTTAATGATAGAACTGGAGAGCTTACTAGTGAACCACCACTAAGGGTACCTACTAGCCAGCGAGGGAATGCGGATAAGGACGATACTTATATGATCTCTGGCATCTTCATCTCTTATAACTTTGCTGATAATGGCTTAGTAGGAGGTCGCAATAAATCACGAAAAAAAACAGGCTGTCCGACATTTTAGTCGGATAACAAAAGGTTTCTAACTCAAAATTGGAATCTTATTTGCATTGTAATTTTATATATATGAGGTGAATTACCTCATTAATTGGGCAGTATTTTATAAAACGATATAATATTGCCCAATTATCTTATACTAAATTACTGTAAATGTGTCGATTAGCCTATATTTTACTTTTTTTCTCCTTTTCATTATTCTGTAGTATTTCTCTTTCTGCTCAGTGGTTAGAGACTGGATTCATGGTGGGGACCTCTAATTATATGGGCGATTTAGTGGAAGTGCATATGGATCCTGCGGAGTATAACTCAGCATTTGGCGTATTTGGAAGATATCAAATGTCAAAATTTATATCTTTCAAAGCTTATGTGAACAAGCTTGAGCTAAGCGGATCTGATGCTAATAACGGATCGAGAAGTGGTCTTCGTCAGCGAAATCTTAGCTTCAAAACCAACGTCGTCGAATTAGGCTTTGTCAATGAAATTAGTATTACGCCATATAGTCCACGAGAAAATAAAGACGCACTGCCATATATCTTTGTAGGTATTTCAGGTTTTTATTATAACCCGCAAGCAGATTTTAAAGGCACTTTTTATGACCTCAGACCGTTAGGCACCGAGGGACAGGGAAATGTACTCTCAGGTTCAAAGCCTTATTCTGCCATTAGTTTCGCAGTTCCATTCGGCTTCGGATTTAAGTGGAATATTAGTCCACTAATAAATCTAGGTGCGGAATTTGGGATGCGTATAACTACGACTGACTATCTAGATGATGTATCAGACAAATATCCAAATCTCGAGCTATTAGCAGAACAAAATCCTCTGGCAGCTACCTTATCTTACCGCGCGGGAGAGATCAACCCAGATCTTGACTTGGTAAATGCGAAAGGCAAGAGGAGAGGCAATCCTGATAATGCGGATTGGTATTTTATTGCCGGTATCTCGCTATCTATAAATCTTACGGATGCATATGGTATGGAGTGGGACAAAAACTATCGCACTTTCTCCGATGAGCCTGCACCTGAAAAAGGAAAATACAAGATCAGGTCTACAAAGAAAAAACCTAAGAAATAATCGTCCCTTCTCGTTACCCTCTAAGTCTAAAATCGCTACCTATATAAGTTGTAGTTTAATTTTTATTTGGGAACTACCCTAAAGGGTCGCTATGTTACGTAGCTCATTGTTCATTCGGTCCACACCTAGCCACTCGCACAAGCTAACGGACTTCCTCCTTCGTCGTCACTACTTCACAGCGCTAGTTCAAAAAAAAGAAATACAATATCGCTGATGGATTAAATTAGCATTCTGGTAACGATATTACCATCAATTAATTAGTGAAAGACCTACCTCCGACGATTCTTTCTTGCGACAGAGATAGGAATGGTGACCTCTGCGGGATGGGAGGTGCGCAAGGGAGGTCAGTCACACGGCGGAGGGACGTAGCCGTGGGACGGAAGCGAAGCGTACCCATGGATAGCTCGGTGCTTTAGCAGTCGCCCAAACTAATATAATAAATGTCAATTGCTAAAATAATGGTATTTTTACAATTAAAAATTGACACTCGTCGCACAGCCAAGTATTATACTTAAACAGTTTTGGGGCTATGATGCATTTCGACCTTTGCAGGAGGAAATAATCAATGGTGTGCTAGCGGGAAAGGATACACTTGCGCTGCTTCCTACTGGTGGTGGAAAATCCATTTGCTTCCAAGTGCCTACGCTATGTCGAGAAGGAATATGTATTGTCATCTCTCCTTTGATAGCACTAATGAAGGATCAAGTCACCAATTTACGCAGCAGAAATATAAAGGCGGAAGCAATATACTCGGGGATGTCAAAATCCAGTATTGATCGTGTACTTGATAACTGTAAGTTTGGGGATATAAAATTTCTATATGTCTCTCCAGAACGCCTTAAAAATGAAATAGCAATTACGCGTATAGGTCAAATGAATGTCCAATTGATCGCGGTAGATGAAGCCCACTGTATCTCCCAATGGGGTTATGATTTCAGACCATCCTACTTGGAGATTACTGCGCTGAGAGAAGTTTTCCCTGACGTACCGGTGTTGGCACTCACGGCAACTGCTACCGAAAAAGTTGTGATCGATATCCAAGAGAAGTTGGCTTTCAAAAAGCCAAACCCCATGCAAAAGAGTTTTGAGCGGGACAATCTCTGGTACGTCGTAGTGCATGAAGAGAACAAGCGAAAAAAACTATTGGAGATTTTACTTAAGATACCTGGCTCTGGCATTGTTTACACACGGAGTAGAAGGCGTACCGTCGAGATTGCACAAGAACTTAAAAAACATAACATAACAGCCGACTACTATCATGCTGGACTGGACAATGACCAACGATCAGTCCGACAAGAACAATGGCTCAAAGGAAATATCAGAGTCATCGTATCGACCAATGCATTCGGTATGGGAATCGACAAACCGAATGTAAGAATTGTCGTTCACGTCGATTTACCAGATAGCATAGAAGCATACTTTCAAGAAGCGGGTAGGGCAGGTAGAGATGGAGAACGAGCATATGCCGTGTTGCTTTACAATCTCGAAGACAGAGCAAAGCTAGAACGTAATCTTGAAAACAGTTATCCACCTTTAGAGGAGATTAGACGTGTGTATCGAGCCTTGGGTAATTACTTTCAGATGGCGATTGGATCAGGTCAAGGTCGTAGTTTAGACTTTCACCTAGAGCAATTTGTAAATAGGTTTAATTTTGAACCGCTAATCTGTTATAATGCCTTAAACGTATTGTCAACGAACGGATATATCAATCTTACGGATGCTGTATTTATACCCTCCAAGGTCAAAGTGAAAATCACAAAGGACGCCCTCTATGATTTTTTATTGAAGAATAAAAAATATGAGGGAATCATAAAAGCTATTCTTAGAGTTTACCAAGGGGCCTTCGAATTTCCAGTAGCCATGGACGAAAAAAAGTTGGCTAAATACTTAAAATTAAGTATTCAAGATCTTAAACATAGATTTTCAGAATTGCATAAATTGGGAATCATATATTATACCCCTACAAAAAATAAACCTCAGTTTACTTATCTTTTGCCAAGAGAGAATGCGGATGATTTAGTATTGGATACGAAACGTTTACGTTTTTTGAAGGAGCGCTATCGATCAAATATAGAGGCGATTTTGAATTATGCCGAGAGAGATATTTGCCGGCAAATACAGCTGCTAGAATATTTCGGAGAAGAAGCCCAAGCTTGTGGAAATTGTGATATATGCCGACGTGCAAACTTAGCAGGCTTAGATGAAGATGAAGTAAAAAAGCTAACTAAGAAGATAAAAATATTAGTAACTACAGATGATTTAAATCAGAACCAAGTAGTTGAGTCCTTCAATATAAAAACTAGAAAGAAGATAAATTTACTCCTAACATATTTGGTAAATGAAGGTTATTTGATAAACACCAAAGATAAGCTTATATGGACAGACCCAAAAAAATAATCTGTACCGTAATAAATGATCTCAACTATGATCAACGAATGCATCGAGTGTGCACCTCCCTCGTCTCTGCAGGCAATGAGGTGGTTTTGGTTGGGCGTGTCAAAGAGAAATCGCAACCACTCGCTTCTCAGACTTTTCAACAAAAGCGTATTTTGTGTATGAGTAATTCTGGAATTTTGATGTATATGGAGTTTAACATTCGATTACTTTTATACCTATTATTTCACAAATTTGATGTTGTAAATGCAGTAGACTTGGACACAATCATGCCCGCCAGTATTGTCTCTAGGCTAAAGAATAAAGCTATGGTGTACGATGCACATGAGTTATTTACTGAAGTGCCAGAGATAGCTAATAGGCCTTATCTAAAGAAAATTTGGACATGGATAGAAGAGAAATTTGTACCGTCCGCGAAAGCCTGCTATACAGTGGGGGAGTCCATAGCGAAGATATATACAGAAAAATATTCACAGTCATTTTCTGTAGTACGTAATGTTCCCGTCAGACAATCTACAACTTCTGTATTTACTGGGGAAAAAATAATTCTTTACCAGGGGGCTATCAATGCGGGTAGAGGACTCAAAGAAATGATAGCAGCGATGACCTCACTTGACTCCAATATTCAGCTTTGGATCGTAGGTGATGGGGATCTTTATGAGCAGATAAGAGCAGCTTCGCTTGGAACTGTCGCGAAGCAGCGCATCAAAATGTGGGGATATGTCGCACCAGCAGAATTAAAAGAGATTACTAGACAAGCATGGATAGGCATTAATCTCCTTGAGAATAATGGCTTGAGCTACTACTACTCGTTAGCAAATAGAACTTTTGATTTTATCCAAGCAGGCATTCCCGCTATCCACATGGACTTCCCAGAGTACGCAACTCTGAACGAGAAATATGATTTCTCCGTATTGACCAAGGATTTGAGGATTGAGTCTATCGTGCAAGCTGTCAGTAAATTAGAAGATCCTGCTACTTACAATAGATTAAAAGAAAATTGTTTAATCGCTGCTAACGAGCTATGTTGGGAGAATGAAGAATCTAGATTGTTAGATATTTATAATTCCATAAAATAGGCATATTCAGAAGTAAGCGAAGCTAACCCGAAAAGGGTTTAATATTATAGCACAGGGTTTCCAACCCTGTATAAATGAGGGGTAGATCAATTTGGCGTGATTTTTCAGAAAAAATCATGACGAATTACCCTCGTTTTCAGCGCAGGGGTATTCAGAAGTAAGAGCACATCACCACAGGGTGGTGAAATATTTATAGGCCTGGGTTGAAAACCCAGGATTATCATCAGAGTTAAATCCAATTTGGCGTGATTTTTTTGGGAAAAATCATGACAAATTGCCAACAAGAATTACCCCGTTTTTATTGAAAAATTTAGAAAAATGGAGTAATCCAAACCCTTAAATTTTTATTAACTCCCTATGGTTCTTCAGTTTAATCTTCTTACGAATAACCCCAGCGCAAAGTCTTGAAACCCGAAGCAATCCAAAACCTTAAAATACGAACATCTTCCTGATAAAGAATATCTTAACCTACTTGTGAATATCCCTAAAATGGCAAAAGGGATTAGCATCTATTGCCAATCCCTTTTACTATTCTATCAGCAACAAATTATTGCTTTAGCTGCTTATCAGTTTTGCCAGCCAAGTCAAGAAAAAATGCGTATTGCATAGCAGTTTCTTTGAATCGTTCAAACCTACCAGAAGCACCCCCATGACCGGTTGTCATATTGCAATGCATAACTAAAGGATTATTATCTGTCTTCATATCCCTCAATTTCGCAACCCACTTTGCTGGCTCCCAATATTGTACTTGCGAATCATGTAATCCAGTAGTAACCATCATAGCAGGATAGTCCTTAGCTTCAATATTGTCGTATGGAGAGTAAGTCTTGATATAGTCGTAGTATTCTTTATTCTTAGGATTGCCCCATTCATCAAACTCTCCCGTTGTCAGAGGAATAGTTTCATCCAACATAGTCGTTACTACATCTACAAATGGAACAGCAGCAATTACACCCTTCCATAGATCAGGGCGCATATTGATAACAGCACCCATTAGCAATCCACCTGCACTACCACCCATACCAAACAAGTTATCTTTTGAAGTATATTTTTTAGCAATTAGATATTCCGCGCAATCTATAAAATCATTAAAAGTATTTTTCTTTTTGAGTAATTTACCGTCCTCATACCATTGTCTACCCATCTCTTCTCCACCTCGTATGTGTGCAATGGCAAATACAAATCCTCTATCTAGTAAGCTTAATCGAGTACTCGAAAAGTACGGATCCATACTATTTCCGTATGATCCATATCCATAAAGTAGGAGAGGCGTTGTAGGACCTAGTTTAGTATCTTTTTTATATACCAAGCTGATAGGCACATCCACGCCATCTCTTGACTTTGCAAAAAGACGTTCTGATACATAATCTTTAGCATCAAACTTACCTAAAACTTCCTGCTGCTTTAGCAGTTCCATCTCTTTACTATTGACATTAAAGTCAAAAGTACTATTAGGAGTTGTTAAACTAGTGTACCCAATTCTTAATAGATCGGTATCAAATTCAGGATTGACAGAGGTATAAGCTAAGTAACTATCATCAGGAAAATCAATATTGTAGTCCTCTCCAGCATTTTTTATAACCCTCAAATTGGTGATACCTTTTACTCGCTCTGAAATAACTTTAAAGTCTTTAAATATTTCCACCCCTTCTATAAGTACATCGTCACGGTGAGGTATTACCTCCTTCCAATTTTCAATACCAGTCGCATTCACTGGAGTCTCCATCACTCTGAAATTCTTCGCATCCAAGTTAGTCTTGATATAGAATTTATCTTCAAAATGGCTTACACTATACTCCAATTTGTTTTTATAATCTCTAGGTTGGAAAATCTTAAATTCTCCGCGTGGATTATCTGCATCTAATGTTCTAAACTCTGACGCCAAAGTCTGAAAAGACCCGATCATAATATATTTCTTAGACTTACTCTTCCAGCAATAAACATTAAAAGTATCATCTTTCTCATGGAAAAGAAGCTCATCCTTTGCAGCATCTGTACCTAGTATATGTCTATAAATTTTGTATGCTCTCAACGACTCATCCTTCACCGTATAAAATAATGTTTTATTATCGTTACCCCAAACTGCGGAGCCTGTCGTATTAGGAATGACATCAGTTAGCATCTCTCCAGTAGCTAAATTTTTAATCTTCAGTGTATAGATCCTCCTACTTAGCGTATCTTCTCCATAAGCTAAAAGTTTATTGTCAGGACTCACAGATCTACCAGAAATATTATAATAGCTAAAGCCTCTCGCAAGCACATTTACATCCAACATGATTTGCTCTTTCCCATTCTTATCACCTTCGTTTCGAACATATATTGGATACTCTTTGCCTTCTTCATATTTGGTCTGATAAGAGTAGCCATTCTCAGTATATGGAACTGACATATCCGTTTGCTTTATTCTTCCTTTTATTTCTTCGAAAAGCTTTTCTTGAAACGGAGTAGTATGTGCCATGAGAGAATCTTTGTACGCATTTTCTTCATTCAGATACTTTATCACTTCCATATCCTCTCGCTGATTCAACCAGTAATAATTATCCACTCGCGTATCTCCGTGAATACTCAATTCCTTAGGTACTTTTTTGGCCACAGGAGGTTGTATTGACATCTTGTCAAACATTTTAGATTTTACCATCTTACTATCGTCTGTTTTAGCTGTATCTCCACACGAAAAAATGCAGCATACTATGATTATAATTATAAATTGAATTCTATATTTCATATTGATTATTTTGTAGCAATATAGTTATTCTTTAATCATAATTGAGTTTTTTATTTGGGACTTGCGCAAGGGTAGTCTTCTTCCAGTAACTGTTGAAAAGACAGCTACTGGAAGAAGACTACCCTTGCGCCGCTATGTTACGCAGCTCCCTACTCGGTCGGTCCATTCAGAGCTAACAGCCAGCCCGCGGACTACCCCATAAAAAAATGGGGTACTACTGCACAGCGCTAAGTCATAAGTTTCCAATAAGGATGCTGTTTTATTTTTGGGAATATACAATTGTGTACTATCGTCATAAATTAGATAAGGGGTATAGAACATTTGTTCCATACCCCTCATCTATTTTATTAGTTATATCTTTAAAATAGAAATGCCCCAACCAGCGAAAATTCTCTAGTTTTATAGGTTATAGTAGTACTACCACTATCAGAGTTTCCACCGTATTCTTTGAAGCCGTAAGCGGCTCTTAGAGATAAAATAAAGTCATTAAGTCGAATACCAGCACCGACAATATATCCCATATTGCTTCGATCAAGGCTTTCGTCGTTATCGTAGTCCACCTTTGATTCTGTAGTGATTCCCCCAAACGTCACCTTACTTGTACCACTTAAAGCATATCCTCCAAAAAGACCACCAGTCAATTGTACTGCGAGGCCGTCATTATCTCCGAGTAGATTAAGATTTAGTAGAGCATTCAAGTTTAAGTATTGTAGAGAATTTTCTATTTCTGTTGCTAATGGTCCAGCACCAAACTTTGCTTTACCACCTCTAGTATAGAATGCCGCTTCGGGTTGGAACGATAATTTGTCTCCTAACCCTACTACGTATACAGCACCTACTTGGTATCCAGTTACATATTCTTCATTAAAATTTTCATCGTTATCATCAAAATATTTTAAACTACTCAAATTTAGGCCAGCTTTTACACCTAGCTGCGCAGAAGTTGTATTCACCGCAAAACATGTTATTAGAATTGCTATTAAAAAATTAAGATTTTGTTTCATGTTTTAAATTTATAGATTAATGAATATTCTGCTTACAATAAGGCTATCTTTTTGGCAATCACAGGTCCTAGTTCGTAAACGCTATCAAGTAACTCAGGTTTGATTTCTACAACTCTATTTTGCAGGTCATTTGCTTTATATATTTCAGCTGCATGATAAAGTAATTCTGGCTCAAAAGATTTTCCTGCCACTTTACTTTCTATTATTTCGAGTGCATCTTCCTTATTTCCTGCTTTATATTTAGCCCATGCTAATAGATCATAGGACTGAGGGGTAGGCCGCATATCTATTTCTTGTTGTGCCAATAGCTGGGCAGTTTCAAAATCTTTTTTCTCTTCTGCTAGCAGTTGAATTTTATATTTGTTATACATGACGCCATATTCAGGTTGGTTAACCTTTTCGAGATAGGCATCTATCCATTGGTTTTTCTCTTGATTATTACCTTCGTACTCCGCTATTTCAGCAAGTAACAATAAATAATCAGGCGATTTGTGTCTCACTAGCAATCTGTTCAATATTTCTTTTGCTCCTTTAGTATCCTTTTTGTGCGAATACAAAATCCATGCAATACCTTTCATAGCATATGCATCATATGGATTGTATTCTAGAGCCTTTAGGTAGTGATTATAGCTATCTTCTATACGTCCAGCATGACCATAATAGTCAGCAAGATTAGTATAAGTCCACATAATCAAATCTTCATTTTTTTGAAGTTTAGCGTTTTTTAGTGCAGACTCCATATATATAATCGCTCTATCTAGATTTCCAATATGGTCTTCCCATTTTGACTTCCTTATCAGATGGTCAAAGGATGATTTCTCTTCTATTTTGTTAAGATAAGATTCTGCAGTATCGTAATCACCAAGCTCCATATTTATATCGAAAAGCATCTTATTTGTATCATCTAGATTCTCTGCTAAGACCTCAGCATCAAGAAGAGCCTGATGTGATTCTTTAAATCTATGTTGCGTAATATAGGTTTTTGCCGAGCTTCTTAAAATGGCAGCGGAGGTTCTATTGATCTTTTTGTTAGCTGACTCTAAATTGTCATTCGCTAGCGTTAAATATTGAATGTCACCAGTAAGGGCAAATAATTGGTTTGCGGCGCTCGCCAACTTAACTTTCCATGGAAATTGCCCAGGCGCTTTCTTTAATTTTTCTTCCCAAAAATTATATTCCTCTTGTAATTTTTTAATCTCTGGATTTACATTAGAGGATAGATAAATCTCATAATCTGTTCTGTCAAAAGATTCGCTTAGACTTGCTGCAGTTTCTTTAGTAGATCCAAAATCGGATGATTTGGAGTCTTGGCTACATGAAAATAGGTGAAGTAAGATTAAGGTGATTATACTTATAAAGGAATATCTACGCTGCATATTGTAGGTTTTTATTATGGAGTGATGCCAAAAAAAAATGCAGATTCCCATTAAAGGAACCTGCATTTTATTATAAAACTAACTCTATTACCAAGGCGATGCTAAGTAAGGGAATGTAGTTAAAAAATCTTTGTCGTTGCCATCAACATTATCGTCAGAAAGAGTTGGAGTTTCCATTCCATCTTCCCCACCAAAAATAAGTGTTAATTCCGTAGTAATAACATCATCAGAAAGATTTCTACCTGTTAGAACATTAGTCCCATCAAAGAAAGTAGTGGTTCCATCTAAAGATACAGAAAGCACATCGGTAGCTAATACACCACCAAATGTTTCTGCATCAAGATCTAATAAATTTTTTCCACCATTGCCCCATACAGGCATCGATAGATTTTCTAGTCTTTCTGCAAATTTATCTGCGTATAAAGCACCTTGCTCAGAAGGAACTGTAGTATTAAAAGTATTTTTCTCGTCTGATGCTACAAAAACAGTGTTAATAGCTGGTCTTCCCATTTGATCAGCTAAGGTATACGTACCTGAAACGTTAGGAATCTCATCTACTGGTGGCATAGTTTCGTCATCTCCGCAATTTTGCAAAGTGAACATAGCTAAAAGTGCTAAACTTAAAATTTTTATATATTTCATTTTATTAAATTTAATTTGATTTTAGATAATTAAAATTGGTGTAGATTACTTTTTCTTAGTTTCTACCCATGTATTGATAGTACCAGAACCACCAACTAGACTTTTAGGAAGTTCAATTACTACTGACATAACATTGGTACCTGCGAAAGTATCATCACCAGGATTATTAAATGACGTAGCCATTCCACCAGTAATTTCGCCAAATCTAGCAAAATCCATAAAGAATGGATCATCTCTTGGTCCAGCAAAAACTTTAATACCATCGTCAGAAGTAGCAATTTCAGCAGACTCTCCGTATTCAGTAATATCAACAGCAGTTACCTCAGCAGTAATGTCAATTGAACCAGTAGTGCCAGTATTACCACCTGCTGCGTACGGGCCAAAGAAGTACATTCTACCATCTCTTGGTATAGCTTGAATAATTAAATCTTCTACATTGTCTTTAGGATCAGATGTATCGATGTTAAACTCAATCATTACGTTTTCATCAAACGATGCAGCATCGGTAGCTCCAGGAGCTAGCAATCCTTGTGTGTTTGCAACAAAAACAATATTATTAGCATCACCACCCTGAAATGCGTAGTAATCAGTGATGTCAGCAGATGTTCCCTGAACAGCTGGAGCATCGATGTGATCGGCTGCAAGAAGTATCATTCCGAAGACGAACAACGCACCGATTTGAAAGCTTAATTTGAATTTTTTCATTTTAAAATTTTGTTTAAGAATTAAATTATTTGATACTCGTATCTACGAGTACACTATTTGTAATGGATTTTTTAATTATTGATTTTTAAGTGTTATTTTTATCCGCACCGAATTAAAACGTACAGCGATTATGTTTTGTGACTCTAGTTAATCATATTATTTAAAATAATTTGATAGAATTGATATTATCACTCCTGCCAAATAAAAGGCAAATATACTAGAAATGTTCATTCCATGGGCACTAAACATTAATGAGCTATTTTGATAATTATAGTCTAACAGTATATATACGGATACTTGCCCATTTTTGTAAGGTTTTGATTTTGTCTAGTTAATTTATGTTCTGCAATATAGCTATGAAGAAAAATTTCATAGGGTGAAAATTATTTGAGAAACTAAGATTATACCCGTTATGAACATTGTATAGTTTCACAAGTTTTAAGGGCAGTCTCGCAAAGTATTATATTTCTGTTCCGATTCCGAAATTCTAAAGATTATTGACTTATGACCATCCTAAGGAATAAAAAATTTACCATTCCCATTATAATTCTGATTGTCCTGATCGCAATACGAATCTCACTTCCTTTCGTAGTAACTAAATTTGTTAATAAGACACTTTCACAATTAGAGGGTTTTACAGGAAGCATATCGGATGTAGACCTATTTTTACTAGCTGGGAGTTATACCATTTGCGATCTAACGTTAGAAAAAAGGGTGGGTAATATCAACGAACCATATCTAAAAATACCAAGGTCAGTTTTATCAGTTCAATGGAAAGCACTATTTGATGGGGCCATAGTAGGTGAGGTGGAACTCACTAGGCCTGAACTTAATTTTATATTTGGTGCTACTGAAGAGACCTCTCAGACCGGTGCTGAAGAAGATTGGGTAAAGTTGGTCGAAGACTTGATGCCAATCAGAATTAATCGCTTCGCAGGCACTGATGCCATATTCAATTTTAAGTATACCGCATCGGAGCCTAACTATGCAGCTGATTTTAAAGAGTTTGAATTTGATATTGGCAACATAAGAAATGTCGTAGATACTAGCGATCCTTTGCCATCAACAATAGTGGCTTCGGGCAAATCCCCTACATACTCAGGGGACATGAAACTAGAAGCACGTGCGTTTTTTTTGAAAGAAATACCAGATATCAATTATAACTTTAGCTTTGAGAACATTCAGCTGACAAGCTTGAATCCACTAGCGCAATACTTCGCTGGAATGGACTTTGAAGAGGGTACATTAGATATGTATAGTGAACTTTCTCTTGTGGACAGCGAAATAAAAGGATATTTCAAACCACTCCTGCATGATGCAAAGATTTTTAAATGGAAAGAAGAAGATCGTAAACTCGGCCAAGGGATTAAGGAGTTTTTTGCTGAAGGTGTGCAAGAACTGTTTGAAAACCAAAAGTTAGAACAGACAGGGACAAAGATTCCTTTAGAAGGAAATATTGAGGGGGCGGAGACTAATATTTGGGTTACTATAGCTACAGCTTTTAAGAATGCTTATGTTTCCGCACTTAACGGTCAAATAGATAATACTATTAGTTATAAGGAAGGCCTTGCTAAAGCCAATGCTAGTGATAATGATTCTGCGGACGAAAGTGAAAATGATGACAGTAAGAAAGAAAAGAAGGGCTTCTTTAAGCGACTTTTTAGCAGTGATGATAAAGATAAAGATTCGACTGATAACGAGAAGAATTCAAAAAATGATAATAAGCAATAAACAGTACTTCATAAATTTTTTATCTATCAGTCGAATGTAGTCAGATACAGCTGATTTTCTTTTACTATAACATCCACATATAGATCGGAAAAATACTCAGGATAATACATATAATTCCAAGTAATCCCCCCAATCCATTAAATAGTCGCGCATGTTGATCCTTAGATTTTTTATATAAAAAGGAGAATGCTAGTGCCAGTACGCCTAGAACTAATGTGCATATCTTAAACGTAGCGTTAATGGCAAATAGCTCCAAATCCAAATCGGGCTGCTCTACTATATACTGCCTTATCTGCATATATGACATTGTCTGAGCTATTGCTATGAAATTGAATCCCAGTAAGCCACAGACAAGGGATAAAACGGCAAAAATCTGTTTTTTCATGTTTCTATTCTATGGTAAGTACTAAATCATCTCCTTTTACCATTTCTCCCGCTTTCAGATAGATATTTGCTACACTACCTGCTTTTGGTGCAGTCACAGTAGTTTCCATTTTCATAGCCTCAATTAAGAATAGTGGTTCATTTTGTTTTACTATTTGACCTTTCTTGATCAGAACCTCACTCAGTAAACCTTGCAGTGGTGCACCGACTTGATCTTTATTATCAAAATCTATTTTAATATTTTCTTTACTCTCAATAGCCAAGCTTTTGTCCTGTATCTGGACATTTCTACTTTGTCCGTTTACTTGAAAAAATACTGTCCTGTAGCCTTCAGAGTTAGGTGGGCCTACACTTAGTAGCTTTACGATAAGCGTTTTTCCAGGTGCTATCTCGAATACAGTTTCTTCGAGCGGTTGCATTCCGTAAAAAAAGTTTCGTGTTGGGAGCCGCCCGATATTATCATAAGTTGCGTGCACTTTATAGGCATCTTCCCAAACTTTCGGATAGAGTTTCCAAGAGAGGAAATGATTGATGTCTAGTTTGAGATTAGAGCCTTTCTGATATTGTTTTCTAAAAGCTTTCAATTCTTTGTCAAAATTAACGGGCTTCATTTTCTTATTTGGTCGAGTCTTGAACGGTTTTCTGTCCTTAAGAATTATTTTCTGTAATTTCTTTGGAAAGCCGCCAACAGGCTGACCAAGTTCTCCAAGGAAGAAGCTCTGCACCGATTCGGGAAAACTTATCTCATGACCACGTTCCATAATGTCAATTGCATCATACCCATTACTGACCATAAATAAGGCCATATCGCCGACCACCTTACTACTAGGTGTGACTTTTACCAAGTCTCCAAACATCTCATTTACAACAGAATACATTTTCTTTATCTCCTCAAATTTGTCTCCAAGGCCTAGACCTTCTGCTTGCGGCTTTAGGTTACTGTATTGTCCACCAGGTATTTCATGTTTATATACTTCTGCTGTTCCATTTTTTAATCCTGTTTCGAAGGAATAATAGAAAGCCCTTACATCTTCCCAGTAATTGCTGAATTGCTGGAGACTCTGCGTATCAAATGAATTTTCCCTCTTTTGGAATTTCATCATCTCTACAATACTGTTGAAGTTAGGCTGACTAGTAAGTCCACTCAGACCTCCCAATGCAACATCAATTACATCAACACCTGCTTCGACGGCCTTGAGGTAAGCGGCTACTTGGATACCTGAAGTATCATGTGTGTGCAGATGGATCGGCAAGCTCACCTCAGATTTTAGGGCTTTTATTAATTCACTTGCGGCATAAGGCTTGAGCAGACCTGCCATATCTTTTATAGCCAGCATGTGTGCACCAGCATTCTCTAGATCCTTGGCAAGCTGGATATAGTATTGTAGATTATATTTTGTTTTCATGGGGTTGAGTATATCACCCGTATAGCAAATCGATGCTTCGGCTATCCCGCCTGTACGCTCTCGAACAAATTTTATTGAAGGTTCCATTGCCTTTACCCAGTTAAGAGAATCAAAGATTCTGAATATATCAACACCCGTTGTCCAAGCCTGCTCTATAAATTTTTCTATGAGATTATCAGGATACGCCTTGTATCCGACAGCATTGCTACCTCTGATTAGCATTTGTAGCAGGATGTTAGGGATTCTATTTCTCAGTTTTGCTAATCTCTTCCACGGATCTTCATAAAGGAATCGCATACAAACATCGAAAGTGGCACCACCCCAAACTTCCATACTGAATGTTTGTGGGTGTTTCTTAGCGTATGCCTCCGCAACGGCTACCATATCTACCGTACGGATTCTGGTAGCGAGTAGTGACTGATGCGCATCCCGCATAGTGGTATCTGTGTAGTGAATTTTTTTTTCCTTTTTGAGCCAAGTACACAGGCCCTCCGGACCTAACTTAGTAAGCAAATCTTTGGTTCCCATAGGGTAATCCGCATACTTATCATATTCTGGAATGATAGGTTCACTCCATACTTTGTTATTGTCAATGAAGTGAACATCTGGATGACCATTAACGATAATATCCCCTAAAAACTTAACCGCTTTAGTTCCTCTATCCAGTTGGCTACGTAACTTAAAAAGTGCAGGATGGTTCTGTATGAAATTTACAGACGCTTTTCCCTTTTTGAGACTAGGATGATTTATGATATTGAGCAAGAATGGTATATTGGTTTTGACACCCCTAATCCTAAATTCTTTCAAGGCGCGGTCCATCTTTCTACATGCACCGTCCAAAGTCCTGCTTTGCGCACTAACCTTTACTAGCATACTATCGAAGAACGGGCTGACCGTCGATCCTTGATATAAACTACCTGCATCAAGTCGAATTCCAAAACCAGCTGCGCTTCTATAAGTTGAGATCGTACCGTAATCTGGCTTAAAATCATTTTCAGGATCTTCGGTCGTTATTCTGCATTGGATAGCGAAACCATTGACTTTTACACTGTCTTGATTAGCAATCTTGATTTGTTTATCAGAAAGTTTATAACCTCCAGCGATAAAAATTTGTGCCTTGATTAGATCTATGCCAGTAACCATCTCGGTTACAGTATGCTCTACTTGGATACGCGGGTTCACCTCTATAAAAAATATGTTAGAATCCTTGTCTACCAAAAATTCTACAGTACCGACATTATTATATTTAACTTTCTTAGCTATGGCTACTGCGTGCTTATACAACTCCTCACGCACAGAAGTTAGTAGATTCAAGGAAGGTGCGACTTCTACGACTTTTTGAAATCTTCTTTGAACGGAGCAGTCTCTTTCAAATAAATGGACTATGTTTCCGTGTCTGTCACCTACAATCTGGATTTCTATGTGCTTTGGATCCTCAACGTACTTTTCTAAAAAAACAGTGTCATCACCAAATGCGTTGAGCGCCTCTCGCTTTGCACTATCATATGTGTTAGTGAGATCTTTTTCACTGCGTAGAATCCTCATACCTCTACCTCCGCCACCCGACGCAGCCTTAAGCATTATGGGGTAGCCAATCTTCTCCGCTTCACCGTGGGCAATGTCTAAAGTCTTTAGTTTTTTCTTATTACTTTCTATGATCGGAACTTTGCAGGCTAGGGCTACTTTCTTAGCCATAATCTTATCACCGAGTCTGTCCATTATATCTGGATCGGGCCCTATGAATATTATACCTTTTGCTTGAGCCCTTCGTGCTAGTTCTGCATTCTCGGATAAGAATCCATACCCTGGATGGATAGCATCTGCTCCCTTCTCTAGCGCAAGATTGATGATGGCATCTATATCTAGGTACGGTTTGAGTGGCTCATGGTTTTCTCCTATCTGATAACTCTCGTCAGCTTTATATCTGTGCAGGCTGTAGCGATCTTCGTAGGTGTAAATCCCGACAGTCTTTATCTTAATTTCTACGCAAGCACGCATAATGCGAATGGCAATTTCTCCTCGGTTGGCAACTAGTACCTTATGAATTTTCATAGAAAATGGATTTGCGTCCAAGATACTATTTCTTTTTTATTAGGCGAGGTGTTCGGAGGATAAGCGCTGTGCAGTAGTGCCGACGAAGGAGGCAGTCCGCAAGCTTGTGCGACTGGATAGGCGAGGACCGACCGAGTAGGGAGCTACGGAACATCTACCGTTTATACATAAGTGTTATGGAGTTCTGATAGACCATCCAAGAAATAAGTTAGAGAATCTCTCTAAACCTTT